>Ga0075023_100000109_pt1 | contig 18373 bp, 16 predicted proteins | sample Str014_FD_71388 | JGI IMG/M metagenome (GOLD analysis project Ga0075023, IMG submission 71388) | Freshwater sediment microbial communities in response to fracking from Pennsylvania, USA - Straight Creek_MetaG_SC_2014 | ecosystem: Environmental > Aquatic > Freshwater > Creek > Sediment | place... | reverse complement strand
TTCCGCACCCGGCACATGCTGGAAGCCCGGCAGGTCTTCCTCGTGCTCGGCCGGCACCGCGAGCCAGAGCTGCAGGCCGTGGCTGCGGCGCTCGACACCGAGCAGGTCCTTCGGCGTGCGCTCGGAGTGCACGATGCCGCGCCCGGCCGTCATCAGGTTGACGGCGCCGGGCTCGATGCGCTGCACCACGCCCGTCGAGTCGCGGTGCATCATCGCGCCCTCGAACAGGTAGGTCACGGTCGCCAGGCCGATGTGCGGGTGCGGGCGCACGTCGTGGTTGTCGCCGGGCTGCGCGGTGATCGGGCCGAAGTGGTCGAAGAACACGAACGGGCCGACCGCCGGCCGCGTGGCCGAGGGCAGCACGCGGCGGACCTTGAAGCCGCCGCCGAGGTCTTTCTCGTGCGACGGAAGGGTTTGAAGCGCGGGCATGGAAGGTCACTCCGAAAAGCAGTTCGGCGAGTGTAGGTCGCTCCCCTAAAATCCGCGGTTCGCCCGGTGCGTGTGCCGGGCCCTCCTGAAAGACCTCCATGAGTTTGAAGTGCGGCATCGTCGGCCTGCCCAACGTCGGCAAGTCCACCCTGTTCAATGCCCTGACCAAGGCCGGCATCGCGGCCGAGAACTACCCGTTCTGCACGATCGAGCCGAATGTCGGCATCGTCGAGTTGCCCGATCCGCGTTTGCAAGACCTGGCCGCGATCGTCAAGCCGGAGCGCATCGTGCCGGCGATCGTCGAGTTCGTCGATATCGCCGGGCTGGTGGCCGGTGCGTCGAAGGGCGAAGGGCTGGGCAATCAGTTTCTCGCCCACATCCGCGAGACCGACGCGATCGTCAACGTGGTGCGCTGCTTCGATGACGAGAACGTGATCCACGTGGCCGGCAAGGTCGACCCGCTCGACGACATCGAGGTGATCCAGACCGAGCTGTGCCTGGCCGACATGGGCACGGTCGAGAAGGGCCTGCACCGCTACAACAAGGTCGCGCGCTCGGGCGACAAGGAGGCGCAGAAGATCGTCGCGGTGCTCGAGAAGTGCATGGCCGCGCTGAACGACAGCAAGCCGGTGCGCGGCATCGCGTTCACCAAGGAAGAACTGGTTCTGGTGAAGCCGCTGTGCCTGATCACCGCGAAGCCGGCGATGTTCGTCGGCAACGTCGACGAGAGCGGCTTCGAGAACAACCCGTACCTCGACAAGCTGCGCGCCTATGCGCAGCAGCAATCCGCGCCGGTGGTCGCGATCTGCGCGAAGACCGAGGCCGAGCTGTCGGAGATGGAAGACGAGGACAAGCTGATGTTCCTCGGCGAGATGGGCCAGACCGAGCCCGGCCTGAACCGGCTGATCCGCGCCGCGTTCGGCCTGCTCGGCCTGCAGACGTATTTCACCGCCGGCGTGAAGGAGGTTCGCGCCTGGACCATCCACATCGGCGACACCGCCCCGCAGGCCGCCGGCGTGATCCACACCGACTTCGAGCGCGGCTTCATCCGCGCGCAGACCATCGCCTTCGCCGACTACGTTGCGTTCAAGGGCGAACAAGGCGCGAAGGACGCCGGCAAGATGCGTGCGGAGGGCAAGGAGTACGTCGTGAAAGACGGCGACGTGCTCAACTTCCTTTTCAACGTGTGACGCTTTCGGCACGCAACACGGTCTCGGTGAAATTCCGAGCCGGCCCAGACATGCCGCCGCAAGCCGATCAAAATCGCACCCTTTGACGGACCCGCCGACGTTTGGCCACTGACACGCTCACCGACAAGCCCCTGCACTGGACGGTCGCGTTCGCTCTGACCGGCCTGTGCTATGTGATCGCCGGCATCGCAGCGTTGCAGTTGGCGATCCCGCCGGGCTTCGCGGCCCCCTTGTACCCCGCCGCGGGCGTGGCGCTCGCCAGCGTGCTGGTGTTCGGGCGGCGCATGCTGCCGGCGGTGTTCATCGGGTCGCTGTGCGCCAGCCTCTCGTACGCACTGCGGGGCAACCCGTTCCGGCCGGAGGTGCTGATCGTGCCGTTTGCGATCGCGTTCGGCGCGGCCTTGCAGGCGCTCGTCGGCGCGCGGTTGGTCGGGCGTTTCGTGAAGCAGCCGCTGACGCTTTCGGAACCGCGCGACATCGGTGCCTTCCTGCTCGTCGCCATGGCCTTGTGCCTGGTCAACGCCGTGATCGCCAACCTCGCACAATGGCTCACGGGCACGGTGTCCACCGCCGATCTGCCGTACAGCGCCGCGACCTGGTGGATCGGGGATCTCCTCGGCGTGCTGATCGCCACACCGATCATCCTGACCCTGTTCGGCCGACCGCGCGACGCCTGGGCGCCGCGCCGCATGAGCGTCGGCCTGACGCTGGCGCTGGTCACGCTGCTGCTCGCGCTTGGCATCCGCCAGATCGTGCAGTGGAACGCCGAGCGGCTGCAGACCGCGTTCGATCACGACGCCAAGAATGCCGTGCAGGCGCTCGGCGCGCAGTTGCGCGAGCCGCTGCAGGCGCTGGAGGCACTGAACGGGGTGTTCGTCGCCTCCGAGCACGTCACCGCCGGCGAGATGCGGCTGGCCACGCGCGCGTGGCTCGCGCCGGGCCTCCTGCAGGCGATGACCTGGGCGGAGCGGGTGCAGCGCGCCGACCTGCCCGGGTTCGAGGCGCGCGTGCGCAGCGAGCCGGGCATGGAGCAGTTCAAGACCTTCGATCGCCAGGACGCGGCAGGCACCCCGCCGAGCGCCGGCTGGCCGGGTGACGACATGCTGGTGGTGCGCTACATCGAGCCGCCCGCGCGCAACGCCGGCGCGGTCGGCGTGAACGTGATGTCGATCCCGGCCACGCGTGACGCGATCGAGCGCACGCGCGAATCCGGCCACCCTGCGGCCACCGCCGGGTTTCGGCTGACCCAGCAGGCGGCCAACGAGAACCAACTCGGCGTCGTGATCTACCAGGGCGTGTACGCGCCCCGCGCAGCGGCGGCGCCGCAGCAAGGCGCGGCGATGCGCGGCGCGGTGTCGGTCGTGATCCGCATGGACGACCAGTTGAACGCGCTCGCTCCGCAGCTGCCGCGCTACCTCGCGCTGTGCTTGATCGACGTGAGCCCGGGCGCGCCGCCGCGCCGCCTCGCGGGCGCGCCCGGTTGCGAGACGCATCGATCCGAGATGATGCTGACAAGCGCCATGCCCTACGCCGGCCGCCAGTGGGAGGTGCGTGTGACGCCCGCACCCGGCATGCTGCCCAAGGTGCACAGCGCGGACGTGTGGCTGTTCGCGTTGGTCGGCCTCCTGTCGACCGCGGTGCTCGGCGGCTTTTTGCTCACCGTGACCGGCCGCACGCGCCGCATCGAGACCGCCGTGCGCGAGCGCACCGCAGCCCTGCAGGCCGAGGTGCGCGAGCGCGAGGTCGCCGAAGCGGCGCTGCGCGAGAGCGAGCAACGCTTTCGAAACATCCTGAACAACGTGCCGATCGGCGTGATCTATACCGACCTGCGCGGCAACGTGAAGCAGACGAATCCGCGCTTTTGCGAACTCACCGGCTACAGCACCGACGAGCTGCTGCGAATGAGCCTGGCCGACTACACCCACCCCGAAGACATGCTGCAGGATGTGGAGCTGATGGCGCAGCTCGTGCGCGGCGAGATCCCGATGTACCGGCGCCACAAGCGCTACATCGCGAAGAGCGGTTCGACCGTGTGGGTGCAGGCAACCGTCTCGCTGCTGCGCGATGCGAACGCGAAGCCGCGCAGCATCGTCGGCGTGGTCGAAGACATCACCGAGCACCTCAAGCTGGAAGAAGCGGAGCGCGCCCGCGAGGCGGCCGAGGCCTCGAACCGTGCGAAGAGCGACTTTCTCTCGCGCATGAGCCACGAGCTGCGCACGCCGCTGAACGCGATGCTCGGCTTCGCGCAGCTGCTCGAACTCGACCCGCGCCACCCGCTGACAGACGCCCAGCGGCCCTGGGTGAGCCAGATCCAGCAGGCCGGCTGGCACCTGCTGGAGATGATCAACGACGTGCTCGATCTGTCGCGCATCGAGTCGGGCAACCTGCGGCTGCAGATCGAGACGCTGAACCTGGCCGACCTGATGGATGCGACGCTCTCGATGGTCGAGGGCGAGGCCCGCCAACGCCGCATCGCGATCACGCAGGAGTTCGCGCCCGGCACGGCCACCGTGCTGGGCGACGCGACCCGCGTCAAGCAGATCCTGACGAACCTGCTGAGCAACGCGGTCAAGTACAACAGCGAGGGGGGCCGCATCCACATCGGCAGCCGCCCGATCGGCGCCGACACGGTCGAGGTCGTCGTGACCGACACCGGCCTGGGCATGACGCCCGAGCAGCTGAGCGACCTGTTCCAGCCCTTCAACCGCCTCGGCCGCGAGCGCTCCGCGCAGCAGGGCACCGGCATCGGCCTCGTGATCAGCCAGCGGCTGGCCGAGTTGATGGGCGGTTCGCTGCGCGCGCACAGCGTTGCCGGCGAGGGCTCGGCCTTCATCCTGAGCTTGCCCTGCGTGACCGACCCCGACACCGTGCGCTCCGACCTCGCCGCGCTCGCACCGTTGCAGGCCGAGTACCACCGGCGGCTCGTGCACTACGTCGAGGACAACGAGACCAACGTGGAAGTGATGCGCGGCATCCTGGCGCAGCGGCCGCAGGTCGAGATGCAGGTCTCGATCACCGGGCTGGACGGGCTGGCGGCGATCCGCGCACAGCGGCCCGACCTGATCCTGCTCGACATGCACCTGCCCGACATCAGCGGCATGGAACTCCTGCGGCACCTCAGGCAAGACCCGCACACCGACACCATCCCGATCGTGATCGTCTCGGCCGATGCGCTCGCGCAGCAGATCGACGCCGCGTTCGAGGCCGGCGCAACGCACTACCTGACGAAGCCGGTGAGCGTCTCGGAGCTGCTCGGCGTCGTCGACGACCTGCTCGAGCAGATGGACACGCGCTACGGCTGAGCGGCGCGAGCCGATCGGCCTGCGCGCACGAAACGGAGGTTTCGATGACGACGATCTCGACGCTGTTCGGCATCGCGCTGCCGATCATCCAGGCGCCGATGGCCGGCGTGCAGGCGAGCGCGATGGCCATCGCGGTGAGCAACGCCGGCGGCCTCGGCTCGCTGCCGGCGGCAACCTTCTCGCCGAGCGCATTGCGCGCCGAGCTCGAGTCGATCCGCGCGCAGAGCGCGAAGCCCTGCAACGTCAACTTCTTTTGCCACACGCCGCCGACGCCGAGCGAGGCGCGTGAAGCGGCCTGGCGGGCCGCGCTGGCGCCCTACTTCGCCGAGTTCGGCATCGATGCCGCGGCGATCCCGGCCGGCCCCGGCCGCGCGCCGTTCACCGACGAGGTGGCCGATGCGATCGAGCCCTTCGCACCCGAGGTCGTTAGCTTTCACTTCGGGCTGCCGTCGCCCGCGCTGTTGGCCCGCGTTCGCGCCTGGGGTGCGAAGGTGATCGCGTCGGCCACCACGGTCGACGAAGCGCGCTGGCTCGAAGCGCACGGCGTCGACGCGGTGATCGCGCAAGGCCTTGAGGCCGGCGGCCACCGCGGCATCTTTCTGAGCGAAGACCTGACGACGCAGCTCGGCACATTCGCGCTGCTGCCACAGATCGTTGCCGCGGTTCGTGTGCCGGTGATCGCCGCAGGCGGCATCGCCGATGAAGCCGGCGTGCGCGCGGCGCGAGCGCTCGGCGCGGCGGGCGTGCAGGTCGGCACCGCTTACATGCTGTGCCCGGAAGCGACCACGAGTTCGCCCCATCGCGCCGCACTCAAAGGCGCCGCCGCCGGGCACACCGCGCTGACCAACCTGTTCACCGGCCGGCCGGCGCGCGGCATCGTCAACCGGTTGATGCGCGAGCTCGGCCCGATCAGCAACGCGGCGCCGGAGTTTCCGCTCGCGACCGGGGCCATCGCGCCCTTGCGCGCAGCGGCCGAGCGCGCCGGCAGCGGCGACTTCTCACCGCTGTGGTCGGGCCAGAACGCGCGTGGTTGCCGCGAGATCCCGGCCGCCCGACTCACCCTCGAACTCGCGGCCGGCTGGTAGCTCAGGCCGCCAACGCGGGCACGCCCGGCTGGTGCTCACCGCCGAGCGCCTCGATCAGGTCGGGAATCATCTTGCCGAGTTCGCCGGTCGCGATCGCGGCATCGGCGTCGAAGGCTTCGTCCTTCTTGGGCGCGCTGCCGCCCTCGAACACGCCTTCGAGGAACGCGATCTTCTTGACCTGCATCGCCTCGGTCAGCAGCAGCGAGACGCGGCCCTGCCAGGTGAGCGCGAGCTGCGTCGGCACCTTGCCGTTCGCGATGTGCTGGCGCACCTCGTCGATGTCGAGCGCATGGCGGGCATAACGCACCGCCGATTTGGTCTCGTCGGGCGACTTGAGCTCGCATTCGCGGTCGACGCTGAAGCCGGACGGCGCGTCGCCCGTCGTCAGCCACTCCGACATCGCCGCTGCCGGCGACTGCGCGGTGTGCAGCGGCGTCAGCACGATGCCGTCGAGTGCCTTCACGAGGTGCGTGACGACCTCGTCGGCCTTCGCCGGGCTGCTCGCGTCGATCATCAGCAAACGGTCTTTCGGATTCAGCCAGACCTTGATCGCGGCCTGCTTCGTGAATGCCTGCGGCAGCAGGTCGAGCACGACCTCTTCCTTGATCTCCTTCTGCTGTTTCTTGCCGGGCTTGCGGCCGGTGGCCTGCTCGATCTGCGCGGCGCGTTCGTCGACGCGGCGCTTGACCACCGACGACGGCAGCACGCGCTGCTCGATCACCAGTTTCATCAGCCACTGCCCGCCGATCGATTCGACCAGCGGCGCGTGCTTGACGCCACGTGGTGGCGCCCAGCCGGCGGAGACGGGCTGGGTCGCGCCGCACTCCACGAAGATCATCTTGTCGAGGCCGGCTTCGAGCTCGGCGCTGTTGGCGGCCCAGCCCGGGCCGACGCGGTACACGGTCAGGTTCTTGAACAAATTCGCCTCTTGTCTGGATGCACCCGATCAACTCGCCGGGCGGCGGAGGCGCGATTGTCCGCGCAAAGCGAAACGCCTCGGCGCGTGTTCAGACCTTGTTACCCACCGTGACCTTCGCGGCACGCACGATCGCGGCGGCGTCCACCCCGAAAAACCTTCGCAGCTCGGCGCGGGTGTCGCTGCGCCCGAAGCCGTCGGTGCCGAGAGTCAGGTAGCGACGGCCCGCGGGCACGAACGCGCGCACGCTCTCGGGCACCGCGCGCACGTAGTCGGTCGCGGCGATGACGGGGCCGCCGCTTCGTGCCAGCTGCTCGGCGATGAACGGCACGCCTGCCTCCGCACCGCGCAACGCGGCGGCCTCGCAACGCTGCCCGTCGCGCGCCATTTCGCTCCAGCTCGTCACGCTGAACACCTCGACCTCGAAGCCCTCGGCCACGAGCTGCTGCGCGGCCTTGACGACCTCGGTGAGGATCGCGCCCGAGCCGAGCAGCGTGAGCTTCTGGCCGCCCGCCTTCACCGCATCCGTCTTCCAGCCGTCGTAGCGATAGCAACCGCGCAGCACATCGCCGTGCACCTCGGGCGGCAAGCTCGGCTGCGCGTAGTTCTCGTTCATCAGCGTGACGTAGTAGAAGACATCGCGCTGCTCGACCAGCATCTCGCGCATGCCGGCATCGACGATCACTGCCATCTCGCAGGCGAAACCCGGGTCGTAGGCCTTGCAGTTCGGGATCGTCGCGGCAACGAGGTGGCTGCTGCCGTCCTGGTGCTGCAGTCCCTCGCCGCCGAGCGTGGTGCGGCCCGAGGTCGCGCCGAGCAGGAAGCCGCGCGGGCGCTGGTCGGCCGCGGCCCAGATCTGGTCGCCCACGCGCTGGAAGCCGAACATCGAGTAGTAGATGTAGAACGGCAGCATCGCCAGGCCGTGCACGCTGTAGCTGGTGGCCGCGGCCGTCCAGCTCGCGATCGCGCCGGCTTCGCTGATGCCTTCTTCGAGGATCTGGCCGTCGGTCGCCTCGCGGTAGCTGAGCACCGAGCCGATGTCTTCGGGCGCGTAGCGCTGGCCCACACTCGAGTAGATGCCGACCTGCTTGAACAGGTTCGCCATGCCGAAGGTGCGCGCCTCGTCGGCGACGATAGGCACGACGCGCTCGCCGAGCTTCGCATCCTTCAGCAACCCGCCGAGCATGCGCACGAAGGCCATCGTCGTGCTCATCTCCTTGCCCGCGGCGTTGACCGCGAAGTCGGCATATGCGCCCAACGCCGGCACCGGTACGGGTGCACACGCGGTCTCGCGCTTCGGCATCGAGCCGCCGAGCACCTCGCGATGCGACCTGAGGTAGCGCATCTCGGCGCTGTCGTCGGCCGGCCGGTAGAACGCGAGCGAGGTCGCCTGCTCGTCGGTCAAGGGCAGGTTGAAGCGGTTGCGGAATTCGATCAGGTCGACGCTCTCGAACTTCTTCTGCGAGTGCGTCGTCATGCGCCCCTGGCCGGCGCTGCCCATGCCGTAGCCCTTCTTCGTGTGCGCGAGCACGACGGTCGGCTGGCCGCGGTGCGCCGCAGCCGCCGCATACGCCGCGTGGATCTTCACGAGGTCGTGGCCGCCGCGCTTGAGGCGGTCGATCTGCTCGTCGGTCATGCCTTGCGCGAGGCGCTTGAGCTCGTCGTTCTGGCCGAAGAAGTTGTCGCGGTTGAAGCGGCCGTCTTTCGCGGCGAAGGTCTGCATCTGGCCGTCGACCGTTTCTGCGAACGCGCGGGCCAGCGCGCCGGTGGTGTCGCGGGCGAAGAGGCCGTCCCAGTCGCTGCCCCAGACCAGTTTGATCACGTTCCAGCCCGCACCGGCGAAGAGCTTCTCGAGCTCGTCGATGATGCGGCCGTTGCCGCGCACCGGGCCGTCGAGCCGCTGCAAGTTGCAGTTGACGACCCAGACGAGGTTGTCGAGCTTTTCGCGCGCCGCGAGCGTCAACGCGCTCATCGATTCGGGCTCGTCCATCTCGCCGTCGCCGAACACGCCCCAGACTTTTCGCCGCCCGCAGTCGAGCAGGCGCCGGTCGGTGAGGTAGCGCATGAACCGCGCGTGGTAGATCGAGCTGATCGGGCCGATGCCCATCGAGCCGGTCGGGAACTGCCAGAAATCGGGCATCAAATACGGATGCGGGTAGCTGCTGAGGCCGCGGGTGCCTTCAGGTGCGCTCAACTCCTGACGGTAGTGGGTGAGATCGTCTTCGCTCAACCGGCCTTCGAGGAAGGCCCGCGCGTAGACGCCGGGCGCGCTGTGCGGCTGGAAGAACACCAGGTCGCCGCCGTGCGCCGCGGTTCGCGCATGGAAGAAGTGGTTGAAGCCCGCCTCGAACAAGTCGGCCGCGCTCGCATAGCTGGCGACGTGGCCGCCGAGTTCGCCGTACGAGTGATTCGCCCGCACGACCATCGCGAGCGCGTTCCAGCGCATCAGCGAGGCCAGCCGCTCCTCGATCGCCAGATCGCCGGGGAACGCCGGTTGGGCGTCGACGGCGATCGTGTTGACGTACGGCGTGGCGAGCTCGGGCGTCCAGCCGATGCGCTGCTGGCGGGCGACCCGCGCCAACTCGTCGAGGATCCGCCTCGCGCGGTGCGGGCCGTGCACTTGGACCAGCGCCGCGAAAGCGTCGCGCCACTCGGCGGTTTCGATCGGGTCCGGGTCGTTGCCGGCGGCGGCCAGGGCGGCGAGTTGGGGGTCGGGCATCGAGTTCATTGCGGGACTGTAGACCGCCGCGCGTGGCGTCCGTGAGTTCGCACCGAACGCCGACCTTCTCACGGACAACTGCCGGACTGCGGGCGGGGTCTTCGGAACCTGCCCGGCTCGCAAGGGAGCTGAAAGCGATGCAATATCGCGTCACTTTGGATGCGTCAGAAAATCATGCGGCCCACAGTCACGTGCATCAGCTCCGGTGCGTATTCTGCGAATGCCCGCGCGAACATCACAATGCAGGCGTTGTCCGGGAAATGGTGTCGCAGGGCCATACAAATCGCCAGACGGGTTCAGCACTCGCTGCAAGAAGTTCGAAACTCGATGAGAACCGAAAGTTTGCACTTGCTAACCTGACAAACATTACCTGTTATCGCGTGACATTCTTCCGCCCGACAATCGCAGCGATAGCGCAGCCCAATCAGCACTCCCTATACCCGAGTGCTAATATGCACGGAACTCGAAAGGAGTTGGCGTGTCTGAACTCTCCATGAACCTCTCTGCGAACACCTCCGCTGCCACTGCCGCCCTCAGCGTCCGCAATCCGTGGGCGATGGTGCCGTCACTCGGTAACCTCGACGCCTACATTACCGCCGCGAACCGCGTGCCGTTGTTGACGCACGAGGAAGAGATTGCGTTTGCGACCAGGCTGCGCGCCACCGGAGACCTCGAAGCCGCCGGAAAGCTGGTGCTCTCGCACCTGCGGCTGGTCGTGTCGATCTCGCGCAAGTACCTGGGCTACGGCCTGCCCCACGGCGACCTGATCCAGGAGGGCAATGTCGGCCTGATGAAGGCCGTGAAGCGCTTCGACCCGGACCAGGGCGTGCGTTTGGTGAGCTACGCGATGCACTGGATCAAGGCCGAGATCCACGAGTACATCCTGAAGAACTGGCGCATGGTGAAGGTCGCGACGACCAAGGCACAGCGCAAGCTGTTCTTCAACCTGCGCTCGATGAAGCAGAGCCTGAAGGACGACGCGCTCGATATCGACACGCACCGCAGCACGCTGACCCAAGGCGAGGTCGATACGCTCGCGCGCAATCTGAACGTCAAGCGCGAAGAAGTGCTGGAGATGGAGACGCGTTTGTCGGGTGGCGATGTCGCGCTCGAACCGCAGACCGACGACAGCGAAGAGAGCTTCGCGCCGATCGCCTACCTGGCCGACGAGAACAGCGAGCCGACCCGCGTGCTGGAGGCGCGCAAGCGTGACTGGCTGGCCGGTGACGGCATCGCGCTGGCGCTCGATTCGCTGGACGCGCGCAGCCGCCGCATCGTGGAAGAGCGCTGGCTGAAGGTCAACGACGACAGTTCGGGCGGCATGACGCTGCACGACCTGGCGGCGGAGTACGGCGTCAGCGCCGAACGCATCAGGCAGATCGAAGTAGCGGCGATGAAGAAGATGCGCAAGGCGTTGGCGCCTTCGGCCGAATGAAGCAGTGGGCGCCCTCGGCGCCCATTTTTTATCCGAGCGCCAGCAAGGCCTTCACATCCGACGCCAGCCCATCGGCGCCTGCGCCGTAACGCTCGAACACGCGCGGGTTGCCCTTCGCATCGAGGATGAACGAGCCGGCCGAGTGGTCCATCGTATAGCTGCCTTCGGTTTTGCCCGGCACCTTCGCAAAGTAGATCTTGAATTCCTTCGCCGCCGCCTGCGTCTGTTCGAGCGTGCCGCGCAGCGCGACGAAGCTCGGGTCGAAGCTGGCCATGTATGACTTCAGGATCTCGGGCGTGTCGCGCTCGGGGTCGATCGTGACGAACACGCCTTGCAGCTTGTCGCCGTCGGCGCCGAGTTGTTTCTTGACCTGAGCAAGTTCGGCCATCGTCGTCGGGCACACGTCGGGGCATTGGGTATAGCCGAAGAACACCACCGTGACCTTGCCCTTGAAGTCGCCGAGCGTGCGCGCCTGGCCGTTCACGTCGGGCAGCGACAAGGTCTTGGCGTAGTCGGCACCGGTGATGTCGGCACCGCGGAATGCCACGGCGGGCTGGGCTGGCGCGGTGGGGGCCTTGTCGCACCCGGCCAGGGCCACGCACAGCGCGGCGGCGAGAACGAGCGAACGGCGGGTCTTCTCGGCAGTCTTCACAAGAGTGGTCTCAGGTAGTGGTCGATCAGCAGCGCCGCGAACAGCAGCGACAGGTAGACGATCGAAAAGCGGAAGGTCTTGCGCGCCAGCGCGTCGGAATAGTCACGCCAGAGCTTGAACGCATAACCGACGAAGACTGCGTTCAACAGCACCGCCGCGGCGAGGTAGATCACGCCGCTCATGCCTTGCACGAAGGGCAGCAACGTGCCGGCGAACAGCACCAGCGTGTAGAGGAAAACCTGCAGCCGCGTGAACTCGGAGCCGTGCGTGACCGGCAGCATCGGCAGCCCGCTCTTGCGGTAGTCCTCTACGCGGTACAGCGCAAGCGCCCAGAAGTGCGGCGGCGTCCACAGAAAGATGATCAGGCACATGATCAGCGCCTCGGCACCGACATCGCCGCGGATCGCGGCCCAGCCGAGCACAGGCGGCATCGCGCCCGAGGCGCCGCCGATCACGATGTTCTGAGGCGTCATCGGCTTGAGCAGTACGGTGTAGATGACGGCGTAGCCGACGAAGGTGGCGAAGGTCAGCCACATCGTCAGCGGGTTGACCCAAAAATACAGCAGCGCGCTGCCGGCCGTGCAGAGCACCGCGGAGAAGGTCAGCGTCTGCGTGTTGGTGAGCTGGCCGCGTGCGGTCGGCCGCCAGGCGGTGCGGGCCATGCGCGCATCGATGCGCTGCTCGACCAGGCAGTTGAACGCCGCCGCCGCGGCAGCGACGAGCCAGATGCCGGCAGTCGCGGCGAGGGCGAGCTTCAGATCGGGCACACCCGGCACGGCCATCAACATGCCGATGACGGCGCAGAACACGATCAGCTGCACCACGCGTGGCTTGGTCAGCGCGTAGAACTGGCGCGCGCGCGACGGCAGCGAGGCGACGCTGACGGCGGCGGTGGTGGAGGCGACGGTATCGGTCATGGTCGGTTTGCAGTCCGCATTTTACGGAGCGGCCTGCAAGGGCCTGTGCGCCAGACCCTGCTGGGCGCGCGCCGGGCCGGCCTGCCATGCCCGCGTCAACAGCATCGCCAGCAACGTCACCCAGGCCGCAGCACCCGCGGTGTGCGCGACCGCGCCGAGCAAGGGCCAGCCGAGCACGACGTTGCTCAGGCCGCTGGCCAGTTGCCAGATCGCAACCGCCGCCACGCCTTTTGCCCAGCGGCGCAGCGCGGCGTCGCCGTTCGCGTGCAGGCGCCACGCGAGCCACGCCATCGCGATCAGCACCACGTACGCGCCGAGGCGATGCATGTAGTGGATCGCGGTGAGCGCGGCGAACGGCAGGTAACCGCCCTCCTTTCCCTCGCCGAGTTCTCGCAGCAAAGCGAAGCCGTGTTCGAAATCCATCGCCGGCCACCATGTGCCCTGGCAGGTCGGGAAATCGCGGCAGGCGAGCACCGCGTAGTTGGTGCTGACCCAGCCGCCGAGCGCGATCTGCAGCACGCTAAGCGCGGCGATGACGATCGCCGCGGTGTGCAGGCCCGCCGGCAGCATGACCGGCTCGCGTCGATAGGCTTCTTTCTGGATCGCCAGCAGCGCGAGCAAGGCCAGCCCCCCTAGCAGGTGCGCGGTGACGATCAGAGGGTAGAGCTTCATCGTCACCGTGAGCGCGCCGAAAGCGCCCTGCACGCAAACCCACACCAGCGTCGCGCTGGCCCACCACGGTGAGACCGGCAGTTGCTTCCTGCTTGACGCGATCCAGCTCAGCACAGCGAGCAACGTGATCAGCGCGCCCACACCAGTGGCGAGGTAGCGGTGGACCATCTCGATCCAGGCCTTGCCATGCGTGACCGGGCCGCTCGGCAAGGCTGCCTGCGCCGCATGGATCTCGGCCTTCGCGCCCAGCGGACTCGCGCTCGCGTAGCAGCCCGGCCAGTCGGGGCAGCCGAGGCCCGAATCGGTCAAGCGCGTGAAAGCGCCGAACAGCACGAGGTCGAAGGTCAAGAACAGCGTCAGCACGGTCAGCGCCTGCAGCCGCGCCGCCGGACCCCGGTTGCGGTCACGGCGCCAGACCCACACGAACGGCAGCAGGGCCAGCAGCGCGCCGACCCCGAGGATCGAGAGCAAAGGCGCCAGGTCATAGGCGGCAGGTGTCATCGGACTCACGGTCAACGCCCGGGCTTGTCCCAGCCGGCCGATGCGCGCAGCAGTTTCTCGACATCGCGCTTCAGCTTGGCCGGGTCGGGGTTCGCCGGCACACGCATCATCCAGTTGCCCATCGGGTCGACGATGTACATGTGGTCCTCGAGCGCCTGCCCCTTGGCGGGCTGCAGCCAGCCGGCCAGCGCCTTCGCCTGCACGCGAAGCACGGTCGCCTCGGTATTGACGGTAACGCCTTCGAGGGTCTGCGGCTTCGGGCTCGCGTCGTCGTCGATCAGCCAGACCTTGTCGACCCGGTCCTTTTCACGACCGAGGGCTTCGCGCAACTGGCGCTGCACCCAGAGCAGCCGTTCGCAGGTGGAATCGCAGGCCGCGCCGGAGACAACGACGAGCAGCCACTGGTCCTTCAGCCAGGCCGACTTCACGGCCTTGCCCTGCAGATCGGTGATCGGAAGGTCGGCCGGGATCGGGCGCAGCGGCTGGATCAGTTCGCTGTAGTTCGTGCGGCCCTCCGGCCGGATCACGAAGTAGGTCAGGTACGAGGCCACGACCGGCGCCGCGCAGACCGCCAGAACCAGCAGCATCTTCAGCCGCCCGCTCTTCGTGCGGCGCTCGGCCTCGGCTTCGTCGAGCGCCAGCGGACGCATCGAGTGCACCGTGAGGCCTACCGGCGAATCACGCTCGGGCATCGTGCTGCTGCTGACGCTTGAGCCGGGGCCGGACGAGTTGGAACCAGACATACAGACCTGCCATCAGCGCACACAGGGCGAACCACTGGAACGCGTAACCATAGTGCTTTTGAACATCCACCGCGGGGCGCGGCCACTGTCGCAGCAGGCCGTCGCCTGCGGTGCCGGGCGCATCGGCCTGCAGCACCGACACAGGCAAGAGCGAGAGCCCCGTCTCGGTCGCGAACTCGCCAAGATCGATATTTTGCCGGATCAACCCGCTCGTCGAGGGCGCAAATTCGAACAGCCTTGCGGGAGGCGGAGCGATGTGACCGTCGACATCGACGATGCCGGCCTTTGAGGCGATCGCCGGCAGCAAGGTGCGGTCACGCAGATCGCGCGGCACCCACCCGCGCTGCACCAGCACCGCCTCGGGCCGACCTTCGAGCTGGAGCGGCGTGACCAGGTAGAAGCCGACCCGCTCCTTCATCTGCCGGTTCTCCAGGAAGACATTGAGTTCGGGGAGCCAGCGGCCGCGCAAATGCACCGGGCGGTAGTGCTGGGGCTCCGCCTGCGCAGCCGAATGCGCGAGATCCGGTGCACCGAGCGCGCTCAGCTTCGCGCGCGACTCGAGCGCGTCTTGCAGCGCGACCTTCTGCGCGGCGCGGCGCAACTGCCAGGCGCCGAGGTTCGCGGTGAGCGCCACGCCGGCGAGCGTTGCAACGAGGATCACCGCGGCGCGGCCTTTGGCGCTCAATGCCATGGCGGTCGGCCCCGCGGCGGATAATCGTCGCGCATGAAGTACCTCATCGGAATCGCCTTCGCCGGCATCCTGGGTGCCCTCGCGATGGCAGGCGTGTTCATGCTGCGCGATGGCCGCGACGGCAAGGCCCGTAGCGGCAACATGATGCGCGCGCTCGCGGTCCGGGTCGGGCTGTCGGTGCTGTTGTTCGCATGCGTGCTCTTCGCGTGGTGGGCCGGCTGGATCCATCCGACGGGCATTCCCCTCGGCAAGTGATCGATCCAAAAACAAACGCCGCGTTCAGCGGCGTTTGTTTTTGTGTACGGCTGGGTGCGGGCCGAGCGCCGGGCCGCCCCGAGCCGGCCCGCATCCCCTTGGGGAATCGGCCGACGTACCCGTCGACCGAGCGGCACCATCCGGTCAGAGCCAGTAGACGACGATGTACAAGCCCAGCCAGACCACGTCGACGAAGTGCCAGTACCACGCGGCACCCTCGAAGCCGAAGTGGCGTTCGGGTGTGAAGTGACCCTTCATCAGGCGGATCGTGATGAACAGCAACATCAGCATGCCGACGAACACGTGGAAGCCGTGGAAGCCGGTCAGCATGAAGAACGTGGAGCCATAGGCGCCCGAAGACAGCTTCAGGTTCAGTTCGGTGTACGCATGGTGGTACTCGAAGATCTGGAAGCCGAGGAAGGTGATGCCGAGCAGCACCGTGATCCACATGAAGGCGATGCAGCGGACGCGGTGGTTGGCGATCAACGCGTGGTGCGCGATCGTCAGTGTCACGCCCGAAGTCAGCAGCAGCAGCGTGTTGATGGTCGGGATGGGCCACGGGCCCATGGTCGTGAACGGGTCGACGATTCCGGCGGGCGAGCCTGTCATGCCGGTACCCGAACTTGGCCAGATGGCGCGGAAATCGGGCCACAGAACGGCGTTGTCCAAGCTGCCCAGATTCGGCAGCGCGTGCAGACGCGTCCAGTACAACGCGCCGAAGAAGGCACCGAAGAACATCACCTCGGAGAAGATGAACCAGCTCATGCTCCAGCGGAACGACACATCGATCCTGTCGCTGTACAGACCGCTCTCGCTCTCGCCGATGGCGGTACGGAACCAGCCCTGGAGCACGAAAGCCCAGATCGCGAAGCCGGCCAGCAGCACCCACATCGCCCAGTCGTGCCCGTTGACCCACTGGCCAGCGCCGAAGATGACCAGCAGCAAGCCGAACGAGGCCTGCACCGGGAAGTGCGATGGCGCAGGGACGTAGTAGTAGGGTGCTTGGCCGTTAGGAGTCGCTGCCGACATGTTTTCTCCTGGAATCCTGATGTTCGAAATTTTCTTGAAACTACTTTGCCGCGCCGCTCGCGAGCACCCAGTTCACCAGCAGCAGCAACGCGACGATGAACAGCACCGCGCCGACCACCCCGGCAATCACGACGTGCACCGGGTTCAGCTGGTTCACGTCCTTCTCGTAGTCCGACCGCTTGCGCACGCCGAAGAACGACCACGCGACCGCCTTCATCGTCTGCGCGAACGAACCCTTGCGGCGTGCCGCTTCTTTCAGACCGTCGCTCATGACCGTGCGCCCGAGGTCGTGATCTCGGCCGCAGCGGCGGCCGCACCGTTGCCGGCCGGCTCCGGCGGCACGCGGCCGCCGACCTCGAAGAAGGTGTACGACAAGGTGATCGTCTTCACGTCCTTCGACAGCTTCGGATCGATCACGAACACGACCGGCCACTGTTTGGATTCGCCGGGCTTGAGGGTGTACTGGTTGAAGCAGAAGCACTCGAGCTTGTTGAAGTACGGCATCGCCTGCATCGGCGCATAGCTCGGGATCGCCTGCGCGGCCATGGTCCGGTTCTGCACGTTCTTGAAGGTGTAGAGCACGGTCGTCAGCTCGCCGGGGTGCACCCGCACCGATCGCTTCTCGGGCGCGAACTCCCAGGGACCGCGCGAATTCGCGTCGAACTCGATCGTGATCGTGCGGCTGGCGTCGACCTGGGTGTTGGTCGCGTAGTCTGCGCGCTTGCCGCCTTGCACATCGATCTCGGAAAGCGACAGCACGTTGATGCCGAGCGCCGTGCAGATCGTGTTGTAGATCGGCACCAGCGCATAGCCGAAACCCGCCATCGCAGCCGCCACGACGACCAGCTTGCCGAGCATGCGCCGGTTGTCGCGGCGCAGCGCGGCGTCGTGTTCAGGCGGGTTCGGGGTCGTGTCGGACATGGCTGGCAGCCGCAGACTCACATGCCGATCAACGCGCTCTTCGCGATGAAGCCGACGAAGATCAGGATGGCGATGGCGCCCAGGAACCAGCCCAGACGCTGGTTGCTCTTCTTCTGCTCCGGCGTCTGCTTCGACGCCATCAGTGCGCGCCGGCGGCGCCCCCGATGATCTTGGTGGCCGATGCGTTCAACTGCGGCGGCGTCTCGAAGGTGTGGAACGGTGCCGGCGACGGCACTTCCCACTCCAGACCTTCTGCGCCGTCCCACGGCTGCTGCGGCGCCGGCGCGCCCTTGCCGCGCATGCAGGGCAACACGATGAAGAAGAAGAACCACACCTGTGTGAAGCCGAAGCCGAAGGCGCCGATCGAAGCGATCATGTTGAAGTCGGCAAACTGCATCGGGTAGTCGGCATAGCGACGCGGCATGCCCGCCAGCCCGAGGAAGTGCATCGGGAAGAAGGTGACGTTGAAGAACACGAGCGAGAGCCAGAAATGCCACTTGCCGCGCGTTTCGTTGTACATCACGCCAGTCCACTTCGGTGCCCAGTAGTAGAAGCCGGCGAACATCGCGTACAGCGAGCCGGCGACCAGCACGTAGTGGAAGTGGGCGACGACGTAGTAGGTGTCCTGCAGCTGGATGTCGATCGGCGCCATCGCCAGGATGAGGCCGGTGAAGCCACCCATCGTGAACACGAACAGAAAGCCGACAGCGAACAGCATCGGCGTCTCGAAAGTCATCGAACCGCGCCACATCGTCGCGATCCAGTTGAACACCTTCACGCCGGTCGGCACGGCGATCAGCATGGTCGCGTACATGAAGAACAGCTGACCCGTGACCGGCATGCCGGTAGTGAACATGTGGTGCGCCCAGACCATGAACGACAGGATCGCGATCGACGACGTGGCGTACACCATCGA
>Ga0075023_100000108_pt1 | contig 18421 bp, 10 predicted proteins | sample Str014_FD_71388 | JGI IMG/M metagenome (GOLD analysis project Ga0075023, IMG submission 71388) | Freshwater sediment microbial communities in response to fracking from Pennsylvania, USA - Straight Creek_MetaG_SC_2014 | ecosystem: Environmental > Aquatic > Freshwater > Creek > Sediment | place... | reverse complement strand
TTTTGATGATGAACCCCTTTATCTATTCCGCTTTGCCCACACGTGTCATCTTCGGGCGAGGCAGAATTTCTGAGGCGGCAGCTGAGGCAGAACGGCTGGGCATGAAGCGGCCTTTGGTGATCACGACACAGCAGCAAGCTCACACTGGTGTTGCAATCGTGCTGAGCACAGGCGGCTTTGCCTTTGCTGGGGCGGCCATGCACACGCCGGTCAATGTCACTGAAGAAGCTCTGGCTGTTTTGAACGCGCAGGGCTGCGATGGTACGATTGCGCTGGGCGGGGGTTCATCGACCGGGCTTGGCAAAGCCCTCGCCTTGCGGACAGATTTGCCCCAGCTGGTGATTCCCACCAGTTATGCAGGCTCAGAGATGACAAATATCTTGGGAGAGACCCAAGGTGGGGCCAAGACCACCAAGCGCGATGCCAGGATTCAACCCGAGACTGTGATCTATGATCCCAACTTGCTCGATACGTTGCCAGATAAATTTGCCGCCACTTCGGGGATGAATGCCATCGCCCATGCAGTTGAAGGGCTCTATGCGGTGGATGGCAACCCCATCGTTTCGCTGATGGCGGAAGAGGGCATTCGGGCGCTCGCTGCAGCTCTGCCCGAGGGCAAGGCTGGGCACGATGAAGCACTTTACGGCGCTTGGCTCTGTGGTACGGTTTTGGGTTCTGCTGCGATGGCTCTGCATCACAAACTTTGCCATGTTTTAGGGGGCACGTTTGATCTGCCGCATGCCGAAACCCACGCAGTCATCTTGCCTCATGCCACAGCTTACAACGCGCCGGGTTCGCCCGAAGCCATGTTGCGGATCAAGCGCGCTTTGGGTTCAGCCCGTGCGGCAGGGGGGCTTTATGATTTAGCGGCTCGCTTGCAAGCACCGCTCGCACTGAAAGAATTGGGTATGCCTGAATCTGGCCTCGACAAGGCCGCCGATATTGCTGCAGCCAATCCCTATTCAAACCCTTCGCCCATTACGCGCGAGGGCATTCGCCGATTGCTCGATGACGCTTATCATGGCCACAGGCCGGAACACTAAACGGAGAGAAACATGGCAGATATTACGACAGATGTGATGGTGATCGGCACAGGCCCCGCAGGTAGTGCGACAGCCGCCCTGCTGGCCACTTACGGCATCAACACTTTTGTGATCAATCAATATCGCTGGCTGGCCAATACGCCACGCGCCCACATCACCAATCAACGCACCATGGAAGTGTTGCGTGACCTGGGGCGCGAGGTCGAAGACGAAGCTTATATGTATGCCACTGAACAAGACTTGATGGGCGAGAATGTATTTTGCGTTTCTCTTGCAGGCGAGGAATTAGGCCGTATGAAAAGCTGGGGCAAAAGCCCGCAATCACGCGCCGAACATCAGCTCTCTTCACCAACCCACATGAATGATTTACCGCAAACCTTTATGGAGCCGCTGCTCTATAAAACGGCCTGTTCACGCGGCGCGCAATCTCGCATGTCTTGCGAATATATTTCTCATGTTCAAGACAAGGATGGCGTCACCGTCACTGTGAAGGACCGCCTCGCCAATAAGAACTTCACCGTGCGCTGCAAGTATCTGGTGGGCGCAGATGGTGGCAGTTCATTGGTGGCAGAACATGCTGGCTTGCCATTCGAAGGCAAAATGGGCGTTGGTGGCTCGATGAATATTTTATTCAAGGCCGATCTTTCCAAATATGTGGCACATCGCCCCTCGGTGCTCTACTGGGTGATGCAACCCGGCGCAGATGTTGGCGGCATCGGCATGGGGCTGGTGCGTATGATCCGACCGTGGAATGAATGGCTGATCGTCTGGGGCTATGATATTTCCAAACCAGCACCCAAGGTTGATGCCAAGCTGGCCACACACGTGGCGCGGCAATTGGTGGGTGACCCGAAATTGGAAATCGATTTGATCTCAGCCAATACGTGGACCGTCAATAATATGTACGCCACCAAAATGCAAAAAGGTCGCGTGTTTATCATGGGCGATGCCGCACATCGCCATCCGCCTTCGAACGGTTTGGGTTCGAACACTTCCATTCAAGATGCGTTCAATCTCGCATGGAAACTGGCGGCTGTGGTGAAAGGTTCAGCCACACCGAAACTTCTCGAAACCTATTCCAAAGAACGTGCGCCCATTGCAAAGCAAATCGTGACCCGCGCCAATCAATCCATCGCGGAATTTGGTCCAATCTTTCAGGCCCTCGGCATGGACGGCGGCGTTGATCATGCGAAAATTCAGCGCAATATGGATGCCCGTTGCGACACGGGCGAAAAGGCCGAAGCCCAACGCGCCGCTTTGCGCAAGGCCATCGCCTTCAAAAATTATGAATTCGATTGCCATGGTATTGAGATGAACCAGCGTTATAAATCTACGGCGGTTGTTGCAGATGGATTGAAAGCGCCCGACAAAGGCATTGACATGGAACTGCATTATGTGCCGACCACATTACCGGGTGCACGAATCCCTCATGCTTGGGTTTTTGATAAAGCCGGAAAGCAACATTCAACGCTCGACATCTGCGGCAAGGGCCATTTCACTTTGATCACGGGCATTGGCGGTGAGGCTTGGGTTGAAGCTGCAAAAACGGCGGCCAAGAGATATGGCATCGCCATCAAAACCCGCGTCGTCGGTCCCCGCCGTGATTTTGAAGATCATGGTGGTGAATGGGCAGCGGCACGCGAGATTTCAGATTCGGGCTGCCTTCTGGTACGGCCCGATCACCATGTGGCTTTCCGCGCCATGAAGTTTTCCAAATCCGCAAGCACAGATCTTGCAGATGCACTGCACTCAATCCTGGGACATTGATCATGGCAAAAACGACGAAGAAGAAATTGCCCGCGAAGAAGAAGGCAAAGGCCAAAAGCAAAATGAAATACTATTTCACCGTCAAAGACTCGGTGAAGGTGGTGCAGGACCGGGCTGGTCCGAAAGCCAATAAACGCGCCAAGGTGTTGGTGAATTCTTTGGTGAAGCACCTTCACGCTTTCGTCAAGGAGACCAAGCCCACGATGGAAGAATGGATGTATGGCATCAAATTTCTGACCAAGACGGGGCACCTCTCCACCGACTGGCGGCAGGAGTTTATATTGCTGTCTGATACGCTGGGTATATCGATGCTTGTGGAAACTTTGAATAATCACAAGCAATCGGGTGAAACTGAATCAACTGTTCTTGGCCCTTTCCACGTTTCAGACGCGCCGAATTATGACAATGGCTCCAATATTTGTCTTGATGGCAAAGGCGAGCCTGTGTGGGTGCGCGGTCGCGTGAGCAATGCGAAGGGTAAGCCCATTGCTGGCGCAAAGCTTGATGTATGGCAGGCCAATGAAGATGGTTTTTACGACGTTCAGCAAAAGGACATTCAGCCCAGCATGAACTTGCGTGGTGTTTTCACGTCAGACGACCACGGTGACTATTATTTCCGTTCGGCCTATCCGCGGTTTTATCCTATTCCTTATGATGGCACCGTGGGCGATATGTTGAAGGCGCTTGACCGCAACCCGAACCGCCCCGCGCATCTGCATTTCATCGTTTCTGCCCCCGGCTATGAAACGCTGGTAACACATATTTTCACGCCGGATTGCCCATGGTTGAAGGAGGATGCTGTGTTTGGTGTGAAGCAAAGCTTGATTGCTGATTTTAAACATACAAATAATGCGGCGCGCGCCGATGCCCTCGGCATGCCCAACCCCTTCCGCGAGGTGGAATGGAATTTTGTTTTGGCAAAGGCAAAATGAAAGACCCCTGTATCATTTGCGTGGCCATCACTGGCTCTCTTCCCACCAAAGAGAACAACCCGGGCGTGCCGATTACGATTGCTGAGCAAATTGAAAGTACGCAGGAAAGTTTTGAAGCAGGTGCCTCCATCGTGCACTGCCACGTGCGCGATGATGAGGGCAAACCAACCTCTGATCCTGAACGCTTTGCGCGTTTGAAGGAGGGCATTGAGATGCGCTGCCCCGGCATGGTCATCCAGCTTTCAACCGGCGGCAGGTCGGGTGCCGGAAAGATACGCGGAAGAATGTTGCCATTAAAGCCGGACATGGCATCGCTTTCGGTCGGGTCTAACAATTTCCCTACGCGCGTCTACGAAAACCCACCCGATCTGGTGGATTGGCTGGCGGCAGAAATGCGGCATTATGAGATCAAGCCTGAGATCGAATGCTTTGATCTTTCGCATATTGTTCAAGCCGCAGCGATGCAGAAAGATGGCCGCCTGAAAAGCCCGCTTTATGTGCAATTCGTCATGGGTGTGAAAAATGCCATGCCTGCTGATGAACCGATCTTCGATTTTTATATTGAGACTCTGAAGCGCCTCGCGCCTGATGCTCAGTGGTGTGCCGCAGGCATAGGCCCTGCCCAACTCACTATCAATGAATGGTCCATTGCCAAAGGCGGCCACACTCGCACCGGGATGGAAGACAATGTGCGTTTCGACAAGCATAATCTTGCGCCATCAAACGCGGCGCTGGTGAAGCGCGCCGTTTCAATTTGCGAGAAATATAAACGCCCTGTGGCAACATGGCAGCAGGCACGTGATTTATTGCATTTGCCCATCAGATATTAGAAAACGGCGCAGGTTTCATTGCGGCCACGACACCAATTTTTCTTTTGAGCGTCTTACCAAGACTTTTTCTGCTTTATTTTTGCCATTTGTTGCACAGTCATTTTTTACAGTCTAGGCTCTCAGAAAGCTATGATCGGGGATGGATGGGATGCAAAATCGCCTTTTAAAATTTGTTCTGAGCCTTGTGCTTTTCTGGCTCGCATCTCAAGCTGTTTTTGCTGATCCCATCACTCTGATGCCAGGTGCCGATTACGCTGGTAATGACTTTCGCACAGTAAAAAACACTGATCTCGGCAATTGCCAGGCCCTGTGCAGCACTGACAAAAAGTGCAAGGCGTTTACTTTCAACACCAATGCCAATTGGTGTTTCCTAAAATCTGGAACGGATGTGGTGATGCCCTTCAACATGGCGGTGGGGGGCACCACTTCACCCGAAACACAGACCTTGGCGAAACTTTTACAGCCCGAATTGAAATTTATTGATCCGTCTGTTGTCAGCGAGGCGCATAAATTTGAAGCGGACTTAAAAAAAGCGAACCCGCCGGAAAACAAGGATGTGGCCGCCATCCGCCAAGACATCCAGGCCAAGACAGCAGTATTGAATTTTCAAGGTGTTGCGGATCAGCTCAAGGCGTTGATTACGCTTGGCGATGACAGTTTTGAGGCGTGGCGCAATCTGGCTTTGGCCATCAATTCTGTGCCGCAATCATCACAAAATGCGACTTCGAAATTGAATATGGGCGCGCTCAATTCTGCTTATGCTGCCTTCGAACATGCGACAAGTGCGGTGCAAAAAGCCGAAGGCTTGGCACTGCTGGCCAATGCTTTGGTGCGCAACGGTCAAACCCGGGCAGCGATCGATAGTTACCGATTGGCGGCGGCAAGCTATCCTTCGCCGGCACTCAACGCCGCATTTGAAGATGCCAAGCTCAAATATGGATTTCGCGTTCTTGATTACAAAGTGAACGCCGATGCAGCAGACCCACAGGTCTGTGTCAATTTTTCTGAACCCCTGAAACAAGGCCGTATTGATTTTGCGCCATTTGTCACGGTTGCGGGCGCTGCTCCGGCAGCCGTGCGCGCCACTGGCACAGAACTGTGTGTTGATGGCTTTAAACGCGGTGAGCGGACCGATTTGACTATTCGCGATGGCTTGCCCGCCGAAATTGGTGAAAATACTCTAAAGCCTGTGACACTTTCGGTATTCATCCGTGATCGCAGCCCGACCGTGCGCTTTACGGGGGCCAAATATGTTTTGCCCAGCGCGGGTCGGCACGGTGTGCCGATCGTATCGATCAACGCGCCAGAGATTAATGTTGGCGTCTATCATATACCTGAACGCGGCCTTGAGGCTTTCATCAAGGAGAGCCAGTTCCTCTCGCAGATTTCGAGTTACAACGCCCGTCGCATCGGGGAAAATACCGGTACGAAAATCTGGTCGGGCACGTTGCAGGCCGAGATTAAAGGCAACGAGGAAGTTACCACCAGCTTTCCGCTCGACGACGTGCTGAAAGATCGCGCGCCCGGAGTTTACGTGATGTCGGCAGCACCCGCCAGCGCCCACCCGAGCAGTGATGAGGAAGAGAGCGCTGCCACGCAATGGCTTCTAGTGTCTGATCTTGGCCTCACGACACTCTCAAATGAAAGCGGCCTTTCTGTCTTCGTGCGGTCTTTGAATACCGCGAGGCCTGTGGCCAATGTGGATGTTGAACTCATTGCGCATAACAATGCCATTTTGGGCAAAGCTAAAACCAATGAGCAGGGGTTGGCGACGTTTGGAGGTGGTTTGATGCGCGGCAAGGGCGGCAACGCGCCCGGCCTTATTACCGTTTCTGATGGCAAAGGTGATTTTGGTTTTATTGACATCAACCATGCGGCCTATGATTTTTCAGACCGTGGTGTGGGCGGCAGAACGGCGCCCGGCCCGATTGACATTTTCATGTATCCCGAACGCGATATTTATCGCCCAGGCCACACCGTGCATCTCACCGCGATTGCGCGGGATGATAAGGCGAACGCGATCACGGGCTTGCCGTTGACGCTGATCGTTTCGCGCCCTGATGGCGTGGAATATCAGCGCTATGGCGTGAATGATAAAGGCCAAGGTGGTTATTCACTGGACATTCCCCTGAAATTCACTGCCATGCGCGGTATGTGGACAGTGGCGGCGCATACGGACCCAAAGCAAAGCGCTGTGCAATCCGTGCAGTTTCGCGTTGACGATTTCATTCCAGATCGCATTGAATTTGATCTAACCAGTGCGGCGAAGGCCGTATCGCTGAGCGGCATGACAGAAGCAAAAGTTGATGCGCGCTTTCTTTATGGTGCACCGGCTTCTGATTTAAATATCGAGGGCGATCTCACACTCAAGCCCACGCGCAACATTGAGGCCTATCCGGGCTATCGCTTTGGCCTTGAGGAAAAAATTGTAACTTCGGGCCGCACTGAATTTAAAGATCTTGGCAAAACGGATGCAGACGGCAAAGCCAACTTATCCATCCAACCGACTGATATACCCGCCACCAGCCAGCCTATGGACGCCACTTTGAATATTCGGGTGGTGGAGGGCAGCGGCCGCGCCATTGAACGGCAACTTACATTGCCTGCGGAAGTCAATAGTGCGATGATCGGCATCAAGCCCGCATCCGACGACATTGCCGATGGTGCGCTGGCGCAATTTGATGTGATTGCAATTGACGGCCACAAATTACGCGTAGCCTCAGGGCCCTTGTCCTGGCAGTTGCTGCGGGTGCGCGATGAATTCCAATGGTATCAAAAAGATGGCCGTTGGCACAGCGAATCCACCGAATATACCGATCGTGTCAGCAATGGGAAAATGTCCGTAGATGTCACCAAGGCCGGGCATATCGATGGCAAGCTGGGCTGGGGCCATTACCGTGTGCTGGCTGAATCTGATGACCCGAAAGGGCCAGCAGGAAGCTATGATTTTTATGCCGGCGGTTATGTGCCGCGTGTTTCTGCCGATACGCCAGATATTCTGCAAATCGCTTTGGATAAGGCCAAATATAAAATTGGTGACACGGCCGTCGTTAAAATCAATCCGCGCTTTGCGGGTCTTGCATTGGTCAATATCGTGGGCCAGACACTGATTGAATCCAAGGCGGCGGATATTCCCGCCACTGGCGGCGAAATCGCCTTCAGAGTGAGTGAGGCTTGGGGGCCGGGCACTTATGTGACGGCCACTTTGTTCAAGCCCGCCGACGGTGATGCGAAGATGCCGGGCCGCGCCATTGGGATTATGCCTGTGGAGAAAGACGAATCTGATCGGACGATCGCTGTGAAGCTCGACCCGCCAAAGCATATGGTGCCCAATGGCAAGCTCACCGTGCCTGTGACCTTGCAAGGTGTGAAGCCCGGCGAAGAGGCGATGCTGACTTTGGCTGCGGTTGATGTCGGCGTGCTCAATGTGACGGGTTATAAACCACCGGACAGCGCCGATTGGTTCTATGGTCAGCGCCATCTCGCCGTGGAGCTGCGAGATATTTACGGGCAGTTGATCAATGGTGGCTTGGGCAAGACGGGCGAGATTCGCTCCGGTGGTGGTGAAGCCGATGTGCCTGCGGGCAACGGCGGCCCGCTGCCGACGGTTAGTGAAGTTGTTTCGCTCTATTCCGGAATTGTGAAGACTGATGCTAACGGCAAAGCAGACGTGACCTTTGATGTTCCTCAATTCAACGGAACCCTGCGTTTGATGGCAGTAGCGTGGAGCAAATCTGCTGTCGGCAATGCTGCGACTGATGTCATTGTGCGCGAGCCTGTTGTGATCTCTGAAGGTATGCCGAAGATTTTGGCTCCCGGAGATCAGACGCGCATCCGCTTTGACATTGACAACACAGACGGACCCGAAGGTGATTATAGGTTATCTGTCTTAACCTCCGCAGGCCTGGTGATGAACGAAGCTCAGTCAAACCTAAAACTCTCACATGGCAAACGCGTTGCTACGAATTTTGCGCTGAAAGCCACTGAAGCCGGATTGCAGACGATTGATGTCTCTCTCACCCATGCCTCGGGCCTTGAAATTAAACGCCACTTGGCCATTCTGGTGCGGGTGGGTGAGCCACCCATCACACAAAGACAGGTTATCAACCTCGCCCCCGACCAGTCTTTTGACCTTACATCCGACTTGCTGGCCAATAAGATTGGCGGCACGGGCGCTCTGTCTGTCTCGATCACACGGTCAGGCGCACTCGATGTGCCGGGCATATTGCAGATGTTGGATCGCTATCCCTATGGCTGCGCCGAGCAGACCAGCAGCCGCGCGCTGCCGCTCATCTATTTTGAAGAGGTCGCCGCCCACGCTGGGCTGGAGGGTGACAAGTCGATCAAAGACCGCGTCCAGGATGCCATTTACCGCGTGCTGGCCAACCAAAGTTCGAATGGTTCATTTGGATTGTGGGATTCAAGTTCGTCAGGCGATCTGTGGCTTGATGCCTATGTTTCTGATTTTCTAACACGGGCCAAAGAGAAGAACTATGACGTTCCGCAAAAAGCTTTTGAACTGGCTTTAGCCAATTTGCAAAACGTGGCGGGACTGACGCAGAACATTGATGAAAAGCCCGCCGACATTGCCTATGCGCTTTATGTTTTGGCTCGCAACAAGAAAGCCTCTATCGGCGACTTGCGTTATTTTGCAGAAACCAAGTTGGAAAGCTTCCCTTCGCCCATGGCCAAGGCCCAGTTGGGTGCTGCGTTGGCATTTTATGGTGATAAACCCCGCGCCACAGCAAGTTTGGACGCGGCTTATCAAGCTTTAAAGAAGCGCTCAGATGAAGATTGGCTCCGCCTTGATTATGGTTCCAACTTGCGCGATGCCGCTGCACTTTTGACATTGACCGTGGAAAGCGATCCTTCCTCGCCGCTCATTCCAAAATTGACTGCAGCTGTCACGCGTTTGCAAGCGGGGGCGCGCTGGACATCGACGCAAGAGAACGCTTGGATGTTGCTTGCGGCCCATGCGCTTCAAACGGCTGCTGATGCGCCAAAGATTTCAATCGGCAACAAGAGTTTTGAAGGCGATTATGTTCAAGCCTTCAAACTCGCTGATCTTCGTAAAACCATCCACATCACCAATCATTCTGATCGACCTATTGAAGCTGTGGTTTCAACGACAGGCGTTCCCACCAAGCCCGAACCTGCCCTGACCAATGGCTTCACAATCGAGCGCAGCTATTTCAATTTTGATGGCAGCAAGGCTGATCTCAGCAAGACCAAACAAAATGATCGTTTGGTCGTAACGCTCAAAGTCAAACAGACCAACGCATGGCCTTCAAAAGTGATGATGACGGATCTGCTGCCTTCCGGGCTTGAGATTGATAATCCAAGCTTGGTGTCTTCGGCCAGTCTCGATGCGCTCAAATGGTTGCCAGAGGACACAACGGAAGCACATCTCGAATTCCGCGATGATCGGTTTTCAGCAGCCGTGACCCGCGAGAAGGATGATACATCTGAAATGCATTTTGCCTATGTGGTTCGGGCTGTAACGCCCGGCAGTTTCGTTCTGCCACCTGCCCTGGTGGAAGATATGTATCGGCCTTATCTGAATGCCAAAACTGAGAGTGGTACGCTCGAGGTCAAATGATAGGCAGTATCGTCCGCGCGAGGTTGAAGTGGCTGCTGGCAGCGCCAGCCGTGCTGGTCGCCTGCCTTGGCATTGCCGATCATATGTTTCCACCGCCTGATCCTACGAAGCTCGCTCTCTCGCCCACTGTCCTTGGCCGCAATGGTGAATTGCTGCGGCCTTATTCTGTCGACGGCGGGCGCTGGCGTTTGGCAGTGAAACTTGCCGATGTTGATCCATTGTTGCAACGGATGATCATTGCTTATGAGGACAAGCGGTTTTACCACCATTTAGGAATCGATCCCATTGCAAGCCTGCGGGCCGTCAAGCAACTTGCCACCACGGGCCATATTGTTTCAGGCGGTTCAACGCTGACAATGCAAGTGGCGCGGCTTTTGGAGCCCCGACAAGATCGATCCGTCAAAGCCAAGCTCATGCAAATGGCCCGCGCCGTGCAGCTTGAACGGCGCTTTTCCAAAGACGAGATCTTACAATATTATTTCACCCTGGCGCCTTATGGTGGAAATCTTGAAGGCATTCGCGCTGCATCGCTTTCTTGGTTTGGAAAAGAGCCTCAGAAACTCACTGTGGCCGAGGCTGCATTGCTGGTTGCCCTGCCACAATCGCCAGAAGCGCGCAGGCCGGATAAATTTCCAGCCCGTGTTTTGGCGGCGCGCAACCGTGTCATCGCGCGGATGGAACGCGCTGGCGTGATCGCACCTGAAGATGCCGTTCTTGCCCGTGCAGAACCGCTGCCAAACTTGCGGATCGATTTACCAGCACTCGCCGCCCATGCCACAAATGCAGCGCAGCATCATGACACGGCGCAACTGACAATCGATGGACAAAAACAGCGCGATGTTGAACGCCTCATGCGTGCTGCCGCCAAAAATCTTGGTCCGACTTTATCGATGGCGGTTCTGGTTGCGGATGTTCACACGGGCGAAGTGATGGCACGCGCTGGTTCGGCCAAGCCGTTTGACCAGCAAAGCAAAGGCTGGGTGGATATGACTCGTGCAGTGCGTTCGCCCGGCTCAACTCTCAAACCATTCATCTATGCCCTGGCGTTTGAGAATGGCATCGCACTTCCTGAAACACAGATTGAAGATCGCGCTGAAAATTTCCGCGGCTATCAACCGAAGAATTTCAATCAGGGCTTTCGGGGTACTGTGAGCCTGCGCCAAGCGTTACAGCTTTCACTTAATCTCCCTGCCGTACAGCTGCTCGATGCTGTTGGCCCCTTGCGCCTCGCATCGAGTTTTCGCGAGGCTGGTGTCACCCTGAAGTTGCCGCGCAACACCAGCCCCACGCTGGCGGTGGCTCTCGGTGGGGCTGGCCTCACGCTTGAAGATTTAGTGACTCTCTATTCGGTGTTCCCACGCGGTGGCGTTCCCTTCACGCTGCATGATCACGCTTTTACCCATCAACGCGAGGCCACCGCAACGCCGCAACTTTTCGGTGCCAATGCCAGTTGGTATGTCGCGGATATTCTCGCTGGCACAGCACGACCAGATGGTGTCGCTCCATTGGCAATTTCTTACAAGACCGGAACGTCTTATGGATACCGCGATGCATGGGCCATGGGTTTTGACAGTAATTATGTGGTTGGCGTGTGGGTTGGGCGCGCTGACGGTACGGCGGTGGCGGAACTCACAGGCCGCAAAGCCGCAGCGCCGCTATTGTTCAATGTCTTCGCCACTTTGAAATCAATCGCCACCAAGCTAGGGCCGCCGCGTGGGGTGATGGCTAACATGCCTGCAACGCTGAAGCATTTTGGTTCCACGACACCACCTGAAGCGGCCACGCAACACCCACTGCAAATCATGTTTCCACCTGAAGGCGCTACGCTGGTTCGTGTGGTTGAAAATGTCGGCATATATCGCCCGGTTGTCATGAAGCTGGAAGGCGGCGCTGCACCCTACCGTGTTTTGATCAATGGCGCGCCAACTGAAGGCCAATTTCGAACCAAGGACATTGATATCAACGCCCAATCCGCTGGCTATTCAAACGTCACCGTGATTGACGCCAATGGCCAAGTGGCCAGCGTGGGTCTCAACCTGCAATAATTTTGACGTTAAACAATTAAAATGGCTCTGAAGTCGTTGACGTTGGTTCCCGTGTGGCCCGTGACGAAGAGACTTTGCGCGAGGCTTAACGCCGTCCAACTGTCGTGACTGTTCAAAAGTAAATTGGGATCGCCGCCTTTGGATTTGATCGCGTCGATGCTGTGACCATCGACAAAGCCGCCCGCGTTGTTTTCGCTGCCGTCAATGCCGTCCGTATCGGCTGCCAGAAGGTGAATGCCGCTGGTGCCGGCGATTGCCGTCGCGAAGCTCAACGCGAACTCCCCATTGCGTCCGCCTTTACCCGCGCCATCTGTGCCGATGGTGACGGTGGTTTCGCCGCCTGATAGGATCAGGCAGGGTGGTGCGAAGGGGGTGGCGCTGTTCTTGATTGAGAGAGCGAGAGTGGCTTGAGCTTGGGCCACATCGCTCGATTCACCTTCAATCGCGTCAGACAAAATATGCACGGGGATACCAATCGCTTCAGCAGCGCTTGCTGCGGCGGCGAGAGATTTTGTGGCTGAAGCGACGAGATGGATTTCGTTTTGAGCAAAAGTGGAATGCGACGCCAAGGGTGCTTGGTTGTCATTTGCCAAAAACTGGATCAGTTTGTTAGGCAACGCGATCTTGTGTTTGACAATGACAGCGAGCGCATCTTGCCTTGTTGTTTCATCAGGAATAGTGGGGCCACTGGCGACCAGCGAGAGCACGTCTCCCGGAATATCCGACACGACAAAGGTTACCACGCGCGCTGGGCTTGCGGCCAGCGCCAGCCTGCCGCCTTTGATGCGGGAAAATTGTTTGCGGATCGTATTCATCGCCACGATGGGCGCACCTGATGCGAGGAGGATCTGGTTCAGTTCAATTTCATCTGCCAGCGTCAAGCCCTCAGCAGGCGCAGGCAAGAGCGCTGAACCGCCACCGGAAACAAGCGCGATGACGAGATCGTCCTCTGTCAAATCTCTCACTAAATTCAACAGCGTGTCTGCGGCTTTGAGACCCTCTTCATCCGGCACCGGATGGGCCGCCGTGAGAAAATTCAGGCGCTTTAAGCTGGCTTTGGACCCATGACGCGAGACGACGGCCCCTTCCATCGGGTGGGGCCATAATTCTTCCAGCGCCTCTGCCATTTCGCCTGCGGCTTTGCCCGCACCCACCACAATGGTGCGGCCCTTGGGTACTGGCGGAAGATGGGCTTTCATGCCTTCCTTCGGCGCGCTTGCAGCGATGGCGACGTGAAACAGTTCGGCGAGGAATTCGCGGGGATTGGCCAGCGCTTGGGATTTTGTTTTGATTTTCACCGCTGAGCTCGCGCAGGCATGTGTTGATCGGCAATCGCGATTTTTGCTGGCGGTAATGCTTGCAGGCCGCGAATGAGATCGGAGGCTTTCTCGGCGATCATAATCGTGGGCCCATTGGTGTTGCAGGAGGGCAGCAGTGGCATGATGGACGAGTCACACACACGCAGGCCTTCGAGGCCATGAACTTTTAGGTCTGGCGTGACCACAGCCATCTCATCCGTTCCCATTTTGCAGGTGCCCACAGGGTGATGATCTGTCTTGGCATTGGCGCAGGCATATTCAAAGAGATCATCGTCGCTCATTTTGTCCGGCCCGGGCAATCGCTCGGCCATGATATAGGGCTTCAGCGCTTTTTGCTGCATAATCTCGCGTGCAATGCGAAGGCCCTGCAGAGACATTTTTATATCCTGCGGATCAGAGAAATAATTTGGATCAATCAAAGGCGCATCATCAGGATTGGCCGAAGCAAGTGTCACTTGGCCTCGCGAGCGCGGGCGCAGATAGGCCGAGTTCAAGGTGACGCCAGCATTTTTTAGGTGAGCAACACCTGCCTCAATGCCAGAGCCGAGACCAAAATGAAATTGAATATCCGGCGAACGCGCTTTTTCATCTGCATACCAAAAGCCGCCCGTTTCAAAGAGACTTGAGGCCACGGGCCCCGTGCGAAACAGCGCATATTGCAGGCCCGCCCAGAGCGTGCGGTGCAGCTTTGCGACGTTGTCATAACTGTGATCGCCCGTGCATTCGCAGATGACGAAAAGATCGAGATGGTCCTGCAGGTTTTGGCCGACGCCAGGGAGATGGTGCCGAACCTTCACGCCCGTGCTTTTCAAATGGTCTTCTGGACCAATGCCAGATTGCAGCAGTAGCTTGGGCGAACCAATCGCGCCCGATGTAACCAGAACTTCCTTGTTCGCCGTAAAGTTTTCTTCACGGCCAGCGACAATGGTTTTCACCCCGGTCACGCGGTTCCCCGTAACGTGCAGCGCAGTGGCACGGGCATTGTAGCTGATCGTCAGGTTCTGGCGGGCACGAATCGGCCAGAGATAGCCCGTCGAGGCCGACGAACGGCGTTTGTGTTTTTGAGTGAGTTGATAAAAACCCACGCCAGCTTGAGTGCGACCATTAAAATCGGGATTGTATGGAATACTCAACTCCTGCCCGGCGCGGAGATAGGCATCACAAATTGGCAATGTGGCAGTGGGGCGCGAGACACCCAAGGGCCCGCCGTAAGAATGATAGTCATCTTGCAAATGCTGATTATCTTCAGCACGCTTGAAATAGGGCAGCACGCTCAAATAATCCCAGCCGCCACAATTCTGATCGCGACCCCAGGCGTTGTAGTCCTCGGCATTGCCGCGCGTATAAAGCTGGGCATTGATGGTGGAACCGCCGCCGATCACCTTGGCTTGGGTATAACGCAACACACGGTCCTTCATGTGTTTTTGCCGCACTGTGTTCCAACCCCAGGAGGCTACACCCTTGGTCATCTTGGCAAAGCCTGCGGGCATGTGAAACAGCGGATTCCAATCACGCCCGCCTGCTTCAAGCAAAAGCACCTGGCAGCCCTCATCTTCGCTCAATCGATTGGCGAGCACGCATCCCGCCGGGCCACCGCCACAGATGATATAATCATAAGAGTTCATGACCCTTAATAACCGAATGGTTACTAAGTTGCCAAGTGTATTTCACTGTTCACTCATGTGAAGTTAGGATTACTTATGATAGTTGGCAGCGATGATGCTGTGGATTGAGGGATGTGTACCGCTCAGCGGGTTATCCGGATTCCACGCTAGTGTTGTTTCGAAGAAGCGTGAGAACAATGCGTCATACATCAGAATTCGCCCCGCCAAGCTTTCGCCAATCTCGAGTAGTTCTTTAATCACTTCCATGGCCTGCATCGAGCCGAGAATTCCGGGCAATGCGCCCAGGATTCCCGCCACTTCACAAGCGGGGAACATGCCAGGCTCCGGCAGGTCGCCGATAAAGCAGCGATAGGTGGGGAGGGGATTTCCGTCCGCACCCTTGAGATAAGGTTTGAAGGTTGAAATCTGCCCGTCAAATTGACCGACCGCAGCGGAGACCAGCGGTTTCTTAGCGAAGTAGCAGGCGTCTGCGACGAGGAAGCGCGTGTTAAAATTGTCGCAACAATCAGCCACCACATCAAAGCGCGAGACGATTTCCAACGCGTTCTCTGCTGTGATGCGGGTGACGAATTTCTCGACATGAATATGAGGGTTCAGTGCTTCGATGAAATGCTCGGCACTGTCCACCTTGAGTTTACCTACAAAGTGCGTTGTGTGAATAATCTGGCGCTGAAGATTGGAAAGCGACACCACGTCGTGGTCTATGACGCCCAGCGTACCAACGCCTGCTGCGGCGAGATATTGCAACACAGGTGCGCCAAGTCCACCTGCACCGATTACCAACACACGCGCCTTTTTCAACTTGTTTTGACCGGGGCCACCGACTTCGGGCAATACGATGTGGCGGGCATAACGTTCAATTTCATCGGATGAAAGTGTCATCAGTTTCTCCCCGAAGAGCCGAAGCCACCTGCTCCGCGCGCGGTCTCGTCTAATGTCGAAACTTCAAACAATTGGGCTTGCTGCACAGGCGCTATAATCATCTGCGCGATGCGGTCTCCCCGTGCGATGACAAAATCTTCTGCCCCATGATTGATCAGAGGCACTTTGATCTCACCGCGATAATCACAATCAATGGTGCCTGGCGCATTGAGCACTGTGACACCGTGTTTGACGGCGAGACCTGATCGCGGGCGCACTTGGGCCTCAGTGTTCATGGGCAGGGAAATAGCGATGCCTGTGGGCATGAGGAATCTTGCGCCGGGTTTTAAGGTGATGGCCTCTGCGGCCCGCAAATCCAGTCCTGCTGCGCCTGTCGTTGCATAGGACGGTAGGTCCATTCCCTGCCCATTGGCCAAGCGCAGGATTTTGACTTCAATCATTTCAACAGCCCGGCGCAGGTTTCGAGAATGCGACGCGCCACTTCATCTTTGGAAAGCTGCGGCCAGCTCTCGACGCCTTTAGCGCTGATCACATGAACAGCATTCTTGTTGGTGCCGAAGACGCCCTCGGACACATCATTCGCGATGATCAAATCACAGCCTTTGCTTTTGAGCTTCGACTCGGCGTTCGCGATGACGTTTTCAGTTTCTGCCGCAAAGCCAACAACAAGCTTGGCACGGTTCTTTTTCACGTTGCTGAGGGTTTTGAGAATATCGGGATTGGCCACAAAGCTGAGTGACGGCGCTTCGGCCTTGTCATTCTTCTTCAATTTCTGCGGCGCAGCGTTGGCGATTTTCCAATCAGCCACGGCGGCAGCGCAGATGATGAGATCAAAGTTTTTCTCATTTTCGCAGGCGGTCAGCATTTGATCGGCGGTTTCAATTTGCACCAGAGTTACGCCCATCGGCGCGGGCAAAGCGACGGGGCCGGACACAAGCGTCACCTCCGCGCCCATTTTTGCGGCCTGCCGGGCCAGCGCATAGCCTTGCCTGCCAGAAGAGTGATTGGAGATGTAGCGCACGGGATCAATCGGCTCGCGGGTCGGTCCCGCAGTGATGAGCACGCGCCTCCCCTGCATCGGTTTGAACTGCGGCCCCAGCAGCGCTTCAATCGCACCGACAATCTCGGCAGGCTCTGCCATGCGGCCAAAGCCAAATTCGCCGCAGGCCATATCGCCCTCATTGGGGCCGACCAGATGAATGCCGTCGGCTTTCAACGTGGCAAGATTTCTTTGTGTGGCCGCGTGATGCCACATGCGTACATTCATCGCCGGGGCGATGAGTACGGGCTTGTCCGTGGCCAACAGAGCGGTGGACGCGAGATCGCCCGCGAGGCCATGCGCCATCTTGGCCATGAGATCGGCCGTGGCCGGGGCGACGACCACAAGATCAGCAGAGCGCGAAAGTTCGATGTGACCCATCTCGGTTTCATCGGTGAGGCTGAAGAGATCAGAATAGACTTTCTCACCTGAAAGGCTGGCCACCCCGAGCTGAGTGACAAATTGCCCCGCCGCCTTGGTCATGATCACGCGCGTGGCAATGTTGTGCGCTTTTAGCTGACGGATCAATTCGAGGCACTTGTAAGCCGCAATGCCGCCACCGATGATCAGGAGAATGGATTTTCCGTGAAACTTTTCCATTTCTCTATCTCAGCACCAAACGCACTGCGATGGCAACCAGCGCTACGGCGCAGACAGCCATGAGCCTTGTGGGCCATGGATTGATAGGCTTGCTCTGCGTTTCCACAAAGGCCGCCAGTTGCCGGTGAAACTGATGCGCGTCATTCATCAATTTCGGCACCCGCAAAGCTAGCCCTGCCAGTGTTCCCACTCCGCCTAAGGCTTGTTCGACTTTGCCCAAGGGCCCCAGCTTGCGCTCAATCCAATATTTCACCACAGGCTCACCTGTTTTCCAGATGTTGAGATTTGGATTGAGGGTGCGGGCCACACCTTCGGTGACCACCATGGTTTTTTGCAAGAGCAGCAATTGCGGCTGGGCCTGCATGTGGAATTGTTCGGTCACGTCAAAAAGCTGGGTGAGCAATCGGGCCATGGAAATTTCGCCTGCGGGCAGGCCCATGATCGGCTCACCAATGGCACGCAGCGCTTGGGCAAAGGTCTCAACATCCTCGGTATCGGGCACATAGCCTGCATCAAAATGCACCTGCGCGATGCGGCGATAGTTGCGGGTGATGAAGCCATAAAGAATTTCAGCGAGGAACAGGCGGTCACCTTCCGAGAGCCGCCCGGTGATGCCGAAATCCAGCGCCACCAGATTGCCCGCTGCATCCACGAACAAATTTCCCTGATGCATATCCGCATGGAAGAAACCATCGCGGATCGCATGGCGCAGGAAGCTTTGGATCACCGTGTCGGCCAGC
>Ga0075023_100000107_pt1 | contig 18473 bp, 15 predicted proteins | sample Str014_FD_71388 | JGI IMG/M metagenome (GOLD analysis project Ga0075023, IMG submission 71388) | Freshwater sediment microbial communities in response to fracking from Pennsylvania, USA - Straight Creek_MetaG_SC_2014 | ecosystem: Environmental > Aquatic > Freshwater > Creek > Sediment | place... | reverse complement strand
CCTTAGTATAGGCGAGAAAGCCGAGGACGCCGAGCAGAGCCGTGGTCGAGATCACGAAGAGCGTCGGCCGCTTTTGAATTCGGGTGGTCGTGCTCGTGAAGCGCTTATTAAGCCAGGTCATCACGCCCCCGGCCTTTTCAGCTGCTTCGGCATCTTTGACGCGCAACCACTGCGCCGCCAATAGGGGAATCACGATCCGAGTGTAGAGCAGCGAGACCGAAAGCGCCGCCACCATGGTCACCGCTAATGCCTTGAAAAAGCCACCAGTCACGCCCGAGATAAATGCGAGTGGGACGAACACGACGATCGTCGCGAGGGTGGACCCCAACAGCGGCGCGCTCATCTCCGACGCAGATTGAAGAATAGTGAGGCGTTTGCCCGCGTCAGGTTCGTGCTCACCCTCAACCATTCGACGCATGATATGTTCGAGCATCACGACGGCATCGTCAACGACGAGACCGACAGCTGCGGCCAGCCCGCCCAGCGTCATCATATTGAAGCTAAGGCCAAAAATATATAGCCCGAGGCAGGTCGCTGCGAGCACTGCGGGAAGCATCAGACCAGTAATGAGCATCAACCGCGATGAGCGCAGGAACAAGAACAGCACCAGCCCCGCCAACACCGCACCGAGCAGAATGGCATCCCGCACCGCCGTGGCGGCCCCGGTCACCAATTCGGACTGATCATAAAATGGCGTCACCGTAATGTCTTTGGGGAGGCTGGTCGTCTTCAGACGCGCATCAATCGATTGCACGATCTTGACGGTGTCACCGGTCAGCGATTGCCGCAAATTGACCAGAACGGCATCGGTGCCATTTGACGTCACGCGCGTCCATAGTGGCTGAGCGGAAGGCTTAATCGTGGCGATCTGACCCAGCGTCACGAGCCCAGCGCTCGTTCCTGTGCCGGCCTTGATGGGTGTGGCGGCGATGTCGTTGATATTGGCCACGCGGTTATCGACGAGCGCAAGATAGAGTCTGTGGCGGTCCTCAATCTTGCCAACACCTTGCACGCTGTTCGCGGCGCTCAGCGCGGTTACGACGTCGCTCATCGTCAATCCCAGCGCTTGCAGATGGCCGGCATCGACTTCAACGGCCACTTCGCGTGCGGCGCCGCCTTGAATATCGACACCAGCGATTCCCTTGACGGTACTAAGGATTGGGCGCAGCTTTAGTTCAGCGAATTGGCGCAGCGCCTGGGGATCGCGTGATTTGGACGTCAAGGCCAGACCGAGTACTGGGAAAATCGTTGGGTCCGACCGCCGCACGTTGAAGCGTGTACCTGGCGGCAAATCGGGCAGCGTGGAGGCCAGTGCGCCCTGCGTTGCCAGTGTTGCCGCGACCATATCCTCGCCCCAATTAAAACTCAGGCTGGCTTCGGCACTGCCACGGCTCGTGGTTGTGCGGATATGGGTAACGCCAGGCACTGTGCGCAAAGCGGTTTCCAGCGGACGGGTGATCTGCACCGCCATTTGGCCGGGATCGCGCTCGCCGGCATCAATTGAGACGACAATGCGCGGATAATTGATCTGCGGAAATAATCCGACGGGAAGGCTGATGGCAGCGACAATGCCGCCCAGCGTCATCAGCCCAAGGGCGAGCCAAATCGCCTTGGCAAAGCGGTTCAACAGTCCGCTCATTCCTTATCAGCTCCGGCCTTTTCGCTTGTTTTGAACGCGCCAACGCGCACCTTCATTTTGTCCTCAACGGCGGTGCCGCCCTGAGTGATGACGCTGTCACCGGCCGCAACGCCGTCCAGCACCAAAACGGTGTCGCCTGAAAGCGCGCCAAGCTTGACGTCGTGTTTGTGCGCAACGCCATTGAGCACGACAAAAACAAACGGCTGGCCGCCCTCATCTTGCACCGCTGCGTAGGGGATGGTGACACCATGTGTGCCGCCCGTACGTAACAGTGTTGCTTTGAGGGGCTCGCCCAGCGCCAGCCCGGCATTCGCAGGAATATTGGCGAATATTGCGGCAAGGCGCGTGGTCGGGTCGACGACATGGTGAACGCCACTCACCGATACGCCAATCTCGCGGCCGCCAGCGAGCGGCTGAATGCGCAACCCGCTGCCCGAGCCCATGCTGCGCGCGGTCGCGGGATCAAGACCAAAGCGCGCCCGGACGTCGCCTCCCGTTGCAATCCGCACAATCGGCGTCCCGGCAGCCACCAGATCGCCCGGCTTGGCAAGGACGGCATCGACCACGCCGCCTTTACGAGCGTAAAGGCTCAGCGAACCGGCGCGCTGGCGCAAACTGGCCCGCGTGGCATCGGCGGCGGCGGCCGTTGCCCGCGCGGCATCGACTTCGGCATTGCTCACCAGACCGTCAGCCTTGAGCCGTTGGGCGCGGGCAAAAGCGTTGTCGGCAGCAACAGCATCGCTGCGTGCCTTGGTGCGATCAAGCGCGCTCTGGGGGCTGGGGAGAAGCCGCACGATCAAGGTGCCAGCACCGACGGGCGACCCCGCAGGCGCACTGATCGAGGCCACAATCGCCTCCGCTGGCGCCGAAAGTGTGAGCTCGGACCCCGCACCTGCCTCGACCGAGCCATAAAGCGTTACACTGTCCGCAACTTCACCTTGTACCGCTGTCGCTACTTGGACGAGTGCGACGGGTTCTGGCGGCTTTTCTGCGGGTGTCGTCGAGCAAGCCCCGAGAAAGACGAGCGATATGAGCGGAAGAGTAAAAGGCCTCATTTAGTCGGCTCCCACGTTGAGATTGGTGTGCCGGTAAGCAATTCCAGCGCGATCAATTGTTCATCGACAGTTTGGCGCGCGGCGATGAGCGCAGCTTGTTTGTCGCGTGCTGTTTGCGCCGCGAGCGTTGCCGTCGCGGGAGCCAGATCGCCACGTGCAGCGGCGCGTGCAGATCCGGTGGCATAGCGGTCGAGTGCAGGTAACTGGCTGCGCAACTCGCCGACTTGGCTCCGCGCGCTCGCTATCCCCGCTAGGGCCTGCGCAATATCTGAGCGCGTTTGAAAGAGGCGCGCATCATAATCGGCTTTCAACGATGCACGCGTCGCTTGCGCGACCGCAATACCGCCACGATTGCGGTTCCAAAGCGGCAAAGTGAAATTCACTGCGGAACCGAGCAACTTGTTGGACGTTGGGTCGCGCGTACCGGTTACGCCCAGTGACAGCGTCGGGAATTGATCAAGAACCGCTTTGTGCACAGTCGCTTCTTGGGCGTCATAGCCAGCCTGAAGCGCCCGAAGGTCAGTGCGGTTGGTGCGGGCAATGGCGAACAGCTGCGTTGCGTCTAACACCGGCGCGGTGTCTTGCGGCTCTGCTATGCGCAAGCGGGCCTCGGGGGGTAAACCCAGCAACCGCGCGAGTTCGCCGCGCGCCGTTTTGAGGGCGGCCTCATTGGCGCGCAATTTATCTGCGGCATCAAGCGCCGCGAGCCGGTTCGCTTGCACCGGATCGCCCGGCAGATCGCCGCGTAGAGCGGCTCGCAGGCTCGCGTTAAGGAGCGACTCAGCCGATGCTTTGCTTTGCACATTCAAGGCGACCAGCCGTTCGAGTGCCACGACACGCACCGCTTGTAACCGTGCGGCCCCTGCGGTTTGCCATTCCGCCCACACCAGATCAAGCCGGACTTGTGCGACGAGAGCCTTATTTTGCGCGGCCACGACTTTGTGTGACCGCAGCAGAGCAATGTCCTGCACCAACTGCCCGACGAGATTATCGAGATGGTCTGGCCCTGTGACCAAGCGGTCATATGAGAGATTGAAGGTAGGGTCGGGCACTAGCCGCGCTGCAAAGGCCTGCGCATCCACAATCCCGGCTTTGGCGCGCAATGCCTTCAAATCTGGGTTTTCGAGTACCGCAATAACCGCAACAGCATTCGCATCCAATGGCTGAGTGAGGTCGATGGTGGTGGGCACAAGAAAGGGACGGTCGATTTTCCCGGCATCGGCGTTCAGCACAGCGGCAACGGGTGGCGTGAGCACGTCGCGCCCATCACCCAGCGGCGCGGCGTGGTAAGCGGTGCATGATGACAACACCAATGCTGCGGTCAGGCACCAAAATTGATTCGAGAACTTCATCATAAAGTGCCGACTAGCGAAGCCAGACGCACGCGCCTAGCGCGATTTCTCAAATAAAGCTGCATAATTTGGGATGCGCGCCTGCAACGCATCGCGGAGGCGCGTGCCTTCGTTGAAAAAGGCGCGTTCATCCTTATGGATCGTGGGTCCGATCTTATACGCCAAAACGAGCAGTCCGATGTTCTCACCGCCCTTATCGCGCAGCGGAATTTGTAACACGAATTTGGGCTTGGTGTCGTGGCGATGCCAGCGTGGATCAACCGACGAGATCCCCTTTACGATCACATCAACGTCGTCAGGATCGTCGGGATTGCCGATCCGATCAGGATAAGACCCCGCAAACAATGTATAGACTTTGTCCATTCCGGGGGGAACCCCGTGGAAGGTCACACTCCAGATTTCGGGATGATGCGCCATAATGTCATCCGAAAGTTGCTGGGCATAGATTTTGTAGTTCGGAGCGTTCCAATTCTTGGTGGGCGGCGTTTGCGCTGGCAGCGAAGTCGCAGCGAGGGGGGCTGCAAGGAAAAACAGGCTAATCATGAACTGCTGTCTGGTCATTGTCGTCATATTCGTTCCTCTCGCTTTCGTTCCCATTTCAAGCCGAAAAGTTGGGACGTCGCTTATGCGAGAGGTCATTACCTTCACAACCTGAACGAAGGCTCGCATGAACATGAAAAAAAATACAGGTGAACTCCGCACGCCCAAAAAGTGACGCGCGTTCACGAGTGAACATCGGGAGAGTACGATAGCGGGGCAAATCACCGCCCGTTGTTGCAATTCGCCTACAGTGTTGGGGCCAAGCCATTTTCGTGCTCAGCCCCAACTCGATTTCAACTGTCGATGGTTACCAAAGCCTGACGCGGTCAGCGGGGGCCAGATAAAGCTTGTCACCAGGTTTGACCTTGAACGCCGCATACCAAGCGTCGAGGTTCCGTACGACGCTCGCGCGGGCGCGGGTCGGGCTATGGGGATCGCTCACCAGCAGGTTTTGCATCATCGCATCGCGCATATTTTGCCGCCAAACTTGAGCGAAGCCGAGGAAGAACCGCTGATCGCCGGTAAGGCCGCCGATAACTGGCGCGGGCTTGCCGTGCAACGACACATGATAGGCTTGATACGAAACGGTCAGACCCGCCAGATCGGCAATATTTTCGCCCAGCGTTAGTTTGCCATTGATACATTGCTTGGCGGGCTGCGGTCCGGGAAAGGGGCAATAGCCCTCATATTGGGCAACCAATTTTGCAGTGCTGGCATTAAACTTAGCGCGATCTTCAGGTGTCCACCAATTTTTAAGCGCGCCCTTGGCATCAAACTGACTGCCTTGATCATCAAACCCGTGACTAATTTCATGCCCAATAACCGCACCAATTCCGCCATAATTGACGGCATCATCGGCACCGGCATCAAAGAATGGCGGCTGAAGGATGGCGGCTGGAAAGACGATCTCATTGAGCTGCGGGTTGTAATACGCATTGACCGTTTGGGGTGTCATTCCCCACTCAGTGCGATCAAGCGGCTTGCCGAGTTTGGCCAAATCGCGATCATATTCAAACTCAATACCGCGCTTCGCGTCGCCGACCAGATCATCTGGCGTGATGTTGAGCTTCGAATAGTCCCGCCATTTCGAAGGATAGCCAATCTTGGGCGCGTAAGTCGCGAGCTTGGCTTTGGCGAGCGTTTTTGTTGCGGGTGACATCCAGGCCAAATTATCGAGGCGCTGCCCCATCGAAATCAGCAGATTGTGCACCAGCGCATCGGCGCGGGCCTTTGTCGCCGGTGTGAAATACTTCGCGACATAGAGTTTTCCGACGGCCTCACCCATAATGGCCTGCGTTGTTGCCACGCCACGCTTCCAGCGCACGCGCAACTGCGGGGTGCCCGAGAGGGCTTTGCCGTACATGGCAAATTGTGCGTCAACGAAAGCTTTTGGGAGCAGCCCTGCGGCCCCATTGATCGTATTGAAGCGGAGGTAATCTTGCAGCACAGACACTGGCGTTTCGGCAATGATCGCTGCTGATTTTTGCACTGCACCGGGCTGATTAACGTTATATTTCGCCTGCCCTGCTGTGCCCGTTGTCGCGAAATAAGCGTCCCAATCTAGGCCGGGCGCTTGCTTAGCGAGGTCCGTTGGTGCGGTCATATTATAGCGTTTCACCGGATCGCGATTTTCGACGCGTGACCAGTGCACGGCCGCAATCTTCTCTTCAAATCCATAGACCGCCGCCGCACGCTCGGCAGGATTGTCGAGTTTAGCGAGTGAGAAGAGTGTGGTCAGGTAAGTTTTATAGGCCGTGCGGACAGCCTCAAACTGCGTTTTGCTGGTGTCGTAAAAATCCTTGTCGGGAAGCCCCAAGCCGCCCTGCGCAACATCAACAATATAAAGCTCGGGGTTCTTGCCATCTTGCCCAACACCAACGCGAATCGGCATGTTGCCGCCTTCACGCAGCAATTTTGCCATCATCACTTGGACATCATGATTGGTTTTTAGGCTGTCAATTTCGGCGAGATAGGGTGCCAGCGGCGTGATGCCTTTCGCCTCAATAGCTGCCTCGTCCATATAGGCGCGATAGAAATCGCCCACTTTCTGGGCTTCACTGCCGGGTGCCGCACCCTTGTTGGCTGCCGCCGCCTCAATAATCAGCCGCGTCCGCTCTTCGGATAAATCTGCCAAGCGATTGAACATGCCGTACGATGATTTATCAGCAGGGATGGGGTTCGCTTTTGCCCAAGTGCCACTGGCATAATCATAAAAGCTGTCACCGGGTTTGACCGATGTGTCCATGCCCGCCACGTCGAACCCGAACGTGCCAATTTGTGGTTTCAGGAGTGTTTTAGCCGTCGCCGCCGACAGTATAAAAATGCTGACGGTCGCGATAAGGTGCAGTTTCTTCATGCGAATCTCTCCAAGGTTGAGTGAACTTTGCCCCCAAAGTTAGCGGCGGTGCGCATCACTCAGACGCGCACCACAGCCCCCATTCATCGATTAACGACTTCAGTATTTGACCACGACACGTGCATAGAAAGTGCGGCCGACGTTGTCATAAGCGCCGTCGTTCGCAGTCACGCCGCGCAGGCCGTAAGGTGGCAACCGGTCAAACACGTTGTCCGACCCCACCTTGATGCTGAAACGCTTGTTGACCGCAACCGTTGCGCTGATGTTGTGGTACACAATCGGCGGATAGCGGTTGCTGATGTAGATCACGTTACCTGTTGGCGTCAGCGTTGCCTCGTATGACGAGATCAGCGATTTTCCGATCAAACGGGCATCGTAATGCAGCGACAAAACGTCGTGCTTGTAATCGATCGATGCCTGCGCGTTGAGTTGCGCATCACCCAATGTGCCGAGTGCCTTGGTGAAGGCGCTTGGGTTGGTCGGGTCAGTGTGAAAATTCTTCACAAAGACGTAAGTCGCCAACGCACGCAGATCGATATTGTCGCCATTGCCCATTTTGTGCGTGTAATTCATCTCGAAATCGAGGCCTGAAGTTTCAAACACCGCGAAATTGACCGGCGCCGAGAGCGTGGCGATGGGCAAGAACAATTTCGTCGTCGGATCACGGAATACCAACGGGCAATATTGATTGTTGGTGGTCGGTAGATCGTAGCACAGGTTGATAATCTGCTGCGCTCCCAAGTTGGCAATCGCTTGCTTGATCTTGATGTTGTAATAGTCCGCCGTGAACGAGAAGCCAGGCATGAAGCGCGGTGTAATAATCGTGCCCAACGTGTAGCTGTCTGACTTTTCAGCCGTGAGCGTCGCGTTACCGCCCGACAGGAAGCCAGTGCTTTGCGCGCGTGCGGGCGCGTTAATGAACGTTGTGGTATCGATGCCTGCTGCTTTACAATTCGCAGCGCGGTTTACCCCGCCACCCACAAACAACGTATCGCACGGATCCTGAATCTGCGCGAAATTCTGTGATTGCGTCGCGAACAAATCCGACTGCGTTGGCGCACGCACCGACCGCGAGTAACCCGCACGGAAGCGGATATCGCGGCTCGGGGCATAGGTAATGTCGCCGTTATACGAATAGACGGTTCCGGTTGATGTATTATAATTCGAGAGCCGTCCCGCACCATGCAGCGTCAAATCCTTCGCAAACGGAAGGTTTTTTAACAGCGGCAGGTTAACTTCAACAAAGCCCTCCTTCGAAATGAGCGTCGGTGGGTTAAACGGCTGAATGGCGTTCAAGAAGGTGGCGCCGCTGGCAGTGAGCGGATCAAACAGGCTGCGCGCCGCTTCTGAGCGATATTCGGCACCGAGCACCCAAGAAATCGGGCCGGCCGCAAGGCGAACGGGGCCGAAGTCGCCACGCAAGAACGCCGTGGCGTCAAATTCCTTGTTACGGCCATTCGATGTCGCTGTTACGTTAACATAGTTAAGTGCGGCTTGTGAGGGTGCGCCATTGCCAAAGGTATTGATCGGAACGCAGCTTGGATCAGTGATTGTGACCAAATTGACGCGGCACACCACCTGCCCAGCGGCGTTCTTCACCGCGTCGAGCGCCTTCACAAACGGGCCATTGGTGCCATCCATGTTGAACACCTGAAGGTTGTTGAGCGAGCGCGTATTGAACACGAATGTGCCAAAATTGGCCGAAACTTCGTAGCTCCAGCCATTTTTGAACGTTCCCGACAGCGTCTCGACGGTGCGGAACACTTCGCGCGTCGTCAACTCGCCGCGACCGCCGAAATCGACGTTGAAGCGTGCGTCGGAGAACGTCGACGTTGGTGTCGCGCACCGCCCGATCGACTGAAGCACCGCCAAGTTTTGAGCCGTCAAAAAGCCGTTAGAGCAGCTGATGTTCGCGGTAAGCGCACCGAAGCCGGTGGAGAAGCTCGGCTGCCCCTCTTGGTTCGTCTTCACGCGGACATATTTTGTATCGGTCGAGATTTTGAGCAATTCGCTGAAGTCATAGTGCGCCACCACGTCGATCGACACACGCTCGTTCAATGGATCAAGCTGTCCGGTATTGAGCAGTGTCGAGCCACCACCGCCGATCGTGTTGTTGCTACCGCCATTTGTGATTTCGCGGAAGTCTAGCGTTGGATTGCTGAGCACCAGATTACCTGACTGGTCAAACACATAACGTTGCGAAAATCCGAGCGGCGCTGCGGGCTGCGATTTGTCGGCGCGGCAGCGAGCTATGTTGGCGACGTTCGCCGCGTTACAGACGGATGTGACCAGCCCACCGTCAGAAATTGTGCTGCTGCGAACGCCAGTGTAAAATAATTGCTGGGTACTAAAATTGGTCGGGTCGGCGGTGTTCGTCGAAAGGTTGAACTGATGACGGCCGGAATAGGCGCCCGTCTCGTCGTCACGCTGCGTGTTGTAGAGTGCATCGGTGTGCGACAGTTCAGCCGCGACGGCAATGTTGCCACGCCCGCCTGCGAAATTTTGCCCAGCGACCGCACTCACATAATATTCGCCGCGATCACCACGACCGGAAGCTCCAGCTTGCCCGGTTAATTGCACGCCCTGATAATTCTTCTTCATAATGAAGTTGACGACGCCCGCCACCGCGTCCGAACCGTAAATGGCCGAGTTGCCTCCCGTCACCACATCGACCCGCTCAAGCAAATCTGGGGGAATATCGTTCGTATCAACGGCGAGCGCGCCGATCGAAGACGCGACGTGACGATGGCCATCGACCAGCACAAGCGTCCGCGCCGTCCCGAGGCCACGCAGATCGAGTTCGTTAAGGCCCGAGGTGCCAATAAAGCGCTCAGAGTTCGACTGGCTGAAGGTCGAGCGCAAGCCGGGGAGCTGGTTGAGTTGGTCACCGAGGCTCAGGCTGCCGCCGGACAGCAACTGATCGGTGCGAATGCTGGTCACGGGGACGGGCGATTCAAGCGCGGGGCGCTTCAGCCGTGAACCGGTGACAACGATGTCGGTGTCAGCTGCAGCAGATGCCGCTGCTTTCGGCAATGCAGCGGCATCTGCCGCTGCGTCGGCGGCCACTGCAGGGGCGCCGAAGCCAAACAAAAGTGCTGCTGCGATGCACGAAGCAGACGGTGAATTGTAAAATGATTTGCGCTTCATCAGGACCCCCTTGACGAATCGGAAGAGCCATATCTCCCGAAAGATGAGTGATGTTTCCTCAGAAATTTACTAACTGCAATGTGAATAACCAACATGAACACGATTGACGCCACAAAATTTCGCAGCGTGATAAATATGCAACAATTCTGTCACAAGCCTTTGAAAGCTCAGAATTCTGCGCGACGCAACATCAATACACATCCGAGGCGCTCTTGTGTTTGTTTGTGTTGCAGACGTTTTGATTAATGAAATATTCAACAAGGCACGATTTTTTTGCTGCGCGATCAAAGCCATCACGACGCTCATACTGAGCGCCAAGCCGATCGCAACGCACGACGTTGAGGCAAGCGTGGAGCAGAGCCTTTGATGCAGGGGCGGTCACCGCTTGGGTTGGCGCGCTCCAGACTGGGTGTCCTCGGCTGTCGTTATGTGGACTTGGTTGCGTAACGAACTGTTGTTACGGTTTGCCCGAATTCTCTTTGCGTGTTTGCCAAATCGATGATAGCCCGACAACCGGAGGCGGTCTCCACCAATTGAGACGAGAAAAATGGCACTAACCCCTGCGGCGACCGAACCCGATGCGTGGGGTCGAATGATGGCGGCTGGTCAATGTGGTGATGGCGCCGCATATCATCGTTTATTGTCGGAACTGACGCCTTGGTTGAACCGCTACTATGCGCGTCGATTACCGCTAGCGATGGTTGAAGACGCGACACAGGACACATTGATGGCCATTCACACGAAGCGGCATACCTACGACCTGCAACGACCGTTCAAGCCCTGGCTGGCAGCCGTCGCGCGGTATAAGTGGATTGACCGGTTGCGCGCGATGGGGCGGAGCGAAACCGAAGAACTTTTTGATGAGCACGGCGTTAATGATCACGAATCGGCGGTGACCAGCGCGATTGTCCTGAACGAATTGCTTCGACGGATAAAACCCGCGCAAGCTTCGGTCATCCGTCTCGTAAAGCTGCAAGGCTTTTCGATTGAGGAAGCGGCAGCTGCTACGGGACAAACCGAGTCGCTCGTAAAGGTCAATATCCATCGTGGTCTCGCTAAGCTCACGTCACTTTCAACGACTGACGTGGCGCTTGAGTGACGCGTGGGCTAACGCATAGTTGCCAGTCGTCCGGCAACTATGCGGCGACCAGGAAGGCGGTACAACATGGTCACAAGGGCTATTCTGGCGCACGCTTGTGATCGTTACAAATACGTGGTGGTTTATTTTTTTAGGTTTAGGGGATGATATTGTAACCAAAGCGGCACTCGCCACAGTATATCAACTGGCGACGCCTGTTTAGTTATGGTGCAGAGATTTGGAAGATTGCGAGATGACGTAAGATAATGCCCAATGTTGAAAACTTGATCGCCTCGTTGGCACAGGATTTGAAACCCGTCGATCCACGTCAGGGTGAGCGGATAATGCTGCGTGCGGTTGGCTTGGGGGCGTTCGTTGCGTTGGTGATGGTGCTTGGCGTTTTCGGCGTGCAGCCCGGTTTGGGTGCAATTGAGCATATTACGCCTTTTGTCATGAAAGCAACCTATGCGCTTACGATCGGTGTGATTGCCTTTGCGCTCTCGCGCGCTTTGGCGCGGCCAGGCTTTTTGGTCGCAAAGACTTGGCGTTGGTTGGTGGTCCCAATTGGTGGGCTTGCGATGCTGAGCGCTTACGAGTTAGTCAAAATTCCGCGCGCAGACTGGGCCCGCGTCGTTATGGGACATACATGGACACTTTGCCCCTTTCGGGTGGTTGTAATTGCTGTCCCCGTTTTTCTCGGGATGAGTTTCGCGATCCGCGAGCAGGCACCGACCAATTTGCGTGCCGCTGGCGCCGCTGCGGGGTTATTATCGGGTGCCGTAGCCGCTTCGATTTACGCACTGGCTTGTAACGAAACGTCGGCGATGTTCGTGCTCTTATGGTATTCGCTCGGGATGACGCTCAGTACGTTGATCGGCACGCTGATCGGGCCGCAGATTTTCCGCTGGTAGGCACATTGGTGGTCTTTGTGCCGTCATCATAATCCGGACACGATTTGTCGTTAGCGGGCACACATGACCTTTTGTTCCGCGCTCCCCGATCTCACCGCGATCACAGCCGCATCTTCGGCTGTCTACGATATTTTGCCGCCGACGCCGCAATACCGGTGGCCGCTGCTTGAGGCCTTATTGGGCACCGAACTGTGGATTAAGCATGAGAATCACACGCCGACCGGTGCCTTCAAGGCCCGAACAGCGGCGGCCTATGTTGCAGATGTCATTGTGCGGTCGCCTGAAACGCCAGGTTTTATCGCGGCCACGCGTGGCAATCATGGGCAGGCGGTGACGCTCGCGGCGCTGCGTGCGGGGCGCAGCTGCACCATTGTCGTTCCGAGGGGTAATTGTCCCGAAAAAAATGCCGCAATGCGTGCACAGGGCGCTACGCTTGTTGAATATGGCGACGATTTTCAGGCCGCCAAGGATCACGCGCGACAGCTTTCGGTAACTGAACACTTGCACATGGTTCCTTCTTATCACCCGCTGATCGTTGCCGCCGTGGCTTCGTATTGGTTAGAGCTGTTCCGGGCGGTGCCTGATATCGATGTCGCCTATGTCGGCATTGGTCAGGGATCGGGAATATGCGCCGCGATTGCCGCGCGCGAAGCGCTTGGGCTTAAAACTGAATTGATCGGTGTGGTGTCAGACCATGCGCCAGCTTATGCGCTCTCGGTGGCAAAGGGGGTAGCAGTCGACGCGCCGGTATCAACCAAATTAGCCGATGGTTTGGCGTGCCGAGTTCCTGACCCGAGTTCGCTGGCCGTTATTATGGCACATAACATAGCCATCCGGCGCGTGACCGATGCCCAAGTCGCGGACGCGATGCGGCACTATTTTTCCGCCACACACAATGTCGTCGAGGGCGCTGGAGCGGCACCGCTCGCGGCTGCCTTGGCTGATCGCGCCGCACTCAAGGGCCGGCGCGTTGCGGTTATCGCTTGCGGCGGTAATGTCAGTTCGGCGTTGTTCGCAAGGATATTGGCAGGCGGGGAACAATAGTGATGACTGGAGATGGGGTGGACGCGCTGAACGTAAGCGCGGCTGAATTGCGTTTAAGCGAAGCGACTGCCGCCAACGTTCCGGCTATCGTTAAGCTCGTCAATCACGCCTTTCGCGGTGACGAAGGATGGACGCGCGAAGGCCATTTGATCGGGGGGCAGCGCACCGACGCCCACAAGATCAAAGCTGACCTTGCCGCCACCCCGACGGCGCGGCTCCTGGTGCTCCAGCAGGGGGGGCAAGACGATATTCTGGGTGTCTGCTGGTTAGATAGCGGGTCAGCGGAGACGTGGTATATCGGTATGATCACTGTGCGCGCCGATCTGCAGAGCCAGCGCCTTGGTCGCGTGCTGCTCGCGCGTGCCGAGGCGTATGTCGTCGCGCATGGCGGCAAGCGCGCGCGGATGACTGTGATTGATCAGCGTGAAACGCTCATTGCGTGGTACGAGCGACGCGGTTACCAGCGCACGGGTGAAACAGAGCCCTTTCCCTATGGCGATGAGCGATTTGGACTCCCGAAGCGCTCAGGATTATATTTTGTTGTCCTTGAGCGCAATTTAGCCGCCGTCGCTCAATAGGCGAAATAGGGGCCGTTTGTGCCTCCTGCGGCGCGCCCTTCAATGGCCGTATATACGCTCTTGCCAAAGAAGAACGGAACGCCAAAGTCAAAGCTGTTCGCAAACGGCAGCGGCGGTTTCACCAATGTCGGGTTCACAGCAATGCCGGGCGCGACATTGGACGTCGCTAAGATTGTTTTTGTTGGATCATAAAGCGTAAAGCTAGCGCTCGCCGTCATTCCGTTGGTTGCGGTCAACAGTGGCGACAATGTCAGCGGCGATGTCGGACAATAAAAAGCGATCCAGCTTGTTTGAGTGCAGGGCGTCAGGCTCGTGTCGATAAAAAAATATTCGTTGCTGCCGCTGTCGAGGAAGCTTTGGCTGAGTGTTTTGCCGTTATAAGAAGCGCTCAATGTCCCCGGCCCAAGACGGCTTGTTGACGTCGTCACCGGCAAGACCGTCTGTGATCCCAACGCATTGTTTGTCTGGGTTCCGATCCCGAAGTACACGGTCCCGGTGAGCGTAGGGACGCCCTCCTTCGGAACTGAGGGGAGGACCATGATTGTTCCGTTATTGTCGGTCGCAAACGCCGCCACGGGGTTGGGAAGCTGCTGAAAGGGTGCGGTGGCGGATGCAAAACGAGCGATCAATGTTGCGCAACCGGTTTTGGGACAGTCATAATATGACGCGCCCGAGGCGTTGCCCGCTTGGCAAATACTGCCGCAGTCGGTCGTTGTCGTACCCACGCCGATGATCCCATTTGCACCAAAACTTTGCACACTGTTGATACTTGTTCCAGCGCCTGACGAACAAGCCGATGGGACGGACGCGAAAGTTCCGGTATCGGCGATGGCTTGGAACGGCATATTGGTCACCTTTTCGCCGGCAATTGCAAAGTCGGCCTGCAGAACCGATCCAAAGGCATATGAATTGACATATTGATAGCATTCGCCAACCGGGTTGCCGCTCGCGTCGGTCTCATTTGTCAGGGCGCTGAGCAGACTGGCGTTGAGAACAGGTTGAATAATTCTCAACCCGACGGAGCCAGTGTCAAGAATGATATGATCGATGGTTTGGCAGTTGGTTGCGGAACCGGGCGCGCACAGCGTAATGGTGACATATGGCTCATTGAACGCAGTGTAAGCGTTTGTTCCTGTGTTCAGCGCTGCGGGCCCGCCATCCAGTGTCACGGTCGCGAAATTTACGACCGTGGGCGTGCCGCCGCCCGAGCTTGTCGTGGTCGAAGATGATGTGCTCGTGCTGGTGGGGGTCGTGGGTGACACGCTCGGACTACTGCTGCACGCAGCAAGTGAAAGCACGGCACATAACATCAGTGCTATTTTGATCATCGCCAGCCCCTATTGCAAATCAGTGGTGGAAAAACCCACTGGCGCGAGTGACGGCACATAAGCGACACCCCAGAAATAGCCCATATGGCCCCCGGTTTGGATCATTAAATCCGACCGATTGACATGCGCGGGCCGCCGCAAATTATGCCCGAACGCCTCCGCATTTGCTGTCTGAAGCGCAGGAAAATAGCCGCCCAACAATTGCCGTAAATCTGGTTTTCCTGGCCCTGACCAGGTAACGGCGAAAATTTGCCCAGAACTATTGGTAAACTCCTTTACCGTGCCGCTATTGGGCAACGTCAGTTCGTGATGCACATGATTGCCATGGCCTAGGCTTGTTCGCTGCGCACGGAATATTGTCTGATCCGCCAGTACGCGCGCGAGCCCGCCACCAAGCTCGGCATGCGCCCAACTCATTGCTGTGCTTGATGCCACGACCAAAATCGCAATCTTTAATGAAAACGTCCGACGCGAAAACAACATCTCAGGGCCACCTTTACACCAACACCGATGTCGCGTCTGAACTTGCCCCAAGCCGCCGCGATCACCGAACAGACTAAAGCGCCACTAACACAAGTCAAGCGAACGAAAGTGCACAAATGTAAAATTCCATTGGCGCGTCGGTTCGTTGTTGAGCCGCAGGGCTGCGCGCAACCGAGCGGCATTTGTCGCGGCCGCTAATTTGGCGTTTGGCAAATAATTTCGGGAAGGCCGCGAACCGCAACGTCATAGACAAGGAGCGCGCCCGCAAGCGGCTGCAGCGCCAACGCCTCGGGTGTCAAGTCGACGCGGGCACTCGTAACGAACAGGTGGTCGAGGTTAGGCCCACCCAAGGCCACGCAGCTCGGTTGACTTACCGGGAGCGCAAGGCGTCGTTCAATGCGGCCATCGGGAGCATAGCGCACGACCTCTCCACCACCCCATTGGGCATTCCAGAGATAATCATTGGCATCGACGCAACTGCCATCAGGGTGCACGCCGGGAGCGGTGACCGCGAAGACTTCAGGGATGCCGATCGGGCCGTGCTGGCGATCGAAAACGTAGCGCCAGATCGTGCAGCGCGGACTGCCGGTGAAATACATCAGATCGCCGTTGACATTCCAACACAGACTGTTGGGGATTCGGATACCCTCGATGTTACTGCGTATCGCCTCACCGCTGCCGTTATAGCGCCAAAGCGCAGAGAGCGTGCCGCCAGATGGCGGGCGACGCTCAGCCATGCTGCCTGCCCAGAACGTTCCATTGCGGTCGACGCGCCCGTCATTCATCCGCAGGTCGGGATCGTTAATGGTCACAGGCGCTCGCATGTCAAATGTGCCATCACCTGGGGTAAAGCGCGCGAAGCCATGCTCAAACGCGCCCAAATAAGTTCCCTCGATCGCAGTCAGTGCAAAACTCCCCGGGCGTTGGGGGAGCGGAAAAGAGCGCGCTTCGGCGGCACCCCATTCCCACTGCCAAAAGCGTGCGCCCTCGATATCGATCCAAAGCGCGGATTGAATACGGGCATCCCAGACGACGCCTTCGCCGAGCAAGTTGGAAACGCGCAAAATAAAGCGTGGCTCGATCATGTGAAGACCATTGGACGAACCGCCGATAGGGCGCAAGCTTAAGTGCAGGTGCGTGCCAATGACAACCACGGCCGTCGAGGCCCCGTTACGAAAGACAGCCGGCGCCCACCGAGTGGTGCGCCGGCCGAAAAACCGAGGGGTTTCAGATACACGCCCCGCGTGCGCGCAGTGTTTACATCATATGGCCGTTATCCCCGACTTTCAGCAAATCGGATGAAATAATGATCGCTGTCTTATGGCCCGTATTTTTCCACCAATGCGACGTGCTGTGAAGCTCGGGGGTGGCATCGCCGGCCTTGTGGACAATCGGAGCGGAGCACGTGCTCGCATATTCGGTCATTTCTCCCTGCACAATATAGATGATGGCGGGACGCTCACCATGGCTGTGCCAGGGCACGATACCACCGGGTTGAACTACCAAACGGCGCATCCGGAAGCTGCGTCCGGAGATGGCAGCAGGTTCGTGCGCGACATCGACGGTGGTGAGAACGGTGTCGGTAACGCCCTTGGCAGCCATTTTCGGATCGCTGCGGACATCGATGCCGCCTTTGCCTGCAGGACATTGCCCCGCAAGCGCTGGGGTGAGCGGGGTCACGAGGGCGAGGGTTGCGACCAAACCTGCGGCCGCTGCGGTGATGACTGATGACTTGATTTTCATGCGGAATCTCCAAATCGGGCAGCGACATGATTATCCCGCCTCTGGTTGCGTTCTAGTCTGCGCTATGCGGCACGGGAAATGCCGAAAGGCTAGCGCATCAATAGCTAACGGGTATCGTGATAGGAAAAACGCATTGATTTGTTACCGAACCGGCATTTCCCGTCATCGTTCGCATCCGGCATTAACAAGCCATCAAATGCACCGCGAAAGGCAGCCCATGCAAAACACGTTATCGGTATCACGCACGCAGCGACCCCTCAGCGGGAAAGTCGCGCTGGTTACGGGGTCGACCAGCGGTATCGGCCTCGGCATTGCGCACAAGCTGGCAGAGGCTGGCGCGGCCATCATTATGAACGGCTTTGGAGATCCAAAGGACATTGAAAATGTGCAGACGGCGATCGCCCGCGATTATGGTGTCGACGTCACGTATTCAGGTGCCGACATGTCCGATCCGATGGCGATCGGTCAAATGATGACCATGATTCTCGCGCAGCACCACTCGCTTGATATTTTGGTGAACAACGCAGGCGTGCAGCATGTTGCGCCGATTGAAGAGTTTCCCATCAAGAAATGGGATCAAATTATTGCGATCAATCTCAGTTCGGCGTTTCATACCATTCGTGGAGCCATTCCGATGATGCGCGCAAACAACTTTGGCCGTATCATCAATGTCGCGTCAGCCCATGCATTGGTCGCATCACCTTACAAATCGGCTTATGTTGCCGCCAAACATGGATTGCTCGGGCTAACCAAGACTGTCGCGCTCGAAGTCGCTGAAACGGGCATCACCTGTAACGCAATCTGCCCCGGCTACGTATCCACACCGTTAGTTGAAGCGCAAATTGAGGGGCAGGCCAAAGCGCACGGCATTTCGCGTGATGCGGTCATCCGTGATGTCCTTCTTGCACAACAGCCTAACAAGCGCTTTGCCACGGTGGACGAAATTGGTGCGCTCGCCGTATTTCTGGCGAGTGAGTCTGCCGCTTCGATGACTGGCACGTCGATTGCTGTCGACGGCGGCTGGACGGCCCATTGAGACCTGTTTTTTAACGAGGATGAGATCATGACTAAGGTAACAAATACGACAAAAGCGCCGATGATTGACCCCGCGAAAGGTCAGATTGTGCTCGTTTTTCAAGGTGGAGGTGCACTTGGGGCCTATCAAGGGGGCGTCTATCAGGCGCTTGATGAGGCGGGCATCCATCCGGATTGGGTGGTT
>Ga0075023_100000106_pt1 | contig 18551 bp, 14 predicted proteins | sample Str014_FD_71388 | JGI IMG/M metagenome (GOLD analysis project Ga0075023, IMG submission 71388) | Freshwater sediment microbial communities in response to fracking from Pennsylvania, USA - Straight Creek_MetaG_SC_2014 | ecosystem: Environmental > Aquatic > Freshwater > Creek > Sediment | place... | reverse complement strand
TGGCCAACCGCTCGAGCGACGGCATTTCGGCGCGGCAAGGCTCGCACCAGCTGGCCCAGAAATTCAGCAGCACCGGCTTGCCCTTCAGCGCGGCCAACGACCAGGCCCTGCCGTCCAGATCGGTCAACGCGAGCGCCGGGGCCGGCTTGGCGGCAGGCCAGGGCCGCACTGTGTGACCGGCGCGCGCGAGCCCCGGCAGCGCCAGCACCGCTGCGCCGGCAAGCGAGCCAGCGAGCAGCGAGCGGCGCGTTGTCCTACCCGAGCGAGGTGAATCCTTGCGCTGCATCTTGAATCGAGCCGGTGTAAGGTCGGGCAGCGTTCATCGACACCCTCGGGCCTTGTCGGCACGATTGCACCACATCCCGCCATGACCCCATCGCGTACGCCCAGATTCATACAGCGCCACGTGGCCGACACCGAGGCCGACCGCCGCGATATCGAAGCCGGCCTCATGCAGCAGCCCGCCCACGCGTCACCGAAATACTTCTACGACCGGCTAGGTTCGCATCTTTTCGAGGCGATCACCGAGCTGCCCGAGTACTACCCGACACGCACCGAAGCCTCGATCTTCGCCACGCACGGGGCCGAGATGGCGCGGCGCATCGGGCCGGGCGCCACGCTGATCGACCTGGGTGCGGGCAACTGCGCCAAGGCGTCGCGGATGTTCCCGTTGCTAGAGCCGAGTCGATATGTCGCAGTCGACATTTCGGTCGAGTTTCTGCACGACGCGCTGAAGCGGGTACAGCGCGAACACCCTGCGCTCGACGTGATCGGCCTCGGGCAGGATTTTTCCAGCAGCCTCGATCTCGATGCAGACCTGATCGCCGACCGCGGCGTGTTCTTCTATCCCGGCTCCAGCATAGGCAACTTCACGCCCGACGAAGCGCTGGCCTTCTTGAAGCGCGTGCGCTCGCAAGCGCTCGGCGGCGGCTTGCTGATCGGCGTCGATCTGGTCAAGCCCGCGGCGATTCTGCAGGCAGCATACGACGATGCGCTGGGCGTCACGGCGGCCTTCAACCTGAACATCCTGCGCCAACTGAATCGGCTGATCGGCAGCGACTTCGAGCCGACCGACTGGAAGCACATCGGCCTGTACGACGCGGCCGAATCGCGCATCGAGATGCACCTCGAAGCGCGCCACGACGTAGAGGTGCACTGGCCGGGAGCGCAGCGCGCGTTTCTCGCCGAGGAACGCATCCACACCGAGAACTCGTGCAAGTACACGGTCGAGCGCTTCGCCGCGCTGCTGCAGGAAGCCGGCTTCGCCGCGCCGCTGCACTGGACCGACGACCGCGGCTGGTTCGGCGTGTTCTGGGCGCCAGCGCGCTGAGCGATCCGTTCGGCGCGTTTCAGCGTGGCGGCAACGCCGGCGGGTTCGGGTGCAGGCGCGCCATTGCGAGCGCATCGACAAACACGCCGTCACGCAGCGCGTAGCAGCGCATCGTGCCTTCGACCTCGAAGCCGAACTTGCGATAGAGATGAATCGCGGCGTGGTTGTCGGTGTAGACCGTGAGCTCGATGCGCAGGACGCCTGCCCAGCGATCGGCATAGTCGCACAGCGCGGCCATCAGCTCGCCACCAACGCCCTGGCGCTGCGCTTGCCGCGCGACCGAGATGCCCAGGCCCATCACGTGCCGGCGTCGTGCGGCAGGGCCTGGCGCGTTGACGCCCGCCGTGCCGATGACTTCGCCGTCTCGTTCCGCGACCAGCATCACGTCAGCATTGGTCACCGCCATCTGGTCGGTGAGGCGCTTGTGCCATGCCTCCTCGCTCGGGAAGGGCATCTGCAGCAAGCCGCCGAAGACCGCCGGATCGGCCATGTGCCGTGCGAGCGCGGCCGCGTCGGAAACCCTGGCGCGGCGGATCAGCAGGCTCATTTCAGAGCCGCTCGGCCACCCAGCCGCGCACCGAGGCGAGCGCGGCGTCGAGCTTGCCTGGCTCGGTGCCGCCGGCCATCGCCATGTCGGCCTTGCCGCCGCCCTTGCCGCCGACCTGCTGCGCGACGAAGTTGACGAGCTCGCCGGCCTTGAGCTTGGCGATGCTGTCGTTCGTCACGCCCGCGGCGATCTGCACTCTGCCGCCGTCGACCGCGGCGAGCACGATCGCGGCGGTCTTGAGCTTGTCCTTGAGCTTGTCCATCGTGTCGCGCAGCGTCTTCGCGTCGGCGCCGGCGAGCGTGGCGGCCAACACCTTGATGCCGTTCACGTCGACAGCGCTCGCCATCAGCTCGTCGCCCTGCGACGAGGCCAGCTTGCCCTTCAGCGCGGCCAGCTCCTTCTCGAGCGCGCGAACGTGGTCGAGCACCTGAGTCAGGCGCGCCGGCACCTCGGCCGGCGAGGCCTTCAACGCCCCGGCGAGCTGCTGCACCGTGCCTTCGAGCGACTGCAGATAGGCCAGCGCGTTGTCCCCGGTGATCGCCTCGACACGCCGCACGCCGGCCGCCACGCCGCTCTCGCCGACGATCTTGAACAGGCCGATGTCGCCGGTGCGCGCCACGTGCGTGCCACCGCAGAACTCTCGGCTGCTGCCGATGTCGAGCACGCGCACCTCGTCGCCGTACTTCTCGCCGAACAGCATCACGGCGCCCGACTTCTGCGCCTCCTCGATCGGCATCACACGCGCCCGGGTCGACGCGTTCGCGAGGATCTCGGCGTTGACGATCGCCTCGACCTTGGCGATCTGCGCTTCGGTCATCGGCCCGTTGTGGACGAAGTCGAAACGCGTGCGATCGGCGTTGACGAGCGAGCCCTTCTGCTGCACATGCTCGCCGAGCACCTCGCGCAGGGCCTTGTGCATCAGGTGGGTCGACGAATGGTTGCGCACGGTCTTCGCGCGTTGCTCTGCGTCGACCTTGGCGCTGAACACGTCGCCGACCGCGATGGAGCCTTCGACGACACGGCCATGGTGGCCGAACACTGCCGCCTGGACCTTCATCGTGTCTTCGACCAGGAAGCGCGAACTCGCGTTGCGCAGTTCGCCGGTGTCGCCGGTCTGGCCGCCGGATTCGGCGTAGAACGGTGTGTGATCGAGCACGATCACGGCGTCGTCGCCGGCCTTTGCGCTCGCGACAGCGCTGCCGTCCACATACACAGCCATCACCTTCACGCCTTCGCGCGTGAGTTCGTCGTAGCCGTGGAACTGGGTCGTCGCGCCGCTGTACTCCAGGCCCTGCGCCATCTTGAACTTGCCGGCTTCGCGGGCGCGCTTCTTCTGCTCGTCGAGCAGTTCGATGAAACGCGCTTCGTCAACCGTGACGCCGCGTTCGCGGCACACGTCCGCCGTCAGGTCGACCGGGAAACCGAAGGTGTCGTGCAGCTTGAACGCGGTGTCGCCGTCGATCTGCTTCGTGCCCGATTTTTCCAAGGACGACAGCGCCTTTTCCAGGATCTCCATGCCGTTCGCGATGGTGCGGAAGAAGCCCTCCTCTTCCTGCTTCAGCACCTCGAACGCGCGCTTCTCTTCGCGGCGCAGTTCGGGGTAGGCATCGCCCATCTCGGCGGCGAGTGCCGGCACCAGCGTGTGGAAGAAAGGCTTGCGCGCACCGAGCTTGTAGCCGTGGCGGATCGCCCGGCGCGCGATGCGGCGCAGCACATAGCCGCGGCCGGCGTTGCTGGGAATCACGCCGTCGACGACCGTGAAGGTGCAGGCGCGGATGTGGTCGGCGATGACCTTCAGCGATGGCGAGTCAATCTCGCAGTCACCGGCACCCGCCCCGTCGACCGCCCTCTTCGCGGCGGCCAACAGGTTCACGAACGTGTCGATCTCGTAGTTGCTGTGCACATGCTGCAGCACCGCGGTCAAGCGCTCCAGGCCCATGCCCGTGTCCACGCTCGGCTTTGGCAGCTTGTGCATCACGCCCGCTTCGTCGCGGTTGAACTGCATGAACACGTTGTTCCAGATCTCGATGTAGCGGTCGCCGTCTTCGTCCGGCGAACCGGGCGGGCCGCCGGCGATCTCCGGCCCGTGGTCGTAGAAGATCTCGGTGCACGGGCCGCACGGGCCGGTGTCGCCCATCATCCAGAAGTTGTCGGAGGCGTAGCGCGCGCCCTTGTTGTCGCCGATGCGCACGATGCGCTCGGCGGGCACGCCGACGTTCTTGTTCCAGATTTCGTAGGCCTCGTCGTCTTCGGCGTACACGGTGACCCAGAGCTTCTCTTTCGGCAGCTTGTAGACCTCGGTCAGCAACTCCCACGCGTAGGCGATCGCGTCCTTCTTGAAGTAGTCGCCGAAGCTGAAGTTGCCCAGCATCTCGAAGAAGGTGTGGTGGCGCGCGGTGTAGCCGACGTTCTCCAGGTCGTTGTGCTTGCCGCCGGCGCGGATGCACTTCTGCGCGGTCGTGGCGCGCGAGTAGGCGCGGCGGTCGGTGCCCAGGAACACGTCCTTGAACTGGTTCATGCCGGCGTTGGTGAACAGCAGCGTCGGGTCGTCACCGGGCACGACCGGGCTCGAGGCGACGATCGTGTGTCCCTTCGCCTCGAAGAACTTCAGGAACGTGGAACGGATCTCTGCTGCTTTCATTCCGGGCTTTCTGGCCGCACACCCGCCACAAACGGGGGTCCGTGCTTGATTTTCAAAGGTCTTCGATTGTAGGTGGCGGGCTCGTGCCGCACCCCCGGCGGGCCCTGGCGGCGCGGGCCGACTATTCGTCGTTGGCCGCGCCGGCCGGCGTCGCGCCGCCTTCGGCGAAATTCGAGAAACCGGCGCGGCCTTGCGCCTGCGCTGCCGCGGCGAGCCCGACGGCCCGGCGCAGCAGCGCGTCGGGCTGCACGCCGTCTTGTGGGTACTGGCCGATGCCGATGGCGGTGGCGATGGTCAGGTCTTCGCCCGCAACGCGCAGCGGCTGCATCAGCGACTTCAGCAGCTTCGCGCCGACGCGCTCGGCATCCGCCGGCGTGAGGATCGAGCCGAGCAGCACGGCGAAGCTGTCTTCGCCCAGCGAAGCCACCACGTCGCTCGCGCGCACGCCGCCGCGCAGGCGCACACCGACCTTGCGGCGAAGAACGTTCGCGGCTTCTCGGCCGAGGCGCACCTCGGCCGTCGCGAGGCCTTCGACGCGCAGCGCCAGCACCGCCATTGGCGCCGGCTCGCGCTCGCGCAACGCGAGCAGTTGGCTCATGTGCTCGATCAACTGCTGTTGATGCGGCAGGCCGGTGTCGAGGTCGGTGGCGTAGGCGCTGCGGGCGTCGTGCTCGAGGCGCTTGCGCTCGATCGCGGCGCGCAGCCTCTGTGGCAACGAAGCGGCGGCGAGTTCGTCGGCGAGCAGCACGTCCTGCGCGCCTCGCGCCAGCCACGCGAGCACGGCCTCGGGTTCCAGCGCGGCGACGACGACCAGGATCGCGACATCGCGCCCGGCCTCGGCCGCGATGTCGATCGCGTCCGACCCGTCGACGAGGATCAGCGCGTCGCAGGCGGTCTCGGCCATGCGGGCGAGCAGCGTCTCGCGGGTGACGCATGCGTGCACGTCGAAGGGGCCGAAGGCCGATGTGAGAAGCCCGGCAGGCGAGAGGTCGGCCTGGGTGGCTATGAGCAAGTGGTCGCGGTGGATGTCTGCGGCGTTCATGTGCGCAGAATACCCCCGCAGCGCCGCGACTTAAGAGCGGGCGAAGCGAATCGACTCGTTGCTCGGAGACCCCCGAATGCGGGGGTCAGTCGGAGCGGATTACGAATACTTACACTGATACGATCAATTCCCTGTTGCAGTCAAACAGGGGCAGTATTCGTGATTGATTTGGCAAAAAGTGCGGTTCGTGCAGTCTCCATGCGAACTGGTCGTTGCAAGCGCTTGTTTTTGCTCTGCATGGGCCACGACTACACGCTTTGGGCCGACTGGCTTCGAAAGAACCACCACGTGCGGATCGGCCCGGGAACGTCGATCAACCCCCATGCGATGCTGATGGACTCCGAGACGCTCACCATCGGCGCCAACTGCTCGATTTCGGCCTGCACCTTCGTGACCCACAGCGGTGGCGACCGGGTCATTCGCAACGCGTGGGGCCGCAACGTCCACAGTCAGGGGCCGATCGTGATCGGCGACAACACGACCATCGGCATCAATGTCACGATCATGTACGGCGTGACTGTCGGCGACAACTGCGTGATCGGCGCCGGCTCCTTCGTCTCGCGAGACGTGCCATCGGGGACCGTCATGCGCCCACCCGAAGCGGTTCCGTCGGGCACCATGGACGCGTACGTCGAGCGCCTCGCGGCACGCACGCAAGCGCGTGCGCATCGGCCGCCGACCGCCGCGCCCGCGACCGCACCGGCGTTGCCTTCGCAGCCAATCATGGCGCGGCCTATTCGCGTCGCGTTCGCCTTGATGGCTTGCGCCCTGGTCGTGGGACCGACCTCGTTCTTCGAATGACACGCAGCGCGAGCTCGCGGCGGCGAGCCCGTTGCCTGTCGTGCATGGCTGCACGCAGCCAGGTGGTCTGAACGTTGATCGGGGGATGTTCCGAACGCGCTTCCGAGGGAAGCCGGTCGACACCGATGGCCATCGGCGATTCGTGGAGCGGGTGAGGGGAATCGAACCCCTGTATGAAGCTTGGGAAGCTGCCGTTCTACCATTGAACTACACCCGCAGTTCGGCCGCGATTCTAGCGCGGCGGCCGGCGTCGGATGGCGCTCAGCCGTTCTTCGCCAGCCAGGCCACCATCGCGTCCAGCGCCGGGCGGCCCGCTGCCGGGTCGGCGTTGTTGACCATCAGCGCAACCGCGTACATCTTGCCGCTCAGGCCGTGCACGTAGCCGGCGAGCGCGCGCGTGTCGTTCAGGGTACCGGTCTTCAGATAGGCCTGGCCCGCCGCCCTGCTCCCGATCAGTCGGTCCTTCATGGTGCCGTCGACCCCTGCGATCGGCAGCGAATCGAAGAATGCCTGCGCTTGATCGGCGCGCCAGGCCTTGCGCAGCAACTGCACCAGAGCGCGCGGCTTGGCGCGTTCGGTGTGCGACAGGCCCGAGCCGTTCTCGACCTCGATGTCGCCGTCTTTCAGGCCCTGGTCGCGCAGCCACATGCCCATGACCTTCTGCGCGCCGGCCAGCGTCGCCGGCCGCGTGGGAAAGCCCGGCGACAAGGACAGCATCAGGTTGCGCGCACCGACGTTGTCGCTGACCTTGTTGATGTCGTGCACGAGTTCGGTGAGCGGCTTGGAGCGGTCGAACGACAAGGGCGGCACCGGTTCGCCGTCGGCCCCGAGCGGTATCGGGCTCACGCCCGGAACGACACTCGCCGAGACGACCTTGCCGCGCAGCACGCCGCCGGCCGCGGCCCACATCGCCGGCAAGGCGCGTGCGGCGATGCCGCTGTCGGGCGGCGGAACGAAGCTGATGCTGCGCGCGCCGCAACCCGCCCCCCAACTGCCCTGCACCACGATCGTGGCGCGGCCGTCGCGGCCACTCTGCCAGCTCGGCGAGGCATTGCAACCGCCCGCCATCGTGACGCGGTTGTCGAGCCGCACATCGCTGAGCGCCGGTTTGAGCGAGACCGCCGCTCGCGCACCGCGGGCCGGCTGCAGCAGCACGTCGAGCTGGCCTTCGTCGAGCGTCATCGCATCGGGCCACACATGGCGCGGTTCGTTGGCCGACTGCATCGGCGTGCCCTTGTGATCGGCCGGCTCGAGCTGGAAGGCGTAGCGGTCGAGCACGATGTCGCCCTCGATCTCGCGCAGGCCCTGCGCGTGCATGCGCTTGAACCATTTCGCCAGATCGGCGGAGGTGAGTTGCGCGTTGCCGCCGCCGACGATCAGCAGGTCGCCGACGAGCTTGCCGTCGGCCAGCGTGCCGAGCGCGAAGGCCGAGGTGTGCCAGCGGTAGTACGGCCCGAGCAGATCGAGTGCGGCCAGCGAGGTGACGATCTTGGTCGTCGACGCCATCGTGTAGGGCTGCTCTTCGTTCAGCGCGAAAGCGGTGCGGTCACCAACGACCTCCTGCGCGTAGAGCCCGAAGCTTTTCGCGGGCAGGCCCGAGGCCGCGATCGCACCCGCCACCGCCGCCGGCAGGCCACTCGCGCCCGACGAGCGCACAGCCGCTGCACGCGGCTTCGCGGCGTGAGCGCCGGCGCCCGTGAGGGTGAGGAGCGCACAGCAGACGGCGACGATCGGAAACTTCGACATGGCCGCGAGGCTATCAGCCACCGCGATGCACCTGAATCCCCGGTTCGGTGTGGCCGCCGTCACAATGCGGCCTGCCGATTTTCCGCGCCCGCGCCACCGATGACCGACCCGAACGAACCTTCAGCCGCGCCGGAGCGCCGCAGCATCCGCAGCTTCGTCGTGCGCGCCGGCCGCATGGGGCCGGGCCAGACCCGCGCGCTCGCCGAACTCGGCCCGCGTTTCGTGCTGCCGTACGTGGCTGCACCGTTCGACTTCGCCGCCAGCTTCGGCCGCACCGCGCCACAGGTGCTCGAGATCGGCTTCGGCATGGGCGACGCGACCGCCGCGATCGCGCAGGCCCTGCCGGGCACGGACTTCATCGGGGTCGAGGTGCATACGCCCGGCGTCGGCGCGCTGCTGAAGCAGATCGGCGAACGCAATCTGGCGAACCTGCGTTTGATCCAGCACGACGCGGTCGACGTGCTCGAAAAAATGATCGCGCCGGCTTCGCTCGCCGGCGTGCACGTGTTCTTCCCCGACCCCTGGCACAAGCTCAAGCACAACAAGCGTCGGCTGATTCAGCCCGCCCTAGTGCGCTTGCTCGTCAGCCGGCTCGCGCCGGGCGGCTACCTGCACTGCGCGACCGACTGGCAGCCGTATGCCGAGCAGATGCTGGAGGTGCTGTCGGCCGAGCCGGCCTTGCGCAACACGGCCGATGGCTATGCGCCCAAGCCCGACTACCGGCCGCTCACGAAGTTCGAGAACCGCGGCATCAAGCTCGGCCACGGCGTGTGGGATCTGGTGTTCAGTCGGACCAGTTGACCAGGCCTGTGAACGCGGTCGCCAGCACGACGATGCCGAACACGATGCGGTACCAGGCGAACGGCACGAATGTGTGGGTCGAGATGTACTTCAGCAGCCAGCGCACGCAGAACCACGCCGAGACGAAGCTGACGAAGAAGCCGACCGCGAACAGCGGCAAATCGGCCGTCGACAGCAGCGCGCGCTCCTTCCACAGGCTGTAGCCGCCGGCGGCGATCAATGTCGGGATCGCGAGAAAGAAGCTGAAATCGGTCGCCGCCTTGCGCGACAGGCCGAGCAGCATGCCGCCGATGATGGTCGAGCCCGAGCGGCTGGTGCCGGGGATCATGCCCAGGCACTGCACGAAGCCGACCTTCAGTGCATCCATCGGCGTCATGTCGTCGACATCGTGGATGCGCGGCGGCGCGGGGTTGGCGCGCTTTTCGACCCACAGGATGATCAGCCCGCCGACGATGAACGCCGCCGCGACCACCGGGCCGTTGAACAGGTACTTCTTGATGCTCTTGTAGACGAAGAAGCCGATCACCGCGGCCGGCAGGAACCCGATCGCGACATTGAGCACGAAGCGCCGCGCGCGCTCGCTGCTGCCCAGGCCGATCACCGCGCCCGAAAGGCGCTGCCAGTAGACGATGATCACCGCGAGGATCGCGCCGGTCTGGATCGCGATGTCGAACACCTTCGACTTGTCGTCGGTCATCCCCAGCAGCGTGCCGGTCAGGATCAGGTGGCCGGTGCTCGACACCGGCAGGAACTCGGTGAGTCCCTCGACGATGCCCATGATCGCGGCTTTGAACAGAAGAATGAGATCCAACGGCGGCTCCAGGCGAATGCGCAAGCCGGCGATGTTAACGATGTGGCGGCCCCCGCGGTCCGCGCGCCTTGACCCTCGCACGGGCGCCCGCTACATTACTGACCCACCGGTCAGTATGAAGAATCCCTCCGCCACGCCCTCCCCCTTGACCGGTTCCGCCTCGACGCGGCAGCGCCGCAAGGAGGCCCGACCGCAGGAGCTGCTGGCCGCCGCGCTGGAACTGTTCATCGAGCGTGGCTTCTCCGCGACCCGCTCCGAAGACGTCGCCGCGCGTGCCGGCGTCTCGAAGGGCACGCTCTACCTCTACTACCCGAGCAAGGAAGAGTTGCTGAAGGCGGTCGTTCGCGACAACCTCGGCGCGCTGATCAAGGAGGGCCTCGACATCGCGGTCGGCTTCGAGGGCAATACGCAGGAGCTGCTCGGCGTGCTGCTGCACACCTGGTGGGAGCGCATCGGCGACACGCCGGCCTCGGGCATCTTCAAGATCATCCTGACCGAGATGGGCAACTTCCCCGACTTCGCGCGCTTCTACATGGAAGAAGTGATCGAGCCCGCGCGTGCGCTGTTCACGCGGGTGCTGCAGCGCGGGGTCGACGCCGGTGAACTGCGCGAGCTGAACCTGTTCGAGGCGGTGCACCTGCTGATCTTCCCGATGCTGATGATGTGCCTGCACCGCCACTCGGTGACCAGCCCGTGCCACGCCCCGGTGCGTCAGCTCGACCCGCACAGTTTCATCGACACCCACATCGACGCGCTCGTCAACGGCCTGCGCCGCGCGCCCGTCGCCGCGGTGCGCCCTTCTCGCCCGAAAGCCCCGAAAGCCTCGAAACCACGATGAAACGCTGGATCAAATGGACCGCCGCGTCGGCGGTCGTGGTGTTGCTGGTGGGCGCAGGCGCGCGGGTCGTGATGGGCCGCCGCGCGCAGGCGATTGCCGCCGCCGCGGCACCGGCGAGCGCACCGCTCGCGCTCGAACTCGGCCCGGCCGACGTGGTCGTCGCGCGGGTGCAGCCGCTGACCCGCATGCTCTCGATCTCGGGCGGTCTGAAGGCGGTGACGAGCGCGGTCGTGAAAGCCAAGATCGCCTCCGAGATCAAGACGCTCACAGTGCGCGAGGGCGATGCCGTGAAGGCCGGCCAGGTCATCGGCCAGCTCGACACGACCGAGTTCGAGTTCCGCTTCAAGCAGGCCGAGCAGACCGCGATCGCGGCGCGCACGCAGCTCGACATCGCCAAGCGCGCGCTCGCAAACAACCGCGCGCTGGTCGAGCAGGGCTTCATCTCGGCCACCGGCCTGGAGACCTCGGTCTCGACCGAGGCCGGCGCGGCCGCGAGCTACCAGGCCGCGATCGCCGCGACTGAACTCGCGCGCAAGGCACGCGCCGATTCGATCCTGACCGCGCCGATCGGCGGCATCGTTTCGCAGCGTTTCGTGCAGCCGGGGGAACGCGTCGGCATCGAGGCGAAGGTGATCGAGATCGTCGACCTGTCGCGCATCGAGCTCGAGGCGGCCGTGGCGCCTGAGGAGGTGGGCTCGGTGCAGGTCGGCCAGCTCGCGAAACTCGCCGTCGACGGCTTGACGGAGCCGGCGACCGCGAAGGTCGTGCGCATCAACCCGAGCACCCAGGCCGGCACGCGCGCGGTGATGGTCTACATGGCGCTGCAGCCGCAACCCGGGCTGCGCCAGGGCCTGTTCGCACGCGGCGGCATCGAGCTGCAGCGCAAGGAGGCGTTGGTCGCGCCGGTCTCGGCCGTGCGTGTCGACCAGGCGCGGCCCTACGTGCTGGTGGTAAAGAACGGCAAGGCCTCGCAGCGCACGATCGAACTCGGTGTGCGCGGCGAAGCGCAGATCGACGGCCGCACCGAGGGCGCCGTCGAGCTGACCAGCGGCGCCGCGGCCGGCGACACGCTGCTGCGCGGCAGCGCGGGCGCGCTGCGCGACGGCACCGCGGTGAAGATCGCGCCCCCCGCTTCGGCCCCGCGCCCCTGACCCGCCATGTGGTTCACCCGCGTCTCGATCGGCAACCCGGTGATGGCCGTGATGGTCATGCTCGCATTCGTCGTGCTCGGTGTGTTCAGCTACCAGCGCCTTGCGGTCGACCAGTTCCCGAACATCGACTTTCCGACCGTCGTCGTCGTGATGGACTACCCGGGCGCCTCGCCCGAGATCGTCGAGAGCGAGGTCACGAAGAAGGTCGAGGAGGCGGTCAACACGGTCGCCGGCATCAACACCTTGTCGTCGCGTTCGTACGAAGGCACCTCGGTCGTGATCGTCGAGTTCAACCTCGATGTCGACGGGCGCAAGGCGGCCGACGACGTGCGCGAGAAGGTCGCGCTGATCCGCCCGCTGCTGCGCGACGAAGTGAAGGAGCCGCGTATCTCGCGCTTCGATCCGCAAAGCGTGCCGATCTTCAACGTGGCGCTGCTCTCGACCGACGGCAAGAAGACACCGCAGGAGCTCACGACCTGGGCCACGCAGGTCTTGCAGAAGAAGCTCGAGAACGTGCGCGGCGTCGGCTCGGTCAGCGTGGTCGGCGGCATCAGCCGGCAGATCAACCTGTACGTGAAGCCAGCCGCGCTCGACGCGCTGGGCATCAGCATCGATCAGGTCGTGGCCGCAGTGAAGAGCGAGAACCAGGAGCTGCCGATGGGCTCGATCCGCTCGCTGGAGCAGGAGCGGGTCGTGCAGATCAACGCGCGCTTGAAGCGGCCGGAGGATTTCCGCGAGATCGTGGTGGCGCGGCGAAACGGTAGTCCCGTGAAACTCTGGCAGGTCGCCGAGGTCGTCGACGGCCCGCAGGAGATCGACAGCCTGGCGCTCTACAACGGCCAGCGCACCGTGTTGCTGAGCGTGCAGAAATCGCAGGGCGAGAACACGATCGCGGTGGTCGACGGGCTGCAGCAGGCGCTGAAGGAAGCAAAGCCGCTGTTCCCGCCCGGCGTCACGGTCGAGGTGAATCGAGACAACTCGCGCTCTATCCGCGTCTCGGTCGCGAACGTCAAGCGCACCTTGTTCGAGGGCGCGGCGCTGACGATCCTGATCGTGTTCCTGTTCCTGAACTCGTGGCGCTCGACCGTGATCACCGGCCTCACGTTGCCGATCGCGCTGATCGGCACCTTCTTGTTCATGTACCTGTTCGGCTTCACGATCAACAGCATCACGATGATGGCGCTGAGCCTGTGCGTCGGCCTGCTGATCGACGATGCGATCGTCGTGCGCGAGAACATCGTGCGGCATGTGCAGATGGGCAAGTCGGCACACCAGGCCGCGCTCGCCGGCACCAACGAGATCGGCCTCGCGGTGCTCGCGACCACGCTGTCGATCGTCGCGGTGTTCCTGCCGATCGGCTTCATGGGCGGCATCGTCGGCAAGTTCTTCCACGAGTTCGGCTTGACGATCGTCGCGGCCGTGCTGATCTCGATGTTCGTCAGCTTCACGCTCGATCCGATGCTGTCGAGCGTCTGGCACGATCCGCAAGCACACGGCGGCCACCGCGGCAAGGCGGTGACGCTCTACGACAAGACGATCGGCCGCGTCACGGGGCTCTTCGATCGGCTGACCGAAACGCTGTCTCGCGCCTACCAGCGCATCCTCGGCTGGTCGCTGGAGCACAAGCTCGCCACGCTGGCGATCGCGTTCGCGACGCTGATCGCGAGCTTCTTCATCGTGCCGTTGCTCGGTGCCGAGTTCGTGCCCAAGGCCGACTTCTCCGAGACGCAGATCAACTTCTACACGCCGGTCGGCTCCTCGCTGGAGCAGACCGAGGCACGCGCGAAGCAGGTCGACGCCGCGCTGCGCGAATTGCCCGAGGTGAAGTACACGGTCACGACCATCAACAGCGGCCAGGCCGCCGGCAAGATCTACGCGGCGGTCTACGTGCGCCTGCTCGACCGCAAGGAGCGCCAGCGCAGCATCTTCGACTTGCTGGTGCCGATGCGCGAGCGGCTCGCGCGCATCCCCGGCATCACGATCACGAACATCGGCACCACCGACCTGGGCGGCGGCAAGAGCCTGCAGTTCTCGGTGCAGGGGCCCGATCTGGCCGAACTCGAACGCCTGTCGCGCCAGATCACGCCGAAACTGCAAGCGATCGGCGGCCTGGTCGACCTCGACAGCACGCTCAAGCCCGACAAGCCTACCGTCTCGATCGACGTGAAGCGCGACGCCGCCTCCGACGCCGGCCTGAACGTCAACATGCTCGCGACCAGCCTGCGCACGATGGTGGCCGGCACGACGGTCGGCAACTGGCGCGCGCCCGACGGCGAGAACTACGACGTGAATGTGCGCCTCGGCCCCGAGAGCCGCGTCGCGATCGCCGACCTGCAGCGCATGCCGATCGTTGTTGCCGCGGCCGCCGACGGATCGGCCCGCTCGGTGCGGCTCTCGCAGGTCGCCGACATCACGCCCGCGACCGGCCCGAACCAGATCAACCGCCGCGACCTGAACCGCGAGATCAACTTCGACGCGAACGCGTTCGGCCGCAGTTCGGGCGATGTCTCGACCGAGATCAAGGCGATGCTCGACGGCATCGCCTGGCCGCCCGGCTACCGCTACAGCTTCGGCGGTTCGACCAAGAACATGACTGAGTCGTTCAGCTACGCGATCGGGGCGCTGGCGCTGGCGATCGTGTTCATCTACATGATCCTGGCGAGCCAGTTCAAGAGTTTCCTGCAGCCGCTGGCGTTGATGAGCGCGCTGCCGCTCACCTTGATCGGCGTGGTGCTCACGCTGCTCGCCTTCCGCTCGACGCTGAACATGTTCAGCATCATCGGCATCGTGATGCTGATGGGGCTGGTGACGAAGAACGCGATCCTGCTGATCGATTTCGCGATCCGGGCGCGTCACGGCGAGCACGCGGGCGAACACGGGCACGACCACGAGGAGGCGCCGCTTGCGCGCAACGACGCGCTGCTGCTGGCGGCCAAGGTCCGGCTGCGCCCGATCCTGATGACCACGCTGGCGATGGTCTTCGGCATGGTGCCGCTCGCGTTCGCGCTCTCCGAAGGCTCGGAGCAGCGTGCACCGATGGGGCAGGCGGTGATCGGCGGCGTGATCACGTCGTCGCTGCTGACGCTGGTCGTCGTGCCGGTCATCTACTGCTACCTCGACGACCTCGCCACCTGGGCGAAACGGCGCTGGGCCGGCAAGGCCGCGCCCGCCACCGACCCGGCCATCGCCCCGCCCGTCGCGCCCCTGCCTGCGAAATAGAATTCGCGCGCCGCTTTCACCCCTTCACGCGTTGCCCACCATGAACATCGAACAAGCCCGCTTCAACATGATCGAACAGCAGATCCGCCCTTGGGATGTGCTCAATCTCGGCGTGCTGGAACTGCTCGCCGTCGTCAAGCGCGAAGACTTCGTGCCGCCGGCACACCGCGCGCTGGCCTTCGTCGACACCGAGGTTCCGTTGCCGGGCGGTCAGTGCATGCTCGCGCCGAAGGTCGAAGCGCGCATCCTGCAGGAGCTGGCGGTGGGCAAGCACGAGCGGGTGCTCGAGATCGGCGCCGGCTCGGGCTACATGGCGGCGCTGCTGGCGCACAAGGCGCAGCAGGTCACCGCGCTCGAGATCGATCCCGAACTGGCGGCCTTCGCTGCCGCGAACCTGAAGCGCGCCGGCGTGATGAACGCGAACGTCGTCAACGCAGACGGCGCTTCGGGCCTCGCGGGCGAAGGGCCGTTCGACGTGATCGTGCTGTCGGGCTCGGTTGCCGAGGTGCCGGAGGCGCTGCTGTCGCAGCTCAAGGTCGGCGGGCGGCTGGCCGCGATCGTCGGCGCCGAGCCGGTGATGCGCGCGGTGCTGATGACGCGCAGCGGCGCGAAGGGCATGGAACGCACGGTGCTGTTCGACACGGTCGCGCAGCGACTGCGCGGGTTCAAAGAGCCGACCAAATTTCACTTCTGAGCGCGTGATGAAGCAGATCACCGGTCAAGACCTGTCGAGCATGGCGAACGCGGCGAGCATGGCGGCGGGTGCGCCGATGCCGCTGTTGCTCGATGTGCGCGAGCCCTGGGAATTCGCGCTCGCCGCGATCCGCATCGAGGGGCTGGAGACGCGCCTGATGCCGATGAACAGCGTGCCCGAACTCTGCGCCGAGCTGGATCCGGCGCAGCCTGTCGTCTGTATCTGTCATCACGGCGCCCGAAGTGCGCAGGTCGTCGCATTCCTGGAGCGCCAAGGCTTCGAGGCGGTCTATAACCTCGCCGGCGGCATCGACGCCTGGTCGACGCAGGTCGATGCCGCCGTCGCGCGGTATTGACGGCGTACCTATCGCCGACGCGATGCCGATCGCCGAACACAAAACACGAACCATCGTTTGAAGAGGCCTCTTCCATGTCCTTGAGCCCACGCCGCCTCACCTTGCGCCCACGCGCGCTCGGGGCTGCCATCGCCCTCGTGCTCGGCGGGATCGCTGCACCGGTTGCCCATGCGCAGAGTCTGCAGGAGCTCTACCAAAAGGCGCACGGCTACGACGCCAACTACCTGAGCGCACGCGCCAGCCTCGACGCCGCTCAGTACCGCTACGACCAGGCGCGCGGCACGCGGCTGCCGCAGGTGGGCCTGGGTGTCACCGCAGGGCGCCAGACCAGCAGCACGCCCGAGGCGAGCACCCAGACCGCGAACTCGAGTTCACTCTCTGCCACGGTGAGCGGCTCGCAGACGATCTTCAACCGCGCCAACGACGTGACCATCTCGCAGGCCGCGAAGGCCGTCGACGCCTACCGCGCCGACCTCGAAACCGCCGAGCAGGACCTGATCCTGCGCGTCTCGCAGGCCTACTTCGACGTGCTGGCAGCACAAGACAACCTGGCCACCGCGCGTGCCAGCCTGGCCGCGATTTCGGAGCAGGTGGCATCGGCCAAACGCAGCTTCGAGGTCGGCACCGCGACCATCACCGATACGCGCGAAGCGCAGGCCCGCTACGACCTCGCACGCTTCACGCAGATCCAGTCCGAGAACGACCTGACGACCAAGCGCATCCTGCTCGACCAGACCGTCGGCCAGGCCAACGTCGTGCCCAAGCAGATCGCGCTGCCGATCGTACTGCCGCCGCTCGCGCCGGCGAACGTCGACGATTGGGTCACGCGCGCCGACGCAGAGCACCCGCTGATCCGCCGGGCGCGTACCGCGCTCGACATCGCCCGGCTCGACACCGACAAGGCGCGCGCTGCCAACCTGCCCACCGTGGCGCTGAACGCCAGCTACGCGCGCGGCAGGTCCGACGTGGCCGGCACCGCCAAGACGGGCGTGCCGCTGCCGCCCAGCGCCTCGTTCAACTACAACACGCCGAGCACCGTGAGCCAGATCGGCGTCACGCTGAACGTGCCCTTGTTCGCCGGCTACCAGATCCAGAACCGGATCAAGGAAACGCTGGTGCTCGAGGACAAGTCGACCAACGACCTCGAGGCCGCGCGACGCAGCGTCGCTCAGGCCACGCGCACGCTCTACTACGGCGTTGGCTCGTTCGCCGCGCAGGTCAGCGCGCTCGAGGCGGCCGAATCGTCGAGCAAGCTCGCGCTCGAGGCGACGCAGCTCGGCTTCAAGGTCGGCGTGCGCGTCAACATCGACGTGCTGAACGCGCAGGCACAGCTCTACACCACCCAGGCCCAGCTCGCGAAGGCGCGTTACGACACGATCATGGCCGGCCTGCGGCTGCGCCAGGCTTCGGGCCGGCTGACGCCGGACGACGTGGCCTCGGTCGACGCGCTGCTGCTGCGCTGACGGCAGGCGGCCGCGCCCGCGACACCACGTTTCTTGACCGCGCGCACATGCCGGCTTCACCGAAGTCGCGCATGATCTGTGCGATGGGAGACGCGCATGTCCGATTCAGCCTCTGACGCTTCACTGACGGCGGTGATCGCCGCGCATCGATTCGGTCTCGGAGAAGCCTCGCTCGACGTCGTCGGCGCCGACCCGGCCGGCTGGTTGCTCGCGCAGATCGGCCCCGCCGATGCACCGCGAGGCGAAGGCCTGTTGAGCACCTCGCAAGCGCTCGCGCATGTCGCTGCCGAACGCGCACAACGCCGCGAACGCAAGGATGCGGCTGCCGAGATGCCCGCGGGCACGACCAAGCCCTCCGCGGAAGAGCAAGCCGCCGCACAGGCCGTGGCCCTGCACTACCGCGAGGTGATCGTCGCCGATGCGCGCTCGCGGCTCATCACCGCCGCACTGACACCGCGGCCCTTCGCCGAGCGGCTGCAATGGTTCTGGGCCAACCACTTCACGGTCTCGCTCGCCAAGGGCAGCGCACGCGGGCTGGTCGGCGCGTTCGAGCGCGATGCGATCCGGCCGAACATCGCCGGCTCGTTCGAGCAGCTGCTGATCGCCTCGACCACGCACCCGGCGATGCTGCGCTACCTCGACAACTTTCAGTCGGCCGGCCCGAACTCGCAGATCGTCGCGCGTGCCGCGAAGCGCGCCGCACGCATGGACGAGCCCGCGCGCGTCACCGGCCTGAACGAGAACCTCGCGCGCGAGGTGCTGGAGCTGCACACGCTCGGCGCCGAGAGCGCGCGCGGCCCGAATCCGGCCTACACGCAGGCCGACGTGACCGCGTTCGCGCGCGTGCTCACCGGCTGGCGCGTCGGCTACCAGGACACCGACCCCAGCCGCAACTTCGACCCCGCCTGGCACGAGCCCGGCCCGAAGTCGCTGCTCGGCAAGACCTACGCGCCCGGTCCCGAAGCCTTGCGCCAGGTCTTGCACGACCTCGCGCAGCATCCGGCCACCGCGCAGTTCGTCGCGACCAAGCTGGCGCGCCACTTCGTCGCCGACGACCCGCCACCCGCGCTCGTCGACCGCCTCAAGACCACCTACCTGCGCAGCGGCGGGCA
>Ga0075023_100000104_pt1 | contig 18629 bp, 11 predicted proteins | sample Str014_FD_71388 | JGI IMG/M metagenome (GOLD analysis project Ga0075023, IMG submission 71388) | Freshwater sediment microbial communities in response to fracking from Pennsylvania, USA - Straight Creek_MetaG_SC_2014 | ecosystem: Environmental > Aquatic > Freshwater > Creek > Sediment | place... | reverse complement strand
TGCTTGACCAGCGCCTGATCGACCTGCGCCAGCGCCTTCGCCTTCAGCGCATCGGGGATCGGCGTCGCCTCGATCGCGACGAAGCGCGCGGCGTTGACTGTCGATGCCGTGGTCGCAGCGACCGAGATGCCGGCCACGTCACCGCGCTGGCGTGCCAACGCGCTCGCGCGGCCGATCTCTTCGGCCTTCAGCCGGCTCGCGTCGGTCGCGAGCACGGCGTTCGGGATCGCCGAGACATCGCCGTCGGCGAGGAAGGGGTTTTGCATGATGCGGGTGTCGGCGGCCGGGTCGATCACGCGGCGCTGGATCGCAACGATCTTGAAACTCACCGTCTGCGTCTTGTTGATCTGGTAGAAGAAATAGGTGACCGCGTGGCAGCGGTTCGGGTTCGAAAATTCGCGCGACGACGACTCGTAGCTGTCTTCCGATTGGCCCTGGGTGTGCACACGCGTCGAGACCTCGCCGACCGAGACCGAACTCGCGGCGCGCGTGCCCATCTCGGAGCGTCGATCGCTGCTGGACGCGTGCTGCGAAAGCTCACGCAGAAAGTCGCTCGTCGCCGAGGCGCTGTACGAGCCGCTCACGTCGACCGAGGCGCCGCCGAACAACGACTGGATCGCGCCGCTGGTGCCGGCGTGGCCGTTCGCCGAACCCTTGTTGCTCGACGAGGCCGAGCCCGAATCGCGCACCGACACGTCCGACATGAAGTCGTGCAGGCTCGCCATGTAGTAGCGCTCCTCCGAGGTCTGCTCGTTGCGGTAGCTGACCTGGCTCGCGCTGTCGAACGAGAAGCGCGTGCGCCGGTCGGAGGTGAACAGCCGCACCTTCTCGCCCGGCAGCAGCGTGGTGCTGTAGACCAGGTCGCCCAGCGTCATCGGCCCGGGGCAGCGCTCGAAGCGCGCGTGGATCAGCACCTCGACCTGCACGCGCCGGTTCGCCGACACGACGCTGGTGTTGTGAACCTGGCGATAGTGGAAGTCGAGCACATCGCAAACGTCGTCCTTCTCCAGCACCGGGCAGCAAGGCGGCACGGTGTTCTCGGTATTCGTGTCCATCGTCATCTCTCCGTTTTGTAGGCGCCGGGCAAGCGCCCGGCAACGGAAACTCTAGGAGCCGATGAACGAACCGAACAGCGCGGAGCTAGGGGCGGGCGCGATAGTTAGGGGTGGCTGCGGCGCAGGTGTTGCGAGACGCACCGTTTGGCCGCCCGGTGGCATTTTTCGGACAGCATCTCATCGAGGCGACAACTTGGTAACCTGCGGCCAACCCGAACCCCCAGCAGACCGCCTGACCGACCTATCGGCCACGAGACCTGCTCGGTGGCCGGCCGCGGCTCGAAACACGTCGAGACCGACCGGTGCTCGATGTTTTCGAACCATCAACTGGAGCCGCGATGCCCACCTGGAATTTTTGCCGCCAACTGCGAGGCGCCGTCGGGCCCGCCGTCGTTCTCATGATCGCGTTGAACGGGGGTTCGGCCGCCGCGGCGCCGCAGGTCATCGCGACGATCCCGCTGGCCGACCCGGTGCGCTGGGACTATGTCAGCGTCGACCCCGCCGCCCACCGGCTGTATGTGGCGCATCTGGAGCGCGTCGATGTCGTCGACTCGCACGAAAACAAGCCCCTCTTCCAGCTCGCACCGACGCCGGGCGTGCACGGTGCGGCCGGGGCTTCCGATCTGAATCGCGTCTTCACGAGCAACGGTGCAGACGGCACGGTGGGCGTCTTCGACGCGACCTCCGGAAAGTTGGTGCAGACCTTGAAGGCGGGCAAGAAGCCGGACGCCATCGTCTACGAGCCCGCGACGCACCGAGTCTTCGCATTCAACGGCGGGTCGTCCGACGTCACGGTGATCGACGCCCGATCGCTCAAGGTGCTGGCCGCATCGATCCCCGTGCCGGGGTCGCCCGAGTTCGCCGTCGCCGACGGGCACGGCCGCGTCTATTTCAACGTCGAGGACAAGAGCGAACTCGCAGTCCTCGACGCGCAGAGCTTGAAGATCGAACGCCATTACAGCCTCGCCCCCTGCACGGAGCCGAGCGGTTTGGCCATCGACCCACGAGGCCGGCTGTACTCGGTCTGCCGCAACGGCTTGATGGTCGTGAGCGACCCGGCCCAGGGACGGGTGATCGGGCAAGCCCCGATCGGCCACGGGCCCGACGGCGTCGCGTGGCTCGACGGCAAGGCTTACAGCGCCAATGGGCGCGACGGGACGATCAGCGTCGTGGCCGAAACGGCGGCGGGCCGTTTCGAGACGGTCGAGACAGTGCCGTCGGCCCAAGGCGCTCGGACGATCGCGGCGGAGCCGAACGAGCACGTTCTGTTCTCGCCGACGGCGGACTTCAAGTCGCAGCCGGCATCCAGCACAGGAAAGGCAGGCCGCCCGGAAGCGATTGCCGGGACGCTCCGGGTGCTGGTGCTGAAAGACGTCGAGACTCGTTGATCGGCAGGCAGCATGGCGTCGTAGCGATCGATAGGTTCCTGAGTGAACTTCACGCCCGCGGCGGGCATCCCGGCGTATGCGGCACGACGGTCGGCGACTCTCGGCGCCAGCAGCGGCATCGCGCCGTCGGCCTCTTCACCCGCGCGGATGGTGCTGCGCGTGCAACTGCTTCAAGCGCTCTCGGGCGATGTGGGTGTAGATGGTCGTTGTCGAGATGTCGGCATGGCCGAGCAGCAGTTGCACCGCGCGCAGGTCGGCGCCGTGGTTCAGCAGGTGGGTGGCGAAAGCGTGGCGCAGCGTGTGCGGTGAAAGCGGCACCTGCACACCGCCGCGCAGCGCGTGGGCCTTGATCAGCTTCCAGAACATCTGCCGCGTCATCGGCCCGCCTCGGGCGGTGACGAAAAGCGCGTCGCTCACCTGCCCGTTCAGGATCCGGGCGCGCGCCTCGGCGAGGTAGCGCCCGACCCAGGCGTGCGCCTCTTCACCGAACGGAACGAGCCGCTCCTTCGCGCCCTTGCCGGTGACGCGCAGCGCGCCCTCGCTCAGGCTCACATGCACGCTCTTCAGCGTGACCAGCTCGCTCACGCGCAGGCCGCTGGCGTACATCAGCTCGAGCATCGTGCGGTCGCGCAGGCCGAGCGAGGTGTCGACATCCGGGGCGGCGAGCAGCGCCTCGACCTGCGCCTCGCTCAGCGTTTTGGGCACGCGCAGCGCCTGCTTCGCGCTCGCGAATTTCAGCGTCGGGTCGGCGGTCAGCAAATGCTCGCGCAAGGCCCAGCGGAAATAGCGCTTGAAGACCGTCAGGCGCCGGTTGGCGCTGGTCGCCTTGCTGCCGGCATGGCGCGCGACGGCATAGGCCAGCAGCTCGGCCTCGCGGGTCGCATCGAGCGGCAGATCGTGGTGCGCGGCGAGCCAGTCGGCATACAGCGACAGGTCACGCCGGTACGCGGCGAGCGAATTCTCGGCGAGGCCGTCCTCGATCCAGAGCGCGTCGATGAAACGGTCGATCGAGGCCTGGCTGCAAGCCCTCGACGCCGCCGCGGCTTCGGTCACGGCACGCGGGCCGAGCGCCGGGCCGCCCCAAGCCGGCCCGCACCCCCTCGGGGGATCGGCGAACGTACCCGTTCGACGAGGGGTGCCATGACTACTCCAACGTCAGCTTCTGCAGTTGAACCACCTTCTTGTAGACCTCGTACTCGGCCGCGATCTGCGCCGCGAACTCGGCCGGCGAATTGCCGACGACGATCGAGCCGGTGTCCTCGATTCGCTTCTTGACCGCCGGATCCTCCAGGGTCTTCTTCACCGCCGTGCTGACCTTGTCGACCACTTCCTTCGGCAAATTCTTCGGGCCGTAGATGCCGTAGAAGGCCATGCGGTTGACCGGCTCCAGGCCGACCTCTTTGAAGGTCGGCACGTTGGGCAGCACCGCGAGCCGCTGCGGCGCGGCCACGACGATCGCGATCAGCCGGCCGTCCTTGATGAAGGGCAGCGCCGATGGCAGGTTGTCGAAGATCATCGGCACCTGGCCGGCCACCGTGTCGTTCAGCGCCGGGCCGGCACCGCGGTACGGGATGTGCAGCACGAAGGTGTTCGAGAGACTCTTGAACAGCTCCATCTGAAGGTGCCCGATGCCGCCGGTGCCCGAACTCGCGAAGCTGTACTTGCCCGGGTGCTTCTTCAACTCGGCCAGAAAGCCCTTGTAGTCGCGCGCCGGAAAACTCGGGTGCACCGCGATCACGTTCGGCGTGGCGGCCACGTTCACGATCGGCGTGAAATCGGTCAGCACGTTGTACGGGATCTTGGGGTTGATCGCCGGGTTCGCGGCGGTGGTGGAGACGGTCGCGACGCCGAGCGAGTAGCCGTCGGGCACGGCGCGCGCGGTGTCGGTCGCACCGATCACACCACCGCCGCCGGCCTTGTTCTCGACGATCATCTGCTGGCCCAACGGCCCGCCGATCTTCTCGGCCAGCACACGCGCGACGATGTCGGTCGTGCCGCCCGGCGCGAACGGCACGACCAACCTGACCGGCTTGTTCGGGTAGGCCTGCGCCCACGCGCCACCGGCGGTGGCAGCGAGCAGCAAGGCGGAGCAGGTGGCGAGCAGCAATCGGCGTGGCATCGGGTCGGTCTCCGGAGATGTGGGTGAGCGGCGATCAGTTTAGGGCCGCGGTCGGCGGTCGCGACAGAGCGATCACCCTGCCCGGGCCGGCTCGCACGCCCGCCCGATCGACGCACGGGTCAGGCCGCGCGAGCGAAGCCTCGCTTCCAGACAACCGGTTCGGTTGCATGCGGTCGCCGCCCCGTGATGTCCGCTTCGAGGGTTTCGTCGGACTTGAGCGAAGAAATCTGGCGACCCGTGATGCCGGCGAGCGGAACCTTCACTCGCCAGCACCACAGCGCGGCACTTGGAGTCTTTCGTTTCCAGCTGAGATAGAGGAACCGAGCTTCAGGCGTGCCGTGCACGAACGGTCCTCGAAACGATACCTCGTCGATCGCGGCACCGATGCGTGCTTCGACGGTGCATTCGAAGACCGTCGTTCCGTCTTTGTGCACTCGCCCCGGGTGAACGACTTGGGCCTTGTCTTGTATTCCGACGTCCAACGGGCCTTCGACCGCGGGTGTCTGCGGCATCGATGTGCAAACCAGGCGAATGGCGATGCCTTTTGCCTGTGTGCTGGCCATCGTCGTCTTCAGCCGTTCTAGAACTGCGCCTTGAACTGCACGCCGAAGGTTCGCGGGTCGTTGATGAAGCCGGTCAGGTTGTTGAAGTCGATGCCGCCCGTGGCGACGACCTTGTTCGTGATGTTGCGGCCGAACACCGCGAGTTCGTACTTGCCCTCGTTCCACAAGTAGCCCACGCGCAGGCCGCCCTCGGCGTAGGCCTTGCCGGTGAACTCGGTCGCCTCGTAGAGGAAGAAGTTGACCTTGCTGCGATACGACCAGTCGGTGTAGATGAAGTACTCGCCGCCGCTGGCGGTGGGGATGCCGTAGCGTGCGGTCACGTTGGCGATGTACTTGGGGGCGTTCGGCAGCGGGTTGCCGTCGATGAAGAACTGGCCGGCGCCGGCCGGCGCGTTGAGGACGGTGCAACCGCCACCACAGCCTGCGACCGTCAGGCTCGGGTCTTTGATCTTCGTGTCGTTGTAGCTGGCGCTGGCGGTGACCAGCAGCGTGGGCAGCACGTAGGCGTCGAGGTTGAGTTCGATGCCCTGGCCGGTGGCCTTCTTCGCCGACTTCAGCGTGTTCGAGTTCGAGCCGCCGCCAACTTCGGTGAGTTGCAAGTCCTTCACGTCGTAGTGGAAGACACTGGCCGAAACGCGCGCGCGCTTGTCGAGCAAGTCAGCCTTGACACCCGCTTCGTACGAGGTGGTCGTCTCCTGCCCGGCGATGGACTGGGCACCGAAGGCCGAAGCCGGTTGAACGCTCGCGCCGCGGTAGCCGGTGGCGATGCGCGCGTAGATGTTGGTTTCCGGCGTGAGCTTGTAGAGCGCGCTGATGTCGCCGCTCGGCTTGGAGTTGGAGATGTCGGCACTGGTGCCGTTGGCCTTGCTCGAGGGGAACGCGATGCGGCTCGGGTCGCTGTCCAACTGCTTGCGGTCGTGCGTGTAGCGCAGACCCGCACGCAGGCTCAGCGCGGCGGTCAGGTCGTACTTGACCGAGCCGAACGCAGCGTAGGAGGTCGTCTTCTGAACGTCGCTCAAGTCGCCGTTGGTGGCGCTCTGCACTCCGCCGGCCAGGGTGTCGTAGCTGTAGCTGTCGTTGGTGAACTTCTCACGGAAGAAGTAGACGCCGGCCTGCCAGTTCAGCGGCGCGGCATAGCGTGACTCGATGCGGAACTCCTGTGTGAATTGGCCGTGGTCGTGCAGTGCGCCGGCGGTCTCGCTCGGGAACGGCACGCTCTGACCGGGCACGATCGGGAAGCCCGTGTAAGGGCCGGCGCTGCCGTCGATGTCGCCCCGGCTGTAGGTGTGGACCGTCTCGTAGCCGGTGATCGAATTCAGCGCGTAATCGCCGAACACCCAGCGCAGCCTCGCGCTGCCTCCGTAGCTCTGGACGCGCTGCTCGTTGCGGCCATCGGTCGAGAACTTGCTCGGGTCGAAACCGTCGACCAGGTCGTTCGAGCCCTTCTTGATGATGTTGGCGCGAAACACGCGCGCACTGCCGTCGAGATTGCGGCCATGGGCGTTGAACAATGCGCTGAAGTCGTTCGCCGGCTTGTAGAGCAACTGCACGCGTGCGGCGCGGTCGTCGTAGCCCTCGGTCTTCTGCGTGGGGCCGGCGGCGTTGGTGTTCTGGACCCAGTCGTCGCGGTGCTGGTAGAGGGCCGCGATCCGCAGCGCCCACACGGGCCCCAGCGCGAAACCCTTCGCGGCCTCGACGTTGGTCGTCTTGTAGGTGCCGAACGAGACACTCGCGAAGCCATCGGCCGCGCCGATCTCGGGTGCGGCCGAATCGAACTTCAACACACCGCCCGGCGTGTTGCGGCCGAACAGGCTGCCCTGCGGGCCGGCCAGCACTTCGACGCGCGCCAGGTCGAAGATCGGGAAGCCCTTCAACTGCGGGTTCTCTTGCACCACGTCGTCGTAGACCAACGAGACCGGTTGAGAGGCATTGGCACGGAAGTCGGGATTGCCATAGCCGCGGATGTAGACGCGCGGAAATGCGCGGCCGTAAGACGATTCGATGTTCAGGCTGGGCACGCGGCCCGAGAGCAGGCGGATGTCTTGCCCGCTCGAGGTGAGCACGTCGAGCTTTTCGCCGGAGACGGTGGAGACCGAGCTCGGCACGTCCTTGATGTTCTCGGCGCGGCGCTCGGCGGTGACGGTCACGGTCTGCAGCGTGCCGGCACTGGTACTCGCCGCAGCGGCCGGCGCGGCCGCCTGCTGGGCGATCGCGGCGGGCAGCGCGAGCATCAACGAGGGCGCGGCCAGGAGGCCGAGGCGGATGCGACGTGCGAAGATCTGATGGCGGCGGGCGCGATGGCGCATGGGTTGTCTCCTGCTGAAGTGCTTCGCAAGGTAGCAATACATGTGCCACTGGTAAAGCTCCGTGAAGCAGGTGTCGCATCCGCGCGCCACATGCCACGGCCCGCGCCGCGGACTGTCAATCGAAGCCGCGGAACGGCGGGTCGAAGCCGGGCTCGCGTTGAATCCAGTTGCTCGCGGGGTACTCGGCCGACCCGCTCACCGCATGCAGCGTGTAGGCGTGCCGCGACTGCGCCGAACGGTTGGTCTCCGACAGATGCGGGAAGCTGCCGTTGAAGACGATCAGCGTGCCCTTGGGCGCCTCCAGCCATTCGAGCCGGCCCGCGTCCCACGCCGGCAGTGGGCTGCGTTGTTCGAGCCGAAAGCTGCCGTCCGGTTGGCGGCGAAAAACTTCCTTCAGACCCTTGCGATGCTCGCCCGGCAAGCCGCCCAGGCAGCCGTTGCCGCGGTGCGCGTCTTCGATCGCGAACCAGAAGCCGACCACCGATTCGGGTTCGGTATAGAGGTAGGTCGAATCCTGATGGCACATCACTTCGCCGCCGATGCCGGGCTGCTTGAAGATGTACATCGACTGCACGAGCTTCGCGTCGCGCAGCCCCACGCACTCGGCCACGGCCTGCAGGCGCGGGCCGCGCGAGAAAGCGCCGAACACCGGGTCGAGGTCGTGCATCGCGTGGCCGAGCTTGTTGACTGCGCGGACAAGCGGCACCTGAAGCCGGCCCGATGCATCGAACGCGCCCTCTTCGAAGAACGCGCCGATGCGGTTCGCCGAGGCTTCGAAGTAGGCGTCTTTCGCGTGGCGCTGGTCGCGCGTCGAGAACACGGTGCCGGGTGCAGCCGGCGCGTGCTCGGCCACCAGTTCGAGCGCGCGCTCGCGCAGCGCGTCGCACGCGGCCGGGGCGACGAAGTCTTCGATGACGATCACGCCGTCGCGGATGAAGGCCTCGCGGGCGCGCATCGGCAGAGCGTGGGTGTCGTCGAGGCGGCAGCGTTCAATCACGGGAGGAGTTCCTTTTCGGTTCGTGTTTCAGGCAGAGGCGATGGTGCCAAGGCCCAGTCGATGTGTTCGCGCACCAGCACGCTGCTCGCTTCGCGCCGGGCCGCCAGGGCGCCGCGCAGAGCCGCATCGTCGCATGCGCGCAGCGCGTTGCCGATCGCCACCGCGAGGTTGCGCTGCCAACGCTCGAAGCCGATGCGGCGGATCGCGCTGCCCTCGGTGCGGCGCATGAACTCAGGCTCGTTCCAGGCCCACAACTGCATCAGCGTCGCGTTGCCGACCGACTCGCGCAGATCGAAATCGGGCAGCGCGCTGCGGCGTGCGAACTTGTTCCACGGGCAGGCGAGCTGGCAGTCGTCGCAGCCGTAGATGCGGTTGCCGATCAGCGGGCGCAGCGCGATCGGGATCGGCTCGGAGGATTCGATCGTCAGGTACGAGATGCAGCGCCGCGCATCGAGCCGGTACGGCGCCACGATCGCCTGCGTCGGGCAGATGTCGATGCACGCGGTGCAGCTGCCGCAATGCGCCTCGGCCGGGTCGGTCAACGGCAACGCGAGGTCGACATAGATCTCGCCGAGGAAGAACATCGAGCCGGCCTCGCGGTTCAGCACCAGCGTGTGCTTGCCGCGCCAGCCGATGCCGCTGCGCGACGCGAGTTCGACCTCGAGCACCGGCGCCGAATCGGTGAACACGCGGTGGCCGAACGGGCCCACCGCATCGGCCAGGCCGTCGGCCAGCTTCTGCAGGCGCGCACGCAAGACCTTGTGGTAGTCGCGGCCGCGGGCATACATCGAGACCGCGGCCTGCCGCAGGTCGGCAAGACGCTGCCACTCGATCGCCTGCCACTGGTCGGGCATGTGCTGCGGCAGGTAATCCATGCGCGCGGTGATCACGCGCACCGTGCCCGGCACCAGCTCGGCCGGGCGCGCGCGCTTCAGGCCGTGCGCGGCCATGTAGCCCATCGAACCGTGGAAGCCGTTGTCAAGCCACCGCATCAGCCCGGCTTCCGCATGGGACAAGTCCACATCGGCCACGCCGATCTGTGAAAATCCGAGCGACGCGGCGTGCGAGCGCAGCTGCGCCAGCAGCGCCTGCTGCGCATCCGAACCCAACTGCCGAGTGCCTGACATTTGCCGATTCTAGAAACCCGCACCCAGCACTGGCCCGACGAGGCCGCGTGCGCCGCATCGGCCGGTGCGCTCGCACGTCACGCGGCCCTCACCGATGTCTTCATCGAGCTGCACGGCCCGCTCGGCGCCGGCAAGACGACCTTCGTGCGGCACCTGCTGCTGGCGCTCGGCGTGCAAGGCCGCGTCAAGAGCCCGACGTATACGGTGATGGAGCCGTATCAGCTGATGCGCGAAGGTGCGCCGTTCGACATCCGGCACTTCGACTTCTACCGATTCAACGACCCGCAGGAGTGGGAAGACGCCGGCTTTCGCGACGTCTTCGCGAGCCCGGGGCTGAAGCTCGCCGAGTGGCCCGAGAAGGCCGAGGGCCTGTTGCCGCAGGCCGACCTGCTGATCCGCATCGAGCCGCTCGAAGGCGATGCGCGCAGCGCGCGCTTCGAGGCGGGCACGCACCGCGGTGTGGAGCTCCTCGCATGACGCGGCCGGTGCCGCGCCGCGCCGCATTGAAGGCCATGGGCAGCGTCGTGCTGCTGCTCGGCAGTGCCGACATCGCGTTCGGCGCCAGCATCGTCGCCGTGCGCGTCTGGCCCGCGGCCGACTACACGCGCATCACGATCGAATCCGACGCGCCGTTGGCGCAGAAGCACTTCGTCGCCGAGAACCCGAGCCGTCTCGTGATCGACATCGACGGCCTGGAGCTCAGCCCCGCGCTGCGCGAGCTGGTCGGCAAGGTGCGTGCCGACGACCCGTTCATCGCCGGTGTGCGCGCCGGCCAGAACCAGCCGCGCGTGGTGCGCATGGTGATCGACCTGAAGCAGCCGACCGCGCCACAGCTGTTCACGCTGGCTCCCGTGGCCGCGTACCAGCATCGCCTGGTGTTCGACCTGTACCCGACGCAAGAACGCGACCCGCTGCTCGCGCTGATCCGCGACAAGCAGAGCGCCGAACAGCAGGCTGCGAAGACCGTGCAGGACGCGCTCGGCGAATTCATCGGCCAGATGGACCGCCTGCCCGGCGCGAACCCGGCACCGCCGCTGGCCCAGGCTTCCTCACCCACCCTGCCACCGATCGCGGCCGCGCCTTTGCCACCGCCGATGCAGCAGACCCCCGCGCCGCTTCCGCCCTCGGTGCAAAGCAAGATCGACCGCCTGATCGTCGTCGCGATCGACCCCGGCCATGGCGGCGAAGACCCGGGCGCCAGCGGCCCGAGCGGGCTGCACGAGAAAGACGTGGTGCTGCAGGTCGCCCTGCAGCTGCGCGACCGCATCAACGCGCTGCCCAACATGCGCGCGATGCTCACGCGCGACTCCGATTTCTTCGTGCCGCTGCACGAGCGCGTGCGCAAGGCGCAGCGCGTGCAGGCCGACCTGTTCGTGTCGATCCACGCCGATGCCTTCATCACGCCGCAGGCGCGCGGCGCATCGGTCTTCGCGCTGAGCCAGGGCGGCGCCACGAGCGCAGCGGCGCGCTGGATGGCGAACCGTGAGAACGCGGCCGACGCGGTCGGCGGCGTCAACATCAAGTCCAAAGATGCCGCCGTGCTGCGCGCGATGCTCGACATGAGCACGACCGCGCAGATCCGCGACAGCCTCAAGCTCGGCGGCGAGGTGCTGGGCCAGATCGGGCGCGTCGGCAAGCTGCACAAGGGCAGCGTCGAGCAGGCCGGATTCGCGGTGCTGAAGGCGCCCGACATCCCGTCGATCCTGGTCGAGACCGCGTTCATCTCGAACCCCGACGAAGAAGCCAAGCTTCGCGACCCGGCGTACCAGACGCAGGTGGTGCACGCGCTCGCGATCGGCATCCAGCGCTACTTCGCGAAGAACCCGCCGCTGGCTAGGTCGCGCCAGTTGTAGCGATTGCGCTCTGGTCGCGACAGTGGTCGCGACGGTAGACTGCGCCGCACCCTGCGATGCCATCATGCGGCGTGCGGGGCATCGAGCCCTGTCGCCGCGAGCAGCCCATGCCTGGTCCGAACAGCAAGCACAAGCCCGAAAACCCGAGCCCACCGAGCCCGGCTGCGGCAGACCGGGCTCACCGGCACGCCGAGCTCGAAGCGCTGCTCGCCCAGCGCGACGGCGAATTGGCGGTGATCCACAGCATCCAGCGAGGCATCGCGTCCGGGCTCGACTTTCAGGCCATCGTCGACCTCGTCGGCGACAAGCTGCGCGAGGTGTTCGGCACCGGCGAACTGATGATTACCTGGCGCGACGACGCGACGGCGCTGCGGCACATCCTCTACTCGTACGAGCACGGCGTGCGAAGTTTCCCCGCGCCGGTGCCCGACACGCTGCTGCGCCCGATCGACCAAGCCGTGCTGCAGCGCCGGCCGGTGCTCGTGAGGAACCGCGCCGAGTCCGACGCGATGGAGCTGCATCACTTCGAAGGCACCGACGTGAGCCTGTCGTCGGTGTTCGTGCCGATGTTTGCCGGCGAGCGCTTTCTGGGCACCCTCATCCTCGAGGACTACGAGCGCGAAGACGCCTTCAGCGAAGCGCAGGTGCGGCTGCTCTCTACCGTGGCCGCGAGCATGGGCATCGCACTCGAGAACGCACGCCTGTTCGACGAGACGCAGCGTCGCGCGCGCGAGTCGTCGGCGTTGGCCGACGTGGGCCGCGACCTCTCGTCGACACTCGACCTGGCCACCGTGATGGACCGGATCGCCGCCCACGCGAAGGAGCTGCTGCAGGCCAGCAACAGCGCGATCTTCCTGCCCGAGCCCGGCGCCCGGTCGTTCCGTGCGATCGTCGCGCTCGGTGATGTCGCCGAGAAGCTGAAGGCCACCATCGTGAAGCGCGGCCATGGCATCGTGGGCAGCCTGCTCGAAACCGGCCGGCCCGAGTACATCAACGACAGCGCGTCCGACCCGCGCGGCGTGCAGATCGCCGGCAGCCAGCCCCAGCCCGACGAGCGCCTGATGGTCGTGCCCCTGCTCTCGGGCGGGCAGGTGCAGGGCGCGATGGCGGTGTGGCGCTCCGGCGGCAAGCCGTTCGATGCGCGCGAGCTCGAGTTCCTCACCGGGCTATCGCTGCAGGCCACGATCGCGCTGAACAACGCGCGCCTGTTCGACGAGACCCGCGAGGCGCTCGAGCGCCAGACGGCTTCGGCCGAAGTGCTGGAGGTCATCGGTGGCTCGATCGCGGATGCGCAGCCGGTGTTCGACAAGGTGCTCGACAGCTGCGAGCGTCTGCTCGGCGCCGAGGACATGGCTGTGCTGCTCAGCGACGGCACCGAACTGCGCCTGGTCTCGCACCGCGGCCTGCTCGACGATTCGCGCGCGCACTCGGTCTATCCGCGCCCGCTCGCCGGCTCGCTCAGCGCCGAGGCGATCGCGCGTTGCGAAGTCATCCACGTCGCCGACACCTCGCAGCGCGCCGACCTGCCCGCCTACCTCGCCGACCTGATCGGCACCGAGGCTGCGTTCACGCTCGCGGTCGCGCCGATGCTCTGGCAGGGCCGCGGTATCGGCACGATCAACATGGCCCGCACGCCGCCGCGGCCGCTGAGCGTGCAGGAGCTGGCGCTGCTCAAGACCTTCGCCAACCAGTCGGTGATCGCGATCCAGAACGCGCGCCTCTTCAGAGAAGCGCAGCAGGCGCGCGCTCAAGCCGAAAGCGCACGTGCCCAGGCCGAGGCCGCCAACGAAGCCAAGAGCGCCTTCCTCGCGACCATGAGCCACGAGATCCGCACGCCGATGAACGCGGTGATCGGCATGAGCGGCCTGCTGCTCGACACGAAGCTCGATGTCGAACAGCGCGACTTCGCCAGGACGATCCGCGACAGCGGCGATGCGTTGCTCACCATCATCAACGACATCCTCGATTTCTCGAAGATCGAGGCCGGGCGCATGGACATCGAGCACCAGCCGTTCGACCTGCGCGAGTGCGTCGAATCGGCGCTCGACCTGATCGGCGGGCGCGCCGCCGAGAAGCATCTCGACATCGCCTACCAGTTCGAGGGCGAGGTGCCCGCGGCCGTGCTCGGCGACGTGACGCGGCTGCGCCAGGTGCTGCTCAACCTGCTGAGCAACGCGGTGAAGTTCACCGAGCACGGCGAGGTGGTGCTGACTGTTTCGACCGAAGGCGAGCATCTGAACTTCAGCGTGCGCGACACCGGGATCGGCCTGAACGCCGAGGGCATCGGCCGGCTGTTCCAGAAGTTCAGCCAGGCCGACAGCAGCACCACGCGCAAGTACGGCGGCACCGGCCTGGGTCTGGCGATCAGCAAGCTGCTGGCCGAACTGATGGGCGGCACGATGAGTGCGCACAGCGACGGCCCGGGCCGGGGGTCGACCTTCCGCTTCAGCATCCGTGCGCCGGCGGCCATGCTGCCTGCGGGCGCCAAGCGCGACTTCATCGGCGAGCAACCGGCGCTCAAGGGCACGCGCATCCTCGTCGTCGACGACAACGCGACCAATCGCCGCATCCTCGCGCTGCAGGCCGCGAAGTGGGGCATGGCGTCGCAAGACACAGAATCACCCGAAGAGGCCTTGCGGATGTTGAAGGCGCAGCCCTGCGACCTCGCGATCGTCGACATGCACATGCCGGGCATGGACGGCGCCGCGCTCGCGGCGCGCATCCGCGCGGCCGGCCACACGCTGCCGCTGGTGCTGTTCACCTCGCTCGGCCGGCGCGAGGCGGCCGATGCGTTGTTCGCCGCCACCCTCGCGAAGCCGCTGCGGCAGAGCCAGTTGTTCGACACGCTGGTCACGCTGCTCGCGCCCGATGCCGCGGCCAAGACTGCGCCCGCAGCCGCCAAGGCCAAGGTCGACGCCACGCTCGCCACGCGCCACCCGCTGCGCATCCTGCTCGCCGAAGACAACGTGGTGAACCAGAAGTTGGCGATGCGCCTGCTGCAGCAGATGGGCTACCGCGCCGACCTGGCGAGCAACGGCATCGAAGCGATCGAAAGCATCGAACGCCAGACCTACGACGTGGTGCTGATGGACGTGCAGATGCCCGATATGGACGGGCTCGAAGCGTCGCGGCGCATCGTCGCCCGCTGGCCGAAGGGCGAGCGCCCCCGCATCATCGCGATGACCGCGAATGCGATGCAGGGCGACCGCGAAGCCTGCCTCGCCGCAGGCATGGACGACTACGTGACCAAGCCGATCCGCGTCGAGGCGCTGGTCGCTGCCCTGCTCGCCACGGCGCCGCAATCCGTGGGCTGAGAACCTGTGAACGAATCAGCGATGAACGCATCACAAGCCCGCCCACGGCATCACATCGACCCCGTCGCGCGTGAAACGGGATTCGCCGCCGTACACGAGCGCGGGATGAATGGCGCCGAAGTGCCCGCGTTCGGTCGCGTATTTGCGCCACTTCGCGAGCGCGCGGAAGGCATCCGAGGCGACCGTCGGCCCGGATTTGATCTCGATCGCTGCGATGTCGTTACCGCGCTCCACCACCACGTCGACTTCGGTGCCGATGTTGTCGCGCCAGAAATAGAGCGGCTCGCGCAGGCCGGCGTTGCAGCGCGCCTTCAGCAGTTCGTTGACGACCAGCGTCTCGAACAGTGCGCCGCGCAGCGGATGGGCCATGACCTGGCTCTCGTCCTGAATGCCGATCAGCGCCGCAGCCAGACCCACGTCGGTCATGTAGATCTTGGGCATCTTGATCAGCCGCTTGCCGAAGTGGGCGCTGTGCGGCCGCACGTAGTGGATCAGGTAGCAGGTCTCGAGGATCGACAGCCAGTGCTTGACCGTCTTGTCGGACACGCCCGCATCGCTGCCGAGTGCCTGCATGTTGAGCAACTGGCCGGTGCGCCCGGCCACCAGCTTCAGGAAGCGCTGGAACGCGCCCAGGTCCTGGATGGCGGCGAGTTGCCGCGCATCGCGCTCGGCGCATGTCACGAGGTAGGACTGCAACCACTCGTGCGGTACGAGATCGCGCGCATAGATGGCAGGGAAGAAGCCTTTGACCAGATGACTCGCATAGCGTGCGTCGAGCCGGCCGGACGCACGCAGTTCGGCGATGGAAAGCGGCAGCAACTCGACGAGCGCCGTGCGGCCCGCCAGACTCTGCGTCACGCGCGAAAGCAACGACAGGTTCTGCGAACCGGCCAGCACGAACAGACCCATGCGCCCGGCGCCGTCGACCACGCCCTGCATCTCGGAGAACAACTCCGGCGCATGCTGCGCTTCATCGATCACCGCGCCGTGCGGAAACTGTCGCAGAAACTCCGCCGGCCGCTGGCGCGCGAACTCGCGCTGTGCAGGCGATTCCAGCGAAACGTAGGGCCGCTCGGGCAACAGCGTGCGAACGAGCGTGGTCTTGCCCGATTGCCTGGGCCCGGTCACGGTGACGATCGGAAAGCCTTTCAGCAGGCGCATCAATCGAGTGGCAGCGGATCGCGGAATCATCTTTACAGATTCGGAGTCAGATTTCGGTATTGTAAACTTCGTGGTCCAAATTCGAAACGCCGGCAGGTGCGCGTCGCATGAACGAAGTCATCCACGACATTGTCGACATTGCCTGGGCCGGCGATCAGCCGTCCGCCATCGCTCGAGCCTCTGCTGCGCTGGCCGGACCCGGCCTCGGCGCCGCGCTCGAACTGCGCCTGCTCGAACTGCGCGCCGAAGCCCTGATCGCGCAGAACGAACTCGCCCGCGCCGCCGACGACGTGGCGCGCATGCAGGCGCTGGCCGCGCGGGGCGATGGCGGAACGCGCGCGCGCGCCATCGCCGGCTGCGCGCGATGCCTGCTGCAGATGCGCCAGGGCCGCTTCACCGAGGCGATCGCCAGCGCCGAAGAAGCGCTGGCGGATGCACGCCGCAGCCGCGACGCCGCGCTGCAGGCGCTCGCCACGTTCCGCATCGGCGAAGCGAGCTGGCGCACCGGTGACCACGAAGCCGCCCTGCGCCACGGGCGCGCCGCCGCGTCGGCCTTCGAGGCGCTCGGCGACCGCGTCGGCGCAGGCCGGGCGCTGTGGCTGTGTGCCATCGCGGCGCGCCAGCTGAAACGACTGGACCAGCACCGCGACGCCGCCGAACGTGCGCGCGATCTGGCCCGCGAAACCGGCGACCTGCTGGGCCTGGGCAACGCCTTGAACGCGCTGAACTACAGCGACGTCGGCCTGGGCGACAAGCTGCGCCTGCTCAACCAGGCGATGGCCGCGTTCGAGGCCGGCGGTCAACTCGAACGCCAGAACGTCGTGGCCCACAACCTGGGCCAGACCTACACCTTCATGGGCCTGTACACCCGGGCGCGCCGGCTCGGTCTGGCGTTGCTGGCGGCGGCAGACCGGGCCGGCAACGTGGCGATGGCCGACGAGTTGCTGTCGAGTCTGGCCCTCATCGGGCTGCGTCAGGGTCAGGCCGAACTCGCCGCGCCGTTCGTCGAGGCATCGAGGGCGGCGATGGCCACGCGGCCCGGTCCCGCATGGCGTGGCTTCGGCGCCTGGTACGGCGGCGTGCTCGCACTCCTGCGAGGCGACGGCGGCACCGCATGCCGGCAGCTCGGCGAGGCACTGCGCAAGCTGCCCGCCGGCCACGCGGCGCGGCCGCTGCTGCTCGGCGACATCGCCGAAGCGCGGCTGCGGGCCGGCCAGCCGCGCGAGGCGCTGCAGGCCTCGCAACGCGGCGTCGCGCTCTACCGAGCGCGTGGGCGCTGGCCGCTCGGCTACGCGCAATCGCCCGCGTGGTTGCTCTACTGGCACGCCGAGGCGCAGCGCCAGTGCGGCCTCGAAGCCGAGGCGTTCGAGACCTTCGAGCAGGCCTACCGGTCGATGATCCACGAGGTCGAGGCACTCGGCGACGAGGGCCTGCGCCGCAGCTGGTTCAACAAGGCCGGCGGCCATCGCGAGCTGATCACGCACTGGGTGGCCGGGGCCCGCGCGCAGCGCCTGCCACCCGAGCGCTACCGCACGCACCTCGATCTGCCCAGCCACGAGCACGCGCCCTTCGAGCGCCTGGCCGAAGCCGGGCTGCGCCTGAACGAGCTGCACGATGCGAACGGGGTGCTCGACTTCCTGATCGAGGAAGCCACCGAACTCTCGGGTGCCGACCGTGTGCTGATCGTGCTCGATGCGCCCGACGGCCCGCGCATCGGGCGCTCGCAACTGCCGCGCGGCGAACACGCCGAGGCGCTGCTCGCAGCGATCGCGCCGTGGCTGGCCGAGGCCAGGCGCAGCCGCGCCGTTTCGCTGCGCCACGGCCCCGATGGCGCCGACCCGATCGACCAGCGCTCGTGCCTGATCGCGCCGCTGATCGCGCAGCGCGAACTGCTGGGCTTCCTGTACGCCGACCTCGAAGGCGCCTTCGGTCGCTTCCGGCACGCCGACCGCGACCTGCTCGCGATGCTGGCCGCGCAGGCCGCGGTGGCGCTGGCGAACGCGCGCTTCACCGAAGGGCTGGAGGCCAAGGTCGATGCGCGCACCGCCGAGGCCCGCAGCGCCCAGGCCGAGGCCGAGCGGCGTGCCGGCGAGCTGGCGCTGATCAACGGCATCCAGCAAGGCATGGCCAAGGCGCTGAACTTTCAGGCCATCGGCGACCTGGTCGGCGACGCGCTGCGCGAGGTGTTCGCGACCGGCGACATGTCGATCCTGTGGTGGGACGCGGCGCTCGGCCGCTTCGACTTGTTGTACGCCTGTGAGCACGGCCAGCGTCTGCGGAACGCACCGTTCGTGCCGCAGCCCGGCGGTTTCATGGCGCGCTGGGTCGCCGCGCCGCGCACGGTGTTGCTGGACTCGGTCGACGCGCAGCGTGCCGCAGGCTTCGGGGTTGTCGAGGGCACCGACCGCGCTCGCACCGTGCTCGGCGTGCCGATGCGCGCCGGCGAGCGGCTGCTCGGGGCGATCTTTCTCGAGGATCACGAGCGCGACCACGCTTTCGACCCGCCTGACGTGCGACTGCTCGAAACGATCGCCGCGAGCATGGCGGTGGCGCTGCAGAACGCGCAGAGCTTCGAGGCCGAACGCCGGCGCGCCGCCGAACTGGCCGTGATCAACGCGGTGCAGCAGGCGCTCGCCGACGAGCTGTCGATGCAGGGCGTGTATGACGCCGTCGGCGACAGGATCGCCGAGGTGTTCCCGGGATCGAACGTCGGCATCAGGGTGCTGAACGCGACAACAGGCCTTCT
>Ga0075023_100000103_pt1 | contig 18638 bp, 17 predicted proteins | sample Str014_FD_71388 | JGI IMG/M metagenome (GOLD analysis project Ga0075023, IMG submission 71388) | Freshwater sediment microbial communities in response to fracking from Pennsylvania, USA - Straight Creek_MetaG_SC_2014 | ecosystem: Environmental > Aquatic > Freshwater > Creek > Sediment | place... | reverse complement strand
GTGCAAGGCATCAGCTTCGATGTGAACGCCGGCGAGATCCGCACGCTGGTCGGCGCGAACGGCGCGGGCAAGTCGACGACGCTGCTCGCGCTCTCGGGCCTCGTCAGGCCGAAGTCCGGATCGATCCGCTTCGAAGGCGAAGAACTGACGAAGCTGAAGACGCACCAGATCGTCGAGCGCGGGCTCGTGCAGGTGGCCGAAGGCCGGGCGATCCTGACCACGCTGACGGTGCGCGAGAACCTCGAACTCGGTGCCTATCGACGCAAGGACCGCGCGAACATCGCGAGCGATCTGGAACGTGTGCTGATGCTGTTCCCGCGCCTGAAAGAGCGCATCGACGCGCTCGCCGGCAACCTCTCCGGCGGCGAGCAACAGATGCTCGCGATCGGCCGCGCGCTGCTCGCCAAGCCCCGCCTGCTGCTGCTCGACGAGCCCTCGATGGGCCTGGCGCCCATCATCGTGCAGGACATCTTCCGCAAGCTGCGCGAGATCAATGCCGATGGGCTGACGATCTTTCTCGTCGAGCAGAACGTCAAGCAGGCGCTGAAGATCGCGCAGCACGGCTACGTGCTCGAAAGCGGCCGCATCGTGCTCGACGGCAGCGGCGCGGCGCTGCTGCACGACCCGAAGGTGCTCGCCGCCTACATGGGCGGCTGAGCCCGTTCAGCTCTTCGCCGCGATCACTTCCGGCATCGCCGACGAGTGGTGGTGCGCGATCAGCCACTGGCCGTTCTTCCACTCGTACACGAAGGTGTAGCGCGCCTGCACCTGCTTGCCGTCCTTGAAGGTGAACGTGTAGGTGCCGACGTCCTGCGCAATGTTGCAGCCGACCTTCACGATGCGGCGGTCGATCTTTCCCTGCGGCTCGCTCTTCAGGAACTTGACGAAGTAATCGTTGATCTGGGCCGGTGTGACGCGCGGGTCGTTCGACACGGTCGGCAGCAACACGCCGTCGGCGGCGTAGTTCGCGGTGACCTTCTCGGCATCGAGCGTCTTCAGCGAGCCGTTCCAGCGATCGAACAGCGCGGCGACCTGGGCCGGGTCGATCGCCTGGCACTCGCCGCTCTTTTGCGCCTGGGCGAATGCCGGGGCAGACAATGCGGCGCAAAGGGCCAGGGCAGCGGCGATTCGGGTGCGGATGACGTTCATGCGACAAATTCCTTGTGGTGGGTGATCGAGGACTTCAGTGTCGAAGGCCCAGATGAACGCCACGGCGGCAGCGGCATGAACCGTCACTGACGACTCGATGAACATCGGATGAACGAGAGGCTTCAGCCCGGGTTGGCATCCAGCCGATAACCGAAGCCGCGCACCGTCTTGATCAGCGCCACCGGGTGGCCTTCATCGATCTTCGCGCGCAGGCGGCGAACGTACACATCGACCACGTTGGTCAGCGGATCTTCGTTCGTGCCCCAGACGTTCGAAAGGATGCGCTCGCGGCTGTAGACCCGGCCGGGCGCGCTCATCAGCAGCTCCAGGAAGGCGAGCTCCTTCGCGGTCAGCACGACCGGCCGGCCAGCCCGCGTGACGGCCATGCGCTCGCGATCGAGCACCAGATCGGCCACCTCCAGCGAGGTCGCCTGCACGCGTTGCTCGCGGCCTCGCCGCAGCAGCGCCTCGATGCGCGCGAGCAGTTCCTCGAACGCGAAAGGCTTGGTCAGGTAGTCGTCCGCACCCAGGCGCAGGCCGTTGACCTTGTCTTCGAGGTTGCTCATCGCGGTGAGCATCAGCACCGGCACATGGTTGCCCTCGGCACGCAGCGACTGGCACACCTCCAGGCCGCTCATGCCGGGCAGCATCAGGTCGAGCAGCAACAACGATGGCTGGGCGTCGCGTGCCGCCGCGAGACCCTCCGGCCCGGTGCGGGCGAGCTGCATGCCGAAGCCCTCGGCACGCAAACCGCGCATCAGGAAGTCTGCGACGCGCGTGTCGTCTTCGACCACCAGAATGTTCATGTCGAACTCGCTTCGAGGGACGATTCGAAGCCGACCGTGTTGCCTTTCGACCGCGGCAGCGCGATGCGCACGACCGTGCCCTGCTGCGGCGTGCTGTCGATGTGGATCTCGCCCTGGTGCGCGGTGACGATCGCCTGCGCGATCGACAGGCCGATGCCGGTGCCGTCCGGCCGTTGCGCACGCGCACGACGGCCGCGCACGAAACGCTGGAAGATGTCGGGTAGTTCGTCGGCGTCGATGCCGATACCGTGGTCTCGCACCACGATCTCGAAGGTGTCACCCACGCCGGCACGCCAACCGATCGACACGCTCGCCCCCGAAGGCGAATACCGGACGGCGTTGTCGAGCACGATGACCAGCGCCTGGCGCAGTCGGTCGGCATCGGCGTGCACCACGGGGACGATGCCGGCGCACTCGGCATCGGGCAGTTCGAGCTGCACCGCCACGCCGTGCACGGCGCCGATCGCGCGGGCCTGGTCGGCGGCATCGCTGATCAGGGCCGGCACCTCGACCGGCCCGAGGTGCATGTTCAGCTGATCGACCTCGGCCCGGGCGATCAGCAGCAGGTCATCGGTGACCTTGCCCAGTTGCTTCACGTCACCGACGATGCGCGCCAGCGTCTGCTTGTACTCCTCGGTCGGCTTGTCGCGGCCGCGCAGCGCGATCTCGGCCTCGCCGCGGATCGCCGTGGCCGGCGTGCGCAACTCGTGGCTGAGGTCGGCGAAGAGCTGGCGGCGTCGCTCGTCCACGCGTTGCAGGGTGCGGTGCGCCGAACTCAGCTCGACGGTGCGCGCAGCCACCGCTTCCTCCAGGCGGCGCTGGGCCGCTTCGGACTGATCGCGATGTTGCTGCAGCTCGACCGCCATCGCGTTGAAGTGCTCGGCCACGCTGTCGAATTCGTCGCGCGAACCCACGGCGATGCGGTGCCCGAGATCGCCGGACTGCAGCGCCTGCGTGCCCAGCAGCAAGCGATCCAGCGGGCTCTTCAGCCGGCGATTCAGGTGCAGCGCCAGCGCCGCGGCGGCCAGCAGCGTGACCACCGCCAGGCCGACGGCGTGCAGCCGCAGCTGGTTCAGCCCGCGCTCGGTGGCGGCGCGCGCCACCGGCACGACCTGGCGCTGCCGATCGATCGCGCCGTTCACGAGTTCGCGCAGGTCGCGGCCCCGCGCCTTGTCGAACACCTCGTTGAGTTCGGCCCACACGTTGCCGAAGTCGGCCGCAGGCTCCAAGGGCGCGAGCCGCAGCAGGCGCGACTGCACCTCGGCGATGTTGACATCGAGCAGGTCGGTCATCGCGACCAGTTGCTGCGCCTCGGGCGGCACGGCGGTGCCGTCGCGCGCCGCGAGTTCGATCCAGAGATCGTGGTCGCGGTGCGCCAGGTCCTTCAGGTTCGCGGCGTTGCGGTGCATGCCGTCGAGCCAGCGGTCGCGCGCCTCGACCGTGCTGCCGGCATTCATGAGCCGCTGCGAAGCCCAGACGCGCAGGCGCTGCTTGTTGGCCGAGAGGTCGAGCAGCTCGGAGAGGATGTCGCTCGCCAGCCGGCTGTGCTGGGCGTAGTCGTAGACCTTGATCGAACCCCAGTAGACGAATGCGGCCTGGATGCAGACCAGCGCGACCAGGGCCGCGAAGGCGAGGGAGAGTCGGGTTCTGAACATGCGCGGTCTGGCCTTCTACAGTCTTTCCACAGGTTGCAGGGCGGCGGATGCTGGCGCAGCATCGTCACCTCACCCATTGTCGTGGAGCCCGTCGTGAAGAAGCACACCACCGAATTGTCTGTGGCCGAAAGCGCCCTGCGCGATGCCGCGCTCGATTACCACCGCACGCCCACGCGCGGCAAGATCGCGGTGCTGCCGACCAAGCCGCTCTCGAACCAGCGCGATCTCTCGCTGGCGTATTCGCCCGGCGTGGCCTATGCGTGCCTCGCGATCGAGGCCGATCCGTCGCTCGCATTCGACTACACCTCGCGCGGCAACCTCGTCGGCGTGGTCACCAACGGCACCGCGGTGCTGGGCCTGGGCGACATCGGCCCGCTCGCCGGCAAGCCGGTGATGGAGGGCAAGGGCTGCCTGTTCCAGAAGTTCGCCGGCATCGACGTATTCGACATCGAACTCGCCGAGCGCGACCCCGACAAGCTGGTCGACATCATCGCCGCGCTCGAGCCCACGCTGGGCGGCGTGAACCTGGAAGACATCAAGGCGCCCGAGTGCTTCTACATCGAGAAGAAGCTGCGCGAGCGGATGAAGATCCCGGTGTTCCACGACGACCAGCACGGCACGGCGATCATCTCGGCCGCGGCGTTGCTCAATGGCCTCGAACTCGTGAGCAAGAAGATCGGCGAGGTGAAAGTGGCGGTCTCGGGCGCCGGCGCGGCGGCGATCGCCTGCCTCGACCTGATGGTGGAGCTCGGCGTCGCGAAGGCCAACATCTTCGTCTGCGATTCGAAGGGTGTGGTGCACGATCGCCGCGAAGACAAGCTCGACGCCTCGAAGCAGCGTTACGTGCAGAAGACCCCGGCGCGCACGCTCGCCGACGTGATGGAAGGCGCCGACGTGCTGCTCGGCTGCTCGGCCGCCGGCGCGGTCACGGCCGACATGGTCAAGAGCATGGCGCGCCAGCCGATCATCCTGGCGCTCGCCAACCCCGAGCCCGAGATCCGGCCCGAGCTCGCAAAAGCGGTGCGGCCCGATTGCATCATCGCCACCGGCCGGTCGGACTACCCGAACCAGGTCAACAACGTTCTCTGCTTCCCGTACATCTTCCGCGGCGCGCTCGACAGCGGCGCGACCAGCATCACCGAGGCGATGAAGGTCGCCTGCGTGCGCGAGATCGCCGATCTCGCCAAGGCCGAGATCAGCGCCGAAGTGGCCTCGGCCTACGCCGGCCGCGAGCTGCGCTTCGGGCCCGACTACCTGATCCCGACGCCGTTCGATTCGCGCCTGATCCTGCGCATCGCACCAGCCGTAGCGAAGGCGGCCGAGGCCTCGGGCGTGGCGACACGGCCGATCGCCGACATGGAGGCGTATCGGCAATCGCTGACGCGCTTCGTCACCCACACCGGCATGTTCATGCGGCCGGTGTTCGGTGCCGCGAAAGCCGCGCCGGCGCGCATCGCCTACGCCGAGGGCGAGGACGAGCGCACGCTGCGCGCGGTGCAGATCGCGCTCGACGAGAAGCTCGTGAAGCCGATCCTGATCGGCCGGCCCGCGGTGATCGCCACGCGCATCGAACGCGCCGGTTTGCGCCTGCAGGCGGGGCGCGATTTCGAGGTCGTGAACCCGGAAGACGACACCCGCTTCCGCCAGTACTGGGAGAGCTACTACCAGCTCAACGCCCGCAACGGCGTGACGCCCGAGATGGCGAAGGCGGTGATCCGCCGCTCGAACACGACGATCGCTGCGCTGATGGTGCACCTGGGCGATGCCGACGGCATGCTGTGCGGCCTGGTCGGCCGCTTCGACAGCCACCTCGCCCACATCGACGAGGTGATCGGCAAGCACCCCAGGGCAAGCGTGTACGCCACGCTGAACGCGCTGATGCTGCCCAAGCACACGCTGTTCGTGACCGACGCGTACGTCAACGAGAACCCGAGCGCAGAAGAGCTCGCCGACATCGCCGCGATGTCGGCCGACGCGATCCGCCACTTCGGGCTGGAGCCGCGCGTCGCGTTCCTCTCGCATTCGTCTTACGGCAGCAGCAAGCGGCCGGGCGCGGTGAAGATGCGCAAGGCGCGCGACCTGTTCGTCGAGCGCATGCCGGACGTGCCCGCCGATGGCGAGATGCAGGGCGACGCGGCGCTCGACGATTCGCTGCGCAACGCGCTGATGCCCGACACCACGCTGGCCGGCACCGCCAACCTGCTGGTGCTGCCGAACCTCGACGCCGCGAACATCCTCTACAACGTGCTGAAGATGACCGGCGGGCAAGGCGTGACGGTCGGCCCGATCCTGCTCGGCAGCAATGCGCCGGCGCACATCCTGACGCCGGCAGCGACCGTGCGGCGCGTGGTCAACATGACGGCGCTCGCGGTCGCCCACGCGAGCGCACTCGCCGCCCGCAGGGGCTGAGCGCTACGCGACGCGGGCGAGGAAGCGCTGAAGCGTCTGCGCGAACAGCGCCGGTTGTTCGGCGACGCTGAGGTGCGAGGCCTCGTCGAAGACCACGAGTTCGGCGCCCGGGATCTTCTCGGCCATCGCCTGCGACATCGCCGGCGGTGCGCCGACATCCAGCGCGCCGGCGATGATCAGCGTCTGGCATTTGACGGTATTGAGCCGCTCGAGCCAGTCGACCCCGCCGACCGCCGCGCAGCAGGCCGCGTAGCCCACCGAATCGGTCTTCAGCACCTTGGCGCGAAAGGCCGTGACGGCCTCGGGCTGGGCCGCGCGGAACGCGGCACTGAAGTAGCGCTCCAGCACCGACTCGACCACCGCCGCCATGCCGCCGCTTTTCACCGTGCCGATGCGCTGCTCGAACACCGCCCCGGCGGCCGGCGGGTACTTCGACGTGGTGTTGGCGAGCACCAGCGCCTTGATCAGTTCGGGGTGACGCACTGCCAGCCCCTGCCCGACCATGCCGCCCATCGACAGGCCGACCCACACGACCGGCCCGCGGCCCCATTCGCGCAGCAGGCGGGCCGCGTCGTCGACCAGGTCGTGCATCGTGTACGGCCCGGCCGGCACCGCCGAAGCGCCGTGGCCGCGGTGGTCGTAGCGCAGCACCGGGTGGTTCGCCGCGGCGAGTTGCGCGGCGAGGTCGTCCCACATGTGCATATCGAGCCCGAGCGCATGGCTCAACACGATAGGAGTCGCGCCGCCATCGGCCGGCCCTTGCAAAGCGATGGCGAGCTGCGGTTGGCTGAAGGTGTGATGGACGGCAACACGCGCTGACGCCGAGAGCGGCGCCGGCGCAGGCAACAGGCCTTCTTCGCGCAGGATGTCCATCGTCATCTTGAACGCGGTGTTCGCCGCCGGCACGCCGCAATAGATCGCGCCTTGCATCAGCACTTCCTTGATGGTCGCGAGCGGCACGCCGCCGCGGATCGCGGCCTTGCAGTGCAGTTCGAATTCCTCCCAGCGCGCCAGGCCCATCGTCATGCCGAGCACCAGCAGGCGGCGCGTGGTGTGGTCGAGCCCGGGGCGGCCCCAGATATCGTTCCAGGCGTAGCGCGTGATCAGCTGCTGGAACTCGGCGTTGAACTCGTTCGCGTTGTTCAGCGACTTGTCGACCCAGGCATCGCCCAGCACCGCGCGGCGGTTCTTCACGCCACGGTCGAAGTCGTCTTGTCTGGAGTCGGGCGGGTTCATGTTTGGCCTCATTTTTGAGCTCTGCGTGACTGGCGCATGACGTACTCGCGCAGCACACCGTCCATCCGGGACTGCCAGCCGTCCCCAGTGGACTTGAAGAATGTGAGAACGTCCTGGCTGTAGCGAACGGACACCAGGAGCTTCGGGCTTTCCGATTTTGGGCGACCGCGCAGCGTCCGCAGGGGAACCATCGCCTTCAACTGTTTCGGAGTCAGTGGCGGCGCATCGGGATCAGCCTTGGCTGCCGACGTAATTTCGCGGTCTTCCGCTGCAGTCGGCATTGCAATTGCAATCGCGGGGCGCTTAGGTGCTTTCGACATAGTGCTTGACCTCTCGGAGATTGGCTCGACGCAGACTGATGACTCTTCGCGTCGATCCTCGATCTACAAAGGCGACGTAGTACAGGGTGTTGGTCTTTGGCGCGAGGGCAATCATGCGCCGTTCGCCGTACTCAAAGCGATCGTCGACCCAGACCAGCGCGGCTTCCCAATCGAGTTCACTTACCAAGGCCAGCGAGACACCGTGCTTCGCCTGGTTCCCCGCATCCTTGATCGGATCGAACTCGACTCGCATTCTTTAATGTAGCTACATTAAATCGGCATGTCAAACGACCCAAAGAGCAGTTCATGGGCGGCTTGCCGTGTGCCGCGAGAGGCCTCGTCGCTACTGCGCGTAGACCTTCAAATTTTTGGACAACGAGACCCAGGAAAAGCGCTTGCTGTCCGTGACCGTGTACGTCGGCTCGGGCAGGCTCTCATCGGCGAAACATCCGCCGGCGACACCGATAGAGCCAGGTGCCGTCGACAGGTACCAGAACAGCGTAGTGCCACAGTTGACGCAGAAGTGGCGCTCCTGGTCATGGTTCTGGGCGGCGTGATGAAACGCGTACACGCTTGTTTCTCCGCTTTGCGCCACCACGGCGGTCTTGTCGAAATAGGCAGAGATGCCGAACGCGCTGCCGGTTCTTCGCTTGCAGTTGGTGCAGTGGCAAACGCCGTGCATCGTGGGCAACGCGTCGAGTGTGATGGAAGCCTGCCCGCATGCGCACGTGGCTGTCATTGGATTGCACTCCTCAGTGTTGAAGGTTGAGCGTCCGGGCCGAACGGCGGCCATGCACCGAATGCACCGGCCCGCTGGCGCAGATCGGCCCATTGCGCCGCGACGGTGCCACTCGCGAAGCGCGCCGCCGCATCGGCATCGAAGGCCGCTCGCAATTCGTCGGCGCCGATCTTGGCGCCCAGCGTTGCGGTCGCGGACACGGCCTCCTGCACGAGCGTGAGCAGTGGTCGCTGCTCGCTCACCACGCGGCGCGAGAGCGATTCGAGCAGCGCCTGCGCGCGCGCCTTGCCGAGGTGGCGCGCCAGCAGCATCGCGGCGGCCTCGGCGAACACGAGACCGTTCAGCGCATCGATGTTGCGGCGCATGCGCGCGGTGTCGACGGCCAGGCCCGCGGCCGCGTCGGCCAGCGCATGGACCGCGCCGTGTGCCGACAGGAACAGCCCCGGCCATTCGGCCAGCTCGGCCTGCCAGTTGCCAAGGCCGCGCTCGTGCTCCTGCGGCATCGCCGCGAGCAGCGCGGCGACATGATGCGGTGCGCGCATCGAGGCCGCGATCGCGATCATCGAGGCGACCGGGTTGCGCTTGTGCGGCATCGCGGATGACCCGCCGCGGCCACCACCCGAAGGCTCGGCCACCTCGGCGATCTCGCCCTGCGCGAGCAGCGAAATGTCTCGCGCGATCTTGCCCAGCGTGCCGCACAGCAGGCCGACCTCGCAGCCGAGCGCGACCCATTCGTCGCGCTGCGTGTGCCAGGCGCCGGGCGCATGGGCCAACCGGAGATCGTCGGCCATGCGCTGCGCGACCATCGCGCCGCGCTCACCCATCGCCGAGAGCGTGCCGACCGCGCCGCCGAGCTGCAGCTTCAGCGTCGCTCGCGCCGCATCGCGCAAACGCTGGCGCGTGCGCACCAGCGGCGCGACCCAGGCGACGAGCTTGAAGCCGACGCTGATCACCAGCGCCGGCTGCATCAGCGTGCGGCCGAGCAGCGGCGCCTCGCCGTGTGCGTCGACGAGTTTCAGCAGCGCGTTCGTCAGATCGCCGAGGCGTGCGTCGATCAGCGCAAGCGCGCGGCGCGTGGCGAGCACCATCGCGGTGTCGATCACGTCCTGGCTGGTGCTGCCCCAGTGCACGTAGCCGGCGGCCGGCGCGTCTTGGGCGGCGACCAGCGCGGTGAGCTGCTTGACCAGCGGAATCGCCAGCGTGCCGGCCACCGAACCGGCGTTGACGATCGCGTCGAGGTCGAATTGCTCGACACGACAGGCCGCCACGATAGGCGCCGCGGCGACGCCCGGGATCAAGCCCTCGGCCGCCTGCGCGCGTGCGAGCGCGGCCTCGAAATCCAGCATGCCCTGCACGATGGCTTGCTCACCGAAGACCTCGGCCATCGTCGGGGTCGACAGAAAGCGATCGAACAGCGCGGCCGAGGCCGGGCCTGGCGAACCGGGGCGCGTGATCAATCGATTTCTCCGTGGTGGCGGTCTTCCGAAAGGCGGCTCGCGAGCACCTTGTCGACGCGCTTGCCGTCGAGATCGACGACCTCGAAGCGCCAATGATCCCACTCCACCGAATCGGCGGTGTGCGGCAGGCGGCCGAGCAGCAGCATGATCATGCCGGCGAGCGTGTTGTAGCGGCCGCGGTCTTCTTCCGGCAGCTCCTTGAGTTCGAGCCGGTCTTTCAGTTCTGGCACCGGGATCAGGCCATCGAAAAGCCAGCTGCCGTCTTCGCGCTGCACGGCCCAGGCATCGTCGTCGGTCGGCGTGGCGAACTCGCCGGTGATGGCCTCGAGCACATCGCGCACGGTGATCATGCCCTGCACCTCGCCGTATTCGTCGACCACGAAAACCAGCTGCGCACTCGACGCGCGAAAGTGCTCGAGCAGTTCCATGCCCGACAGCGTTTCGGGCACGAACACGGAGGGCTGCAAGCCATCGGCCAGCGCCATCACGCGGCCCTTCATGACCTGCTGCAGCAGGGTCTGCGCCGAGATCACGCCGAGCACGTCGTCCAGACCGCCGCGGCACACGGGATAGCGCGAGTGCTCCTCGGTGCCGATCAGGGCCAGCACCTCTTCGCTGGACGCGGCGACATCGAGCCAGACGATCTCGGCCCGCGGGATCATCATCGAGCCGACATTGCGGTCGTCGAGGCGGAACACGTTGCGCACCATCGCGTGCTCCTGTGCCTCGATCACGCCGGCATCCAGCCCTTCTTCGAGGCTGGCGGCGATCTCTTCCTCGGTGACGCTGCGGCCCGGGCCGTCCTTGATGCCGAGCAGGTTCAGCGTGGTGTTGGTGCAGAAGGTCAGCAGCTTGACGAAGGGCCGGCCGATCAGCGAGAGCCACTCCATCGGCCGCGAGACCAGCCGCGCCACGGCCTCGGGGTGGGTCTGGCCGATGCGCTTGGGCACGAGCTCGCCGAAGATGATGGTCACGAAGGTGATCGAGATCACGACCATCGCGGTCGCGCTGATCTCGGCTGCGCGTTCCTGGATGTTGAAGCGCTCGTGCAGCCAGTGCGCGAACGGCGCCGAGAAAGCGGCGTCGCCGACGATTCCGTTCAGCACACCGATCGAGGTGATGCCGATCTGCACCACCGAGAGGAACTTGGTCGGGTTCTCGTGCAGGTCCATCGCGGCCTGCGCGCCGGATTCACCGGCCTCGATCATCACTTGCAGCCTGGCCTTGCGGCTCGCGGTCAGCGCCATTTCGGACATGGCGAACAACGCGTTCAAAACGATCAGGAAGAACAGAAGGGCAACGTCCATGCGGGGCGCGCGGCAATGACAGAGCGGGCAGGGTAGCAGAATCCATACCGTGCCTTGCGCAGCAAGACGGCGCGGCGGCCGCTACGATGGTCGCGATGAACTACCTGATCGGCGACGTGCAAGGCTGCTGCGATGCACTCGATGCATTGCTCGCGAAGATCGACTTCTCACCCTCGCGCGATCGCATCTACGTGCTCGGCGACCTCGTCAACCGCGGCCCGCAGTCGCTCGAGACTTTGCGCCGGCTGCGCGGCTTCGGCAGCTCGGCCACCTGCCTGCTCGGCAACCACGACCTCAACCTGCTCGCCGTCGCACAAGGCGTGCGCAAGCCGCACAAGGGCGACACGATCGACCAGATCCTCGATGCGCCCGACCGCAGCGAGTGGCTCGACTGGCTGCGCCAGCGACGCATGGCCGTGTTCGAGCACGGCTGGCTGATGGTGCACGCCGGCCTCGTGCCGCAATGGGACGCACTGCAGACGCTGGCGCTGGCGGCGGAGGTCGAGGCACTGCTGCGCAGCGATCAGTTGGCCGAGTTCCTGCCGCAGATGTATGGCGACCGGCCCGTGCGCTGGCAAGACGATCTCGAAGGCGCAGAACGCCTGCGCCTCGTCATCAACGTGCTCACGCGCAGCCGCTTCGTCGCCGCCGACGGCACGCTCGACCTGGTCACCAAGGACGGCGCCGAGGGCGCGCCGGCCGGCTTCTTTCCGTGGTTCGAGGTGCCGGGGCGGCGCAGCGAAGGCACGCCGGTGGCGTTCGGCCATTGGGCCTCGCTCGGGCTGGTCAACCGCCCCGACCTGCTCGCGCTCGACACCGGCTGCGTCTGGGGGCGCCAGCTCTCGGCGGCGCGCATCGACGGGGGTCGGCGCGAGATCATCCAGGTCGAATGCGCTTGAGCACGGCGCACGCATCCATGGTCACATTCGGTGCGTAAGCTGCAGAGCAACTGCCCCATCGACACAGTGTCCAAGCCCCAGCACCCCGCCTTTCACAGCCGCCGCATCGCGCGCCTGGCCGTGATGTGGCTGCTGGCGATCGTGCTGCCGCTGCAAGGCTCGGCCGCGGTGATCTTCGGCGCCATGGGCCCGGCGCACAGCCATCGAATCGCCGCCGCACCGGCCCCGGTGCTGGAAGACTTTCGGCGCTGGAAGCCGGCCGTGCAGCCCCAGCAACACGTGCTCACCGCACTCGGCCATTTCCACGCCGGCAATTCACTGCAACGGCATCGCCACGACCGCAGCGACTCCAGCGTGGTGCCGGCCGCGGCCGATGTCGGCGACACCGACGAGGCGGCTGCGGCCAGCGCCATCGCCGTGCTGGCGCCGATCCCCTCGCTTGTCGCGTGGCTGCCACCGCCGAGCGTGGCCGTGGAGGCTTCGCGCCCGCTGTGGCCGCCGCTGACGGGCTTCATTCCGCGGCTGGACCGACCGCCGAGAGCATAGGGCTGAGCTTGCTGCTCACGCGCGCCGCCTCGGCGCGCGCGGCCTCGAACGACGCGCTGACGCGCGTCGTGCCAACCCTTCTCGACGGACGACCATGAACCGAATCCATCATCGGCGGGCGCTTGCGCGCACCGCCATCGCCGCTGCGGCGCTGCTCGCGCTGGGCGCTCGTGCGCAGCAACTACCCCCACCCCCAACCGCAACCCAGTTGCAGCCCGTCACGGTGCTCGGCAACTACGACAACGCGGTGGGCAGCTCCGACGCGGCCAGCCAGGGCAGCGTCACTGCCACGCTGATCGCCAGCCGCCCGACCCTGCGCCCGGCCGAGGTGCTCGAATTCGTGCCGGGCGTGATCGTCACGCAGCACAGCGGCGACGGCAAGGCGAACCAGTATTTCCTGCGCGGCTTCAACCTCGACCACGGCACCGACTTCGCGACCTTCGTCGACGGCATGCCGGTCAACATGCCCACGCATGCACACGGTCACGGCTACAGCGACCTGAACTGGCTGATCCCCGAACTCGTGAGCCGCATCGACTACAAGAAGGGGCCGTACTACGCCGAGGAAGGCGACTTCTCGTCGGCCGGCGCCGCGCGCATCGGCCTGTTCGGCAAACTGCCGCAGGGCATCGCTTCGCTCACGCTCGGCGCACACCGGTACGAGCGTGCCCTGGTCGCGAAGTCGATCGCGCTCGGTCAGGACGGCCAGAGCGGCAACGTGCTCTATGCGATCGAGGCCGCGCACAACAACGGCCCATGGGACAACCCCGAGAAGTTCCATCGCCTGAACGGCGTGCTGCGCTACAGCTTCGGCGAGGGCGACAGCCATTCGTCGATCACCGCGATGGCCTACTCGGCCGGCTGGAACTCGACAGACCAGATCCCGCAGCGCGCGGTCGACCAAGGCTTGATCGACCGCTTCGGCGCGATCGATCCGACGGACGGCGGCCAAACAGCACGTTACAGCCTGTCGTACAACACCGAGCGAAGATTCGACAACGGGGTGTTCAAGCTGAACGCGTACGCGATCCAGTCTCGGCTCGATCTGTTTTCCGACTTCACCTACAACCTCGACCATGAATCGCCACTGAATGCGGATCAATTCGAGCAGGCCGAGCTCCGCCGCGTATTCGGCCTCGGGGCGAGCCGCAGCTTCAACGGCAAACTCGGCGCAGCCGACAGCGTCACGACGGTCGGCCTGCAGGTGCGACACGACCGGCTCGACCCCGTCGGCCTGTACAGCACCGTTGCCCGCGAGCGCATCTCGACCACGCAGGAGGCCGGGGTGCGCGAGACCAGCGTGGGCCTCTTCGCGGAGAACGCGACGCAATGGGCGCCGTGGTTTCGCAGCGTGGTCGGGCTGCGCTTCGACGACTTCCATTTCGACGTCGCGAGTTCGATCGCTGCCAACAGCGGCAAGAAGAACGCGAACCTGACGAGCCCGAAACTGGCGCTGATCTTCGGGCCTTGGAACCAGACCGAATACTTCGTCAACTACGGCTACGGCTACCACAGCAACGACGCGCGCGGCGTGACCGAAACGGTGACGCCGAAAGAACTTCAACCCGCGCAGGCCTCACCGGCGCTGGTGCGTTCGAAGGGCGCCGAGGTCGGGCTGCGCACCGAGATCGTCCCGGGCCTGCAGACCTCGCTGTCGCTGTGGCAGCTCGAGCTCGGCTCCGAGCTGGTGTTTTCCGGCGATGCCGGCGACACCCAGGCGAGCGGCGCGAGCAAGCGCTACGGCATCGAGCTGAACAACCACTACCGTGCGACGAACTGGCTGCTGCTGGATGCCGACATCGCCGTCTCGCGTGCGCGCTTCACCGAAGATCAAGGCGGAGAGCCGAACCTGGGCCGCTACATCCCCGGCTCGGTCGACACCGTCGTCGCGCTGGGCGCGACGGTGACCGAGTACGGCCCGTGGTTCGGGCACTTCCAGCTGCGCTACTTCGGACCCCGGCCGCTGATCGAGGACGACAGCCAGAAGTCCAAGGCCACCACGCTCGCGTACCTGCGGGTGGGCTACAAGGTCACGAAAGACCTGAAGATCGCGGTCGACGTCTTCAACCTCTTCAACCGTCGGGCGAGCGACATCGACTACTACTACGCCTCGCGCCTGCCCGGCGAGCCGGCCGGCGGCGTCAACGACATCCACTTCCACCCGGTCGAGCCGCGCAGCGTGCGGCTCTCGCTGACCGCGAACTTTTGACGACCCAGCGCTCGGTGCGTGCGCTGCCAATAGAATGGGCGCTCGCTGTTTTTCAACCGGAAGCGTGGCCGAGCGGTTTAAGGCTGCAGTCTTGAAAACTGCCGAGGGGGCAACTCCTCCGTGAGTTCGAATCTCACCGCTTCCACCAGAGCGCGCCCCGATCGGCCGAACGCTCCGCAAACCTTTGCCGTGTTCCACGGGAGCGCGCTTTTCAACGACTTGCCGCCATTGCCGCCCATCGAAGGGGCGGGGCCGGCCGGCATTCGGAAAAGAAGGCGTTCGCCGCCAGCAGGGCGCGCGCACTGACCCTCCTTTTTGATTGACTTGATGCCGCTGGGCCCATTCATCCCAGTCTCTCGGCATGCTGCTTTTACGTCAGCCGCGTTTAAGTCACAATTTTCAGCGCGACGAAGGGTCGCTCGAACAGGGAGGGACCATGACACTGAAGACGCACATAAGCGGCGCGGTTGTCCTGCTGGCATTTGTTTTTGCCGCTCGGGCTGAGCCAGTGTCCGCCGAAGTTGAAAAGGCCAGAGCACACCTGAGCGAGGGCGAATACGCCGAATCGATCAGGGTGCTGAAGCCTCTCGTCGAGGCCGGCGAGCCTGCAGCGATGAACGCGATGGGTTTCCATTTGGACAACGGGTATGGCGTCACCAAAGACTCGCGTGCTGCGGCCGAGTACTACCGCAAGGCGGCAGAACAAGGCAACGCTGTCGCGCAATTCAACCTGGCGGCGATGTTGAAAAAGGGGAGAGGCCTCGGCGTTCCCCGGGACGATCGGATGGCGGCGGTGTGGTTCCGAAAAGCAGCGGAGCACGGCGACAGCGACGCGCAGTTCGAGCTGGGAAGCATGTACAGAGAAGGCCGGGGTGTCCCCAGCGATGCGGTCAGCGCCTATGCGTGGTTGGCGCTGGCGGCGTCGGCCGATAGCGCCGACAAGGAAGCAGCACGAAGCCTCGATGAGGTGAGCAAGGTCATGACGCCAGCGCTCTTCTCCGAAGGGAAAAGACTGGCCGCCACATGGAAGCCGAACGAGCCGCTCGCCGCGTCAAGATTGAAACCCGTTTCTGTCGATGCATTGACAGCTGCTTTCGTGGATCGCGTTATCCATCAGACCAAGCAGGCCGTTGGCAACAGGAACTGGCCCGATGCGCAATCAGCTCAGAGCCAAGCTACCGCGTTCCCGGCTCGACCGGACATGCAGCCCGGCCGCACAACCTGCAACACCAAGTGCCTCAACGGCGCCTGCTATCGCACCTACGACGACGGTCGCATGGTTCAATTCCACGCGAAACAGAAATGGAACCCGCTCAACAACCAGTTCGAGTGGGACTCGGGGACCTGCTGATGAAGAACACATCCAACATCGTCGTGATGGTCGCGGCCCTACTGCACGCGCCCTCTGTCGTACAAGCGCAGCAGACCGAGCCTGCAGGGCAGGCAACGTCGAGCCCGTCGGCGGTGCCGATGCCGGTGCCGGTGCCGGTCAAAAAGACGAGGCTCGACCCGGCCGATATCACGACGAAGGCCAACGGTCAGATCGAGCTGATCGTCGCTCGCGACTCACCCATCTATGCCGAATTCCAAGGCAGTCCCGCCCTGACGCAGCGGCTTCGAGAATCGTTGCTGGCACGGGGCTTCGAGCTGGCGCCGGACGCCGGTTCCTCGAAGGCAGCTCTCCAGTTTCGCGGCGACATCGCGTTGATGGGCGGCCCGAAGTTCTACAAGGGCGTGAAGGCGCCGATCGGCGAGGCGACCGAGAAGGCGTTGAAGCTGGCCAGGGAGAACGGCCAGGTGACGACGGCCGACGTTGTGCAGACGACGGCCGGCATTGCGCTGAACGTTGCGGCGTACAACGCCAGTCTGAACAACTTCACCCGAGGCCTGGCCATCAGCGGCATGGCGAACGCGCTGGGCGACGCGACAGGCCTGAGCGGTTGGTTCAACACAGCCGTCGCAGGCGATCCGCGCGGCATCTGCTTGAGTCGGTGTGAGGACTGGAACAAGGTCACCCAGACGATCTACCTATGGGTGACGCTGAACTCGAAGGCCGCAGGACAGAACGAGGTCCGCATCCTGTCGAAGGCTTTCAGCGAGACCGTCGCGCCTGACCAGATGATCGCCTATGGGGTCGACAAGGCCATCGAACTCATTCAGATCGCCGAGCCAAAATGACGCATGCCGTCACAATCTTCGCAGCGCCACCGTAACCTTCCTCAGCGGTATCAGCGGAGGTCACCACTCAGGTGGGTACTGCTGGGAGCCAGTGCCGCCCTTCTGACGGCGTGCAACACGGTTCACAGCGCCCGGATGTGGTTTCCAAAGTCGTTCGGCATGGACGAAGTCAACCCGCGTCTGTATGTGGAGCCGACAATGACAGCCGAGCAGCGCCAAGAGGTGCAACGCCAGATCGACATCGGTCGCGCCCAGGTCGAACGCTTCTACGGCAGCATCACTACAACGCCGTACTTCGTCGCGTGCATCAGTCGCGAATGCGACGTGCGTTTCGGCTCCTACGGCCAGCCGGCAGCCTCTTACGGTGACATGGCGATCAGACTTTGGGCCCCAGGCTTGTCGGCGCCCGTCGTCGCCCATGAATGGTCTCACGCCGAGTTCTACCGCCGCGCCGGAGGCTGGTGGTATGCCCGCAAGATTCCTCGGTGGTTCGACGAAGGTGTCGCGGTTGTGGTAGCCAATGAGGCCCGTCACTCGGATGAGAACTGGCAGGAAATTCAACGCCAAGGGTTGCGGACACCGAAATTTGACGAGCTGATCTCTTTCAGTGACTGGGGCGCTGCGGTCAACAAGTACGGTGAGACCGCAGGCGATGTCCCGAGCAACCTGCATGTGGTCTACACAACCGCCGGCCATGAAGTGCGCGGGTTCTTGGCGTGCGCAGGTCCGACCGGCATCGCGTCCGTTCTGGGTGCAGTGAATACGGGTTCTGCATTCGATGAGGCCTACACAAGAGTCCGAGGGGAATGCGCCCGGTGACGGCTTGCAAGGCGCCGCTCGCGCCCTGCCTCACTCTCAGCGGATCGAAGCCGAGCGTGTCGCATCCTGGATGAAGATCAGCTTGGACTCGAAATCGATAGACACCTTCCGAGCAAGGAAGAAGTCGATGCCGAGAAGCCCATCGAAAACATCGAAAGGCACGCCGCCCATCTGGACCACTGCCACGGTCAAGGACCCCAGATTGCTCTTCCGTGCCCGCACCCCGCCGAGCCGCCTCATCCCACAGAACGAGGCGGCGGGCGGCTTTCCGCTGCACGGCGATGCGATCGAGGCGAACAGCTTGGCGTCCTTGCGGAGCATCGACGTGGTCGCGGCCGTGTCCAGCGACATCGCTGCCATCGCACCGTTGACGACGATCTGAATCACGACGCCGGACTTGTCATAGGTAAAGGGCACTGACCGCCATCCGGCCGCGTCGAGCCGGCTTGGTTCGCCTTTGTCGAAGAGCACGAGTTTTCCCGCGACAAAATCCAGCAGGACATTTTTCGACTACAGCGCTCCAAGCCCGATCGCGCCCTGGTTCGTCACTTCAGGTGCATCGCCAGGGCCAACTTGAGCCCCCATTTGTCGTTGACCAGGCCATCCGCTGGTCCCCGCTCGGCAGCCCCGAGCCGCAGGGTGGAAGCGACGACCGACTGCACCGCGAAGACGTTGCCGGCGGCGTCACCCATCTCTCGCTGCTCGGTGCCCAGCTTGACGCCTCTCGCGCTGTTGATCAGCGGTGGCGGCACAGTGATCCCGAGCTGGCCGCCGGTGTCCAGCAGGAAATCGGCCCTGATCGCACCCAACTGGACTTCGATGACCGGCAGTCCGTCGATGAAGCGCACAGGAATCACCTCCGCAGCTTCGCTTGGACTCACCACAAACAAGCTGAGAGCGGCGACAAGG
>Ga0075023_100000102_pt1 | contig 18729 bp, 16 predicted proteins | sample Str014_FD_71388 | JGI IMG/M metagenome (GOLD analysis project Ga0075023, IMG submission 71388) | Freshwater sediment microbial communities in response to fracking from Pennsylvania, USA - Straight Creek_MetaG_SC_2014 | ecosystem: Environmental > Aquatic > Freshwater > Creek > Sediment | place... | reverse complement strand
ATATCGTCGTTAAACATCGCGCCTTGCGCATCCGGCGGCACGGGCACCAGCAGCTTGGCATCCTCGGCATAAAGCGGCGTGGAAAAGCCGATGGCGGCAGCCACAAAAAGCATCAGCGCGCGTCGCGTCGTATAGGCCATGAACATCTCCTGAATGTGCCCCGTGAACAACTATTTCGTGGCGATGGCGCGATGTCAAGAACTGCGGTGCGGCGATGATGAGGATGGCGTGCCGGCCACACAATAGGATGACGGATGCACGTACGAACAACAGTGCGCAAGCGGTGGGATATGCGAGTAAAAAGCTCGTTCGATTTTGTTTGGGCGAATGGCAGTCAAATTGAAAAACAAAATGTCCGGGGTGCTAGTCCTTTTCGATCGATCGAGCGCCTTTCCTTCTCTTGAAGCCCTTTGGAAAATGAGTTTCTTCGAGATTTAAGTGATACTGGTGAAAATCGTCTGTATCAATATCCGATCTTCGTCCACCCAACTCATTTGAACTCCCTCGGCGCCTCGGACCAAAGAGGCGGGCGAATTCGCCTTGAAAGGCGTGCAAGCCTCGCTCTTCACTTTGATCAGTCCCATTTTGATAGGCTCTCTCCCAAGGACGACGTCCGTATTCATCATAGGAGTCGGCTCGTCCATCGCCGTATCCAATGATCACCTGTCCACCTAAATGTAAGTCCCTCGGATCGGGCATGAATAGATAAAGGTCATCTAGTTTGCGCCAATGATCGGAGGGAATGTGCCTCTCAGGATAGAGCCACTCCTCGTTTGAGGCTGCGATGTAGCGCTTTGCTCTGCTCTTAGTGATAAAGTTGATTTGATTAACCTCAACTTTCTCAAGTTTTCTGCCGGAATATATGCTGGTGAAATTAAAGATAGTGTTGCGGAAAGGACGCGAGTTTGGGCGCAGTGCTTTAGCATTGCCATAAGGGTTTCTAGCCCAGGACAAGTTTGTGAGGATTAGAATTTTCTCCGCACTCAAAGGAAAGAATGTATGAGTTCCGTTCATCCGAAAGTCTGGATCTCCAAACTCTTTAGCGTAAGCGCTCTCCGGAAAAATTTCTCGATTATAGACTGTGACGGGGTGGTCAGAGAGGATGAACTTGGTTGTAGAGTTTGAAGCATCGGCGATGGACCAAACACTTTCCGTCCAAATTGCGCAGTGTAGATTTTGCAGTCGCTGCATTTCTATGAGGACCGTGTTTTTGTCTCGAACGCCGATCAACTTGGATAGGTAAGCGAGACCCTTTGGTGTCCGGAATTTTTGAATGCTCATGTAGTTCAGCAGCCAGTTGAACATATCGCTTGGATTAATACCCGCTCCGTCAAAGCTGTTGAAATCCACAAATTTGGAAAAAAAGTCTACTGCGATGCTCCCGCGGTCGTCGACTTGGCCAAAAAAGAATTTCTCAATTTCGTTAGATTGGTATCGGCCATACTTCACGGTGTAGAGGTCTTCCTCCATGAAGCAGCGAGCAGTTCCCCACCGGTGCAAAGCGGTCTTTGTTCGTAAAGTGCCATTCGGGTCTCGAAACTGCTCGGGAGTCAAATCTAGACACCTGAATTTTTGTTCGCCGTCAGTAGGCAAGAAGCGCCTCTGGTACCATTGGGGGACGTAGTGGTTTTCCTTGTAATTCATGTTGAATTACGACGACGGTGCATTCATTGAGTTGTTCACGCCGCTTTCCCAACCTTCACCTTCACATCCAGCCCCGCCAGCGTCGCGTGATTGATCAGCGCGTCGAGGTTGAATTTGGTGATGCGGCCTTTTAGCAGGTCGTTGAGTCGCGGTTGGGTGAGGCCCTGGCGTCTGGCCGCCGCTGCCTGCTTAATATCCCAGCGCAGCACTGTTTTGTGAATGGCGATCATCAATTCGGCGCGGGCTTTCATGTTGGCGGCCTCGCTCTTTGAGGGTTCAATGGCATCCCACACGCTGTCGACATATTTGATCTTGGTGGTGTTGGAGCGATTGGCCATTCCAGACTCCTACCACACATCGTCATCCCCGCGAAGGCGGGGATCCAGCATGTCCATGCGTTCCTGTGCCAAAGGAAGCTGGGCCCCGGCCTTCACCGGGGTGACGGGTGAAGGTGTTACGCCATTCCTCCTTTTGGAGAGGGAAAGAAGCGCGTGCGAAGCTTTTTCAGAAAATATTCCTTGACAAAGGAATAAAACTCTCGTACTTGCCTTCCCGTCCTCTCCCACTGGGGCTCGGTGTACGACGGTGCATCTGGCGGGAAGGGGCGGCAGGTCCTGCGGGCGGCGCAAACGTGGCGTTCAGCCTCCGGGGATGTGAGACGGTCTACCCAGGTCATTACGGGCCTGGCCAGTAGTCTGGGCGTTTATGGACGGGTATCGTGCTTCGGCATGACCTAACGGGCCCGTCTGCCCCAAGAGCCAGTTCCCCAACGGGGGCTCTTTCAGATCACTCTAGCTCCTTAAGGTGGGGTGTGTGATCGGGGTCACAACAACGCGATTGCCAAGCCCTTGCATCTTAAACCTGTCGGCGCGTGGGGCAACCCAACGCATTCCATAGCGGCTCTAACCTAAGCCGCACCCGCGTCGGATTTCCCCACGCGCTTCCCTTTTTTCTTCTCCGCTCAAAATGACAGAGCGAACAAGGGCGGAGGTGTCTCTCATCTTCATCCTCCCCGGCGAGCGGGGAGGATGATGGGAGACTGCCTTCCCTATTCGCTATTCGCCTCTTCCTTCCCACTCATTCTCTTGCCATGCTGCGGGCTTGCCTCACGGAGCCTGCCCATGTCCCATCCTGATCTCCCCACCAATGCCGCACTCGCGGGCCGTGTCTGGCTGCCGGATGTTGGCCCGGCGGTGGTGCGGGTTGAGGGTGAGAAGCTGATCGACATCACGCCTGTGTTCCCCACGCTGCGCGATCTCTGTGAGATGCCGCATCCGGCGCAGGCGCTGGCGGCGGCTGCGGGCAAAGTGATTGGTAAAGTTACTGATGTATTGGCGAATGCCGATGCCGCCAAGCACAAGCCTGCCAAGCCCCACGCGCTCTCGCCCATTGATTTGCAGGCGGTGAAGGCGGCGGGGGTTACATTTGCTGTCTCGATGCTGGAACGCGTCATCGAAGAGCGCACGCGGGGCGATGCATCGGCTGCCGCATCGATCCGTATACGGATCAATGAGCTGGTGGGTGGCGACTTGCGCAAGATCAAGCCAGGCTCGACTGAGGCTGCCGAACTCAAAGCCGCGCTGATCAAGGCCGGGGCATGGAGCCAATATCTTGAAGTGGGCATCGGGCCAGATGCGGAGATTTTCACCAAGGCGCCGGTGCTGTCCTCCGTCGGCCACAATATGGACGTGGGCATTCATCCCAAATCCTCGTGGAATAATCCTGAGCCGGAGATTGTGTTGGTCGTCTCGTCGCGCGGAAAGATCGTCGGCGCAACATTGGGCAATGATGTGAACTTAAGAGATTTTGAAGGGCGTTCGGCTTTGCTCTTGGGCAAGGCCAAAGATAACAATGCCTCGGCGTCACTTGGCCCCTTCGTGCGCTTCTTTGATGAAGGCTTCAGCCTTAATCACGTGCGCAAGGCGGAACTGGCGATGAAAGTGACGGGGCAAGATGGTTTTGTGATGCAGGGTCATTCCAACATGGCATTGATCAGCCGCGACCCTGAAGAAATCGTCGCTCATGCCATCAACGCCAATCATCAATACCCCGATGGTCTGGTGGTCTATCTCGGCACGATGTTTGCGCCTGTTGATGATCGCGGTGAGAAGGGCAAAGGGTTCACGCACATGCAAGGCGATGTCGTTGAAATCTCCACGCCGCTGTTGGGCACTTTGCGAAACCGCGTTGTGCACACCGATCAGGCAGCACCCTGGACTTTTGGCCTTGCTGACTTGATGCGCAATTTGGCACAAAGGCAGTTGATATGAGAAATTTTGTTTTCAGGCTGTGGTTGCATTGCTATAAAGCCGCCGCTTGGGCGCTGGGAGGTCATACGCATATGAGGCACGTGGGAAGATTTTTGGTTGCGGCATTGCTGTGGGTGGCTCTTGGTCTGCCAGGCGTTGCGCAGACAGCAGCCACGCCCCCTGCAAACGCAGAATTGCGCGTGATCACGCGAACTGTCACGCCCTTCGTCATTAAAGACAATGGAACTTATAAGGGTTTCTCTGTCGAGCTGTGGCAGGCCATCGCCAAAGAACTTGGTAAAACTTATCACTTTGTCGATAAGAGCAATGTCAAAGAAATCCTGGAGGGCATGCAGGCGGGCCAGGGCGATGTTGCCATTGCTGCTATTTCCATTACGGCTGAGCGCGAGACGCAGTTTGACTTCTCGCAGCCGATGTTTGAGTCGGGCTTGCAGATTTTATCGCGCAACGATCAGGGCAAATCGTCTTCTTTTTGGCAACAGGTGGGCCCGTTTTTTACGAGCTCAAGCACTCTGACGGTGCTGGGTCTTCTGGCAGCGCTGATTGTGATCCCGGCCCATATCGGCTGGTGGGTGGAACATAAGAAAGAAAACCACTTGTTTCCGCCGACCTATTTCCCGGGCATTTTTCACGCCATGTATTGGGCCACGGGTGCGGCCGCAGGCCAGCAGCCGGACCCACTCTTTTCCGGTATTGGCCGATTGTTATCGACGCTGCTGATCTTGGGCAGCTTGTTTTTCACCAGTTATTTCACCGCTGCGATCACCACGGCTCTGACCGTTCAGCAATTGAAAAGCGATCTCAATGGAGCGGAAGATTTACCGGGCAAAAAAGTGGGTACGACGACGGGCAGCACGGGTGCGAGTTTTCTCAGAGGGATCAACATCGAACCCGTGGAGTTCAGCAAGATTGATGATGCCTTTACCGCACTGGAGAGCAAACAGCTTGACGCCATTGTATTTGATGCGCCGGTTTTGAAGTTTTATTCCGCTAATAAGGGGGCTGGCAAAACGCGGCTGGTCGAGCCACCGATGCGCAAAGAGAATTATGGCATTTTGTTTCCGCGTGGGTCAGACTTGCGCAAACCTGTCAATGAAGCGCTGTTGAAGCTGCGTGAAAATGGCACTTATGATGCCATATACGCCAAGTGGTTCTCGGCGGCACAGGTCGTGGGACAGTAAACTCAGCTTGCGTCTTGTCGCTTCAAAGTCGTGGCATGTGTTCCAAAGACATGATCCCAGAAGTTGGTAGTCACGCCAAAGTTTTTGGATGAATTGCCGTGATGGTGAATGGCGTGCAGCTTTTTGAAGTAACGCATCAAACGACTTTGGCTTTTTGAATGGTGCACCGCTTGGTGGACAGCGCCGAAGCAAACATAACCCGCAAGGAAACCGGCAAAGACGGCGCAAGCGATGCTAGCGTTCAAGAAAAACCAGATTGGCACAAAAGTCGTCACAAAGAAAAACAGCAAGGTAAACAGCGTAGGTGCGCCGATCATGGCGTGTGGCTCTTCATGATGGGCTTGATGGAATTTCGAAAAATAAGGCAAGTGGTGCAAAGCATAGCGATGCAGAAAATATTCAGCCAGGGTCCAAAAGGCCAGCCCCAGTATAAACAGCAGCGCGGCTGCAATGATGCTCTGGCCGCGCAGTGCTGCGCCGAGAAAAACCAGCAGCACAGGTGGATAGAGGAAATAGTCGAGATGAAAGGCCACGGTTGACATGCGCGTGGTCACAAGGCTGAGCAGCACCTCTTTGACAAATACCCATCTGGCGTGCGCTTCTGCGCTCTGCAAAGTTGCAAACAACATCTTCAAACTCCGTTATGAACCGGAGAACTGCGACAAGACTGCAACGCGGTCATGACAATCTTAGAGCAGTGTCGTGTCGCCGGGCAAGAGAATATAACAAAACAGCAATTAACCGACGAAGGCGCGCTCAACTACAAAGCTGCCCGGTTGACTATGAGAACCTTCAGAGAAGCCTAAAGGTTCCAGCATCGCCTTCACGTCCTTGATCATGGCCATGGAACCGCAGAGCATGATGCGGTCTTCTGCGGGGTTAAAAAATTCAAGATTGAGCGCCTTGAAAAAACTCCTATCATGTACCAATTGCGTGATGCGGCCGCGGTGAGCGCTGTCTTCGCGCGTGGTGGAGGCAAAATGCAGGAGGCGGTTTTGGGCGTACTCCCCAATCAATGGATCTTCTTTTGTGGCTTCAACCTGATCAAAGCCATATTGAAGCTCTGCTTTGGTGCGGCACGTGTGGGTGAGCACAAGGGTTTCAAATTTCTCATAAGATTCAGGGTCGCGCATGATCGAGATGAAAGGGGCAACACCCGTTCCTGTCGAAATCATGAACAGGCGCTTGCCCGGCAAGAGCGCGTCATGCACCAGCGTTCCGGTGGTTTTGGGGCGCAAGAGAATTTCATCGCCCGGTTTAATGTTTTGCAACTTTTCAGTGAGCGGCCCGCCGGGCACCTTGATCGAGAAAAATTCCAGGCTGTCATCCCAGCTGGGGCTGGCGATGGAATAGGCGCGCAGCAGGGGTTTACCATCTTGGGGCAGGCCTAGCATGACAAACTCACCTGAGCGGAAACGCAAAGATTGCGGGCGTGTCACCCGAAAGCGAAACAAACGATCGGTATAATGCTGGACATCAGTCACCCGTTCTGCAAAAAGACCATTTGAATTCAATGTCATAACACTCTCGTTCTTTATATAGAACGATTGTTACAAAATGCCGAACGCCTTGGCAAGGGTAATTTCCGTGGCTGATTGTTGACGAGGCGGCAGAACCAGCGCAGGTATCGCGCAGTTGAATTTGATGGGGCACCAAATGGGAACTTTGCGATTTTTAATTCTGGCCGGGGCGCTACTGATGAGCGGGGCTTCCGCGATGGCGGCACAATGCGGCGATACGGGTGCTGGCTTTCAGGCTTGGAAGGGCGCTTTTGCGCCTGAGGCCAAGGCCGCTGGCGTTGGCGCGCGGGGGCTTTCGGCGCTGGCAGGCACGCAATATGCCACCAAGACGATTTATGCAGATCGGCACCAGAAGAGCATGCACCTGGGGCTCGATGCCTTTATGCGACTGCGTGGCGCGCAAGGGATTGTTTCGCGGGGAAAGGCGATGAAGGCTCAGAATGCGGTGCTGTTTTCTTCGCTCGAAGCACGATACGGTGTGCCCCCCGGCCCGATCATCGCGATCTGGGGCATGGAGACGGGCTTTGGCGCGGTGACGGGCAATCAGAACACCATCTCTGCCGTGGCCTCGCTGGCTTATGATTGCCGCCGCCATGATTTTTTTACTGAGCAACTGGTAGCAGCTTTGCGGCTTGTAGATCGCGGTACGCTTTCGGCTGGCAGCATTGGCGCGATGCATGGTGAAGTTGGCCAAACGCAGTTCATGCCCAAAAATATTTTTGCCTATGGCGTGGGTTCAAATTTGAACAGCAAAGGCGATGCGCTGGCTTCGACCGCCAATTTCCTCAAAGGCCATGGCTGGAAGCGTGGCGCGGGCTATCAGCCGGGCGAAGCTAATTTCGCTGCCATCCAACAATGGAATGCCGCCAGCGTTTATGAACAGGCGCTGGCCATTATCGGCAAGAAGATTGATGAGTGAGCAGTCAGGCTTTCACTTTCATATTTTGCGGATCATAAAGCGGAGCAAAATGAATTTGGGCCTGCACCTTTTCTTGCGCCACAACGAGTTCATATGAACCTTCCCGGGCCCAATCTTCTGTGACACTTTCGGGGTTGCGCAGGTAACCATAGCCAACGGGCTTGCCCACCGTGTAGCCATAACCGCCACTGGTGAGATAGCCAGCAAACTGGCCATCACGCAAAATGGTTTCGCGGCCCAAGAGCACAACATCTTCGCGCAGTGTGGTGAAACCCGCCATCAGTTTCTTCAGGGGTTCGGCCCGCTTGGCCTCCAGCGCCTTGCGGCCAATGAAGTCTTCATCTGATTTGAGTTTCACAGCCCAGCCGAGGCCTGCTTCCAGTGGCGTGTCATTGGGCGTGATGTCGGCACCCCAGGCACGGTAGCCTTTTTCGAGACGCAAGCTTTCAATAGCGCGATAGCCGCAGTTCACCGCGCCCCAGCCGATCAGTGCATCATAGATGGCGGGCAGGGCGGAGATAGGTGCGTGGAGTTCATAGCCCAATTCGCCCACATAGGTGACGCGAAGGGCGCGGACTGCATAGCCCTTGACCGAAATGGTTTTGACATCACCGAATTTGAAGTTCTCGGACGAAACTTCACTATGCGTGACATTTGCAAGAATTTTCCGTGCCTCTGGCCCCATCAGTGAAAGCGTGCCCCAAGCTTCGGTGATGTCGCTGAGCTTGGCGTCCATGCCCGCCGGAATGTGATCTTCGATCCAATGATAATCATGGGTGCGAAAGCCTGTGCCGGTAACAATATAGAAATGATCGCCCGCAAGGCGCGCTACGGTGAGATCACATTCGATTCCGCCGCGCGTGTTCAAGAGCTGCGTGTAAGCCAAACGGCCGTCGGATTTTGGCATATGATTGGCGCAGATGACTTGCAGGGTGGCGAAAGCATCGCGGCCTTTTAGTTCAAATTTGGCGAAGGAGGATTGGTCGAACAGGCCGGCTTTCTCTCGCGTGGCCTTGTGTTCTTCTCCCACGGTAGAAAACCAATTCTGGCGGCCCATGGAATAAATATCCTTGGCCTCAGTGCCTTTGGGGGCGAACCAGTTGGGGCGTTCCCAGCCGAGCTTTGAGCCGAAACAGGCACCTGCATCTTTCAGCCGATCATAGAGTGGTGAGACAAGCTTGGGCCGCCCGGTTTGATATTCCTCATGCGGGAAGCCCACCGTATAATGCTTGCCGTAGGCTTCAAGCGTGCGCTCATTCACAAAGGCGCGGTCGCGGTGCAAGGCAGAGAAGCGGCGAATGTCCACGCTCCACAAATCAGTGGGTGCTTCGTCCTTCATCACCCAGTCGGCAAGAACCCAGCCTGCACCACCGCCTGAAGCGATGCCGAAAGCGTTGAAGCCGCAACCCAAATAGAAGTTCTTCAATTCCGGGGCGCGACCCAGAATGAAATTGCCGTCGGGTGTGAAACTCTCCGGCCCGTTGATCATCTTCTTTATGCCGGTTGAACCCAATGCAGGCACGCGGGCGAGGGCTTGATCGAGATGTTGTTCAAAATGATCCCAATCATCATCGAAGAGCTGGAATTCGAAGGTGGGTGGCGGTTCATTCACGTCCCATGACATGGGGTTTGGCTCATAACCACCAAAAACCACCCCCCCCACCTCTTCCTTGAAATAGGTGCGGCGGTCCGGATCGCGGATGGTTGGCGCATCTTTGGCGAGGCCTTCGATCTTTTCGGTGATGACATATTGGTGCTTCACGGGTTGAAGTGGCACGGAGACGCCAGCCATGGCCCCAATCTGCCGCGCCCACATGCCGGCGCAATTGACTACGCGTTCGCATCTCACGGTGCCCTGACTGGTGATGACAGCGACAACCCGGCCTTCCACACTCTCAAAGCCTTCGACGCGTACGCCTTCAAAAATCTTGGCACCATGCATCCGGGCACCCTTGGCCAAGGCTTGGGTGATGTCCGTAGGTGAGGCTTGGCCATCGGTCGGCAGGAAAGTGGAGCCGACGAGATCGGAAACATCCAGCAAAGGCCAGAGCTTTTTGGTTTCGTCGGGTGAGAGGAGGTTCATCTCCATGCCAAAGCTTTGGGCCGTGGTGGCGAGGCGTTTGAATTCGGTCCACCTGTCTTGATTGGACGCAAGGCGGAGACAGCCCGTCATTTTCCAACCGGTCTGTAATCCCGTCTCTGCTTCGAGACTCTTGTAGAGATCAACCGAATATTTCAGAACTTGTGTGATCGAGGCCGATGAGCGCAGTTGACCCACAAGTCCTGCTGCATGCCATGTGGAACCACTGGTGAGTTTGTTCTGCTCCAATAAAATCACATTGGCCTTGTGGTCGCGCGCTAGATGATAGGCGGTGGAGCAGCCGATGATACCACCGCCGATGACGATGACTTCGGCTTCAGTCGGTAAAGTGCTGGTCATTGTTTTCCAAACTTGGTTTCGTGGGAATTGAGAATGGTTTCGAAGCGCGAGAGATATTCGACAGCATAGGCAATATAGTCCGCACCGGGCGCGTTGAGAAACAATTCAGAGATCATGCCCCAGACGGCTTCACGCAACGCGGCGGCCACTTTCATGGCGGAGAAAGCGCGTAAGAGCGTCTCCTCAGGCTTTCGCTCAAAATAATGTTCGAGCATTTTCGCTTCCAAAGTGGAGTCGAATGAATTGGCGGCGGCGAGATTGGCGAGATCAAACATTGGTGTTCCGAAGGCACCATATTCCCAGTCAATCAGCCAAAGACGGTTGCCGTCGTCGAGGAAATTGGATGGCAATAAATCGTGATGACCAAAAACGATGGGCAAGGGGATTTGTTCGGATTCTAGCCGATCTACAATCTTCAGCCAGCCTAGCACGTCTGAGGCCCGAGTATGTCTTTTTGCCACAAGCGTTGCGCCATAGTCGCGGATGATCTGGAAGACCCAGAAGATTGCGCCTTGGCCAATGATCTGGCGCGGCATGGCGTGGTGACAAATTTTGATCATGTCCACGCAAGCCTGCCAGCTCTGACGCACGTCGGCTTCGCCATAAGTGCGCGCATTGATGTAGCGCAGCACCATCACACCATCTTCGTTGTAGAGGACCTCTGGCGATAGTCCCGCTGCAAAGGCGGCGCGGGCCGCCATGGCTTCTCGCGCTCGTGATACTTGGTGAAATGGATAGTCCGCGCCCACGCGGGCCACGTAGATGCCGGACTGGTCTATCACCTTAAAACCGGCGTTGGATACGCCGCCTTTTAGGATTTCGAGTTGCACTGGCCCTTTCCACAGGGGCAAATTTAGCACGCGCTGTTCGGCCGCAGTCATGGTTGCCTCTTTGCCGTTCTGGTTGCGGCGTTGCTTTGAAAAAATGGCGGTTCTGGCGGTTCCTGTCAACGCAGTGACACCAGAATTTGGCGCATGTTGCCATGTCCTGTCGTAAAGGTTTGGCATGTTGACCGGGTGATGCGCTATGACTTAATCTTAGATGATCTCAAATAGGGTGGAATCGATGCGCTATATGCAGCCGTCAACGGCGAAAGAGGCAGCAACGCTGCTGAATAAGGAAAAGGGCAAAGCCTTTGTGCTGGCCGGGGGGACTGACCTCTTGGTCAAGATGAAAGCTGGCATGGTGGAGCCGGATTTGGTGGTGGATATTAAAGCCATCAAGGGGATCAAAGAGATCAAGAAAACGGCCTCGGGTTTTACCATCGGTGCCGCCGTGCCTTGTGCAGCACTCAGCGAGAACAAGGATTTGGTCAAGACTTGGCCGGGCGTGGTTGAAGCGGCCGGGTTGATAGGTTCAAAGCAAGTACAAGGCCGCTGCACCATGGCTGGCAATTTGTGCAATGCGTCACCTGCCGCAGACAGCGTTCCGGCTTTGATGGCTGCGGGTGCTAAAGTTGTGGTGACTGGGCCTAAGGCTTCGCGGAAACTGGCGGTTGAAGATGTGCCTGCTGGTGTGGGCCGCACCCATTTGAAAAAGGGCGAATTCATCACCGCGATTGAGCTGCCCAAGAAGGCGGCGCGTTCGGGAGATGCTTATCTGCGGTTTATTCCGCGCACCGAAATGGATATTGCCGTTGTGTCTTGCGGCGTGAACCTGACGCTAGACACCAAGGGTGTGATCACCCACGCGCGAGTTGCGCTTGGCGCGGTGGCTGTGACAGCCCTGATGGTGAAAGAGGCTGCGATAGCTATCATCGGCACCAAGCTGGATGATGCCGCCAAAGCCAAATTGGCGGCGGCCTGTTCTGCCGCCTGCAAACCAATTGATGATAAACGCGGCACAGTTGCGTTCCGCACCGAAGTGGCGGGCGTGCTCGCACGCCGCGCTGCTGAAACCGCTTATGCCCGCGCTGGAGGAAAATAATGGGAGTTCTTGTTCAAACCACTGTGAATAGTGATCCGGTGGAATTCACCTGCTCCGAGGATGAATCGCTGCTTGATGTGCTGCGCAACCGCATGGGATTGACCGGGGCCAAAGAAGGCTGCGGCACGGGCGATTGCGGGGCCTGTTCGGTGATACTTGATGGTCGCCTGGTCTGCTCTTGCCTGGTGCTAGGTGCGGAGATGAATGGTAAAAGAGTTGAAACCATTGAAGGCATGGCGGAAGGCGCGAAGCTGCATCCGTTGCAACAGCATTTTATTGACGGTGCGGCCTTGCAATGTGGCGTGTGCACGCCGGGTTTCTTGATGGCAGCTAAAGCTTTGCTGGCCAGGAACCCTAATCCATCAGAAGAAGAAATCCGTTTTGGTCTGGCGGGCAATCTTTGTCGCTGCACGGGCTATGATAAGATTGTGCGGGCCGTTCAGTCCGCCGCCAAAGAAATGAGAGGCTGACATGTCGATTGATTCCATGACTCCTGATCTGGTCAAAAAACACTTCAAAGTGATCGGCAACCGAGTGCGCCGCCCTGATGGGGTGGATAAGGTGACAGGCCGGGCGCGCTATGGCGCGGATTATAATTTGCCGGGCCAGTTGGTGGCACTGGTCTTGCGCTCGCCACATGCCCATGCGTTGATTGAAAAGATCGACACGTCCAAGGCTGAAAAGCTGGCGGGTGTTAAGGCTGTGATCACATCGAAGGATTTACCAGACCATACGCAAGGAGATCGTGGGCTTCTGGACATTCTCGAAAACTGTATGGCGCGCAAGAAGGCTTTGTATGATGGCCATGCCGTTGCGGCGGTTGCGGCCATTGATGCGGCAACAGCGCGCAAAGCGCTGAAGCTGATCAACGTGACTTATAAAATTCTGCCACATGTGACGGATGTGGACGAGGCGCTGAAACATGGCGCACCAGTGATCCATGATCATGTCTACACTGAAGGGCTTTCGGAAAAGCCAACTAGGCCTTCCAATCATTGCAAATATGCTGAATATGGCCATGGTGACGTGGAAGCAGGTTTCCGTGATGCGGATGTGGTGATTTCGCGGTCGTTCAAAACTGAGCAGACGCATCAAGGCTATATCGAGCCACATTCTGTCACGGCTTCGGTTTCCCCTGATGGTACTGCAGAAATGTTCGTCTGCACACAAGGCCATTTTGTCTACCGCAATCAATGCGCGGCCCTTCTGGGCTTGGATGCCAACAAGCTGCGCGTTACGGCCTCTGAAATCGGTGGAGGCTTTGGCGGCAAGACACACATCTGGGCTGAACCTTTGGCACTGGCGCTGTCGCGCAAGGCCAATCGCCCAGTGAAATTGACGATGACGCGGGATGAAGTGTTTCGCGCCACGGGGCCGACCTCGTCTACATCGGTTGATGTGAAAATTGGGGCCAAGAAAGACGGCACAATCACCGCAGCTTTTGCAGAGCTGCGCTATCACGGCGGTTGTTTCCCTGGCAATTGGGCTGAGTTAGGCGCAATGACATCCTTTGCTTGCTATGATTTGAAGAACGTTAAATCGGTTGCGAAAGATGCGATTGTCAATCGCCCGAAAACGGCGGCTTACCGCGCACCTTCTGCCCCCATGGCGGCCTTTGCCGTGGAAAGCGTTGTTGATGAAGTGGCCAAGGCCATTGGCATGGACCCCTTGGATTTTCGCATCAAGAACGCGGCCAAAGAAGGCACCAAATCTTCTTATGGGCCGGTCTATGGCCCTATCGGCATTGGCCCCACTTTGCAGGCCGCAAAGAACCATCCGCATATGAAAGCGCCTTTGGGCAAAAACATGGGGCGTGGTGTGGCTTGTGGCTTCTGGTTCAATTTCGGCGGCCAGACTTGTGTTGATGTGAACATTGCCGCTGATGGCACGGTAACCGTTGCGCAGGGCACGATCGATGTGGGCGGTTCGCGCGCATCGATTGCCATGGCCGTGGCTGAAGAATTGGGCATCAGTTACGAAAACGTGCGTTCCATCGTGGCAGATACTTCCTCGCTCGGCCATAACGATATGACCGACGGCAGCCGCGGTACATTCTCCAGTTCCATGGCGGCGATTTTTGCTTCGCGCAATGCCGTTAAAGTTCTGCGTGAACGCGCCGCCAAGATGTGGGAAATTTCTATTGGTGAAGTGGAATGGAAAGATGGTGCGGCCCATGCTGTGGGCGCACATCATGGCAACCGTTCGCCCTTGTCGCTGAAAGAAATCGCAGCGCAGGCTGGGACGACAGGTGGGCCGGTGGCGGGCCATGCCGAAATCACGGCGGATGGTGCGGGCGTTTCATTCGGCACGCATATTGCTGACGTTGAAGTGGACCTGGAAACGGGACGCAGTACGGTGAAACGCTACACGGTCATTCAAGACGCGGGCAAAGCTTTGCATCCATCTTATGTCGAAGGCCAATATCAAGGCGGTGCTGCGCAAGGCATCGGCTGGGCTTTGAACGAGGAATATGTTTACGGCAAGGATGGTCGTTTGCAAAACGCGGGCTTCCTGGATTATCGCATTCCCGTCTGTTCCGACCTGCCGATGATCGACACGCAGATTTTGGAAATCGCCAATCCGCATCATCCATATGGTGTGCGCGGTGTAGGAGAGACCCCCATCGTACCGCCGCTGGCCACGCTGGGCATTGCGGTCACCAATGCGACAGGTGTCCGCCAGACACATATTCCAATGTCTCCACCAAGGGTTCTGCTGTCGCTCATGTCTAAGATGAAGTGAGTAATAGGCACACAATTCTACTCTGGGGAGCGCTGCGGCCACATGCCGATGGTGCCTTTTCAATTTCGGTCGAAGCGGCAACGATCCGTGAATTGTTCCGTATTTTGAGTGAAAAATACCCCGGCATGGAAGCGCATATTAAGCGCGGCGTGGCGGTTTCAATCAATGGCAAAATCTACCGCGACCAGTGGGACACTGCCTTGCCGCAAGATGCGGAAATATATTTGCTGCCGCGTGTGCCGGGGGGATAACCATGTGGCTGGTTCGCAACGAGAAATATTCAGATCACGTTGCAATTGCTAAACTTGCCCGACGGGCTTTCGCCTCAATGACATTCAGTGATCATACCGAGCAAGACATGATCGACCGTTTGCGTCGGCGTGGACGGTTGTCGCTGTCCAAGGTCGTTGAACATGAGGGACTGCTTGTTGGCTACGTCGCATTTTCTAAAATGTTGTACAATAAATTAGAAGCAAACTGGTCTGCGTTGGGGCCCATAGCTGTTGAACCCGCTCATCAGCGCAAGGGCATCGGGGCGGCCTTGATCAAGGCCTGCATTGATGAACTCAGTCGTGGTAGCGCTGAAGGCATCGCACTGGTTGGCGATCTGGTCTATTATTCGCGCTTCGGGTTTGTGGTGTCACCAGCGCATGCTCCAAAAGGTGAACCTGCCGAATATTTCCAGTTATTGGCGCTTAAGGGCCGAGTGCCACAACGTGCGCTTGTCTTTGATTCTGCATTTTATGGCGAGATATGAATCTGAATTTGCCTGAACATGCAGCTCCTCTTGATGGAGGCCATGGCCTCAATATATGACGCTGCCGAAAATGACGCAAATTCCCGTTAATGTGATTGTCGCAATCGGACAGTCTATTGCATAAATCTCCAAATGGAGATTGTATAGTGGCAATGGACTTCAAGCAAATCTTCCAAGGTCGGTTCTCGGCCTTAATCTTGGCTATTGCCGCAAGCATTTTGCTGTGGCCAGCGCAGAGCATGATGCCCAATTATCCCAAGCTTTTGACCTTGGCTCTGACCATTGCGATTTGCCTCAGCCTGCTGGGTATTTATGATCTGTTCCAGGTCCGGCATGCAATTTTGCGCAACTATCCTATCATCGGCCACTTGCGTTTCTTCTTCGAAAAAATACGCCCTGAAATGCGGCAATATTTCTTTGAGGGCGACACGGATGGCAGGCCCTTTCCGCGTGAGCGCCGCGCCATCGTGTATCAGCGGGCCAAACGCCAGCTCGATAAGCGGCCCTTTGGCACGCAAGGCGATGTTTATGCCGAAGGGCAGGAATGGATGCTGCATTCCTTGATCCCAAAGCCGCAAGCCGAGGAATCTTTCCGCGTGGTGATCGGCGGACCAAAATGCACCCAGCCCTACAATGCCTCAGTTCTCAACATTTCTGCGATGAGCTATGGCGCGCTTTCGGCCAATGCCATTAGAGCTTTGAATGCCGGCGCCAAGCGTGGTGGCTTTGCGCATGATACGGGCGAGGGCTCAGTCAGCCCCTATCACCGCGAAGGTGGGGGCGATTTGATTTGGGAAATCGGCTCCGGCTATTTTGGCTGCCGCACTGAGGACGGTGCGTTTTCGCCTGAGCGTTTTGCCGCGACTGCGCAAGACTCGCAGATCAAAATGATTGAGATCAAACTGAGCCAAGGGGCCAAACCTGGACATGGTGGCGTTTTACCTGCGGCCAAAGTGACAGAAGAGATTGCGCAGATCCGCGGCGTTGTAATGGGAAAGGACTGCGTTTCACCGCCTTCGCATTCAGCCTTTGCTACGCCGTTGGAGTTGATTCAGTTTGTGGTCCGCTTGCGCCAGTTATCGGGTGGCAAGCCGGTGGGTTTCAAGCTGTGCATTGGCCAACGCCATGAGTTCTTGGCGATTGTTAAAGCGATGATCAAACTGAAAGAAACGCCGGACTTCATTGTGGTCGACGGTAAAGAAGGCGGCACAGGAGCGGCACCGGCAGAATTTATCGATAATATCGGCATGCCGCTGCGCGATGGATTGGCATTTGTCCATTCCGCTTTGGTGGGGGCGGGCCTGCGTGAACAGATCAAGCTTGGCTGTGCTGGTAAAATCATCACAGGTTTTGACATGGCGCGTTGCTTCGCGCTGGGTGCGGATTGGTGCAATGTGGCCCGGGGCTTCATGTTTGCAGTGGGCTGTATTCAAGCACAAACTTGCCACACGGGCCATTGCCCCACTGGTGTTACGACGCAAGACCCGCTGCGCCAACGCGCCATTGTTGTGCCTAGCAAAGCTGAACGCGTGGCAAATTTTCAACGGGAGACAGTCAAGAGCCTTGCCGAAATGCTGGCCGCTGCCGGGTTGGAAAGCCCGCAGCAACTAAAGCCTTCGCAGATATTCAGGCGCGTGGGTGATGGGCGCATTCTCACTTTGGCCGATCAATTCGTCTTCTTGGAACCCGGCGCCCTGCGCAAACCCAAAGTGGCTTCTGCCTTTGCAGCAGATTGGGCGCGAGCGCGGGCAGAAAGTTTTTGAGTAAGACGCCTATTTCATAGCCATGCACTTGTTGTAACGTTTGTCGACGCTTGCGGCATAACTTGCCGTTGTCATTTTATGCGATAATTTTGGGCTGGTCAGATCGATGCCTGGCAGTTGCGCGTAGGGTGCGGGCTTTCCGGTTTTACTGAAATTGAAGCCTTTTATGGCGATAAAAGTTTGTGTTGTGGCAAAGCTATCTTCCTTTTCGTGGAGCAGATCATTTCTGATTTGTTTGTCTGACAGGCCGAGATGATTGGCGCTGACCATTGCGCGCAAAGCTTTTTCACTGCCACTCACTTGGCCCAAAGGTTTGCCGTCTTTGCCATAAAGCAAAAGATCGCCATCGGTCGCCAGCTTCTGGTTTGTCAGTATACTGATGATATGTTGAAAGGCGGCGTTGCGGCTGGAATAGCGCCCGGCATTGAAGTCGGCGAAGCGAAAGATTTTTCGATTGTAGCCTGTGTCATAGTCGAGCAATTGTTTGACGCCGTAAAACATGCCGCCGCGCCTTGTATAGAGTTCGTCGCGCACCGCGTAATCATCGCTTAATGTCATTGGCAGATAGCGGTGCCTACGGGCTTCATCCAGGGCGAAGCGGACAGACACTTGCATCGAACCAACGGTTGAAATGTTGTTGCGTTCTTCGATCATGCGGTTGAGCAGGCCGCTTTGCACGACGAGGGACATGTTAGAGGCGGTTCCAAAGTCATTCACCATCGCCCGGTAGGTGAGATCGAGGTCGCGTTCGGTGCGCGCAATGCGAATGCGCTGCAAATAACTTTTCTCGCCCTTGGGATGGTTGTCGAGCCAATCCATCGCCATGCCGCTCAGAAAGGGCACATGGCCAAATTTCTCGCGCAGGGCCTTCTCGGCAAGTTGACCAAGGCTGGGCACGGCGGGGTTGGCGATAAAGTTCGACTCTTGATCAATCACTGCAATCGCCGCGCAGACATTCTCACGTGTCTGTGGAATGGACTGCACTTTGAGCACATCAAGCAAATCACTGGCCCAACCGTCAGCTTCTTTGACATTGGGTCTGGCATGTTTGATGAGGAGATAGGCCTCGCCCGGCGTTACGTCGGCGGCTCAAGCCGACGCCCCCGCAAAAAGAAACGCAAAAACACCTAAGAAGAGTCGCCGCATGGCTTGCAGAATAGCGTGGTTTGTGGCGAATTTGTATCAGGAGAAAAGCATGAGCCGCAAAGACGCAATCGCCCTCGACCGCAAGGATCCCTTCGCCAAGAAGCGCAAGGAATTCAGCATTCCAAAAGGCATGATCTATCTTGATGGCAATTCGCTGGGCGTTTTGCCCAAGGCGGCGGGGCCGCGCGTCAAACATGCCGTGGAAGTGGAGTGGGGGCGGGATCTCATCACCTCGTGGAACAAGAATGGGTGGTGGAATTTGCCACGCAAGGTGGGCGACAAGATCGCCAAAGTGATTGGCGCTGTGCCCGGCAGCGTGATCGTGGCCGACACGATTTCCGTGAATCTCTTCAAGGTGTTGAGTGCGGCTGTTCAGAAACGGCATGAACGCAAAATCATCCTGTCTGATTCAGGTAATTTC
>Ga0075023_100000101_pt1 | contig 18741 bp, 18 predicted proteins | sample Str014_FD_71388 | JGI IMG/M metagenome (GOLD analysis project Ga0075023, IMG submission 71388) | Freshwater sediment microbial communities in response to fracking from Pennsylvania, USA - Straight Creek_MetaG_SC_2014 | ecosystem: Environmental > Aquatic > Freshwater > Creek > Sediment | place... | reverse complement strand
TTGTGGCAAGCGCCGCAGGTGTTGTCGCTGGCCGGGTGGGTTGTGCCCTTGCCCTTGGCCACGACCGTGTTGTGGCAGGCAAAGCAATTGGTGGCAGCGGTGAAAGCGCTGTGATCGGGCTTGGCACTGGTCACCCAGGTTGCGGTCGTGTGGCAAACGCCGCAGTCATTGCCGCTTGGATCTTTGCCGCCGGTGATTGCAATATGAGTGGTGGGGCGCACCACAGCATTGGGCTTGCCTGTATCATGGCAGGTTGCGCAAGGCGTGGCCGCCGCGATCACGGGCGCGTGGTCGAAGTGCGCGGGGATAAAGGCCGTCGTCGTATGACAATTGCTGCATGTGTTAAAGGCGGCAGAGTGCGGCGGAGCTTTCAGGTCAGTCAAAGCCTTGGAACGGGCCACAACGCCCACATATTGCCCATCATGACATTTGACGCAGGCGGTTGCGTACACAACTGTGTCTGCGTGGCTGAAGGTCCACACCTTAAAGTCGGTCACACTGGTGTGGCAGACGGCGCAGTCGGTTGAGGTGGGCACGTGGGTGGCAATCTTGCCAACAATTGTGCTTGCTATAATTTTGTGGGCACCATCATGGCAGTTGTTGCAGGTTGGCGAGACCAGCGCGTGTTCGGCGACACCGAAGACGACGGGGTTGAAGGCCACAAAGTTCTTGTGGCAGGCGCTGCAATCGGTTCCGGCATTGAAAGCAATATGTGGCAGCACTGCATTTGTCGTGCCCTTGGCGGTGACGCCATCATGGCAAGACACGCAGGTTGCCGTGCCAATATTGGCATGGCTGAATGTTGTCACCCAAGTGGTGAAGGACGTGTGGCAGGAGCCGCAGCTGGTGCCGACCGTGAACGGAATATGCGGCGTTGGCTTGAATTTCAACAGTCCGGTCGAAATCGCCTGACTTCCGCTGTGGCAAGTGACGCAAGTCGTTGCCGATACGAGGCCATGTTCCGCCGCGCCGAAAACTGTGGGCGAGAATGCGGTGAAATTCTTGTGGCAATCGTCGCATGTGTCAGAAGTAGGAATATGCGGTTGTACTGCGGCGTTCTTCTTACCTTTGGCCGTGACGCCATCATGGCAAGACACGCAGGTCTTGCCGCCAATGGTCGCCGCGTCATGGACGAATGTCGTCACCCAGGTGGTGAAGGACGTGTGGCACTGGACGCAATTGGCTGTCGTTGAAATATGCGGCGTTGGCTTTTTCACCAAAGCGCCCTTCAAGATCGCGACGGTGCCATTATGACAATCGAGGCAAGTTGTCGAGACCAGTGCATGTTCTGCCGCACCGAAGGTGACCGGGTTGAATGCGGTGAAGGACTTGTGGCAGGCGCCGCAATCGGTTGCAGCTTTGAAGGGGATATGCAGCACAGCGGCTTGTCCTGCACCTTTGGCCGTGATGCCATTGTGGCAGGATGCGCAAGTGGCGGTGCCGACATTGGCATGATCGAAGATTGTCACCCAGGTGACAAAGGACGTGTGGCACTGAGCGCAGTTGGCCGTGGTCGGGATATGCGGCGTTGGCATAAAGACCAGTCGGCCACTGAATATCGCCCCGGTGCCGTTATGGCAGGTGAGGCAGGTTTTCGAGACGAGCGCATGTTCGGTCGCACCGAAAGTGACGGGGTTGAAGGCCGTGAAGGTCTTGTGGCAAGTCGCGCAATCATCCGAAGTTGGAAGATGGGTGATGGCGGCATTGTTCTTGCCCTTGGCGGTCACGCCGTTGTGGCAGGACACGCACGTGGCCGTGCCGACATTCTTATGATCGAAGATTGTGACCCAGGTGGTGAAGGACGTGTGGCATTGGGCGCAATTGGCAGCCGTGGTAATATGCGGCGTTGGCTTTTGTACCAAGGCACCCTTCAAAATCGCTACGGTACCATTGTGGCAATCGAAGCAAGTTGTCGAGACCAAAGCATGTTCCGCAGCACCGAAGGTGACGGGGTTGAAGGCGATGTAGTTTTTATGGCAGGCACCGCAATCGGTTGAGGCCTTGAAGGGGATGTGGGTGACAAGTGCTTGCGCCGTGCCCTTGGCGGTCACACCATTATGGCATGATACGCAAGTTGGCGAGCCCGTAATATTGGCGTGATCAAAGGTTGTCACCCAGGTGGTGAATGATGTGTGGCAGGTAACACAATTGGCTGCCGTGGTGATGTGCGGCGTTGGCTTCTTGACCAGTGCGCCTTTGAGGATTGCCGTGGTGCCGTTGTGGCAATCGAGGCATGTCGTCGAGACCAGCGCATGTTCCGTCGCACCGAAAACGACGGGGTTGAATGATGTGAAGTTGGTGTGGCAGGCACTGCAACTTACAGAGGCCGGGAACGGAATATGCGTTACGATCGCGTTCGCCGTGCCTTTGGCAGAGACGCCATTATGGCAGGACACGCAGGTGGCTGTGCCAATATTGGCGTGGTTGAAAGTGGTCACCCATGTCGTGAATGATGTGTGGCATTGCGAGCAATCCGCCAACGTGGTGATATGATTTTTGATCTTGCTGACGAGGAAGCCCGTCAAAATCGCTTGCGTGCCGTTGTGGCATGTCGCGCATTGTCCTGAGACGAGCCCGTGTTCTGTCGCACCGAAGGTGACGGGGTGGAAGGCCGTGAAGTTTGTTGTCCCGTGGCAAGCAGCGCAATCAACTGCGGCTGGGTATGGAATATGCTGAACTTTTGCAAACGATGTCCCGTGAGCGGTCGTGCCATTGTGACACGATGCGCAGGTGGCAGTGCCTCTCGTGCTGTGATCGAATGTCGCCGCCCAAGTCGTGGTATCTTTGTGGCAAAGTTCGCAGGCCGCTGTAGTTTGAATGTGTGTCTGTGATTTGGTGGTCAGGGTGGTGATTGCCCCGGCCTTGTTGATCTTGGTTGAACCATTGTGGCAAGTGAAGCAGACGTTTGAAACCTTGGCGTGGTCAAATTTTGCCGACGTCCAATCCGTGAAATTGGTATGGCAATCAGAACATACCGGTGCGCTGCCGCCATTCACCGTGATATGGGGGAGCAAGCCGCTCGCCATGCCCTTAGCTATCGTGCCATTATGGCAGCTGACGCAGTTGGCAGAACCGCCCGTGATCATCGTGTGATCGAAAGTAGCTGGTACAAAAGCATCAGTTGTGTGGCAAGAATCGCAAGTATCAGAAGTCGGCAAGTGGGCTTGTTTTGGCCCCTGCAACTTGCCCATTATTGGCTTGTTGCTTGTCAAAGATTGCGAACCGTTGTGACACGTGACGCAGGCCGCCTTAGGCAACTGCTGGAGATGAATGAACGTGTTTGTTGCGAAGCTGATGCCTTTCAGTGTCGAATGGCAGCTTTCGCAGGAATCGCTTGTTGTCAAATGGTTTGGTGTCTTGCCGCGCAAGGCCGAAGTGCCACCGGCAAAAACGGTGTTATTGTGACAGTCCTTACAAGCCGACTGCACAAGGGCATGGTCTAATTTGCCGCCAACCCAAGTTACATATTGCTTGGCCGCGTCATGACAACTGGCGCAATCATTCGTGTATTTTGTCGTATCTAAATGCTTGCTGGGCGCGTTTGCTTGGCCCTTTGCATTGCCCGCAAACGTTACGTGATTGCCATCGTGGCACGTCACGCAGTTATTAACGTCAGTTGCGAAGGCGTGATCCCACTTGGCGGGCTTCCAACCCGCCACTACATGGCAAGCGACGCAATCATCGCTGCTGGTTGCCACATGCTGTGGGAAAATGCGACCCGTGGCGCGGCGGCCGTCGTGGCAGGTGACGCAGCCAAATGGAGCGTTAACGGTAGCAGCCACGATAGGGTCATTGTGATCAAATTTTGATGGGCTCCAAGCCACTGTGGTATGGCAGCTCTGGCATTGATCGCTGGTGGTCAAATGCCCGCCGGATTTGCCCGTAGCTGAAATGCCATCATGGCACTTCACGCAACCATCAACCACACCGGTGTGATCGAAGACGCCAACTTTCCACGATATCGTCCGATGGCACGTGACGCATTCATTGGTTGAACGGATGTGAGTGAAGGGCTTGCCCGACGTGTGCATGCCGTCATGGCAGGTCTGGCAGGGTTCATTGGTGGTTTCGTGGTTGAAATGGGCGACCTTCCACGTGGTCACCAGATGGCAATCTTCGCAGAGCTTGGTTGATTTGATGTGGTTCTTGGTCTTGCCTTCGGCGGTTTTGCCGTCATGGCAGGTAAAGCAGCCCTTGCTGATTTTTGCGTGATCAACATGAACCTGCGACCAATCCACATTGTTGTGGCAGGTGGCGCATTCATTGCTGGTTGCCGGATGGGTGAGCGATTTGCCCTTGGCCATTGTGTCGTTGTGGCAGCTCACGCATGCCGTCGGCACGCCCTTGAAAATGCCGCCCTTGTGGCAGGTTTCGCAGGTGACCTGAACGTGCATGCCCTCCAGCGGGAAGCGCGTGGTCTGGTGGTTGAAATTTTGATCGATTTTGAAAGCCGAGTTGGACGTCGGGGACACAGGCTGGGCTGGCGTGGCGGCAGGTTGGACCGTTGCCGTGATCGGCAATAAATTGGTTTTTCCTGAATTTGGTGTCTCTGCGAGGGAGGCTGAGGAAACGACTGCGAAGGCAAGCCAAAGGGCCGCGACAAATGCCACGAGGCCTTGCAGAATAGTTTTCGTTCTGCGGCTCAACAAGTTCTCTTTACTGGCCTTCGGATTGACCAGCCCCATGGACATATTCGTTCAGTCAAAAAGTCTGAGAAACGCATGTTTCGGCCGTTGTCTCAACCGAATCACAAACTAACTCAGGTGGATTTTAACCAGTCCAGCGCTTACAGGAACCTGACACGCCGCCTTAAAACCACTGTTTTTACAACTAATTTTCGACTTCAAATTGCGCAAACTTAACGATCTATTGACGAATGATCGCGGTTTTGAAGGTTTCGGTTGTATGGCAGCGTGCGCAGGTGGTGCCGAAAGAACCGTGGTGCACGTCCTGGGCCTTGTGGCAAGAATAGCAATCGGTTGCCACTTTGGCGCTCTGGACATTTTTGGCTTGGTGGCAATCATAGCAGCCAACCTTGGTATGGGCGCCATCCAGCGGGTATTTCGTATCCTTGCTGTGATCGAAGGTCACACGCTTCCAGCCCAATGGGCTGTGGCAGGTCTCGCAGGCATTGGCAAAACGGCCCTCATGCGGGTCTTGCTTGCCATGGCAGGCATAGCAGGTTGTCGGCGCGCCTTTGAAGGTACGGCTATCATGGCAACTTTCGCAGGCCACAAGGGCATGGAGACCTGAAAGTGGATAGGTGGTCAGGCCATGATCAAACTTCACGCCCTGACGCCAAGCGATCACACCATGGCAATCGGCACAGGCATCGCCCAATTGGGCTTGGTGAACGTCCTGTTCCTTGTGGCACGAGACGCAAAGCATGGAAACCTTGGCTTTAATATCACCACCATGGCAATCTGAACATTTGGCTTTGGCGTGAGCGCCTTCCAGCGGGAATTTGGTCTGCTTGCCATGATCAAACTTCGCGTCTTTCCATTTTTCAACGCTGTGGCATTCTTCGCATTTCACGCCGAATTTGCGGCCGTGAACATCCTGGATCGCATGGCAATCATTGCAGGCCATGGATAGGTCTTTATAGACTTCGCCCAGATGGCAAGAAATGCATTCGGCCTTGGCATGGGCACCCTTCAGCGGGAATTTGGTTTTGTCATGATCAAAGGCTTTGACCTTTTTCCAGCTTTCAACCACGTGGCAGTTTTGGCACTCTTTGCCGAGGTTGCCCTTGTGGGGCTGGGAATCGGTGTGGCAATCATTGCAGCCATGGGGCGCCTCGCGGAATTTCTTGCCTTCTTTGTGGCAGGCGGCGCAGGCCACTTCTTTGTGGCCGCCCTCTAAAGGAAAGCGTGTTTCGGCATGGTTGAAGATGTTGGTTTCAATCTGGATCAGCTTGTTCTCCCTGCCCTTGTGTTCGACATGGCAGGCATAGCATTCAGATTTGGCCACCATCACATTGTGAGCATGGAAGCCTGACTTATCGTTGAGATCTTTCTGGATGTCTTTGTGGCAGGAAATACACAAGCTTGATTGCGCGGCTTTCTGCAAAACCTTGTGACAATTAGCGCAATCTTCTTCGTATTTTGCGTGAACATCTGAGAGAAGCCCGGGCATCATCAATTTTTCAACAGCGGTCGATGCCAGGCTGGGTCCAACCAACAGCGCCATGAAAGTCATCGCGAATATGATGATGGCAGCAATGCGGCTGCTCATGGCCTCTCCATTGTTGGTTTAATACATGTGGACTGCAATTACGTGAATGACGCCACTTACCAACAAGAGAAAGAACAGTGGAACATGAAGAACATGCCACAAAGAGAACATCCGTTCCCAAAATGCAAACTGGGCAGCACGCGACACCGCGAGTAAAAATTCATTAACATGATTCTTCGCGGCGCGGGTATGGGCTTTTGCTTCAAGCCGTGTCCAATTTTGCGATTTGGTGTTGTTCTCAATGCTCAAGTGCACTTCGCGCATAATCTTGGCGCGCGACATGCGCAGTTGAACCGGCATCGCCATCACATTCATCAAGCTGGCGACCACGCCGGGATTTTTCGGTGTCGACTTCAAGCTGAAATCTGCGAGGGCTTTGCTGATCGTGCCACCAGAGCCGCCGACGTCAGCTTCGACACCGGCCATCAATTGCGTAGCCTGTTTCAAAAGACCGCCGACATCAAGGCGCGCACCTGAGAGGCCGGAGTGAATATGGGTGTAAATATAACGGCCAACCACGCCGCTGCCGGCCACGAGAATCATCGAGAACAGAGCGACGTTGCTGTTCATCGCGCCCATTGAAAAGTTTGAATGATAAAAAATCAACAGTGGGCCAACGATGCCCAGCATCATATGCCATTGAAACCAGAAAGCGGCTTTTTGGCCCGTGCCAAAAAAGCGTGAGCGTTTGAATGCTGGGTAAATCAAAAGCAGCAACATCATGCAGCCGCCCACCAAGCCCAGCTTGTAGCCAAGGCCTTCGCCAGGAACCAAAATTTCCTGCTTCTTGATAATGAAGCCGAAGGTGAGGGCAGCAATCGTCACCATGCTCATCGCGGTTGAGCCGTAGCTTTTCCGAGATAATTTTTGCGGCGCGGGTTGTGGAATTTCTGGCTTGGGCGCGCGTACTGAAGGAACCACAGCGGCTTCACTTGCCGCTGGTTTAACCATTCTCGTATCGAAAGCCGAAACTGACATAACAACTCCAAATCACGCAACATGAAAGGATGCGACTAAGTGAGTGCCCCTGACAGGAAACTGACAGGAAACAAATCCATAACTTGCCTCTTTTGCCTTAGGATTTAATGTAGAGGGATGGTTAAGCACCGAGTCGTTCGCGTGCTTTCTTCAACATTGAATTTCAAGGCTAATAGATGATTGCTGAAATCGGTCAATTTGCATTGTTGCTGGCGCTGATGACGAGTCTCGTGCAAGCGACGCTTCCTCTCTATGGTGCGCACCGACAAGATCGTGGCTTGATGGCGCTGGCGAGTTATGCCGGTGTTACATCTTTCATACTCGTTGCAATTTCTTTTGCGGCGCTGGCTTTTTCATTTTTGAATGATGATTTCAGTGTGCGACTTGTCGCCACCAATTCGCAAATTGCCAAGCCTGTCATTTACAAACTCACTGGCGTGTGGGCCAATCACGAAGGCTCGATGATGTTGTGGGTTTTGATCTTGGTGATTTTTTCGGCGTTGATTGCGATTTTCGGGCGCAACATTCCAGCCTCACTCAAGGCCCGCGCACTTGCTGTGCAGGGCATGATCGCTTCGGCGTTTTTGGCTTTTGTGGTTTTCACGTCCAATCCCTTTATACGTTTGGCTGATGCGCCTGCCGATGGCAGTGGGATGAATCCTTTGCTGCAAGACCCCGGCCTCGCAGTGCATCCACCTTGCCTCTATATGGGTTACGTCGGTTTCTCGGTGGCCTTTTCATTTGCTGTGGCCGCACTGATCGAAGGCAAAGTTGACGCGGCTTGGGCGCGCTGGGTGCGGCCCTGGGTTTTACTTGCCTGGTGTTTTCTCACCATGGGCATCACGCTTGGATCATTCTGGGCCTATTATATTCTCGGCTGGGGCGGCTGGTGGTTCTGGGATCCGGTTGAAAACGTGTCCTTCATGCCATGGTTGGTCGGCACAGCGCTGCTTCATTCCGCCTTGGTGGTTGAACGGCGTCATGCTTTGGTGGGTTGGACGATTTTACTTTCCATCCTCACCTTCTCGCTCAGCCTGATTGGCACATTCGTGGTGCGCTCTGGCGTTCTGACCAGCGTTCACTCATTCGCAACGGATCCGGCGCGCGGGTTGTTCATTCTGTTTATCATCTTTGGTGCAACCGGCGGGGCACTGGTGCTTTATGCTTTCCGCATTCCACAGGTGCGCAAGGGTGTTCCTTTCGCAGTGATCAGCCGTGAAAGCGGATTGCTGCTCAACAATGTGTTTTTGGTTGTGGCGGCAGCGACCGTTTTCTTCGGCACGTTCTGGCCGCTCTATATTGACTTGATGGGTCGCGACAAGATTTCCGTTGGCGTGCCTTATTACAATCTCACTTTCGTGCCCTTGTTCATTCCGATTCTGGTGACAATGGTGATTGGACCATTTCTCAAATGGAAGCGTGATGATTTTTCTGGTATGCTGAAACAGCTAAACATTCCACTCGTCGCTGCGGTGATCGTGCTTCTCGGCGCATTGGGCTTCACCCTTGGCAAACATATTTTCACGGCGGCGGGCATTGGCCTTTCGGCGTGGATTATTGTTGGCTCTGTGTGGGTGATGGTGAAGCGCACCAAGTTGGGGAAAATTCCTTTGTCGGAATCCTTCAGCATTCTTTACAATACACCGCGGGCCTATTTCGGTTTGCTGTTCGGCCACATGGGCATGGGCTTTGTTTTGCTGGCCATCACTGTTGTCACAACATGGCAGCAGGAAAACATCATCTCGATGAAAATGGGCCAGCAGACCAAGATTGGTTTTTATGATGTGAAACTCATTGGGGTTGAAGATGTGCAAGGCCCGAACTATCAGGCCGAACGCGGCACCTTTGAACTTTCGCAGAATGGCAATGTCTTTCGCGTCATGACGGCGGAGCGGCGCTTTTATCCCGTGCAACAACAGCAGACCAACCAAACTGCCATTCGCACCAATCTGGTTTCTAACACTTATATTGCTTTGGGTGATCCCGATAATTTGGGCGGGCGCACGGTCCGGCTTTATTATCATCCGATGGCACCCTGGCTTTGGATTGGTGGTTTCATGATGGCCTTTGGCGGCTTTGTATCCCTGTCTGATCGGCGCTTCCGTGTGGGCGTGGCGCAAAAGCAGCGGCCCACCATCATCGGGCCCGCTGCAACTGCAGGAGCGGCCTGATGCAGTTGCGCATGGCGACAGTTCTGCCGCTTGGGCTGTTTGCGGTCTTGGGCGTGGTGCTGGCGATGGGCCTCCGGCATGATCCGAAAGTTCTGCCCTCGATGTTGCTCGACCGGCCTCTGCCTGAGTTTGATTTGGCATCACTGAAAATCGGCGCGCCCAATCTCAAAAGTTCGGAACTCAAGGGCAAGGGTGTGACCTTGGTCAATGTGTTTGGCTCCTGGTGTGTCAGCTGCCGCTATGAACATCCTTTGCTGATGCGCGTTGGCAAGGACACGCGTTTCAAACTTGTCGGTATCGATTGGAAAGATGCGCCGCAAGATGCCAACCAATATCTGGCGACATATGGTGACCCCTATGCACAGATCGGCACCGACGAAGTAGGTCGCACGGCGATTGATCTTGGTGTTTCAGGTGCGCCAGAAACTTTTGTGGTGGATGCCAAGGGGCGTGTGCGTTTGCGGGTACCGGGTCCGCTGACACCAGAGATTTGGGATAAGCAGATTGAACCTTTGATCAAAGAGTCTGAGAAAGCCTCATGATGCGGAAGTTCTTCATTGTTATCTTTTTGCTGTTTGGCACGGGGCTTGCCCATGCCGTCTTGCCCGAAGAAATGCTCAAAGACTCGGGCCAAGAATTACGCGCGCGCGATATCAGTCAGGTTCTGCGCTGCCTCGTGTGCCAGAACCAATCGATTGATGATTCCAATGCGCCGCTCGCCAAGGATCTGCGCATCATCGTGCGCGAACGGATTTCGGCAGGCGATTCGAATGACCAGGTGATGGCCTATGTGGTCAATCGCTATGGCAATTATGTTTTGCTGAAGCCACCGTTCCAATTGGATACGGCTTTGCTGTGGCTCTTGCCTTTTATTCTGATGATTGTGGCGCTGGGGGCAGCTTTTTTATATTTGCGACAACAGCCAGAACCCGAAGCGGGCGATATTTCCAACGAAATCCTGAAGGAAGAATAACCGAATGACTCTTTGGCTTGCTTTGACCATCCTGTGCAGCGCTGCGGCGGTTGGAATTTCTATTCCGCTGATCCGGCGCTATGAAGCGACGATTGCACCCAATCAGGAATCTGCCGTCTATCAGGACCAGATGAAAGAAGTAGACCGCGATTTGCAGGCCGGCACGATCAATGCGCCCGAAGCGCAGTCTGCCAAAATTGAAATCGGCAGACGCCTTGATGCCGTGCAGCGCGATGGCGCTGTTGTCCAGCCCATTTCAAATTTCTGGCGCTTGTGGGCCTTGGCTGCATCGGCAGGTTTGGTGATTTTAGGCGGCGTCAATCTTTATGGCTCTATGGGCAGCCCCAATATGCCTTCGGCCTTGCCGCAGATTCAACCGCAGCAGGCCCAACAAGTTGCAGCGCCCGTACAACAACAGGCCGCCGCTGCTTCTGTCCAGACGGCCACGCCTGCCGCAGCGGCGGCTGCCGCTGGTCCGGCGCAAGTTGATCAAATGATTTCCGGCTTACAGGCCAAGCTCAAGGCCAACCCCAATGATGCCGAAGGTTGGCGCATGTTGGGCTGGGCCATGTTCAACACGCAGCATTTCCAAGAGTCAGCTGATGCCTACACCAAGGCTTTGGCCATTGATCCCAATAACGTCGATTATAAATCGGCCTTGCTGGAATCAATTGTGCAAACCGCGCAGGGCGTGGTCACGCCCAAAGTGCAAGAGATGATCACTGATGTTCTGGCCAAGCAGCCCAAGGATCTGCGGGCGCGCTTTTATGATGCGTTGGGCCACGAACAATCTGGCGATCAACAGGGTGCATTGGATCGTTGGTTGGCTTTGCTGTCTGACGCGCCAGCTGATGCAGGCTGGAAAGATGACGTCAAGCAACGTGCCACTGATCTCGCCAAAGCCTTGGGCAAGGATGTGAGCGCACAGCTGAGTGGCGTTGCTTCTGCTCCGGTTCCAGCACAAGCAGCCAAGCCGCTGGCCGCCGGCGAAAAAGATGCGATGGTGGCCGGCATGATTGCCAAGCTGGCCGCCAAGCTTGATGCCAATCCGAAGGACCGTGATGGCTGGGCCATGATGATCCGTTCACTGATCGTGACGGGTGACAAGAAAGGTGCTGACGAGGCGCTGGCCAAGGCTTCAGAGATTTTTAAAGGTGACCAAGCGACCATTGACGGCTTAAAGCAAACAGCTGCTGATGCTGCGTCCAAGGTTGCGGGCACTGCGGCGGCGGCCCCGGCGGCAAATGCACCCGCGCCCGCCGCTGGTGCAGAGACGGCTCCCGCCCCTGCTGCGGCGGCTTCAGCTATTCCGCCTTCTGCTGCGGCACCGAAGATCACAGCCGACCAACAGGCGGCCGTGCAAGCCATGGCGCCCGCTGATCAGCAAGAAATGATTAAGGGCATGGTGCAAAGATTGGCCGACAAGATGAAGGACAATCCCAAAGACATGGATGGTTGGATGCGGTTGATGCGCGCCTATTCGGTTTTGAAAGATACTGACAAAGCCAAGGGCGCATTGGGCGATGCGGTGAAAGCCTTTGATGGTGATCAAGCATCGATCGACAAATTGAAAGCTGCCGCAACTGAACTTGGGATCAACTGATGAAAGATGTGGCCACCTTCCTCTATTATTGGCCATATTACCTGTTTATGGCGGGGGTGTTCTATCTGTACTACAAATGGCAATATCGAACTGAAACGATCAGTCTTGAAGTTAAATCTGCTGCCATTGAGGCAGGACTAACCGAACCTGCCTCGCTCCATCCACTGATTGACCCTGATATTTGTATCGGCTGCGGCACCTGTGTGCGCGCCTGCCCAGAGCATAATGTGCTGGGCATCATTCAAGGCAAGGTTCAGTTGATTGAACCCACACATTGCATTGGCCATGGCGCGTGTAAAACATCCTGCCCGATGGATGCGATTTCATTGGTGCTGGGCACTGCGACGCGTGGCATTGATCTGCCGATGGTCGGGCCGGACTTTCAAACCAATGTTCCCGGCATTTTTGTGGCTGGTGAATTGGGCGGCATGGGGCTTATACGCAATGCCGTCGAACAGGGCCGCCAAGCCATCGAGAGTGTGAAGAAGATGCCAGGCCTGGGCAAAGGGGGCGACAAGCTTGACCTGGTGATTATCGGTGCTGGGCCTGCGGGTTTTTCCGCAGCGTTGGCGGCAAAACAAGCTGGCCTGAACTATCTTGTTCTGGAACAGGATGATCTTGGCGGCACGGTGTTCAAATATCCGCGCGGTAAACTGGTGATGACAGCGCCAGCCATTCTGCCCATCGTTGGCAAAATGAATTTCCACGAAGTTTCAAAAGAAACGCTTCTGGAATATTGGAACAAAGTTGAAGCAGAACAGCAACTCAAAGTCAGCTACCGCGACCGGGTCGAAAAGGTTGTGCCTGTCGGTGATGGGTTTGAGGTTCATTCCACTACGGGCCTGAAACAAGCGCGCAGCATTTTGCTTGCCATTGGGCGGCGCGGCACACCCAGGCGGTTGGGCGTGGAAGGCGAAGACCAGAAGAAAGTTGTCTATCAGCTGATTGACGCCGAACAATATAAGGGCATGCATGTGATCGTGGTGGGTGGCGGCGACTCGGCCCTTGAAGCAGCCACCAGCATTGCTGACCAGCCGGGCACAACAGTGACACTGTCTTATCGTTCGGAAGCTTTTGGCCGCGCCAAATCCAAAAACCGGGAAAAGCTGGCAGCGCAGCAAGCCAGCGGGCGGCTCAATGTGCGGCTCAAATCCACCATCAAAAAAATTGACGAGAAATCGCTTGATCTCTCTTATGAAGGACAAATTCAGTCCATTCCCAATGACGCAGTTATTGTGTGTGCGGGCGGCATTCTACCGACAGACTTTTTGAAATCGATCGGGATCAACATGGATACCAAATATGGCACAGCCTAGATTGATCATTGCCCTTCTCCTCGCCACCGCCTTTTCAACCGAGGCGCTGGCGGCTAAAAAGCCGAAAGCACCAGCCACAGCCTCGGTTGCCGCAGCGCCACTAGCGCCCACCGCTGATACGCTGATCGTGAAGCGCAATTACAAATTGGCCTTCGCGGCGCTGCTCAAAGCGGCCCAGCAGGGTGATGTCAAAGCCATGGTGAAAGTGGGCCATGCGTTTCGCTTAGGCATAGGCACCGAGATGAATTTGGCCGAAGCCCGCAAGTGGTATGAGCTTGCGGCCGGGGCCAACAATGCCGAAGCCAAAAGTGTACTGGCGCGGCTTGATATCACCGTTGCCGCCACAACGAAAAAATCTAGCGATGCGACTGGGGTTAAGGTGGCTGAGGGCAGCATTGACTTTGCCCATCTGCCAGAGCGCCCGAATGGCCAGCCAGGCTGGTTTGAGATCGCTGCCGCGCACCGCGATCATCTGGCGCTCAAATCTCTTGCGTCTTCTGCAACAGGCGATGCTGCGCTCATTTCTGCCAAGCTGGGCGATGCTGAAGGCTTGGCTGCGGCGGCCCCAAAGCCTGCGGTTGATAATCTGGGGCGCAGCGGCGTGATGTTAGCCTTGGCGCAGGGCAAGCCGGAAGTCATTTCTGCTGCGCTGAACTTGAAACCTGATCTGGCAGTTGCCGATAAGAGCGGGTTGACGGCGGCGGCACAGGTTGCTGCTGCTTGTGACAGCGAGAAGCTTGCCCAGCTGGTGGCTGCCGGTGCGCCATTGGTCGGCGGCTCCAGCCCGGCGGTTGTCGTGGCAGCGCGAAATTGCGATGACTGGGGCAAGTTCAAAACCATATTCAAAGGTCAAGATTTGAACGCGGTTGATTCTCTGGGCCATACAGCGGCGTGGTTTGCTGCGGCACGGGGCAATGTCGCTGTGCTGGGTTGGCTGGCTGACGAAGGGGCCAATTTGGCGCTGCAAGACAACCAGGGTCTGGCCCCGCTTCACTCTGCCGCGCTGGCCAGGCAGGCGCTTTCTTTTCGGTTTATTCTTAATAAAACCAGTAATTATCATTTAAAATCAAAGCGTGGGGTGACAGCCTTAATGCTTGCGTCTTATGTCGGATGCGGCGATTGCTTGGGTTCCGTGCTGGACTTGAAGCCGGCTTTGGACGAAAAGGACATGGGCGGCGATACGGCGCTCATGTATGCTGTCAGGGGACTGCAAGGTGCTGCAGTGCAAAAACTATCCGAATCAGGCGCAAACCCGAATGCCAAGAATGTTGCGGGCGACACGCCGCTGAAACTTGGCGAGAGGCTGGGTCTGACAACGAGTAAATAGCTGCAAGGTGCGGCGCTTGAGATGGTGATGATGGATTTTGACGGTTTTTTCAAAGACAAGCTTGAAGGCCTGAAAAAAGAAGGCCGCTATCGGGTTTTCATCGATATGGAACGCCAAGTCGGGCAGTTCCCCAAAGCCACGCGCCATGTGAATGGTGCCACCCAGCCTGTTACCGTCTGGTGTTCGAATGACTATCTTGGCATGGGCCAGCATCCAAATGTTCTCGCGGCCATGCATGAAGCGATTGATCGCTCAGGTGCCGGGGCCGGCGGCACGCGCAATATTTCTGGCACCAATCATTATCACATCTTGCTCGAAGCAGAGCTTGCCGATCTTCACGGCAAGGAAGCGGCATTACTGTTCAACTCGGGCTATATGTCGAATTGGACGACGCTTTCCACGCTGGCCACAGGCCTGCCCAATGCTTTGGTGCTGTCCGACGCTGGCAACCATGCTTCGATGATTGAAGGCATTCGCCACTCGAAGGCCGAGCGGATCGTTTTCAAACATAATGATCTGGCTGATCTTGAAGGCCACCTGAAACAGTACGGCGGCAAGCGCCCGATCATCATTGCCTTTGAATCAGTTTATTCCATGGATGGCGATTTCGGCAGGATCGCCGAGATCTGTGACTTGGCAGACAAATATGGCGCGCTGACTTACTTGGATGAAGTGCATGGCGTTGGCCTTTATGGCGCACGCGGCGGCGGCTATGCAGAACAGTTGGGCTTGATGCACCGCCTGGATGTCATTGAAGGTACGCTGGCCAAGGCTTATGGCGTGGTTGGCGGCTATATCACCGGCAGCGCTGCGCTGATTGACTATGTGCGCAGCTTTGCCTCAGGTTTCATCTTCTCTTCAGCCCTGCCGCCTGCCGTTGCGGCGGGAGCAGCCGCAGCCATCCGCCATTTGAAAAACAGTTCGGTTGAACGCAAAGCCATGATGGAACGTGTCACACAAGTGCGCGCTGGCCTTGACCGCATGGGCATTCCCTATATGCCCAACACCAGCCACATCGTTCCTGTCATGGTGGGCGACGCCGCAAAGTGCAAATGGATCAGCGACTATCTGCTCGATCATCACGGCATTTATATTCAGCCGATCAATTATCCCACCGTGGCGCGCGGTACAGAGCGCCTGCGCATCACGCCAACGCCCTGCCATTCAGAAGCCGACATCGCGCATCTGCTAACATCGCTCAACGCGCTGTGGAAACAATGCGCGCTGGCCAGGGCTGTGGCTTAGCCATCTGACTGTAAACATCTCTCCCTCATCCTGGGGTGCCCGCGCCTTCGCGAGCCTCGAAAGATGCGCTATGGTTTCGAACGCGCGCCCGCATGCTTCGAGGCATCGCCAGTGCGATGCACCTCAACATGAGACGGCGTTGAGTTGAGAGCCTTGGCCTTGAAAATCGCTCAAGGGTTCACAAGCGTCCATCGCTCGGACGACCACGGTGAAATCACGGTTTGTTGTCAAATATTTTCTGCTCGATTAAACGGCCCCACCGGACCAAGTCTATTTTCTCGATTCAAAGGCGTTGTAAGCTAATCGACCAAAAAGCCAGCGATAAGAATTTACCGTAATGCGGCCATCTTTCGGTGCGGTGTCCCACAGCCAAGGCAAAACGCGAGACAGTCCCGTAATTGGGGCGTCGGTTGTTGCTGCAATCTTGGCAGCTAGAAATTTGTAACCCGGACCAAAATCTGTTTCAAACTGATCTGGCTGGACGACCTTGACCGAAGTAGCGTCCTTGAGGTCTGCAAAAGTTACAAGTGTTGGTAAGCTTTCAAAGGGGACAACTGGCTTGGAAATGGCGCTTGCTTCTGCAAAATCGCGACAGAGTTTCGGTTCCTGCCCAAAATGCCATTTCAGGCCAAAGATTTTGATTGGCAGTGAAAAAGCTTGGAGTGGGCCAACGGACAAGAAAAAGTCACGAGATCGTTCGTCATATTAGCCAGAGCGTCCCGACTCTCGATTGGTTAAAAGAACAAACAAATTCTTGCCTTGACCGAGGTCGACATAAGTGGCTTCATCGATCATATGCAAGTCTGCAGATTGCCCTGTACCTCCGCCAGAATCATTGTGGGAATAACTCACCTCCATCACACTCGATCCCGTCTTCATGCCATCCGGCGTTTGAATTTCGGCAGTAAGTTTGTAGCGAAATGCGCAGGTGGGATATTCATATTGATAAAAGGCCCAAAGGACAACAATTGGTGCCAAGACCCAGCGTACAAACCTGCTCTGAAAAATCGCCCCATGCCCAGCCTTTGATCGATTGCGCTCAATGCTTAAGCCTGAGCCTTTACGCGTGGATGGAGTTTATAATTGTTTGGCGATATAATAATATAATAAAGATGGCTCGCCCTACCCCCGCACTTCAGAAACACTTTGCACACTTAGCCGCATTCCCATGGCCTTCAAGATCGCTGAGAAATTACTCAGCGCCGGATTTCCGTCTAGCGATAGTGTGCGGTAAAGCTGCGTGGGGTTCAGTTGTGCCTGGTCGGCCACGGCTTGCACGCCACCGAAAGCCTTGGCCATTTGGCGCAGTGCGATGAGAAACTCGCTCTGATCGCCATCCTCAAGAATGGCATTTAGCAATTCCACCGCAAAGGTGGGGTCTTTGCGATAGGCCTCGGCCATGGCGTCGTCGTGCAATTTATCTTTCATCACTCGGTCTCCTTTGCCAGTCTTGCCAACAGATGGAAGCGGCCTGAATATCTGCATCTTGGCTGCGCTTATCGCCGCCACAAAACAGTAGAACTATTCTTTGATCGGCAATGGCATAATAGACGCGGTAGCCAGCGCCCACATCCACGCGCAGTTCCCACACGCCATCGCGGCAAAATTTATGATCTCCAAAATTGCCAAGCTCAATGCGGTTCACACGCCTACCAATGGCAATGCGCGCCTTTGTATCGCGCAGTTTGAGCAGCTAATTCAGATAAAAGTCTTTGCCATCAGATGTAATGTAGCACTTCATACATGAGCCATATTCGTTTATAAACGAATAAATGTCAAGGGTGGATGGAACAGCTGAAAGTTTCCAAATCGCAGCCAAAACTGGATCGGCATGTCACGCTCGCGATGGAGGATTTGGGGATTGCCTTTTAGTCGTCACACTATCGAAGGCCGGGGGTGACCGTGAAGAATTGTCGAACTGGAAACCTATTTCCCCAAAACCTGCTCCACCGCTGCTGTGATCTTTTCACTCTGCGGTTCCGTTGTGCTGGCGTACCAGTCCACGAATTTGCCTTGGCCATCAAACAAGTATTTGTGGAAATTCCATTTTGGCTTGCCCAGAATACCTGCTTGGCTTCCGGCCCAGACGTAGAGCGGGTCTGCGCCCGAACCACTCACCACTGTCTTGTCGGCCAGCGGGAATGTCACGCCATAGTTCTTCTTGCAGAAGGTCACGATCTCTGCGCCTTTGAGCGGCTCTTGCCCGCCGAATTCATTGCTGGGCACCCCCACCACGATGAGGCCCTTATCTTTGTAACCTTCCCACAGTTTCTCCAGCCCTTCATATTGCGGGGTGAAGCCGCATTCGGATGCGGTGTTGACCAGAAGCACTGGGTGGCCCTTGAACTGGGCCATGGGCATGGGCTTGCCGTCAATGCCGGTCAAAGTGAAGTCGAGCAGTGTTTTATCGGCTGCGGTGGCGGGAAGGGCCATCAGGAGGCTCCATATGATCATAAATGTTTTGCGCATGATGACCCTACGCGGTTCGGTTGAGCTTAGATCACGAACGCCACAGAAAGAAATGCTTTTACGGCAATTGCGTGGGCCTGCTAAGCTTATTCCATGCCCAAGAAGCCTCGCCTAAACGACAAGCCCGTTTCCGCCACCATTCGTGCCCGCCTTGAAGCGGCGGGGCAGCGCTATTTTGCCAATGATAATATTTCTGAATTCATTGAGGTGGGTGAGCATGAACAGTTGCTGGATGAAGTGGCCAGCAAGATGCAAGTTGTGCTTGAAGGCCTGGTCATTGATGTTGAACATGATCACAATACCAAGGGCACGGCGCGGCGCGTGGCCAAGATGTATCTCAATGAAATCTTCAAAGGCCGCTATCACAAGGCTCCGCGCGTCACCGAATTTCCCAATGCCTCAAATCTGAACGAGCTGATGATCGT
>Ga0075023_100000097_pt1 | contig 18879 bp, 14 predicted proteins | sample Str014_FD_71388 | JGI IMG/M metagenome (GOLD analysis project Ga0075023, IMG submission 71388) | Freshwater sediment microbial communities in response to fracking from Pennsylvania, USA - Straight Creek_MetaG_SC_2014 | ecosystem: Environmental > Aquatic > Freshwater > Creek > Sediment | place... | reverse complement strand
GACAGATTCAGCCATCGGGCAATACGCAGCATTCCCGTGGTATCCAGTCCCTCCCCGCCCGTCACCACGGCAAGCGGATTCCCGGTGAACGGGCGTTCGGCAAAGACATCAACGAGGGAAAAGAGACGGGTCATACGATTTTCTTTCACTGTAGCCGACAGGGCAAAGTTGATTTAGACTCTGGTCTGCAATGAACTTGGTAGCGTCGGATGCGCCTCGCGTCGACATCCAAGCGCGACCAATTGATGACCGCATCGCGACTGATTTGATTATTCGTAGGTGTGCGGGAAGCCGGTACGTCGAAGAAGGCGCGGTGCATCGCGGCCGTTGGTCATTGAGCCTGCTGTGCCAACTTATTGGTTACAACGAACGTCCCTGGTCCCTCACAGGTTGCGATTGCGCCTTTTGGCTCATTCGTCCTTGCCACCGTAAGCATTCACGAGCGCCTCGACGTCCACGCGCGCCTTTAGCCGCGTTGCAAGCAAATAAACACCACCCAATTTGCGCTGAATGAACAACGTGTCGGCCGGTGGAATATGCCAGAGGTCACGCCGCGCGGCGAGAGCCATACCGTCAGCACGGAGGTCATTCATCACCGCCGTATTACCAAAATCAAAGCATGTCGCATTTTGGAGCGGGATCATGGCCGTTCTCACCATCGCCATCATCGCTTGTTGATGCTGCAGCGGCGATTTGTCATCGATATAGCCGATGCCGATCAGGTCGCGCTGTGCAGCGCTCCAATCGCCGGCGAAGACGCTTTTGAGGAGACTGCGGTATTGGTCTGCGAGTGTCTGCGAGAAAATCCGCGTCGCCCCAAAATCGAGCAGTACCAGTCGCTTGGTGGCCACATCATAACGATAATTTGCAAAATTTGGATCGGTCTGCATCAGTTGAAATTCAAAGAGTTCACGGAACAACAGATCAATGAGCTGCGTCACCACTCGGTCACGTTCGGGTTGCTCCGCATGTTGAAGCCACTCTATCGGCACGCTGTCGATAAAATCCATCGCCAACACATTGGGGGTTGTCAGTTCGGGGTGCAGCTTCGGAACACGATAGTCGCTTGAGCCCGTAAGTAGCTCTCCAAACTGAACAAGGCACCGTGCCTCGCGCTCATAATCTGCCTCCTCATGCAATTGTCGCTTGGCCTCTAGGAGCAGTGGCGCGACCTCAAGTGAACGCGGCAGCAGCCCAGAGAGCCTGAGTAAAGTTGCGACATTATCGACATCGCTGTCGATGCTTCGTCGTACACCGGGATATTGCACCTTGATCGCCAAATCGTCGCCCGCCACCGTTGTCGCGCGATGTACCTGGCCAATAGAAGCCGCCGCAAACGGCACGAAATCGAAAGTCGCGAATTTGGCTTCCCACCCCTTGCCCCAATTTTGGTTGAGCACGGCGCGCAACTGAATGTCGGGCATATGCTTTGCCTCGGCGCGCAATTGCGCGAGAATATCCGTGAGTTCTTTGGGCAAGAAATCACCCGTGTCCATCGACATCATTTGGCCAATCTTCATCGCGGCTCCGCGCAATTGGGCCAATTGATTGGTCACTTTACGAGCATTTGCGGGCGTAAGCAGCACATCGCTCAGCGTTGGGCGCTTCCCTTGGGCAAATTGCGAAATGCCGTCTGCCAGCGTCCCAGTCGCGATACCGGCGGCCATGCTCCCGAAACGCGCGACGCGCGCGAAACGACCGACGGGAATAGCGCTGCCCTTCGTACTGCGCGGCGGTATCGGCATCTTCAAACAGTTCCTTTATGACACGAGCTGCCCTTGCAGCGCTCCGAGTATTTTGTGACGTCATTCCGGTCGCGCGCCCGTCTCCAGCGCCACACGAAGGGGCGGCGAGAGGATTGGCAGAGATCTAAGGCATCCTCGAACGCAAGCTTGGCTAATCCTGGCGATATGACTGTGTGTCTCATGTGGTTGCGGCTCTGCAGATATTGACTCATGCGGCGCTGCTGGCGCTCGCGACCACGATTCAACAACCTAAACTTTAGTATAGATAAATCAGTGGTCACGGGCTCAAAACCTCTCAGAGAGCGCTGAGTGGCGAGATGTACCCTGACAAAACGACGGGACTGCAGACAACCCGATTATTCCTTTTTTAACCAAGACTGAACCTAAGTCCATGTGGCGGTCACGCATCTTAACGAGCACTGGCGTGGCTGGGCCAGTCTTCGAGCAGGAAAAACGCGCGAAAGTGTTCAGGCCCTTGGAAAACAACAAGCGCGGGGCGCTCAGGAGGTTGATATGAACGGTATAACGGCAGGACAATTTTATCTCGTCTACAACGCATTTTCTTTCACATTTGCGACAATGGCGGCGGCAACGCTATTCTTGTGGCTCGGGCGCTCGCAGGTGAGCCCGTCATATCGCACCGCGTTAACAATCTCAGGATTGGTGACGGCGATTGCGGCTTACCATTATTTTCGTATTTTTGAGAGCTGGAACGGTGCTTATGATATCAAAGACGGTGTCGTTACCGCGACGGGTTACGCGTTCAACCACGCGTACCGTTACGTCGACTGGCTCTTGACAGTCCCGCTCCTGCTGATCGAACTCGTTTTGGTGATGCGACTGTCGAGCGACGAAACGATGTCAAAGTCGCTATCGCTTGGTTTTGCGGCCGCACTCATGATTATCCTCGGATATCCCGGTGAAATCGCCGCCGATAATACCACACGAGCAATCTGGGGCACATTGTCTGCGATTCCTTTCGCGTACATCATGTATCAACTTTTTGCTGGACTCGGGGCGTCGATCGCGTCGCAGCCTGTGAGCGTGCGTGATTTGATCAAAAAAGCGCGCTTGTTGACATTCGCGTCGTGGGGCTTTTACCCGATCGTATACATGATCCCCTACACCAATCTTGGCGGCGGAACCGTGGAAACGGGAGTGCAGGTCGGCTACACAATCGCGGACATCATCGCTAAAGCGGGCGTTGGCATATTGATCTACATTATCTCGGTGCGAAAGTCGGCGCTTGAAAATAACACCTCCGCAGTAGCGTAACGGTGGATACCAACGGACTTTTGTTGGTCGAAGGTAAGGGTGGCGTGGCAGATATTGCCGCGCCGCCCTCATCAATTTTTATAGCAAGTTTGGCGTTGATCGCGGCCGTAGGTGCAGGGATCTGTGGTCTCGACTTAAATCAACCGTTCGCTACGTTCGCAGCATGCAGCGCCATACTGCTGTTCGGATTACCGCATGGCACGCTCGATCTTGAGTTGTTACGTGGCGGAAAACAACGGCGGAATGAAACGCTCCCTGTCCTCATATTGATGTACCTTAGCCTCGCAATGGGGACATATTGGGTCTGGTCAGTTTCTCCGGTTCTGTCGCTTTTTGCTTTCTTAGTGATCGCTATTGGTCATTTCGCTGAGGATTGGCATGAGTGCAGCTCCCCCCTCTTGTGCTCATCAATTGCGCTCGCGACGCTGGCCGCGCCTGTTATCGGTCATCGCGGTGATATTATGAGTCTGTTCGTGAAACTCACCGGCCAACCGGAAGCTGCGTTCATCGCCGAAATGCTTGTTCTCATTGCGCCGGTTGCGCTGGTTGCAGGCGGTGTTGGTTGTATTGATTTGTTGAGAAATGGACATAGCGGCACCGCTGTTTCGGGGATGATCAGCATTTTCGCGATGCTTTTGCTCCCTCCTTTGGTTGGGTTCGCGATTTTCTTTTGCCTCATCCACTCGCCCAAGCATTTACGCGCCAATGTGCAACAAGTGCTACATCGCTCTGCCGCGCGCCTCCAAATGACGCATATAGCGATCACCATCGTTGCGATATCGGCAGCCGCACTTGGTATAACGATGTTGGTGTTTGCATTGCAGGCTCATGGTAACATAGCCGACAGGCTATTCGGCGCGACGTTCCTAACGCTCTCGATCCTCACTGTGCCCCATATTCTGATGCCAATGCTGGTTTCCAATAGGGGGCGTCTGAGGATGGCCGCCTGGCTCCCGCACACCGTGGCCACAACTTATCGAGAGACTTAACGCGCAGACGCGCGCAAATTTCGAAATTAGCGCGTCGATTTTTAGCGTACTCGGAGGCGGGTCGTACCGGTGCGTTGTGCAATCGTGGCACCTTCACTTTTGAAATAGCGATTGTCAGTGCCTCAATATTTCAGAACAAGACAGCTGCTTGATGAAGCAGATTAGCTGGCAATGCCGATATTTAGTGACCCGACCAATGCCCAATAACAAGCATGAGCGACGCGCCTGCGTGGCTCTCGCCGAGCATCAAGCGCCCCCCATGCGCCTCCACCAACGAGCGAGCGATGGCGAGCCCGAGGCCCGTGCCGCCGCTACTCCGCTTGTTTGTGAAAAACGGCTCAAAAATACGAGTTTGATCAGCTGGAGGAATACCGGGGCCGTTATCAGCGAAGACGATGTGGAGACGCTCAAAATGCTGTGTTGCCGTTATGATGATCGAGTTCGCTCCTGCCTGCCGCGCATTTTCCATTAGGATCGTCGCCACCCGTTCCAAACTTGCGGGATCAATTGCGGCAGCGGGTAGCCCCTTGCCCAGCACCAGCTCAATACTGAAGCCCGTGCTGCGCAAGCCATCGGTGACCACGCTTAAGACCTCCCCCACATCGGCGCGCGCCTGCCCATCAGGATACTGCAAATCCGCCTGTGCCAATTCCATCAACCGGGTCAGCAAACAGGTAAGCCGCTGCGCATCGCCCGCCATATTGCCGAGAAATAACACGCGTTTGGCCTTATCCATCTCCGCCCCATGATCTTGCAGCAGTTCAATCCCGCCGCGCAGCCCTGTGAGCGGTGTTTTGAATTCGTGGCTGAGCGCCGCCGCGAAATCGCGGAGATAGCCGGCGCGCGCTGCAATCGTGGCGCTCATGACACGATATTGCTCATAAAGCGCATCAATCTCGACCACCGGGAGTGAGGGGTTATCAGGCACCTTGCCGCGCCCCATCGCCACGCCCTGCGCTGCCGCACTCAACCGCTCAATCGGACGGACGATGGCGCGGGCGAGAGTAAGCGAGAGCAGCACGAGAATAATGAGGATGAGCGCCACGCCCAGTTCGATTTTGTAACGATCAAGCCACATGCTCGTAAGGACATCCTGTGGCGTTTTACTGACAGCAAAGACCGCAATCACCTCGCCATTAAGAAGGACGGGTTCGGTATGGATCAGATTCGTTCCTGCAGCTTTGCTGAATGCCGTGCCGACCCAATAGGCGGGGTTGAGATTGTTCCGACGCAGTACGGTGGCAGGTTGACCGGCAAGCGCAATTTTGAGTTCTAACGGTTGATCGAAGCGTTGTCCGGGCCACTCGCCCGAGACAACAACCCCGGTTTTATCAAGCATCATCACGTGCACACCCGTTTGACGTTCAACCTCGGCAAAAAGGTTCGCATGGGTATCAGCATATGTCCGCGCGTTCGGTTCTCCAGAGATGATCGCTGATAAGAGCGGCGCGGCGTTAGGCAATATCGGGATGCTCTGAACATCAATCGCGGCGATACGATGCGCCCTCGCTTTACTGTTTGGATGGCGCGGCACCGAAGCGCGTTGTGACCACTCAAGCGCAGCTTCTCCCGCGAGCGCGACGCCCAGCGCGCGCACTTCTGCCTCAGTCTGACGCACCAGCGCATTCTCATAAACGCGCAAATAGAGCGCTCCCAGCCCCGGCAGTGCCGCAACAAACATTAATGTTCCGAAGATGATCGTACGCAGGCGCAGCGTGGGCCAATAACGAATAATCAGCCGCCGGAGCGCGGTCATTCCGCCGTCGCCACACAGGCTCCCATTTTATAGCCTATGCCCGCGCGGGTATCGATCAAAGACTCGCAGCCCGCCGCAGCAAATTTGGCGCGCAAATTGCGGATGTGACTATCAATCGTTCGGTCGGTGATCGCGAAGCCTGGGCCGTGCAGCCGATCGATAATCGCATCGCGGCTGAACACCTTCGACGGCATTACGGCCAACGTACGGAGTAATTGGAACTCGGTGACAGTGACAGCGACTTCCCCACCGTTCCAAAGTGCGCGCCAGCCCTCCGGATCGAGCGCCAGAAGGCCGTGGTTAATCACGTCATCTGACGCAAGCGGCGGTGGTGGCGTTGCCGTGCGTCGTAAAATGGCCATCACTCGCGCCACCACCTCGCGCGGACTGAACGGCTTAACGACATAATCATCTGCGCCGAGCTCGATCCCCAACACCCGATCAATTTCCTCGTCACGCGACGAGAGAAACAAAATCGGGAGGGTACCCGCCGCGCGCAACCGGCGGCAAGTCTCTAGCCCATCCATACGTGGCATATTTATATCGAGCACGACTAAATCGATGGGGTGCGCCGCAACCATTGCCAACGCCACCTCGCCATCCTCGGCCTCTCGCACCTCAAGACCCGCCTTGATGAATGCGAAGGAGAGGAGCTGGCGGATGTGTCGATCGTCATCGGCAATCAGGATAGTACGCGGCATAGGGCATTTAATCATTGTTATGACCCCTTGGTCAATCAAAAGGACGAGGGGCCGTACACGACGTACGACCCCGATTATCGGCTCAAGCGTGAAGAGCGGCTGAGTCTTCAGCGATTGGGGTGATCACCCCGCCACTCCAGTCGATCTTGCGGGTGACGTACATTACGCCCGCCAGAGCGATGAAGAGTAATACCGCGCCGATGAGCAGCGAATAGGCCTCTAGGCTCAGCAAAACATAGAGCACTCCATAGAGTCCGACCAACAGCCCGCCAACCAGTTTGGCGCGCTGGCGCGATTTCAGCACCGCCGAGGAATAAGCTGAAATCAGCCCGATGATCGCGGCGCTCGCCACGAGATACGCAAACAAGAACCCGATCACCTCCGCAAAGGCCAATAGCAGCACAAAAAACAAGATCAGCGCAACGCCCACGAGAAGATATTCCACCGGAGATACCTTCACGCCGCCTATGAGATCAAACATCAGGAACACGAGGAACGTGAAGCCGATGAAAAGAAACCCGTATTTTGTTGCACGGTTTACTTGATCGTAGACATCAATCGGCTGGATCAGGTTGATTTCAGCGCCTGCGTGGGGGGCGTTTTCGTTTTTGGCCTCGCCATCGTCGCCAATCAGCGATTGGCCGAGCGCGAGGTTGCCGATGCGGTATTCAGCGGTGAATCCATTGTTCCCCACATGGCTCGATGTGGGCAAGAAGCTGCCTTTGAAACTTGGGTTAGGCCAAGATGAGTGCACCGTCCAATCGGTGTCGCCCGCGCGCGGGCGAAGCGCCAACGCACCATTGCCTCTGAAGTTAAAGTCAAAAGCCGTCTTCAGCACGCCTGAGCGCAATGCCGATGCATCGATCCAGGCGAAGAAGCCGGCACCTTGCGTATCCTTCGGGCCATGCCCCGGCAATAGACGGAGCGGTTGCCCGCCTGCGCTGATATGTGGCGGGGTACCAAACAGCCCTCGCGGATCGCTCAGTCCAAAGCGGAGTTCTGCGTGATCAAATGCCAGACTCTCGGGCGTTATACCTTGACGCGCCAGATCATTAGGCAGCGCAAATCCTGCCTCGCCCGTCGCCGTCACCTCATAGACAATCGCATCGTAAATCGAACGATGCCGGTGGTCGGGCTTGATTCCCGTGTCTAGCTTCACCGTCTCCGGCGAGAGCAGCAATTCGCTGGTAATTATTTCGGTCTTTTGTACTTTCTTGCCGTTCACTTCGACTTCGGTGATTTGGCTATGGGTATAGGGAATCGAGAGAATCGGGCCAGCAATCGTCTGCTCACCACCCCAGCCTTCGACAATCGAGGCGCGTGCCGCGGTCGATTGCTGATTGCGGTCATACACCAGCAGATAGACCGACATCAGTGGAATTGTCAGCGCAAAGCTAACGAGTAACGAAAAGAGTAGTTTCATGCCGGGCGTTCGCTCGCGGCGCATCGCAGCAGGAACAAGTGTGTTAGTCATTATCGCCTCCGTTTTGTGGAGCGTTCGCTTTATTCGGGACGTTTGCAGAAGCAGTGTTGGACCGTGTCGCAGTTCAATGCGCTTACTGTGCACATCCCGTGCAGACCGTTTGCGACGATGCTGCCCCGTCACGGCGTGTTAAGCATCCTCTAAAAATATCAGCGTTTTAGGATAATCATGTCAAAATATAGTGGACACACTTGGGTTCGAACGAAGGACCCGCTGATCGAGAGTAATTTTAGGCGCCTACGCTAGAATTCGCCATTATGCGAAAAACAACGATATTTAGCCATCCATACCGCGCGCTTAACGCCGATTCTACCACAACGTCTCCTGCGATCTCGTTTCAACCGATTACGTGGGAAATCGCCGATGTCAAACTGCCGCTTGACATAACGTCTCGTGGAAGCGTCCTTCCCGCGCGACACGGGTGCTCTTTATTTAGGGGATGCTGAACCATGCAGCTTCGGGCTGCGCATGACGACCATTGCGCGAGGGCCTATATTTAGAATATTCATCCGGTTCTATATGATTCGTATGTAACTATTTAATTTTGATAGAACGTGTCTAACACACGAACGAATTTAAGCGAGCATACGTGCCAGCACGCCCTCAACAACGGCAAATCATTCTCGTCAGCTTCGGCCAACACTGCGGCCGTTGCTTCACCCTCAGGGCGGCGTCAAAAGCCGTGATTCGTTCATCACGCATTGGATGGAAAGTCTGTCACGATTCCGGAACGGCGTTTCCAAAAATTTTCGCGCGAAATTGGGTGGAAGGCTGGAGAGCTTCAAGTGACAACTTAAAATTGCGTCACGGACCGAATATGGCTCCGCAGTGTTCGTCGCCGAATTGCCCTTTTTCGAGAATTGACCGCGAAGCCATAACAGCTGCCGCACTAGTGGGCGCGGGTGACGGAATGTGGATTTAGCTGATTTACGATTTCTACCGGACTATCGTTGCGAACACTTAACTGTAAGTATTCGTTGGAACTTGCCGTTGACTGGTCATACGCCATTCAGATGCGGTGATCTATGGAGGCGAAATGCGACTACTTGTCCTTGCTTCTGCGCTCATCCTTCAGGGCTGTATTGCGAAAACTGCGGTGGACATAGCATCGCTCCCTGTGCGCGGCGTGGTAAAGATTGTCGGGGCCGTTGCGCCCGACCAAGCGAGGTCCGATCGAAAACGGGGGCGAGCGGAGCGCAAGGCTGAAGACCGTGCCGCCAAAGCAGCACGAGCGAAAGCAAAACAAGGAGACGACTCTTCGGAGCGCGCCGCTAACTGACTCGGTTCTTATGCTTGGACGTTCAGTGTGGTTGAATCGCCAGTCCGGACGGGCTGGTGTTGGGCAAATGCTTGTTCAGACTACAGAAGCGCGGTTGAAAGTGCGTTGGGATCGCCGAACGTTCCGGGCGATGGTAGGCGGTATATTGTCGGAGCCTATCCGTCAGAATTTATGGTTTCAACGCCTGCAAATGCCGCAGATTCGTGTTATTTGTACTGCAACGTGGTCCATCTTTGCCAGTTACGGCTCCGCCTAGTCATTGGGCTGCGATCCAGTTGCCATGAAATCCGGAGGGGATACGATGCGGGATAGCGATAGTGGCTTGGGGCATGCTCTTGAATTTGGCGGCATCAAGGATAACGAGCGCGCTCGTTTGCTTCACCGTATCGACCACATAGCCCATCAACCAACCGTCATCTTCGGCGGTGAAATTGGCTTTGGGAACGAAGACGAACTCGCCGGGCAAACACCCTGGGCCAAAATCATGAAGTTGCCGTGTACCCGCGTAGAGATCGTGCTTGATCAAATGTGATGCAGCGGCGAAGTCTTCGCCTTTCGTCACCAAAGGCACCGTATAGGCATAACGATAGGGTTTGCCGATATACTCTTCATTCGGGCGCGGAAACTCTTGGTGATGCGCATCCAGCACCGTGCGGTCTACGCGGTGCGCGCGCGGGTCAATCGTCCAGCGCTCAAACTGCACCGATCCTGAAGATGGCCCCTGCGTGCTTCCCGCAAACATCGTATCATGCGCGCACACGTCCATGATGACGGTGCCGTCGTCAGCCTCATAGGCGTTGCAGGGGTGGAAGACGTAACAGGGTGCCACGTCGCACCAGATGATGTCAGCGTCCTTACCGTCCTTCGGCAAGAGTCCCACACGCGCTTTATGATCTGGGTTCCAGCGGTAAGGAAATGCGTGCCCCGCCAGCAATGTCTTCATTGAGAACGTCACAGGAAGGTCGAGGATGACCACATAATGCGCTGTGATCATGCAATCATGGATCGAAGGGCCATCATGCACGCGGATCGGCTCCTCCCGCCGCACTTTGCCGGCGGTATCAATAACAACGTGGCGGATTTTGTTCGGGTCTTGTCCCTCATAGCAGATTGCGTGCAGTTCGCCTGTGCTGGGATCGCGGTGCGGGTGTGCCGTGAAGCTGCCTTTCAATGTGCCGCCAAAATAGTCGTGCGCGACGGTGTTAAGCTCTTCGTCGAGCCGCACGGGGTTGCCGCCTGCTTCAACAATCGCCCATGTCGCACCTGCAATGCCGATGACATTGGTGTTGGGGGTGTCAAAGGCCCCGCGTGGGCCGGGAACCACGGGCTCACCAAGCGCTTTGCTTACGTCAGTGCCACGAATCCATCGATTGCGATACCATAGCGCCTTGCCCGCTTTTAGGCGCACACCATGCACCATCCCAGTACCGGCGAACCAGTGATGCGTCGCCGGATTGGGTGGCGTGACCGGGTTTGGGCCATTGCGCACATAGCTGCCATTCAATTCCGGTGGGATGGTTCCCGTCACCACAAGATCGGTATCGGTGACCTCTGTGTCTACCGGCGCATGAACACCATGCAAAAAAGGGTGCGGCGCATCGGGCATCTTGGCACGTGCGCGATTAAGTGCTGCCACACCCAAAATACTTCTCGTCAATACGCCCCGAACCGCTGACTCTAAAACACTTGCCATTTGCTGATCCATTTTCCTTGAGTGTCGAATCGATAATGTTTACAGTAGTAACATGATCAAAAATGATAACAGTGTCAACATAAAAAATGGGCGACGGCAGTATCATCATGGTGATCTGCGCGCAGCGTTGGTTGCAGCCGGACTAGAACTGCTCAAAAGCCGCACGGTGGATGATCTCTCGTTGCGTGAAGTCGCACGCGCTGTCGGTGTAAGCGCGACTGCGGTTTACCGGCATTTTCCCGAAAAGCGCGCGCTTCTCCATGCCCTGTGCCGCGAGGGCGCTGATTTACTTGGTAAGGTACAAGCCGAGGCGATGACTGCTGCAGGCGGAGGCGCTGCGGGCTTTGATGCGACCGGTCAAGCCTATGTGCGCTTTGCGCTCGCGAACCCCGCGCTTTATCGTCTGATGATGTCTGTCCATCCACCAGAGGGAAATCTTGACGGCGAACTCTCTGCGATTAACAGCGCAATGCGATTGTTGCGTGAGAATATAGCTGAGCGCCTGCCATGTGGTGCAAGCGAAGCGCAACATCGATTGGCGGCAATCCATGCATGGAGCCTTGTACACGGTATGACCATGCTGATGTTGGATGGGCAAATCTCGGCGGACGACGAGATGATAAAATCGATATGTACTGCGCCAAGTGTTTTATAAGCGCCTATAATGGCCAGCCAGCGACAGCGACCAGCGGAAGGGTTGATCCATCACTCAGATCGCGGCGCAGTTATATTTATGCAGACTGCGTATACTTGTCAGCAGCCAATATGCAGCGGCGGATTATCGGAAATACATCGCCGGCATCAAGGCGATCAGCCCTACGATGGGCGACAAGTACCGCTATGGAAAATCATTGCCAAGGCTCTGGGGCTCTCATAACCTGAAGGGGAGAGGTTCGATTAGGCATCATCTATATGAAAAAAAACGTACACCGCCTAAGCTCTCTAGAAAACCGATCGACCATGATGCCGAGGATGATATATGCGTAAAATTGTACCCCCTATCGCACTTGCGTTGACCACCAAGGCACTTCCTGGCGAACTTGACGGGTTTGACACAAAAGCCTGCAATGCGGCGGCCATGTTTTGTGCCACCGCGCTTGCCGAGCGAACCCTAGGCCAACCCATTGTCCAATTGGAAGCGCTGCAGACCGAGGATGCACGGCGGCGGATGCGACTGGTCGTGGTGAATGATGATATGCCTTTCCTTGTCGATTCTATCGCTGGCGCCGTTGGTGCCCATGGGCCGAGCATTGATCGGTTGTTGCACCCTGTCGTTCATGTGCGGCGCGATGGACATGGCAAACTCCTGTCCATGGTTGACTCGAACGCCGACGGATGTCGCGAATCGTTGGTATATCTTGAGACTGGTCATCTCGATCCGTCCAAACGCGATGCCCTAATTGCTGACTTGGAATCAACATTGACCCAAGTGCGCGCCGCTGTGAATGACTGGGTGCCGATGCAAGAGGCTATGGCCGCTGATGCTTTGCGGTGTGGCGAAAGCGAATCTGCAGCACTTCTCAACTGGTTACTGAATTTCAATTTTACGATGTTGGGGGCATGCCATTTCACACGCGACGGAGAAATCTCCGCACCACTTGGCATTGCGCGGGTATGTGGTGCGCAATTGCTCAGTGCCGCAGCACGTACGCGGGCGTTCGCATGGTTTAAAACGCACGATGCAGGGCATCTCGCATTCAAATCAAATATGATCTCGGTCGTTCATCGCCGCGTTCTCCTCGATATCGTCTTGGTTCCCGTGCGAGAGCGCGGTCGTCTTGTCGCACTCAGCGTCCATATCGGGTTATGGACGAGCGCGGCACTATCAGCGCGTCCTGAAGATGTGCCAATTCTGCGCCAGCGACTGGCTGCTTTATCCGACAAATTTGGTTTTCTGCCATCAAGCCATACGGCGAAGGCGTTGACGCACGCGCTGACTGCACTGCCCCATGACCTCCTGATAAGCGTGAGCACCGAGGCGCTCGAACACTTAGCGCTTGTTTCAATGTCGCTTACGGATCGCCCGCGACCGCAGCTTGCATTGGTACCGGCACCTTTGCACCGTCATATATTTGCCTTTGTCTGGCTCCCGCGCGATGACCTTACCACGCAACGCAGGTTGATGATTGGCGCGATGCTGAGCAAAGCAGCGGAGGCAACAATCCTAAATTGGTCGATTGATTTGGGCGACAACCAACTTGCGCTGATCCGATATACGCTCGATGTCCGTAAGAGCGAAACGCAGCCTGACACGGAAGCGCTCAACCTGCGGTTGCAGCAAATGGTGCGCGGCTGGGCTGAGGGTGTCGAGCAATATTTGCGCCGTATCGTCAATGCCGATGAGGCTCTGCGCGTGGCGACTCAGTTGGCTGATCGATTTCCTCAGCCCTATCGTGCGGCCCATTCGCCCGAGGATGCGGCGCATGATGCGCTCGCTTTGGATGCGTTGACAGGGCTCAGCGCACGTGGCGTGCGTCTTATCGGCGATGCGCATAATACCGGGCAATTATGGCTTAAGATTTATAGCCTTGGCCTTTTGGCGCTGTCCGATGTTGTGCCCGTCCTAGAAAATTTTGGCTTTCGCGTCCTCGAAGAGGAGCCAACTGCACTCACGGATGAGGCCGGGTGCATACATGCCTTCCTTCTATCACGGGGCGAGGGAGCCGAAGCGCTCCCCGAAGATCGACACCCGATACTCATCGAGGCCGTCTCGGCTGTGCTGGAAGGCAATGCAGAGAACGATCTCTTCAACAAGCTTATTGTCAATGCGGGTCTGCCCATCCATGGGGTCGTCTTGTTCCGTGCGCTGTTTCGCTATCTGCGTCAGACGGGCCTGTCCTACAGCCTTGAAACGGTGGTCAATGCGCTGGCGGGCGCTCCCATGGTCTCGCAGGCGATCGCGAACCTGTTCCAAGCTTATCATGATCCCGAGCTTTCCGCGCGTGACGCCGCAATCAAAGCTGCCGCTCATGCGATAGATAAAGGCCTTCATGCAGTCGAAACGATCGACGACGACCGTATCTTGCGGCTGATGCGCGATTTGGTTCAAGCAATTCTGCGCACCAACGCTTTCGCCCCAGGTGGGAGAGAGGCACTCGCGTTCAAACTTGATAGTGCTGCTATTCCTGGATTGCCTGCCCCAGTGCCGTGGCGGGAAATTTTTGTGTACAGTCCGCGCGTTGAAGGCATTCATTTGCGCAGCGGCATGGTCGCGCGGGGTGGATTGCGCTGGTCCGATCGGCGCGATGATTTTCGTACCGAAATCCTGGGCTTGATGAAGGCACAGCGGGTGAAGAATGCCGTCATCGTTCCGACCGGGGCGAAGGGCGGCTTTTATCCGAAGCGCCTCCCCGCCGCCGCCCGACGTGAGGCATGGCTTGCCGAAGGGACGGCCTGCTACCAAATCTTCATCCGCGCGCTGCTGTCGGTTACCGATAATATCGTTGAGGGAGCGGTTGTTCACCCCCCCCAAGTGCATTGCCGTGACGGAGATGATCCCTATTTCGTCGTTGCCGCCGACAAGGGAACGGCAAGTTTCTCAGACGTCGCCAATGCCATCGCGCTCGAACGGAATTTTTGGTTAGGCGATGCCTTCGCGAGTGGCGGCTCGGTTGGGTACGACCATAAGGCAATGGGGATCACTGCCAAGGGTGCGTGGGTGTCGGTAACGAGACACTTCGCCGAGATGGGCGTTGATGTCCAGCATGACGCTTTCCGCGTTATCGGGTGTGGCGATATGTCGGGTGATGTGTTCGGCAATGGGATGTTGCTGTCAAAGTCCATCCACCTCGTGGCGGCGTTTGATCACCGTCATATCTTTATTGATCCGACGCCTGACGCCGCGCGCAGCTGGGATGAGCGCACGCGCCTGTTTGCGCTCCCGCGCTCCTCATGGGCCGATTATGATAGCAGTCTGATTTCCAAGGGGGGCGGCGTGTTTTCGCGCAGCGAGAAGTCGATTAAGCTGACGCCACAGATCAAGAGATTGTTGGTCACCGATGCCGAGAGCCTCGACCCCTCGGCGCTCATCAAGGCGCTGTTGTGCGCGCAGGTCGATCTTTTATGGTTTGGAGGCATCGGCACTTACATCAAGGCGTCGCATGAGAGTCATTCAGCGGCCGGTGATCGTGCGAACGATGTCAACCGCGTTAATGCCGCCGAAGTTCTGGCCAAGGTGATTGGCGAGGGGGCCAATCTTGGTGTCACGCAGGCGGCACGCATCGAGTTCGCGCAACATGGTGGCCGTATTAATACCGATTTTATCGATAATTCGGCTGGCGTTGATTGCTCAGACCATGAGGTTAATATCAAGATTGCGCTCAATACGATGGTCGCCGATGGCGAAATGTCGGTACCGGCGCGCAACAAATTGCTTGCCCAGATGACGGACGAAGTCGCATCGCTCGTGCTAGAGGATAACCGCCTGCAAACTTTAGCGCTCTCGATCGCCGAGGCGGGGGGCGCGGACGCGCTTCCGTCGCTGATCCATCTGATTGAGGTGTTTGAGTTGAATGGCCAACTCGATCGACGGGTCGAGGGCATCGCCCGCAATGAAGACCTGTTCCGCCGTTCGGGGGAGCAACGCAAACTTCACCGCCCTGAGCTCGCAGTGCTTATGGCGACTGCAAAACTAGCCATCCAAGAGGCGATTGAGCAGAGCAATCTGTCGGATGACCCAGGGCAGAACGAAATGTTGTGCGCCGCATTCCCCAAAAAGATGCGAAAAATAGCACATGACGCGATCACCACGCATCAGTTGCGCAAAGAAATTATCGCAACCCAGACCGCCAATCGTCTGGTCAATCGTATGGGACTGGTACATCCCTTTGAACTGGCGGAGGAAGAGGGGGTCGGGCTCGCGGATGTTGCCGATGCCTTTATCGTTTGCGAGCATTTATTTAACATGCCGAGTCTCTGGAATGCGATCGACACCGCGCCGATGAGCGAGGCCGCACGCATCCATATGTTTGATCAGACTGCCGTCGAGTTGCGCGCGCACATGGCGGATATGCTGCGCAATTCCGTTCATGGCCGTAGCCCCAGTGCGGCGGCGGCGGCGCTTGCGCCCGGGATCAAGCAACTCGAATCAGACCTAAATGCCCTGCTGCCCGCCCCGGCGCGGGCCCAGGCCAATCGGTTTAATGAACGCCTTTGTACGATGGGCGTTCCCAAGGCTTTGGCGGGACGTGTCGTGCGATTGGCTGAGCTCGATGGCGCGATTGGCTTGGTTTCGCTTGCGTTGCGCAGTGGCGGAGACGCGCGCGCGATTACGGAGGGGTTCATAACCTTGGGGGATGTCCTTGGTATCGACTGGGTTCAGGGTTTTGCGATGGAAATGAACCCGAGTGACCCGTGGGAACGCCTCCTCGCCGCCGGCCTTGCGCGCGATTTCCATACGATGCGGTTAAACTGGCTTGCGCGCCATGTCGGTCACGATGCCGGGCAGTCGGTGCGTGACTGGGCAGGGGCAAACCATATGCGGATAGCCCAATTTCGTCAGGTGATCGATCGCGCGCGCCATTCTGACCTGCCCTCGCTGGCGATGCTGGCGCAAATCGCGAGTCAGGCTCGGACACTGCTCTCCGCTTGGACGAGTTAGGCGGGCCCAATGCGAGCAATTGCTCAACGCTCACTTGGCTGAGGTATTAAGCTCGGTCGGCGCATCAAGATTTGGAGAGACCTGTCCGAAATTGATTGCCTCGGTTGCATTGAAGAAGATGAACGCGCTTGGCATTTTCACCGGTGCGGATCTCCGCGCAAGAGATTTGGCATTTCTGCAAACACATTTCGGTAAATCGGGTGTTTGGTATTATGGCATAGCGCGTGTGGCGGAAATGACAATGCTGCCCAATTTGCGTTGCCGTTTTAGCACACACCGAGCCCTGAACCTCGGACTGGATTTGGTACATCTGCTATTGATAACATTGCTTATCCAGAGACGCTCATCAGCCTTCTCATACGGCCTGATCACGACGCGTTAAGGGTGCTGGCACAACCGGGAGAATATGCGGCCATTTTTGATGATGATCTACGACACGAAGAAACGCTCTGGGAGACATGGATCGAAGGTTTCACAAGAGCGGGCCACCTCCGCCCCGATGACGGAGCTCGCATCGCCGAAAGCTGGGATCAAACCGCCATATTGCCACGCGAGCGTCGGGCTATGTTAGGTTGCCATTGGGTTTACGTTTGCGGAAACAGCCAGCATGACACGCTTTGTGGCAGGACTTTTGGTTGGGTGGCGGCGGGTCGACCGGCACCTCAATCGAAATGATCGCATGGTCATGACCGCACATGTTTATTCTGATCGCGGTGGTCCCAGTGGCCGCGTCGACGACCAATGGCATCGCAACGAAGTTCGCCATAAACGCCAGATGAACAAACGCCATATTAACGCGGAAGATCATGCGTCATCCTCATCATCGATCAAGATGCGCAGCGCAGCGCCATCGGGGTCATCGAATTGCCCCCGATCGAGTGCCCAGAGGAACGTTGCCAATCCGCCAAGGCCCAAGGCCAACGCAATCGGGATAAGAAAGGCTAGGCCTGTCACGCACGCCCCGCCAACAGACGCAACGAATTCCCGACGACGATGAGCGATGAACAGGACATCGCCACGGCGGCGCCAAGCGGTGTCACCTGCCCCGCCATCGCGAGCGGCACCGCCAGCACATTATACCCAATGGCGAGCACAACATTTTGCTTTACGATCCGCTGAGTGCGCCGCGCCAAGCGTATCGCCAGCGGAATGGCGCTCAGCCCGTCACCCAAGAAGACAAGGTCGGCGGCCTGCTGGCCCACGTCGCTGGCGCTTGAGGGCACCATCGACACATTGGCTGCAGCAAGCGCCGGGCCATCGTTTAGCCCATCACCCACCATCAACACATGCGCGCCACCGGCTTGGAGTCGGCGGACTGTGGCAATTTTATCTTCGGGGTGTGCCCCGGCATGCGCTGTGAGGTTGAGCGCAAGTGCGACCTCAGCCACCGCGCGCGAATTATCCCCCGATATAATGCTGCACAACACACCGAGTTGCGCGAGCGCCTCAAGCGCAGCGGCAGCATCCTGCCGCAACGGATCAACAAAGCTCAGATGGGCGCAAACATGGTCATCAATCATCACGGCCGCAGACAGGCCCGACCCCGCATATTGCGCGCGCATGAGCGCAACGGGATGCCCCGCATAATGACCTGTCATGCCAACGCCCGCCACCTCCTCAATTGCGGTGAGGAGCGCCGGTTGCACATTGCGCGCCGCGAGTGCTGCAGCCAAACCACGGCTAAGCGGATGACGGCTTGCTTGCGCCAGCGCCAACGCGATCGAAGCCGTCTGTGGCTCAAGCTCGCCAACGTTGACGGGCTGCGGCTGCCCCATCGTCAGCGTACCGGTCTTGTCAAATAGCGCGCGATCAATTTTTGCCAGTCGCTCTAGTGCACTGCCATCCTTGACGAGAACACCATTTTTCATCAGCCGACCCACCGCGACGACTTGTGCGACCGGCACAGCAAGGCCGAGCGCGCATGGGCAGGTGATAATGAGCACCGCGACCGCGATGAGCAGCGCTTCATGCCACCCCGCCCCTGCGATCATCCAGCCAGCAAAACTGAGCGCCGCAAGGATGTGGACTACCGGCGCATAGATGCGCGACACGCGATCGGCGATCCGCACAAATTTTGCGCGCGACTGGCTGGCATCAGCCATAATTCTGGCGAGTTGTGCGATGGTGCGGTCTTCGCCTGCCGCCGTAATCGCTATCGTCAGCGGCGCTTCGAGGTTAAGCATCCCCGCGACCACCCGATCACCGATTGATGCCGAACGTGGAGCGCTCTCACCCGTGATGATTGAGGTATCAAGCTGGCTGGTGCCCGCCTCGATAATCCCGTCTGCGGCCAAGCGCTCGCCCGCCGCCACCAAAAGCATCATACCCGCGCGCATCTCGGTGGCGGGCGAGCGCTTGG
>Ga0075023_100000091_pt1 | contig 19556 bp, 14 predicted proteins | sample Str014_FD_71388 | JGI IMG/M metagenome (GOLD analysis project Ga0075023, IMG submission 71388) | Freshwater sediment microbial communities in response to fracking from Pennsylvania, USA - Straight Creek_MetaG_SC_2014 | ecosystem: Environmental > Aquatic > Freshwater > Creek > Sediment | place... | reverse complement strand
GACCACGGACTACGTGCTGGAACGCGCCAACAAGTGCTGTGTGACCAAGGTACTGCAGCCAGCCCTGGCCAGCGACGCGGTGCTGTGCACGGACGGCAGCGGCATGCTGGCCAAGGTCGCCAGCGAACTCGGCTTCGAGCACCACGCCGTGAATACCTTGAAGGGCGAACACACTCGGGGTGCCTGGCACATCCAGAACGTCAACGCGTATCACAGCCGCTTCAAGCAGTGGATGCGCCGATTCAACGGAGTTGCCACGTCCTACCTGCCCAACTACCTGGGTTGGTTTCGTGCGCTGGACCGGAACGCCCAATTCGGCGCCAAACCCTCGTCACTGTTGACGTTGGCCCTCAGCTCGTGACGCTGTCCTCAGGTAACGCGAACTGCGCCATAGAAAAAGGGGCCGAAGCCCCCGTTTTCCCTTCACGCGATACCGGCCTCACGCAGTCGCAGGTTCTGCCTTCGGCTTGTCGATTTTCTTGTTCGGCTGGATGTCGAGCGCCGGCTTGCCATCGGCGTCCACGTCGACCGTCAAGCGGCCACCGTCCACGAGGCGGCCGAACAGGAGTTCGTCGGCCAGCGCGCGGCGAATGGTGTCCTGGATCAGGCGCTGCATCGGCCGCGCGCCCATCAGCGGGTCGAAGCCCTTCTTTGCGAGTTGCTTGCGCAGCGCGTCGGTAAAAGTGACCTCGACCTTCTTCTCGCTCAGCTGGCTCTCGAGCTGCAGCAGGAACTTGTCGACCACGCGCAAGATAATCTCTTCGTCGAGCGCCTTGAAGCTGACGATCGCGTCGAGCCGGTTGCGGAATTCGGGCGTGAACAGCTTCTTGATGTCGGCCATCTCGTCGCCCTGCTCGCGCGAGTTGGTGAAACCGATCACCGCCTTGTTCATCGTTTCGGCGCCGGCATTCGTCGTCATGATGATGATGACGCTGCGGAAGTCGGCCTTGCGCCCGTTGTTGTCGGTCAGCGTGCCGTGGTCCATGACTTGCAGCAGCACGTTGAAGACATCCGGGTGCGCCTTCTCGATCTCGTCGAGCAGCAGCACTGCGTGCGGCTTCTTCGAGACCGCCTCGGTCAACAGACCGCCCTGGTCGAAACCGACGTAACCCGGAGGCGCGCCGATCAAGCGGCTGACCGCATGGCGCTCCATGTATTCGCTCATGTCGAAGCGGATCAATTCGACGCCGAGGATGTAGGCCAACTGCTTCGCGACTTCGGTCTTGCCGACGCCGGTCGGGCCGCTGAACAGGAACGAGCCGATCGGCTTGTCCGGCCGGCCGAGGCCCGAACGCGCCATCTTGATCGCCGCCGAAATCGCCTCGACCGCCGGCTCCTGGCCGAACACGACGCTGTTCAGGTCGCGGTCGAGCGTCTTGAGCTTCGAACGGTCGTCGTTCGACACCGCTGCGGGCGGGATGCGCGCGATCTTCGCCACGATCTCTTCGACTTCGTTGCGCGTGATCGTCTTCTTCTGCTTGTTCTTCGGCAGGATGCGTTGCGCTGCGCCGGCCTCGTCGATCACGTCGATCGCCTTGTCGGGCAGATGGCGGTCGTTGATGAATTTCGCCGAGAGCTCGGCGGCAGCCTGCAGCGCGCCGACCGCGTACTTGACGCTGTGGTGCTCTTCGAAACGCGACTTCAGACCCTTCAGGATTTCGACCGTCTGCTCGACAGAGGGCTCGATCACATCGACCTTCTGGAAGCGGCGCGACAAGGCCGCGTCCTTCTCGAAGATGCCGCGGTACTCGGTGAAGGTGGTCGCGCCGATGCACTTCATCGCGCCGGAACTCAGCGCCGGCTTGAGCAGGTTGCTCGCATCCAGCGTGCCGCCCGACGCGGCGCCCGCACCGATCAGCGTGTGAATTTCGTCGATGAACAGCACCGCGTTCGGCTGGTCTTTCAACTGCTTCAAGACGCCCTTGAGGCGCTGTTCGAAGTCACCCCGGTACTTGGTGCCGGCAAGCAACGCGCCCATGTCGAGCGAGTACACGACGGAGTCGGCCAGCACCTCGGGCACGTCTTTTTGCGTGATGCGCCAAGCCAGCCCCTCTGCGATGGCAGTCTTGCCGACGCCGGCCTCGCCGACCAGCAACGGGTTGTTCTTGCGCCGGCGGCACAGGATCTGGATCACGCGCTCGACCTCGTGTTCGCGACCGATCAACGGGTCGATCTTGCCGTCGCGAGCCAGCTGGTTGAGGTTCTGCGTGAACTGGTCGAGCGGCGAACCCTTGCCTTCACCGTCTTCCTTTTCGCCGTCGCTGTTGCCGGCGTTGCCTTCACTCGGCTTCGCGGGCTCGGGAGGGTCGCTCTTGCGGATGCCGTGGGCGATGAAGTTCACCACATCGAGACGGGTCACGCCTTGCTGGTGCAAGTAATAGACAGCATGCGAATCCTTCTCGCCGAAGATCGCGACCAGCACGTTGGCGCCGGTCACTTCCTTCTTGCCACTGCCGGTCGACTGCACGTGCATGATCGCGCGCTGGATCACGCGCTGGAAACCCAACGTGGGCTGCGTGTCGACTTCGTCGGTGCCACCGACCGTCGGGGTGTTTTCCTTGATGAAGCCGATGAGGCTCTTGCGCAGGTCGTCGGCGTTGGCCGAGCAGGCGCGCAGCACTTCGGCGGCCGAGGGGTTGTCGAGCAAGGCCATCAAAAGGTGTTCGACCGTGATGAACTCGTGGCGCTGCTGGCGCGCCTCGACGAACGCCATGTGCAGGCTGACTTCAAGTTCTTGGGCAATCATGCGGCCTCCATAATGCATTGCAACGGGTGACCACCACGGCGTGCGGCGGCCAACACCAATTCAACCTTTGTCGCTGCGACGTCCTTCGAGTAGACGCCGCAGACGCCTCGACCGTCATGGTGAATCTTCAGCATGATCTGGGTCGCGGTTTCGAGGTCGCGTTTGAAATACTCCTGCAGCACCATCACGACGAACTCCATCGGGGTGTAGTCGTCATTGAGCAGAACCACCTGGTACATGCGGGGCGGTTCCGTCTTTGCAACCTTGCGCTCGACGACCACCGCCCCCTGCCCGTCGTCGGGCTTGGGCCGCGCCACCGGAGGCGCTGCGGGGGGAGTGGGTTCTTCGGGCATGGATTCATTCTATCGAGTTGACGCCGCAGCGTTTCACCCGATCGCATATTGCGCCCACACAGGGTTCTGCAAGGGCGGAACAGTGCCACGCCCACCCGTCTGATCCGCGGGTGTTCCCATCCTTGACAGTCGATTTCCGGCAGCGGGAAAATATGACGCGCGTCACAAATGCTGCCGCGCTGAGGGGAGACCCATCATGCCCACCGGCACAGTCAAGTGGTTCAACGACGCCAAGGGGTTCGGTTTTATCGAACCCGAGGCCGGCGGCGAAGACATCTTCGCGCACTTCTCGGCAATCCAGATGGAGGGCTTCCGAACCCTGAAACAGGGCGGCCGGGTGCGATTCGACATCGTGCAAGGCCCAAAGGGCCAATTGGCACAGAACATCGCACCGATCGACGAGCTCGAAGCGCCCGACGACCTTCAGGCGCCTGTCCCGATAGGCGTGACCGGGCGGGAGTAATCGTCTGCTCTGGCGCTCGGCGCGTCAGAAACCGAAGCTGCATGCGAAACGCGCCTGCGCTTCTCTCGGCGAACGACGTCTCCAGGTCAGGCAATGCTGACCTGAAGCCCCCGTTTACTTGGCGTTCATGCAACTCACCATGAATTGCTTGGCCTCGACATCCCGCAGCTGCTTGTCGTCGGCTTGTTTGCGGCAGGCCCCCATATCGGTTCCGCGCATTTTGCTGGCACGCACTGCGGCGCGAGCGTTCGTCGGGGCCGAAGCCGTTGTCGACGGCGCAGTGGCCGCCGGCTTCGTCGGCTTGCCTTTCGACTTGACATCGGACTTGGCGTCAGCGGCCCACGCCGCGAGTGGAAACGCCAGACAAACGAAGATCAACGCAGACTTGTTCATGATTTGCATTTAGGGTTGCTGCCGGCATTTGCGCCAGCGGTTGGGAACTGGGCTGAATCGGCCTTTGCCGCCTGTTTGCAGTTGTCCTGCGTCGGCGCGCCACTGAGCGTTTTCTGAAATTCGCTCACGAGCGCCGAGGGAGGATAGAAGCCGTCGAGCCTCACCCAGGGCTTGCCGGGGCTCGAACGTATGTAGGTGGTCGGCTGGTGATTCATCTTGTCGCCACGCCAGGCGTCGAATGCGCGCTGAATGGACACGGCATCGGCGCTGGTGCTGGTGTAGTGCGCCCAGACTCCCGCGCTGCCAAACCTGTTGGCGTATTCGGTGAGCTTGCCGGGAGTGTCCTGCTCAGGGTCGATCGAGATCGAGACCATGTTCACCTTGAGCCGATCGGCGCCGAGCCGCTCGCGGACTTCGACAAATACCTGGCTGCTGACAGGGCAAATCGAATTGCAGGTGGTGTAGACGAAATTGAGAATCACCGGGCGACCATCGTCGATCGCCTCGGCGAGTGTCAACTGCTTCGCGTCTGCGCGCGTGACCTTCAGAGCGGGCAGCGTGTAGGCGTGCTCGCTGCGAACTCGGGCCGCCGCTGCTTGGTGGCCGGAGTGGTCTTCCTGCGCCGACGCACCGTCTGCCACCACCAGCACACCGCAGAGCGTGACGGCGATCGAGAGCGCGCACGCTGCCACGGGGCTGGGGCGTTTTCCACGTGTACGCACGGTCATCCTGGTTTCCCTTCGATTCAAGTTCTTCGCAGCCACAGCGCAATTCGTCCTCAAGGAACTATCCAATCGGTTTCGGCACGCACCGGGCCGCCAGCCACGTCGCCGAGTCGCACGATGTAGGCGCCCTTGCTCGCATGTCGTTGCAACTGACCCAGACTCATGTGCGGATAGACATTGGTGCTCTCGGGCGCCCCACTCAGGCGGGACACGGCGGTATTCGTCGCAGGAGTGTCTGCATCAGTGCGGGCCGCAATCACGAGCGGACCCATCCCTGGCACCTGCGCATCCGCGATGCCCGGCTTCGCGCGGGGTGCGTCGCGAGGAATCATGGGGCGCATGCCCATGGCGCGCAGAGGCTGCTTGCTGGGGTTGACCTGGTCGGTGCGCGGCAAGGACAGGTTTCGTGCCTCGTCTTCGGCACGAGCCGCCTCGCGGAGGCTCAGCATGTTCTCGCCACGCTCCAGAAGGTAGTCGCGATGCAGGTTGTCCAGCATGTCGACAAGCGTGTCGTTCAGGTAATCCAGAGCGAAGTAGACCTCCGACTGCAGGACCTCGTCTTCCAGCGGGAGGCTTCGTACCCGCAAAAATTCCTTGAATACCGTCATGCCGCGCTGACGCAACTCTGGCAGTTGGTATGGGTAAACAACGAGCGACGCGGCACGCCACTCGGCGTTCAACGTGATCTTGTCACCACCGCCGAGCGCGCCCGAGAAGAACAGCTTTGCCCTGGGAACCGGCAGACGGGCCAGTGATTCCAGCTGCCTGGGTGTCAGCCAGAACGCCGCGATGTCGTCCTCGCCCAGGTCGGCCAGCAGCCTCTGGAGCTTCGCATCGTCGCCGCCCAACCGGTGTTCGGCGAATTCGATGGGCCGATCGGAAAGCCGGGTGCGCAACTCGCGAACTGCCGTGTCGGCGACATCGGTATCGCCATACACCTGCAGCAGGCGCTGCTTGCGACCTTCGCGCTTTGCGACAGCCGGCAAGCGTTGCGCAAGCACATCTGCCTCGAGCAATGCCCCGCGAGAGAGGTAGATGCTGTAGAAGTCCGTGGTGCTGGAGCGCGGCACCGCCCCGACGCTCGGAAACCAGCACGGTATGCCGCGCTTCTCGCAGAACCCGTGAACCGGCGACCAGTTGCCGGCACCCAACCCGGAGGCAAGTGCGAACACGGGTCTCTTGGCATAGAGCAGTTCCAGTTGCGCCTGCCAGGTCGATGGTGCGCCCTGCAGTTCCCACACTTGCATGGCCCACTTGCGATCGGTCTGAAGCACCATTTCGGCACCGCTGGACATCGTTCGCTGCCCGTGCGTTAGGTTGCCATTTTTCTGCGCAACGATGGCGTTGAGCGTCGCGAGAAAAATTCGTTTGCGTTCCGGGTCGACGTCCGGCGCGATCACCGTGGCCAGTTCGACTTGCGTATCGCTCACCCCGGGCGACCAACTGTTCGACAGATGGCGCAGATAGCTGGCCAAAGCCAGGACTTCGGAATCGCCCAGCTGGTAGCGCGGCATCAGGGGGTCGAGTGCACGCCCGCTTTGATGGCCGCCCTGCCGGAGCGCAATCGCAAGAGAACTCAGCGTGTACGGATCGTGCCGCTGGTTGAAGCTCTTGCGCGCGCGCAGGTTCATGTTGACGATCGCCCTGCGATCCTGGTCGAAGAGATAGCGACCGCTGATGGGCGAGATCTGGCTCGAACCCTCCACCGCCCCGAGACCGCTCGCACGGTGGCACAGCGAACAGGCCGCGGCCGCGCCGCTGACCTTGATCTGCCCGTCGAGCCGAATTCCGACCAGCGGCCGGCCATCGTCGCGCATCCCGTCGACATAGATCCGGCGCCCCTGCTCGATGACTCCGGGGTCATCCGAGAGGCCTGCGATGCCCGGGAGCTGTCGCGCCGCGAGCATGCCCTCATTGCGCCAGACCTGTTCGGAGATGCGTTGGCGCTCCTGGCGCGACCGCTCGTTTGCCGTCTGCACCGGTGCTGCGGAACCCTCGGCCGCTTGCGCATTCGCGCCTTGCGTTCCGAGCGCCAGGACAGCCGCCAATACGCACACCCACACCCGCCCCCACCCCGTGCCGTCGACAGAACGGCGCGCATCGGCGGTCCCAGACGTCATACCGACACCATGGGTTCCGACAGAAATGGGAACGCTTCGCACGGTCGCAGCCTTACTGGACGACAGCCACGAGTTCGACGTTGAAGACCAGCGTTTCGTTCGGGCCGATGCTGCTGCCGGCGCCGCGGGGGCCGTAGGCCAGATTGGTGGGCACCACGATTTCCCAGGTCGAGCCCGCCGGCATTTGCTTGAGCGCTTCGCGCCAGCCGGTGATGACGTTCTCGAGCTTGATGGTCGCCGTCTTGCCTTCCGGCGTGGCGTCGAACTCGGCGCCGTCGACGAGGGTTCCGCGGTACTTCACCACCACGGTGCCCAGATCGCCGGGTTTGTCGCCCTTGCCTTCCTTGACCACGCGGTACATCAGGTTGCCCGGCAACACGGTCACACCGGGTTTGGCCTTGTACTCGTTCTGGAACACGACACCGCGTTCGCGGTTGAGGCTGGCCTTCACCTGGCGCTCGTTGCTCATTTTCTTGGCGATGTCGGCCGACATCGACTGCAGCACGATCTTGAGTTCTTTCTCGGGCATCCGGATGTCACCGTTGGCGAGCCCGTCGCGCAGGCCCTGAACGATCAGGTCGACATCGAAGGGCACGTCGTTCTTGGTCAGTTGGCGGGCCGTCATCACGCCGGTGGCATAACTCATCTTGTCCTTGAGCGTGAGCAGCGGCGGCGTGCCGGGAGACTGTTGGATCGAGGGTGCCTTGCCGGGTGCACGGGTGATTTCCTGCGACGAGGCCGAAGCCGCCAGCAGTGACACGGCAACCAGGACCAGGATGCCTCGGGCCAGCCGCCGGCGCGCGCCAGCGGTTGCGGGTTTGGCAGTTGAGAAGTCAGACATGGTCATTGCGTGCGTTGAAGGTGAAAAGAGGCCTGGGCGGGAGGCGCCGGGAAGGTTGGGCAAGCAGTCCGGTGCCAGGGTTCAGGCTGGCACCGGGGCTGCTTACTTCACGACCGCCACGCCAGTTCCGCTGGTGACGAAGGCCGAAGCGGCCGCACCGTTCGGCACGCCGTCGGCGCGCACTTGGAACTGGTAGCCCCAGCCCGAGAGCAGACCGGTGGTCGTCACGTTGCTGACGTTGCCGGCAGTCGTGGCCGGCGTGGTGGCAGCGTAGGCCGTGATCCAGACGTTCGCGCCCAGGTTGCCGATCGCAGTACCCGTCGCCGAAGCGTTGGTGCCGCCGGCGTTGCGGTTGCCGCCAGTGACCGTCACCGTCGGGCGTGCCGTGTACCCGGAACCAGCGTTGTCGATCACGATGCTGACCACACCGCCGGTCGTGCCGACGACCGGGCTCACGACCGCATGCGCCGTGGCCTGCACCCCGCCGGCGACCGGTGCAGAGATCACCACTGCAGGTGCGGTGACGTAACGGCTGCCGCCGCTGGCCAAGGTGACGCTGGCAACACCACCGGTGCGGCGGGCCTGTACCGTGTAGCCGGAGTTGTTGTTGGCCGCGTCCGTCCAACTCACCAGCGCCGTGCCCGCACTGCTGGACACCGCGCTGACACCCGTCGGCGCCGCCACGGTGCCAGCCGCCATGTTGACGGTCGCAGTGACATTGCTCACCGGGCCCAGCGCGGCGCCGTTCAGCGGCAGCACTCGGAAGTAGTAGTTGCTTCCCAGGAAATTCACCTGTGAAGCGATTGACACAACTGCCGAGGCGGCGCCGCTTGCCGTCAGCGGTGCCGTGTAGGCCACGCTGGCCGCAGCCACCGGATACCAGCGATTCTGCGCGGCATTCGCACCCGGGTATGGCGTCGCCGACAAAGTCGTTGCCGTCGAGCATTGCGCGGCAAAGCTGTTACAGACCTGCACCTGGTAGCCGGTCTCGCCCTGCGAGGTATCGACCCAGTTCACCGCGAACTTGGAGCTCGCCAGCGGCAGAGAGACCAGTTGGGCACGCGCACCGGTGGCGGCGTTCAGAATGGCGCCCGCCGTGGTGCCGGTGACAGTCGTGACAGCCGAGCCACCCGCACCGCTGACAGTCACGGTCAGCGAGTACGGCACGGCCTGTGCGACACCCGTGAACGCTGCGGTGCCCGTTGCCGCACCAGCGAAGGTTTGCTGCGCGAGCGCCACGCCACCCACCGTTCCCGACACCACCACGCTGCTTAGCGCGCCGAGATTGGGGTTGGCGTTGCTCCAATTCAGGGTCAGCGAGCCAACGCTCGCAACCACCGGGGATGAGGTGACCGCGACCGGCGCCGTGGTGCCCGTTGCCGTGTTCGATACCGCGGTACCGCCATTGAAGTCACGCGCAGTCACTGCAAACGTGTAGACGGTATTGGCTGCGAGACCCGTGGCCGTGCCGGTGGTGACGTTGCTGCCGAAGCTCGCCGAGCCGGATGCCGCGGTGGCGCTGGTCCAGCGCAGGTCGAAGGCAATTTCGTTGCTGGAGTTGTCGGTCCACTTCAGCGCCACGCTGCTGGCGGTGTCACTGACCACGCTCAGGCCGGACGGCGCCACGAGGCTGGCCACTTGGCGAATCGGCGCGGACGCCGTCTCGCCGGCAGTGTTGACTGCCACCACGCGGTATTCGTGGTCACCGCTGCCCAGCACCACGGTGTCATCGGTATACGACGTGGCGTTGGCAAGCGTGTTGATGCTTACGACGAAGCTGCCGGGCACCGAAGGGAAGCTGGTCAGCGTGCCCACCGGCACGTACGCGCCGACGACCGCGCCGGCAACAGATGCCCGCTCGACGCGGAAGCCGATCTCGCCCTTGGCGCTGCCCAGGCTGGAGGCCGCACCGCCAGGCGTCGGGTCCACCCAGGTCAGCATCGCACCGCCCGCGGAAGACGCATTGAGCGTGAGACCGGTCGGCGCGTCAGGCACCGCGTCCATCGAATGGAAGCTGATCGGGCGCATGAAGTCGTTTTCTTCGTGGCCCAGGATGTGGCAGTGCCACACGTACTCCCAGCCGAAGTCCGTGATCACGTTGGCCATGGTGGCCGGCGCACCGGTGTAGGGGTCGACCTGCGTGAAGCCGGTCAGCGACCCTTCGGCCTGGCTCGGGTCGAGCAGGCGCACGCTGCTCGGAAGACCGAAGCCCGGCAACTTGGGCTTCTTCGCACGCACGGCGACGATCACGTCTTCCAGCGGGCTCATCTTGATGGTCTCTTTCCATCCGAGCTCGTTGGGTTCCGGCGGAGTGATGAAGTTGTCCCAGCCCACGCGGTTGATCAGTTGCACGTTGACCAGGTGGAAGTGGATCGGGTGCGTGTCCACGCCGTTGTGCGTGATCTTCCAGATCTGCGTTTCGCCGTCGGCGATCTCTTCGGTCGGCGCGTCGACGTAGCCGAGCGGAATGGTGGTCTGCGTGAGTGCACTGTTGTACGGAATCTCCGTGCCGAAGGTGGCGTTCAGGCGGCCATAGGTCGGATCGAACAGTTCCTGGATGGCCTTGGTCTTGACCAGGTAGCTGGAGACCGGCTTGGTCGGGTTGATCGTCGTGTCGGCGGCAGCCGTGGCGGCGACGATGCCGGCCGGGTTCGGCTCCAGCGGCGAAGGCAGGATCGCAGCCGTCGGCGGCGCGGTGTAGCCGCTACCGGCATTGCCGAGCGTCACGTCGAAGACGCGGCCCGTGGCACCCGCGGTCGGTGCCGTGCCACCCGCCGGCGGCGCGGTGAACGTGATCAGCAGGCCCGGCGCCGGATTGCCAGGCTCGGAAGCCGCGGTGCTCAGGTCGTTGTAACCGCCACCGCCTGAAGACAGCGGGTTGGTCGGGTCGGGCAAGGTCATCGTGATCACGTCGACGCTGCCGGTGCTGGTGGCCTTCGCGGCGACCAGCGCCGTACCGGCCACGGCCGTTCCGGTGATCGTCACCGTCGGCATCACCGCGTAGCCGCTGCCGGGGTTGGTGATGTTGATGCCGGTGATGGCACCGTTGGTGATGACCGCCGTGCCGGTGGCGGTCACGAAGCCCCTCGGTGCCGCCTGGAAAGTCACGGTGGCGCTGGCGTAATTCGCACCGGCGCTGGAGATCTTGATGCCGCTGACCTTCAGCGAAGTGTTGGCGGTGACCCCGCTGCCCTGCCCCACCGCCACGACGGTGATGATGGGGGCCGTCGCGTAGCCGGAACCGCCGTTGATGACCCTGAACTTGTCGATCTTGAGCGTCGCCTTGGCGGTGGCGCCGGTGCCCGTGGTGTCGCCCGCTCCGCGGCTGATGGTGACGGATGGGGTGCGGGTGTAGCCGCTGCCCTGGCTTTGCACCAGGATGCCGTTGAAGGCCGCATTGGGTGTGCCGGGAACGAAGTCGAACGACGGCGACTTGATCGAGCCGTTGTACACCGAGGCGAAGGCCTTGGTGTCGGTCCAGGTCTTGCCGAGGGCGGCGTTGTAGGCCGACTGGGCCACCACCGGCGTCTCTTGCGCCACCGCGTAGGCCTGCTTGATCTTGCCGTCCAGAGTGGTGAACGCCGCGGCAGTGCGCTGCGTCACGCCATCGGTCTCGATCGAGGCGATGCCTGGGGTGGTCACCGCCGCGGCGACCTTGATCTGCATGATCGTGCGGGTGTTCGGGCCGTAGCCCGGACGGGTATCTTCTGCACCACCCGTGGCCGAGTTGTCGCCGTAGCCGGTGAAGTACTCGTTGCGTGGGTCGGCGGCAGGCACCGGTGCGCCGGAGTCGTTGTAGACGATCAGCGTCTTGCCGGCGTACTTGGAGAAGTCGACGACGATGTCGGCACGCTCGGCGTTGCCGATGTGCAGCCCGCTGGTTCCGAAATCGACGTTCAGCACCGCGGCGCGGCCCTTGTCGAGCAGGTAGTTGACGGGGGTTGCGTCCTTGATGGCCACGCCGGGCAGCAGACCGCCTTCGTTGCCGATCTGGAAGATCGTCGGGCCCTGGGTGGCCGGGTCCGGCACGCCGCCTGCGTGGCCGTAGACGTCACTGGTCCAGATATCCGGAGTGCAATTGCCGTCGCTCTTGGTCACGCCGGCGGCGCACGGATTCGTCCACAGCTGCACCGGGACCATGGCAACCTCGGTGTTGTCCATCGTCAGCGGAATCTTGGCGCCATTGGCGTCGAGAACGGGCGTGCCATCGGCCGCGGTCTGATAGACCGGGTTGCCCGCCGGGTCAAGTACCGGCGCATGCACGGTGCCATCGGCGACGAACATGTTGAACGTCATCGTGCGGTCGTTCGACGCATTGAGGATCTTGAACCGATAGGGCTTGGGCTCGACCGTCATCGTCGGGTAGGCGACGCCGTTGACCAGTGGCGTGTCCATCCACGCTTCGGGCGTCAGCGTCACGTCACCATAGGCGCCGGACGGCAGGTTGTAGGCCGACGGGTACGACGGCCAGAACCACGGGCCCCAGTGCCAGCGGCCGACCGAATTGAAGGCGGTCGCCTGATTGGGGTCTTGCACCGTCTCGTAGACGTGGGGGTACCACAGGTCGCCGGGTTCACCCCAGGCCTTGGTGTCCCAGCGCGCGTCCTGGAGCAGGATGTCGTCGGGGACGAAGGTCTTTTCCTGCAGGATGAGCGGGATGGTGGCGTCTGCGCCGGGAATGACCTTGTCGGCGATCAGCTTCTGCTCGGTCGCGTCGGTCAGGAAGTAGGCCGAGGCCAGGCCGGCGTAGGCGTTCAGTCGTGTGATGCCGACCGAGTGGTCGTGGTACCACTCCATGCGGGCCGACTGGCCGTTCGGAAAGTAGTAGGTCATGGCGCCCGGGCCCGGGTCGTTCATGTCGGGCACGTTGAGGGCGCCGGGGCCGCGAAGGAAGTCGGGCGCCAGGCTCGGATCGAGCGGCAAGCCCTCGGGGGTACCGCTGGCAATCGAGCCGGCCACGCTTGCGTCGTTCTCACCGATCGGTGCGATCCACGTGTGCGGGCCACCGTCGCTGATCCACGGCGTGTCGCCGCCGTGCAGGTGGATGTTGGTGCGGTTTTGCGTGTAGGTGTGCATGCCGTCCGGACCGAATCCGGAACCCGGCACGGAGGGGTCCAACGGCAGGAACATGTCGCCGTTGCGAGCGACCACGGTGGCTACTGTCTTGTCGACCCATGCGTTGGTGGCGGACGCAGGGTCGAACACCAGTTCGGGGATCGTGGTGGTTGTGGTGGTGGCGCGGCCGGCCGGCAGCAGGTTGTGGAACTTGATGCGGGTCGGTGCACCCTGCAAGCCCATCGCGACCGATACGGCGTTGGTGCTGGTGGCCTGGATGATCGGCCCGAGGTAGTGCGGGTTGTCGACGGCCTTGGCCTGGACCTTGACGTAGGCGCCTGCGCCGTCGACGGCCAGCTTCCCAGCGGCATCCGTCTTGTTGACCATGATCGGCGAGCCGTCCGGGTAGGTCAGTGGCACGGCCTTGCTTGTCCAACCGCTCGGGGCCGTCAGGCCATGGGTGGCGAACTGGTCGATCTGCACGTAGCCGCGCAGCGTGGAGGCCTTCTTCAAGTCGGAGTGAAACTTCTCGCGGTACTCGACGGAGGCGATCTCGTAGTAGTCGTCGCCGCTGGCGGTGCCATCGGGCTTGACCCACTTGGCAGGCACGGCCACCGGGATGTACTTGACCGTGACGCCGTCCGACAGGGTTTGCGGCTTGCCGAGAAGCGGCAGCGGATCGACGAACTTGCGCAGGGCCTTGCCAGTGCCGGGGTAGCCGGCGGGGTAGAGCTTCGCGACGGCGGCCGCGTATGCCGCCTGATTGGCCGGGTCATATGCCGCTGGAGCGGCCGTGGCCGGATCCCACAGGCGAGCTCCGGACGGGCTGCTGGCGAAATACGACTGGATGATGAAGGGCGTGTTGTTGATGTCGAACGCATCACCAAAACCGGGCCCTGCCTGCGTGACGGAGGTTGCAGCAGCCATGGCTGCAAAAGTAACCGTGGCGCGGGCGACCGGGCTGCGCAGGAACTTGAAACGTTTGCTCATTGAAACCTCTTGTAGGGCTGCCGAAACACACAGACGGCGACTCCGAAACTCCCCGCACTGCAATGGGCCAGTCGGAAATCGCTTGGAATTGAATCTAGAAGTAAGTTTGTGTGAACGGCAACTTGCTGTCGCCGGCCTGATACCCCGCACCTCGATGGGGGAGAGATACGCTCGGACTGGGTATCTATCAGGGTTTGCCGGCTCAACCAAAACGCAGACCGCGCAGCGGAAAAAGCTCACACAAAGGCCGTTTTTGCGAATAATTCGGGGGTTTTTACCGACATTGACCGCATCGTTGCACTTCAGCAGAAAGTCCGGCGGATGTTTCGGGGCGGCAAGTTCAAAGGCCTCAAGTCGGGCAGACCCTCCTCAAATTAAATGGAATTAATTTCTATCGCCGTGAATTAGGGGGGTAACTTGTTAAAACACATTAAGTGAATTTTTCTCAATTGCGGAATCGATGTGTTAGTGGTACCCAACACCGATCAACAGATCGAACTCCCGGCATTCGATCGCTCCGCATTCGATGCGGAGTCGCAATCGCCCTTGCCTCGGGTTCGTGGGCGCTCGCCGGTTGATTGGCCCGTCGTCCGACGGGCCTGCGGCCATCGTGTCTAGGCGACCGAGGTCGTCCCCGATGTGCCGCGCGGCAGATGAGGCGCTGAGCGCTCCACCAAACCGAGTTCGAGCGCGAACATGCGCAACTCGATCGCGCTCCTCAGCTTGAGCTTTTGCATCAAGGAGGCCCGGTACTTCTCGACGGTCTTCGGGCTCAGGGACATCTGCTCGCCGGCACCTCGATTGGTGTTCCCTTCGGCCACGAGGCGGAACACGGTCAACTCGCGCGGCGAGAGGCAATCCAGGGGATGCAGGTCGCCGCGTTGTTCTCGCAGGTGGTCCGCCAGAACGTACTGCCGCGTCATTTCTGCATCGAGGTAGAGGTCGCCGCCGCGAACGCACCGGATGGCGGCGAACAGGTCCTGTTCGCCGGAGTCCTTGCGCACGTAGCCGTCGCAGCCGGCGCGCAGCGTGTCGCGCACCAGATCGCCTCCCCCGAGATCGCTGAGCAACAGAACCTTCTGCTCACGCCGCCGCTCCTTGATCTTGCGCGCCGCCACCAGGCCGCCTTCGCCAGGGAGGCGGACGTCGATCAGCACGAGGTCGGGATGGAGGTCGATGGCGCGGGCGACCGCGGCCGATACGTCGCCCGCTTCACCGACGACCTCGTTGCCATCCACCTTGTCCAGCGTGGCGCGCAGGCCCTTGCGAATCAGCCATTGGCCGTCGGCCACCAGTACTCGGTAGGTCATTTCGCGCCTTTGAGCGGAGAGGAAGGGTTCGGAGTGAACGGACTGGCAGGAAACGGTGGCGGCGGGGCCCCGCGGCTCGGGGGTGGAGAGATTCCGGGCCGGGATGCACCGCTCGATCCAGTGCGCACCGAAACGACGAAACGCCAAGCGTCGTAGGTCTGCGCGTCCTCGAAACCCTTCTGCAGGGAACTGAATCCGGTCTGGCGGAACGGCATTCCGCTGGCCTTGCTGTACACGCCGATCAAGGCATTGCCCTGCCGCACGACACCCCACGGCGTCTGCGGCGACATCGGGTCGGCGAACAGCTTGCGAATGTGCCGTCGCGTCTCGGGGAATCGACGATCCTCGATCAAGTCGTCGAATTGCACCGGCCAGGAATGCACCCCGCGTGGCGAGGCACGCCAGTACGACTGGATGGCCTCGCGGTATTGCTCGCCGACGAAGAGGAGTTCCTCCTCGTTGGCTCTTTGCCGTGCATCGATCAGGCGTTGACCCGTCTGCACCGCGCCGAGGGCGGCCAGCGCGAGCACGATCAGCACACCGATCAGCATGAAGCCGCCTTGCCTCGCGCGACGCGCGGCGATGCGTGAACAGGTCCGCCCGGTCACGGGGATGTCCCCTCTTCGGGTGCGCTGGCTGGTTGGCTCGATGAGTCTGCACTGCGCTCGCGGTAGGCCTGCGCGCCCGAAGGCTCGGCCACGTCGTAGACGGCGCCCTTCTGGCCGGACGGTGGCGGGATGATCTGCCAGTCGACCGTTTCGGTGATTGGGTTGACCGGCACGGCGCGCAGATAGCGCCGCTCGACGAGGTCGTCGAGCTTGTCGGGATAGGTGCCACGGTCGCCGTAGTAGCGGTCGATGGCCTGGCGCATTTGCGCGAGGTTGTGAGTCACCACGTGCTCGCGGCCCCGCGCCAGTGAGTCCATGTAGCGCGGCACGGCGATCGACAAGAGCAGGCCGAGTATGGCCATGACGACCACGAGCTCGATCAGCGTGAAACCATGGCAGGCCACGCGCCCCGGCAAACGGGCAGCAGCGAATTGCGTGTTCGTGTGCATCACCACTCCCGATACGGTTGGCCGTTCATGCCAACGCCTTCGGCGTGCGAGAACACGTCGAACACATCGGCGCCGGCGCTGGGCGACTGGGGGCCGCTGGAATAGCTGCGCAGGCCCCAGGTGGCCGACGCCGGCTGCTGATCTTCCGGCGCGAACGGGTCGCGCGGCAGCCGGCGCAGAAAGTACATCGGCTCGTGCCCTGGCGACTTCTGGTTGCGTGCCCCGGAGGTGAGCGTCTCGAGGTCGGGGGGATAGCCCGAATCGCCGACCTTTCGCTCTATCAGCCCCAGGTCGGCGGCTGCCTTGTACCGGTCTAGGGCGACGCGAATTTCCCTCAGCGCCTCGCGCAGTTGCTGCTCGCGACCGCGCTGTACCGTCAGTTCGGCCAACGGCGCAGCAAGCATGGACATGAGGCCGAGAAGTGCCAGCGTCACCACGAGCTCCATCAGGGTGAAGCCGCGCTGACGAGCGGCGCGCGGCGCGTGGCGAGCCTTCATTGCGGCGCGCTTGCCGCAGGCGCCGGTATCTCGGCTGCCGGAGCTGCCGGAGCCGCCGGTGCCGCCGGAACGCCGAGCGGCGCACGACCCGGCATCGGTCGCGGAGTGACCAGCGGCTGAACAGACGGAACCGCCGCAGCGCCGTTGCCGGTCGCCTCCGGACGCGCCGGCGCGGTGGTCGCATCTGCCGGCGGGGCTTCACCCACCGGGGCGGGAGGTGTCGCGGGGGCTGCCGGGGCTCGCCCAACCGGAGCCGCCGCGGCCCCGCTCGGCGGACTGGCCTTCACCACCGACAGCGGCTCGATGCGAAGCTGGCGGTCGCGCACGCTGGTCTCGCTGCCTGACCACGCATCCGCTGCGCGCAGGTCCGGCACGGCTTGCGGACGGATGATGTGCGGGGTGATCGACAGCACGATCTCGCTCTTCTTGCGATCGCCGGTCTGATTCGAGAACACGCGACCGACGACGGGCAGTTGGCCCACGACCGGCACCTTCTGCGCCGAGTTGCGGTCGGCATCGCTGATCAGCCCCGCCATCACTTGCGTCTCGCCGTCGCGCAGCCGCAGCGTGGTCTGCGCGCTGCGGGTACCGATCTGGTAGGCGCGGCCGCTCTCGGTCTGGATGGTGTCGCTGACGTTGCTGACCTCCAGGTTCAACTTGATGCCCACGTCGCCGTCGGCATACACCTGCGACTCGACCTCGAGCTTGATGCCCACGTCGACGTACTGGATCGAACCGGTGATGACGCTGTTCTGCCCCGCCTGCTGCGGCGAGATCAGGTTGGTGATGACGGGCAGCTTGTCGCCCACCAGGATGCGCGCCTTCTCCTTGTTTCGCGAGCGGATGCGCGGACTTGCCAGGATGTTGGTTTCGCCGTCCTGAAGCAGCAGGTTCAACGTGGCCGACAGGCCCGAGACCTGCAGATCGTTGCGCGTGAGCGCGCGCAAGCCACCGAGGGTGAGTGACCCTCCCGTGCCGACCGAAGGTGTGCTCACCGTGAAACTGGTGGGCAGCTTCAAGCCGATCTCGCTGGCGCGGCTGCTCGAAACCTCGAGCACCTCGACCTCGAGCATCACCTCCGCATCGGGCAGATCGTTGGCGGCGACCAGCCGCTCGGCCAGCGCGATTGCTTCGGGGGTATCGCGGATGACCATCGTGTTGGTGCGCACATCGGTGACGACGTCCTTGGTCTTGATCATCGTCTTCACGATGTTGGCCATGAAAGCGACATCGATGTTGCTCAACTGGAAGCTGCGCACCTTGAGTTCCGCCAGCTCTTTCTGCTTGGCCGCGGTCGCCGGATAGATCATCAGCGTGTTGCCGTTGAGCACCCGCTTCTCGAGCTGGTTCTGCATCAGGATGACGTCCAGCGCGTCCTCGATCGAGGCGTCACGCACGTAGATGGTGGTGCGCAGGTCGCTCTTCACGTCGCGATCGACGATCAGGTTGACGTTGCCCGCGCGTGAGAACGCGTCGAACACCATCTTGAGCGGGGCGTCGCGGAACTGCAGCGTCACCGGCCGCTTGAACGCCGCGTGCGCGGCGAGCTGCTCTTCCCGAGCGAGCCGATCCGTTTGGATCCGTTGTTCCAGTGCCCGCAGGAGTTCGGCCGCCCGCAGGTTCTGCGGGTTCTCCTTGAGCACGCGGCGCACCGGTTCGAGTGCCTGCTCGAACTGCTTTGACTGCATCAGGCGGTCGGCCGACTGCAGTTGAACGATGGCACGGCGCTCCGCTTCAACGGCCGCCAATCCGGCCTTGATGCGATCGTTGCCGGGGTCGATTCGCTCCGCATCGCGGTAGCGCTGTTGGGCCAGGTCCAGGCGGCCGGCGCCGCGATCGTCGTCGGCCGCGCCGACCAAGGCCTGCACCGCGCTCGTGCGCTGGTTGAGGTAGTCGATGCGATAGCGGACGTTGTCGGGCTCGAGGGCATTCGCACGGCGCAGGCTTTCGACGCCTTCGGCGGCACGCCCCTTGGCCAGCAGGTCGAGGCCTTCGCTGTGCTCGCGCTGAGCGGCACAACCGGCCACCAGCACCAGGACAGCAAGCATCGAACACGACATGCCACGACCTCGTCGAATGCCGTCTGCGATACCGGGAGTGAAAAGAGTGCTCAGGGCCACGTGGATTCTCCGTCGACGCCGAGACGCAGCGTCAGGTTCTGTTGCAAGTGCAGGAAGATCAGTTCGCGCGGGGCGATGCTCTCCAGCCGGTACCCGCCTTCGAGCACATCGCCGGCCTTGGCCTGGATCAGGGCTCCGCTGTTCGCGGCCAGGAAAACGCTGGCCGGGAGCCCTCTTTCCTTCATCGTGCCGTAGTAGCGGTAAGGCAGCTGCGGCGGCGGGGGAGGCGCAGGAGGCGGTGGCGCCACGATCGCCACAGGTGGCGGTGGCGGCGGCGGTGGCGGCCGCACGACCTCGCGCTGCGTCGGCGAAAACGGGTCGGCTTCCCCCGCAGCCACGAGCAATCCTCGTTGGGGCAACTGGGCGGGTGTGCTGCAAACCGGAGCGTCGACGACAGCAGCGGCGGCTCTCGCGGCAGAGCGAGCCGCCGCGATGGCGGACGCCACCGGCTTGCCACGGGCGCCGGTGTTGTTCAAGAGAAAGTCGCGGCCGAACCATAAGGCCAGGGCCAGCGACACCAGGATCGACAGTCGCTTGCGTGACGTCATCGCGCCTCCCGGCGAAAGAACAGGCTGAAGCGCAATCGGCCGTTCAGCGATGGCCCGCCGGTCGAAGTGCGCTCGAGCTCGAGCGCGTCGAGCGCCGCGTAGGGCATCGCATTGAGAATCTCGAACACCAGTCGGCGCATGGGGCCGTAGCCACCCTTGACCGGCAGGACGACGCGCAGGCGCACCAGGTCGGGTTCGAGCTCTTCGGCGCTGTACTCTGCCCCGTCGACCGATACGCCAGATGTGCCCAGCAGCGAGAGCAGTTCACCAATCACCTGGCCTCGGCGACCCAGGGACGGGAGGCCGTCGCGCACGGCGTCGCGCGGGTCGCGAACCAC
>Ga0075023_100000089_pt1 | contig 20010 bp, 17 predicted proteins | sample Str014_FD_71388 | JGI IMG/M metagenome (GOLD analysis project Ga0075023, IMG submission 71388) | Freshwater sediment microbial communities in response to fracking from Pennsylvania, USA - Straight Creek_MetaG_SC_2014 | ecosystem: Environmental > Aquatic > Freshwater > Creek > Sediment | place... | reverse complement strand
ACATAACCGCAGGCGAATTTGTGGATCAAAGGAATATCCATGCCGCCCACAAAGCCAACCTTGCCAGTTTTCGAAGCCGATGCGGCCATCATGCCCACGAGGTATGAGCCTTCATGCTCCTTGAACACGATCGATTCTGTGTTTGGTGGGTCCACCACCATGTCGATGATCGCGAACTTGAGGTCCGGATAATCCTTGGCCACCTTGGTTACGGCTTCGGCTTGTCCAAAGCCGGCTGCGATGATGGGGGAATAGCCCTTGTCAGCGAAGTTGCGGATCGCCTGTTCGCGCTGGGCTTCATTGGAGATTTCGAACTCTGCAAAGCCTTGGCCAGTTTCCTTCTGGAACTTTTCAGCACCGTGGAACATCGATTCATTGAAAGACTTATCGAACTTGCCACCAGTGTCGTAAACAATGGCCGGGCCCATGTCGGCAGCAAACGCGCCAGACATCATGAGCGTTGAAAGTGCAGCTGCACCGAGAAGTGATTTGATCATCTTTGAAACTCCCTGAAATTTTGATAGGCCGATCAAGCCCTAAGCACAATTGACGCTAAAATTAATCCTTTGGCAAGCACCCCCGCAGGGCCACCCCTTGAAATTTCTGCAATACCGCCTAACTCTATTGCATGGAACAGAAACTCAACGTCGCAATCAGCCCCGAACAGCTCCAAGCCATCGGCAATGGCTTTGTGGCCTATGTCAAACCCATTGCTTTGGACGATGCTGCCAAACTTTTAGGCCAGCCCATCAAGCTCGGCCCGCAAGACAAGCTCTATTGCCTCTACAACGCCAACGGCGCACCAATCTCGATTTCACAATCCTATGATGCGGCCGTGGGCAGCGCCATGGAGCACGAGCTGGTGTCTGTGCGGGTGCACTGAATTATATCTTCCCCGCTTGCCGGGGCGGTGTCGGCGCAGCCGACCGAGGGGAGAACCTTACTTCACCAACGCGCCCTTGAGCGCGCCTTCGATCAGCTTCACAGTGTTTCCCAAACCATAAAGCGCTGCAAAACTGCCAAACCTTGGCCCCTTTTCCTCGCCTAATAATACTTGATACAGCATGTTGAACCAAGTTTGGCCGACGCCAATGCTGCCATCTTTTTGCGTCACAGTGTAAGGTTCGCGCCTTCCAATGTCATAAACCTTTTGTTGGATCGCTTCGGGCGTTGAACCTTCCGGCAGCCCACGCAAAGCTGAAACCAAATCTGTCAAGGCCGCTGCCTCTTCAGTCGACGCCGCGCGATATTTTTTTGCGGGCTTCACAAAATCCACATAATACCGAATGGCATAACCCACCAACGCATCTAATCTGGGATGAGTGGCGGGTGTCACATCCGGCATATAGCGCTTGATGAAAGCCCAGAGGACGGCCTTGTCTTCGGTGTTGGCGACAGAAACCAAATTCAACAACAGCGCGAAGGTCACACCTCCCGTCTCAGGCACGGGCGGCTCTCCGCCATGAATATGAAACACAGGGTTCATCAATTGATCAGAAATATTATTGCCTTGGCGTTGATACCCCGCCAAGTGCTGGGCATATTCATCAACGGCGCGCGGGATCACATCAAAGAACAATTTCTTGGCTTCGCGCGGGCGGTTATACATATAAAGTGAAAGCGAGTTCGTATCGGCATAGGTCAGCCATTCATCAATGGTGAGGCCGTTGCCCTTGGATTTGGAAATCTTCTGGCCCTTGTCGTCAAGGAACAGCTCATAGACATAATGTTCCGGCGCCTTGCCGCCCAAAATATCACAAATGCTATCATAGATCGGCGCGTTGGATTGGTGGTCTTTGCCGAACATTTCAAAATCCACGCCGAGCGCGGCAAAGCGCATGCCGAAATCCGGCTTCCATTGCAGCTTGGTGCGCCCGCCGCGCACATCAAGCGTCACATCGCTGCCGTCTTCATCCACAAAAGTAATCGTGCCCTTCTTGGCATCCACCGCCTTCATCGGCACATAGAGCACGCGGCCTGAGATCGGAGAGATCGGCAGAAACGGCGAATAGGTCGCCTGCCGCTCTTCGCCCAGGCTTGGCAACATCACGCCCATGATGGCTTCATATTTTTCCAAGGCGCGCATCAGCATCGCATCATATTTGCCGGACTTATAATAGTCCGTGGCGCTGCCGAATTCATAGTCAAAGCCAAACGTGTCCAAGAATCGGCGCAGCATCGCATTATTGTGATGGCCGAAGCTTTCATAGTCCCCGCCGAAAGGATTGGGCACTGAAGTGAGCGGCTTGTGCAAATGGGGCAGAAGAAAATTTTTGTCCGGCACATTGTCCGGAATCTTCCGCATCCCATCCATGTCATCAGAAAAAACCAGCAGGCGCGTCGGCAAATCGCTCATCAGCGAGAAAGCCTTGCGCACCATGGTGGTGCGCGCCACTTCGCCAAAGGTGCCGATATGCGGCAGGCCCGAGGGGCCGTAACCCGTTTCGAACAGCACAGATTCCTGCCCCGATTTTTCGACGCGCTTTAAAATCTTGCGCGCCTCCTCAAAAGGCCAGGCTTTCGATTCAAGGGCGGCAGTGCGAAGGGCAGGGGAAATCGTCATCAAATAGGGTTCCAGCGTAAGTTCCCGCCTCTTTAGGCAGTGGCTCTGCATGGGTCAATCTTATCTGGTTTATCCTCAATAAGCGGGGAGGATGAGAAAGCCAACTTGAATTCGGCCCCACCCCACCCCATCTGTTGCGCGGCATTGGAGGACGCTGACATGATTTTCATTCTCAATCTTCTGTGGTTCATCTTCGGCGGTTGGCTGGCGGGTTTGCTTTGGCTTCTCGCGGGCGTCATCATGGCCTGCACCATCGTTGGCCTACCTTGGGCGCGGGCCTGCTTCATGATCGCGCGTTATTCCTTCTGGCCCTATGGCTACGATATTGTCGCGCGGGATGCTTACTACGGCCGCGATGACATGGGCACAGGCACCTTGGGCACTATTGGTAACATCATCTGGTTTGTCTTTGCCGGTTGGTGGTTGGCGCTCAGCCACATCTCATTGGCCATTGGTCTGGCCTGCTCAATTATCGGTATTCCCTTTGCCTGGGCCCATGTGAAGCTGGCCATCGCTTCGCTCTTCCCCATTGGCAAGACGGTGGTTCCAGTGGATCACCTGCACATCTTGCCAAAGCAACTCACGCAAAATCAGCGGGCTTAAACCGGTAAGCCGTTGAGCAAAATTCACATACCACTTGGATCGCGCCATCTTTAATCATATCGGCGCGATCTTCGCTGGCAAAGTTGCGCAACATGCTTTCCACCGCCTCTGGTGAACAAGTGCAATGGCGGCTGATGGGGATGGCCGGATAAACCGTCACGCCATCTTCGTGGTAAAGCCGATAGAGCAGTTGCTCGGATGTGAGGCTGGGGTCCAGCAATTCATGATCTTCCACCGTGTCGAGCAGAAGCCGGGCTTTCACCCAATTATCGTCTTCTTTCATTTCGGGCGTCATGCCTTCAGGCGCATCGCCCATCTGTTCCGGCAAGGGTGAAACGCCGCCAACGCTCGGCAAGTGCTGCACCAGAATGGCCCCGGCGCGCCAATGCGTCAGTTTCTCGCCGCGTGCCAGCAAAGGCCCCGCCGCCACCCGCAATCGCGTGGGGATTTGTTCCGATTGCTGAAAATAAGTATGCGCCGCATCAGCCAAAGTGTTTTGCCCCAAGGGCACGATGCCTTGATAGCGCTCCATGTCTTGGCCTTGATCGACCGTCATTGCCAGATAGCCCTCGCCCAGAAGCTCTTTTTGTTTTGCATTGGGGTTTGCTGCCACACGATCTTTCACAAAAGACGCCATGCCCCGCACCTGCCCAGGTGAAACATAATCAGCAACAATCCGTGAGACAGGCCCATCTGTCTTCGTCTGTAAAATAAATTTGCCGTTGAATTTGAGCGCTGTGCCCAGCATCGCCGTCATCGCCACAGATTCCGCCACGAGTGCTGACACCGCATCTGGGTATTCATGCTTCGACACAATGTCATCAATCACCGGCCCTAAACGCACAATGCGCCCGCGCACGCCAAGCGGCTTGACCTCAAAAGGAATAACATGGTCTTCGTTGCTCATTTCCCAAAGCAGCTCAACAAAATCGCCTTCTGCGCATGCAAACGGTTTTCCGCTTCGTCGAACACCACAGACTGCGGCCCATCAAACACGCTGTCTGTCACCTCTTCATTGCGGTGCGCAGGCAAGTCATGCATGAAAATTGCACCATTGGCCGCATGTTGCATCAAGGCATCGTTCACTTGAAAGGCGCGCAATAAATTATGCCGGCTGGCCACGTCATCATTATGCATGGAAACCCAGGCATCGGTTATCACGCAATCCGCCATGTGGACCGCGTCTTGCGGCGAAGTTGTAATTTCCAAGTTGGCGTGATGCGCCTTTGCCCAATCCAAAACGGCTTGGCGCGGCAGAAGTTCGGGCGGGCAGCCGATCTTCATCGCACCACCCAAAACCCCGATCGCTTCAATCCAAGACGCACAGACATTATTGCCATCGCCAATCCAGGCCACGCGCTGCTTGTCAACGCGGCCCTTGTTTTCTTCCAGCGTCAGCACGTCTGTCATGATCTGGCACGGATGCGAAAAATTGGTGAGGCCATTGATCACGGGAATGGTTGCGGCAGAAGCAAACTCCAGCAGCGTTTCATGCTTGGCAGCGCGGATCATCACCGCATCAACATAGCGTGAGACCACTTTTGCCGTATCCGCAATGGTTTCGCCGCGGCCCAATTGCATTTCAGCACCCGAGACAGTGAACACTTCGCCACCCAATTGCCGGATGCCCATTTCAAATGAAAAACGCGTGCGCGTCGAGGGGCGCTCGAAAATCAATGCAATGGCTTTGCCCTTCAAAGGTTGATCCTTGTCGGGCTTGCCTTTGGCAAACTTGGCCCGCGCCTTCTTGCGCGAGGCGGCCTCGCTCAGCATCGCTCTGAGTTTGGCTTTGGAGAAATCCTTAATGTCGAGAAAATGCGGCATATTACGTCTTCTTTTCCAGTGCCGTACAGGCGGCATCTAACTTGGCGATGGCCTCGGCCACGTCCTCGTCATTCACAATGAGCGGCGGCAGCAGACGCACGACATTGTCGCCCGCACCAATCACTAGCAGTTTTTGATCCAATGCGGCTTTGACGAAATCCGTGTTGAGCACTTTCACTTTAAGCCCCATCATCAGACCAGAGCCACGCACCTCTTCGATCACATCGGGATGTGTATCCTTCAACCGTTCGAGGCTTTGCTTCATGTTGATCGACTGGCGGTTCACATTATCCAGAAAACCCTCGCCCAGCACCACATCAAGAACAGCATTGCCCACAGCCGTGGCTAAGGGATTGCCGCCAAAGGTGGAACCATGCGTGCCCGCCACCATGCCCGAGGCCGCAGCTTCTGTTGCCAGCACAGCACCCAAAGGAAAGCCGCCGCCAATGCCCTTGGCCACGGACATGATATCGGGCGTGATCCCTGCCCATTCATGGGCGAAAAGTTTTCCGGTGCGGCCCACACCGCATTGGATCTCATCAAATATCAACAGTAAGCCATGGGCGTCGCAAAGCGCCCGCAAACCTTTGAGGCACTGGCTTGGCACGTTGCGCAAACCACCTTCGCCTTGCACAGGTTCAATCATGATGGCGGCCGTCTGCGGGCCAATGGCGGCTTCCAAAGCCTTGTGATCACCAAACGCCACTTGATCAAAGCCTGCGGCCTTGGGGCCAAAGCCTTCGAGATATTTCTGCTGCCCGCCCGCCGCCAGCGTGGCCAGCGTGCGCCCATGAAAAGCACCTTCAAAGGTGATGATGTGAAATTTCTCTGCCTCGCCCTTGGCAGCAAAATGCTTGCGCGCCATTTTAATGGCAAGCTCATTAGCCTCAGCGCCAGAGTTGCAGAAAAATACTGTATCGGCAAAAGTGGAGTCAATCAGCCGCTGGGCCAGCTTCTCTTGCCCCGGCATTTGATAGAGATTGGATGTGTGCCAAATCTTATTTGCTTGTTCTGTCAGCGCCGCAATCAAATGCGGATGCGCATGGCCACAAGAGTTCACCGCCACACCAGCGCCAAAATCAAGGTATTCAGTGTCATCTTCAGTAAAGACGCGGGCACCTACGCCCCGCACAAAAGCAACAGGTGCGCGGGTGTAAGTCGGCAGAACAGCGTTGATCATGGAGCGCTCCAAAAACCAAAAGCGCCGACATGGAGGGTCAGCGCAATTAAAAGAGATATTTAGTCAAGCCACCTCACGGGGTCAATGGCAGCTTATGAACAGGTGAGTCAAAATAGCGCATGGTCCAAGGCCAAAAACGAGTCTTAAGTCATTGTTAACCATATGGGCGGGGCGAAAACTGGGGAAAACCATGCAAATCAAGCCTGATTTCCTTGTCACTCTTCCACTGCCCATAGTAGGGAATTTGTAAGGGCCTACGAAATGTAGCGCCATTTTCAGTGAAGCGTTGAGTTTGGGCGCGGATGCCGGGGCATCCGTGAAGCAAGAAGGATTCTGATATGACAGACGTTGCCGCAGCACCCGAAAAAGCCATGTGGACGGAAGACCGTGTGGGCACATTAAAACAGCTTTGGGCCGAAGGCCTGAGCGCCAGTCAGATCGCCGCAAGGTTGGGTCTGGGTGTGACGCGCAATGCTGTGATCGGCAAGGTGCACCGCCTCAATCTCTCGGGCCGCGCCACACAGCCGCGCAACACCGTGCCCCGCACCCAGCGTAAGACGCGCGAACCCTCCATTCCGGGCCGTTCACCTTCCATGCCGACAGCAGGCGCCAATGCGCTTAAACCTTTCCATCAATCCGCCCCGCGCCCCATGCCGCTGCCCGAACCGAAGCCCTTGCGTCTGGTTGACGCCGCCAAGGATGGACGCATCACGATTTTGCATCTCTCAGACAAAACCTGCAAATGGCCCATCGGCGATCCAACCCATGATGATTTCTGTTTCTGCGGCCACGGCCCACGTGATGGCTCACCCTATTGCGAATATCACGCCAGGATCGCCTATCAACCGCCACAGAGCCGGATGCGCCGGGCGGGGTGAGAGCGCCGCTCAGACTCCCCTGTAACTCTCCATCACCGCCCTGAGGCGGTGACCCAGCCCTCACATCAGCTGCCGCTTGATCTTCTCGTTGAATTCTTTGGTGAACACCCGCTTCTTGCCCTCAAAGGCATCGATCTTGCTCCACACGATCCAATGGGTTTTGGTGCAAGTCAACCTGCCGTAAGTTTCCGTCCGCACCTCCCAACGCCCGCGTTTGCGGCCTTCGGTCCAATGGGTTTCCATTCTCGCGGATAGGGGATCATCAGGCAGAACCGAATAATTCTCGCGGCCTAGGCTCCAAACCGTCAGCCCCAAATCCTTGATCACCTGCGTGCCGAAATCGTCAACGATTTCCAGCCGCGTTTCTCCGGTCTTTGGGTTAACCGTCATTTCGCGCCTGTTGGATGTGGGCTTCAACACTTTGATGTCCACGGGCTTTGCGGCCTCCGGCTCGCCAAATGTGACGAGATGCTGCGACACATATTTCTTGCGGATCGGCATGTTGAGTTCGCACACGCCAGCATAGACAGTAAGTTTCACCGACTCCGGTGCGGGCCACATCATCGGGAAGTAAGATGTCGAAATCGCAACCCGCAACCTGTGCCCGGCGGGCAGTTTATAAGCAATGTCATCAAGTTTGATCTTCATGCGATACCGCTGGCCCGGCACCAAAGCGGTGGGAGACCCGCGCGACACTCGCTGTGTCAGATTTTGCAAATGATAAGCGATGCGTGAAACTTCGCCCGTCGGCCAAACATCGTTGAGCCGCAAAGCGATGTGAGCAACAGGCTTGTCCACGCTGAATTCCAAATCAATTGTCGGCTGGCCGATAATGTCGATGTCTTCAGCAAGAGCAGGGCTGTCAAAGGTGATCGACTGGCTGTCATCCTTGGCCTGATCGCCCGCAAACTCCGGCCCCATCCAGATGATACAATATTCGCCACCGTCAAAACCCGTTGTCTGTTTTGACGAAATGGAAAGCGGAAACTCCGCTGCCTTTTCGCCCGCAATGCCTTTGTCGGTCAGGAACCACGTTTTGGTTTCGATATTGCCAAGGCCCCAATAGGTCTCGCCAATCCAACGGCCCTTGATTTCGGTCGGGAATGAACCCGGCCGCCAAGGCTCCATCACATAGACACGGTAATCTGGCTCAACTGTCACCTTGGTGTCGATATTCTTCAGATAGAAATCCCACCAGCGCAGCATTTCCTGCAGGAAGCCGATCTTGGGTTCTGGCATGGCGAAATGCGGATATTTATGCGCCCATGGCCCAATGATGGCTTTGCGCGGGCAGCGCAGGCCTTTCATCAAACGTGGCACGGCATTGGAATAAGCGTCATTCCATCCGCCCACCACCAAAGTGGCAGCGGTGATGGCCCCGAAATTTTCACACACCGACCCATGTTTCCAATAGTCGTCACGGTGTGGATGTTTCAGCCATGGGATGATGAGAAACGGCTCATTCTTCAGCCGCTCCATCCACATTTTTTTCCAGCGCGGGCCGACAATCTCTGGATCAGGCGGGCGCGAGCTATAGGCCAGCATGGTGGCGGCCCAGCCCAGGTTTTCATTGAGCAGCGTGCCGCCCTTATAATGAATATCATCTTCATAGCGATCATCGGTGGAGCAGATTGTCACGATGGCTTTCAGCGCGGGCGGCTGGCGTGCCGCCACTTGCAGCGCGTTGAAGCCGCCCCAGCTAATGCCGAACATGCCAACCTTGCCATCACACCACGTCTGCTTTGCCAGCCAGGCAATCACTTCCAGCGCGTCATCCTGCTCTTGGCTGGCATATTCATCTTCCATCAGGCCTTCGCTGTCACCGTTGCCGCGCATGTCCACACGGATCGCGGCATAGCCATGGCCAGCGAGATAGGGATGGGTGAGTGCATCGCGCACATGTGTGCCATCGGTTTTGCGATAAGGCAGATATTCCAGCAGCGCTGGCACGGGACTCTTGTCAGCATCCACAGGCAGCCACAGCCGCGCCGCCAGCTTCACGCCGTCTGAAAGCGGGATCCAAAGGTTCTTGATTTCTTTGGTTTTGCGGGGGAATTTGGAAACGGTTTTGAGAAGCATGAAGTGCTTATGCCGCAAAAGCCTTCACTGCCGCAACTATCGCCTTGAAACTTGTCCCCGCAGGCCTGCTCATATATCGCGCCCGCAGAAACGCATGAACCAAATCTGGCTCCTCGCGCACTTCAGCCTGAACCCCTGCCGCCTTCAGTCGTGCCGCATAATCGTAACAATCATCATGCAGCGGGTCATGCGCACAAGCGACAAGGAAAGCAGGCGGCAGGCCCGCAAAATTGGTTTCACGTAAAGGTGCCGCCAGCTTGTGGTCGTTGCCACAGTAGAGATTGCGATAAGTGATCACATCGCGCGTTGAAAGCCCCGGTGCATCGGCTTGCGAGATAAAGGATCCTCTGGTGGTATCGCCACCAAGGCCCGGATAAATCAACACTTGGCCTTTGATCTGTGTCAGGCCCAGATCGCGCGCTTTGAGACACAGTGCTGCCGCCAGATTTCCGCCCGCACTGTCGCCCGCCACAATGCACGGCCCCAAAGTTTGCAACACCGCCCAGCATTGGTCGAAGGCGATTGGGAAGGAATGTTCAGGTGCCAAAGCATATTCCACTGCGATGACTTCAATGCCGGCCTGATCGGCCAGATCGGCGCAGATGGAATCATGGCTGTCGAGCCCACCCACCACAAAGCCGCCACCATGCAGATAAAGCAGCTGCGCAGTGGCCGATGGTGCGGTGTAACAACGGCACAGCACATCATCCACTCTGAAATCAGCAACCTTCACGCGGACAGGCCGCACACCCGCAAAATGCTGGCAATATTTCGTATAAAAAGCCCGCTGCTCTGCAATGGTGAAGTTCATGGCATTGTCAGGATAAAGCCGCTCGCCTTCTTCCAGAAAGGCCCGAATGCCGGGGTCTTTGAGGAAGGCGTATTTGCTCATACAGAAATCGTCATCGCCGACAAGCGCAGCGCTTTCACATTCGCCGCATAATCTTTGCCTTTGAACAGCGATGAGCCCGCCACCAAAATATTGGCGCCGGCTTTGACAACAGCCCCCGCATTTTCAACGCCGATGCCGCCATCCACTTCAATATCAATATTGCGCCCGCCCACTAGTGCCCGAGCCTGGCGGATTTTCTCAAGCGTGGCCGGAATGAACGATTGCCCGCCAAAACCGGGGTTCACCGTCATGATCAAAATCAAATCCAACCGCTCAATCACATGTTCCAAAACTGAAACGGGCGTGGCAGGGTTCAGTGCCGCACCCGCCTTCTTGCCCAAAGCGCGAATGGCCTGAAGCGAGCGGTCCAAATGCACCCCCGCCTCGGCATGAACCGTGATCGTGTCAGCCCCCGCCGCCGCAAACTGCGCCAGATATGGATCAGCTGGAGAAATCATGAGGTGCGTATCAAACGGCGCTTTGGTGAGGGGCCGCAGCGACTGCATGATCGGCGCGCCAAAGCTGATGTTCGGCACAAAATGCCCATCCATCACATCAATATGCACCCAATCGGCACCGGCCTTGAGAACGTCAAGAACCTCTTGGCCCAATTTCGAAAAATCGGCGGCGAGGATGGAGGGAGCAATGATGAGGGGGCGAGTCATGAGGCTGTCTTAGCCCATTCACTCACCTGCGCAAAGCGGATGAGGGCCTTGTATCCTCCCCTTTGGGGGAGGTGGCCCGAAGGGCCGGAGGGGCCCTAGGGGTTGGAGCAAGTCTCCCCTCCGTCGGCTGCGCCGACACCTCCCCCGCAGGGGAGGATGAAGGGAGCACGTCTTAAATCAAGCTGGCAAAATGCACAGCCGTATCGCTCATGCGGTTTGAGAAGCCCCATTCATTGTCATACCAGGACAGGATCGACACGAAATTGCCGTCCATCACCTTGGTCTGGTCGAGATGGAAGATCGAGGAATGTGGATCGTGGTTGAAGTCTGACGACACATTCGGCTGGTTGGTGAAACCGAGAATGCCCTTCAGGTGGCCCTTTGAGGCGGCGATGATGGCTTCATTGATTTCCGCAACCGTGGTGGCGCGCTTGGCGATGAACTTCAAATCCACAACCGACACGTTAGGGGTCGGCACGCGGATGGAAATGCCGTCGAGCTTGCCCTTCAGTTCTGGCATGACGAGGCCAACGGCCTTGGCAGCACCAGTCGACGTTGGGATCATGCTCAAAGCCGCAGCGCGGGCGCGGTAGAGATCCTTGTGCATGGTGTCCAAAGTTGGCTGGTCACCAGTGTAAGAATGGATGGTGGTCATCATGCCTTTTTCGAGGCCAATCACATCATGCAAAACCTTCACAACGGGCACGAGGCAGTTGGTGGTGCATGATGCATTCGAGATCACCATGTCGTCCTTGGTGAGGGACATGTGGTTCACGCCGTAAACGATGGTCTTGTCCGCACCATCAGCCGGAGCCGACACAACCACACGCTTGGCGCCAGCGGTGAGATGAGCCGAAGCTTTTTCCTTGCTGGTGAAAATGCCGGTGCATTCCATGGCGATATCAACGCCCATTTCCTTCCAAGGCAGCTGCGAAGGGTCTTTCACGGCGGTAACCTTGAACTTCTCTGAGCCAACATTGATCATGTCGCCTTCCACGCGCACTTCATGCGGGAAGCGGCCATGCACCGAGTCAAAACGCAGCAAATGCGCATTAGTTTCCACCGGGCCCAGATCGTTGACAGCAACGACTTCAATGTCTTGGCGGCCTGATTCATGAATGGCGCGCAAGATATTGCGGCCGATGCGGCCGAAGCCATTGATTGCAACGCGAACTTTTTTGGCCATGTGGCACTCCTGTTATGAACTGAGGTTTGGCGGGCTTATAGCGCAGATTTATGACACGCCAAGCAGAATTTGAGGGGCGTACGTCAAGAAAACTCATCCTCCCCTTTTGGGGGAGGTGGCGCGAAGCGCCGGAGGGGTTCTAGGCACATGAGCAGGTCTCCCCTCCGTCGGCCTTGCCGACACCTCCCCCTCAGGGGAGGATGGATAGGGCTGCTTAAATTCGCCCCCGCTTCACCAACATTTGCACAACCTCCTCCGCCGCATCTTCTGGTGAACTGAGGCCCGTATCCACGCGCAACTCCGGCGCATCAGGCGCTTCATAGGGCGACGATATGCCGGTGAAGTTCTTCAACTCCCCGCGCCGGGCTTTCGCATAGAGACCCTTCACATCGCGCTTCTCGGCTTCTGCCAAAGTCGTATCCACGAAGATTTCCATGAACTCACCTTCGCCCAAAAGCTCGCGCGCCATTTGGCGTTCCGCTTTGAAGGGTGATATGAATGAGACGAGTGTGATCAAGCCAGCATCCGTCATCAGTTTTGCGACCTCGCCAACACGGCGAATGTTTTCAACGCGGTCTTGATCAGTGAAACCGAGATCGCGGTTCAAACCGTGGCGGACGTTATCGCCGTCGAGCAAATAAGTCAGACGGCCAAGGGCGTGAAGTTTTTTCTCGACGAGATTCGCAATGGTGGATTTACCTGCGCCAGACAAGCCGGTGAACCACAGCACAGTGGCCTTCTGATGCATCAACGCGGCGCGTGAAACCTTGTTCACATCCATCGCCTGCCAATGAATGTTGGCAGCACGACGTAAAGCGAAATTAATCAGACCCATGCCAACTGTGTTATTAGAAAAGCGGTCGATGATGATGAATGAGCCCAGCGATTTATTATCAGCGTAAGGTTCAAACGCCAGCGGGCCATTGAGTTCTAAATTGCACACGCCGATTTCATTCAGCGTCAAAGTTTCTGCCGCTTGCTTTTCCAGCGTGTTTACATTGGTTTTATATTTCAACTTGTCCAATGTGCCGGGCATGGTCTTGGTGGCAGATTTGATCAGATAGGCGCGGCCAGGCAGCATGGGTTCATCACCCATCCACAAAACCTGCACCTCAAACTGGTCGGATACTTCAACAGGCGCTTGCGCGGCGGTGATCACATCACCGCGTGAGGCATCAACTTCATCGGCAAGGGTGAGGGTGATGGCCTGCTCAGCTTGCGCCTCTGCCAAGTCACCATCTTGTGTAACGATGCGCGTGATGATGGAGGTTTTGCCCGATGGTAGAACTTTCACCTTATCGCCCGGCTTAACTGTGCCAGACGCAATCGTTCCAGCAAAGCCACGGAAGTTTTGATCAGGCCGGTTTACCCATTGCACGGGCATACGGAATGGCTTGGTCTTTGCATCATCACCAACAGGCACGGTTTCCAAATGTCCCATCAAGGTGGGGCCCTGATACCATTGCATGTTGGCCGAGCGTTCAATCATATTGTCGCCCATCAAAGCGGAAACTGGGATCACCTTGATGTCTGATGTGATGCCGAGCTCAGCGGCGAACTTGCGGTAATCCGTTTCGATCGTTTCAAATGTTTCGCGGGAGAAATTCACCAGATCCATCTTGTTGATGCACAACACGAGATGGCGAATACCCAGCAGCTTGCAGATGAATGAATGTCGGCGCGTTTGCGTGAGAACGCCCTTGCGCGCATCGATGAGGATGATGGCAAGTTCAGCAGTTGATGCGCCGGTTGCCATGTTGCGGGTATATTGTTCATGCCCCGGCGTATCCGCCACAATGAATTTGCGCCGTGCCGTGGTGAAGGCGCGGTAGGCCACATCAATGGTGATCCCCTGTTCACGCTCAGCTGAAAGTCCGTCAACCAGCAGAGCAAAATCCAAATTGCCGCCTTGTGTGCCGAGCTTTTTCGAGTCGGCTTCCAATGCCGCGAGTTGGTCTTCAAACAGCATTTTGGATTCGTAAAGTAACCGACCTATGAGTGTGGATTTACCATCATCAACTGAACCGCAGGTGATGAAGCGCAGTAAATCTTTCTGTTCCTGCTCAGCAAGGAAGGCGTCAACATCGCCGCCTTGGAATTCCACAAAACGGGTCATCAGAAATATCCCTCTTGCTTCTTCCTCTCCATCGATTGTGAAGCATCCTTGTCAATCACCCGGCCCTGGCGTTCTGACGATGTGGCCACCAACATTTCTTCAATAATATCATTGAGCGAAGCGGCTTCGCTCTCAATGGCACCCGTCAGCGGATAACAACCCAAGGTGCGGAAGCGGATTTTCTTCATCATGGGTTTCTCGCCCGCGTGCAGTTTCATGCGGTCATCATCCACCATGATCAGTTGGCCATCACGCTCCACAACGGGCCGCTCGGCTGCAAAATACAAAGGCACAATGGGGATTGCCTCGCGCGCAATATATTGCCAGATGTCCAGCTCCGTCCAATTTGAAAGCGGGAACACGCGGATGCTCTCGCCCTTGTTCTTGCGCGCATTATAAAGGTTCCACAATTCCGGGCGTTGTTGCTTCGGGTCCCAGCGGTGCTTGGTATCACGGAATGAAAAAATGCGTTCCTTGGCGCGGGATTTTTCTTCATCGCGCCGCGCCCCACCAAAGGCCGCATCAAACCCGTATTTGTCCAGTGCCTGCTTCAAGCCATCGGTCTTCATGATTTGGGTATGCAGCGCCGAGCCATGGTCAAACGGATTGATATTTTTCGCAATGCCTTCGGGATTGATGTGAACGATCAGTTCAAGCCCCAAGCGCCGCGCGGTTTCATCGCGCATCGCAATCATCTCTTGGAATTTCCACCGCGTATCTACATGCATCAGCGGAAACGGTGGCTTTGCCGGATAAAACGCCTTCATCGCCAGATGCAGCATCACGGCAGAATCCTTACCGACAGAATAAAGCATCACCGGTTTTTCACATTCAGCAGCCACTTCGCGGATGATGTGGATGGACTCAGCCTCAAGCTTTTGCAGATGGGTCAGACGATCGCTGGAAGTCTGTAATTGAGGGGCAGGGCGTTGTGCCGCCATCCAACCACGAACTTTGTCCATGGTCTTGGCCGAAGGGCTGCGGCCATCGCGCAAATCAAATACAAAATTAGGATCACCAAGGGCATTTTTGCCCAAAGCGCTAGGATCAACGGCGAAATTGGACAAAAACTGCTCAATTTCACCCAGAAAAATGGAGGTTGTGCTGCTCATAATAGGATATTACCTATTTTCTGAGCTTTGACAAGGTGGCTACCAGTGGCTATATTTGACTCATGCAAATCTCCGCCAAAGACGCCAAGAACAAGTTTTCAGAACTGCTAGACCGCACCGAAGCGGGAGAAACTGTGGTGGTCACCCGCCATGGCAAACCCGTGGCTGACATTGTTCCGCATGTACCGAAAAAAGGTGGGATCAATTTTGCGGCGCTTGATGCGATTAAAAAGGAACTCGGCGTTACCCATCTGGTAAGTTACATTGCGCCAGATTTTGATGATCCTCTCCCTGAGGACTTTCTCATCACGTCGACGACTGATCAGCAGTGATCCTCCTCGACACGCATATGGTTTTAGCTTTGCTGGGCCAGGTCGATTTGGTTTTGCCACAACAAACAGCAAATGAACTTCGCAGCACCTCAAATAAATATGTGAGCGTTGCAACAATCTGGGAACTTGCGATTAAATACCGTCTCAACAAATTGAAACTCGAATTTCCATTGAATGAATTGCCGCGGCACCTGATGCGCATTCAAACCGGCCTTCTGGATGTTTCCGTTGCCCACACCTTGGCCGACATTGGTCCTGAACCCATTACAAAAGATCCATTTGATCGCTTGCTCTTGGGTGTTTGCGCAACTGAGGCTATGAAGCTGCTCACCATAGACCGCGCGCTCATTGGCCATCCCTTGGCGTGGCGTGAAACATGAGGATTTCATTTTGAAAATTACAACATTGGTTGCGGCTTCGCTGTTGTTTTTCTCCTCTTCAGCTTTTGCCCAAGTCAAAATGTCTGGCGAGTTCACCGCCGCGCGCGTCTGCCCGGCGCTGCAATCAATTAAAAACGGCACCAACCCCGGCGATGTCTCGATTGAGCCGGGAACCGCCTATCATCTTCTCGGCAAGAACAAGGATGATGCCACCCATTATTGGATTGAAGTGCCCGGCGCCACGCCCTTTCAGCGCTGGGTCGCACTTGATTGCGGCACGGTTGATGGCGCCCAGGCCGTGGCACCTGCCCAAACACAAAAAGGCACAGCCGCAGGCAGCGCTGCCGTCAACACCCCCCAAGGCACTGTAAAGCCCAAGGCCCAATCGCGCGGCTTTGGTGGCAAGGCACCTTACTATGCCTTTGCGCTGTCATGGGAGCCCGCCTTCTGCGAGGCAATGCGCGACAAGGCCGAATGCCGCGCCGAAACCGCAAAGTCATTTGAAGCCACACATTTTACTTTACATGGCCTCTGGCCCCAGCCGCGCCGCAACCAGTTCTGTAATGTCGATCCGAAACTCTCAGCTTTGGATGATCAACACCAATGGGATGCGCTGCCAGAGCCCGAGCTTTCTCCCGCCACCCGCGCCGCCCTCAGCATCGCCATGCCCGGCACCATGTCGAATTTGCAGCGGCACGAATGGATCAAACACGGCACCTGCTATCCTGCCACCTCAGCCGAGCAATATTTCAAGGATGAGATGCGCTTGGCTGCCGATGTGAACAGTTCTTCTGTGCAAAAGCTCTTCGCCGACAACATCGGAAAGCAGATCACCGCTGAAGCCATCCGCGCCAAGTTTGATCAAAGCTTTGGCCCGGGGTCCGGCGCCCATGTGCAAGTTGAATGCGATAAACAAGGGCACCTCTCGGGGTTCACGCTCAATCTTCGTGGCGATATTCCCGGCGGTGCGACTTTGCCTTCTTTGCTGGCCTCGGGCGACGAGGCGCAGAACAAGTGTGAGAGCGGCTCGGTCGACGCGGTCAGGTGATCCCTGCCGCCAATTCCGCAATCCGCCGCGCCGCCTCTGCAATCTGGGCCTCGTCCACAGTCAGCGCCACGCGCAAATGGCCGGCACCAGCATCGCCAAAACTTTCGCCCGGCATGGTGACAACGCCTTTTTCACGCAGCAGCCTGAACGCAAATGCCTCGCCAGAAAGTCCGGTCTTGCGCACGTCGACCATCACAAACATGCCGCCTTCGGGCATGTGGGCAAAAACGCGGTTGCTGCCGCCAAGCCCATCAATCAAAGCTCTGGCGCGCGCCACATAAAGCGCTTGCATCAACTTCGTTTCAGCAAATTCATGCGACAGCGCAAAGGCCGTGGCATCCTGCAAAAACTGCGGTGAGCCAAACAGCAGCGTTTCCGAAACCGGAATAACCTTCGCGCAAAAATCTGCCGAAGCCGCAATCCATCCGCAACGAAAACCGGGCAGCGCGTGGGTTTTGGAAATAGATGAGCAGACGATCACCCGCTCTTCCAATTCCGGTTCAAAAAATGGCGAATAGAATTTGCCGCCTGCGTGGATCAGCGTGGCATAAACCTCATCCGACACAATCCACAAATCATGTTTCACCGCTAAAGCGGAAATACCCTTGATCTCGGTCTCAGTGAAAACAGCGCCCGTCGGATTGCTCGGTGAGTTCAACAAAATTGCCCGTGTCTTTTTTGTGATGGCTTTTTCCAGCAGTGCAAGGTCAGGGTGAAATCCGCGATCGGGATCAAGCTTGACCGGAACCGGAACACCACCGGGCGCTGAGACTACTGCTTCATAGGTGGCATAATAAGGATCAAACAAAATCACTTCATCGCCAAGTTCAAGGATGGAGAGAAAAGCAACGGCCAAGGCCGTCTGCGTTCCGGGCAGAAACAGAAATTGCTCTGGCGCAATCGCGCGGCCCGTCTGCTTGGTGTAATGCGCCGACAGGGCATCGAGCAACTGCGCCTCGCCATTGCCGCCTGAATATTTGGTGCGGCCCGCTTTCATGCTCTTGGCGGCCACATCCAATATGGCGACAGGCGGCGGCAAGTCCGGCTCGCCAATTGATAGAAAGATCACCTTGTCACCCGCAGCGCGGCGCTGCTTGCCCTCCATATGCACAGCCCATTTGTCCGAGCCCAAGCCTGCAACGCGATCAGTAATTTTGGCGTAACGCATGATAAAGATTTCCACCCAACGAAACAAAAAACAACAGCAATCCTTCTGTCGTCACCCCTGCGGTGGCAAGGGCCCAGCTAAACCACAATAGAGAGTGTTCAAAGCTGGATCCCCGCCTGCGCGGGAATGACGGCGTGGAGGGAACTTACATTAAAAACCGGCCAATCAACTCTCCACTTTCTCCAATGCCATGCGGCCAAGACTGACATAATCCGTCTTGCCGGAGCCTAAAAGCGGCAGTTTTTCAACTTGCACAATGGTCTTGGGAATCATCAGATCATTGGAGCCTTGGGCCTTCATCGCATCCCCAATCATCTTGCGATCAACCTTGACCAGCGTGGAGAACAAAACCAGCTGCTCGCCCTTTTTCTTGTCCGGCACAGAAACCACAGCTTGCGGAACATCAGGAAAAGCTTTCTGCAACATGATTTCAATGGAGGTGAGCGATACCATCTCGCCCGCAATCTTGGCAAAGCGCTTGGCCCGGCCCAGAATGGTGACGAAATGCAATTCATCGACACTCACAATGTCACCTGTGTCATACCAGCCACCAGGCGGCGCTTCGATGAAGCCAGGGTTGTCCGCGCGCAGATAGCCCAGCATGATGTTGGGCCCCTTCACAAAAAGCCGTCCGCCCGTCTCAATGCCGGGCACAGGTTCGATTCTGTATTGAATATCATCTAGCAACTGGCCCACCGAGCCAGAGCGATAATGCATCGGCGTATTGACCGCCAACACCGGCGAACACTCCGTGGCGCCATAGCCTTCAAAAATGCGCAACCCGAATTTCTCCATCCAAATGTCGCGCGTTTCCTGTTTCACGCGTTCAGCGCCAGCCACGACAAGGCGGATGCTGAAGAAGTCATAGGGATGGGCACTTTTTGCATAACCTGTAAGGAACGTATCCGTACCGAATATCACCGTGGCATTGGTATCATAAGCCAGCTCCGGCACAATTTTATAATGCAGTGGCGACGGATAAAGGAAACTCCGCACGCCCGAAAGCAACGGCAGCAAAAGCCCACCCAGCAAACCAAAAGCGTGAAATACAGGCAGCGCGTTAAAGACCAGATCATCCGGCGTAAACGCAATGCGCGCCGCCGCCTGTTGCCAATTGGCGTTGAGATTGCGGTGCGAAAGCACAACCCCTTTGGGAACGCCCTCAGAGCCGGAAGTGAACAGGATGACGGCTGGTGTATTAGGATCGCGTTCTGCATCACGCGAGGCGCTGATCGGGAAGAACTTTCCGAATAACCCGTAAGCCTTATCACCTGTACCAATTGTTTCACGCACGTCTTCCAAATAAACAATCTTACAATTGCGCGAAAGAATTTCAACGTCGCCTTGCATCTCGGCGGTCTCAATAAATTTGCGCGAGGTGATGATGGTGCGCACCTGCGAGGCCGTGCAGGCGGCAGACATGTTGATGGCCCCGGTGGAGAAATTCAGCATGGCGGGAACTTTTCCATGCGCCATCAATCCAAAGAATGTGAGCGCCACGGCATTGGCATTGGGCAACAACACGCCAACATTTTTATGCCCACCCGTCATCGCCGCCAATTTGCGGCCCAGCACGAGGCTGCCCATAATCAGCCTGCCATAAGACAAAGGCTGGCGATTGATATCTTCCATCATCATCCGGCCCTTACCATGGGTGAGGGAAGCATCAATCAAAGTTTGCCACAACGTGCGGTCAATATTTGATGTCTTGAACATCATATTGGCCATCACATCATAAAGTTTTTCAGACTGCGCTTGCCGCAAAGCCACGCCATGCAAATTTGCAGGCTGTTCAAATTTAACCGGAGGCAGGAACGTCAACGTGATCTTCGGAAACCAGCGCAAACGCAGCTTTCCACGCATCCGGCTGAAGGGAGAGAACAAAGCACCATCAACCCGCAAAGGCAGAATTTTTGCATCGGCCAGATTGGCAATCGTGGCCGGGCCTTCATAGACTTTCATCAAACCGCCCGTGGTGGTGAGG
>Ga0075023_100000085_pt1 | contig 20486 bp, 18 predicted proteins | sample Str014_FD_71388 | JGI IMG/M metagenome (GOLD analysis project Ga0075023, IMG submission 71388) | Freshwater sediment microbial communities in response to fracking from Pennsylvania, USA - Straight Creek_MetaG_SC_2014 | ecosystem: Environmental > Aquatic > Freshwater > Creek > Sediment | place... | reverse complement strand
GTGGTGAGCCAAAAAGCTGAATCGGGTTACTTGCCATCGCGACGTCATCATCGCATTCGCCGCCAATCACAAGACCATCCACCAAAGAATATTGGGGATAAAATATTGCGTTGCGGCGGATGAAGCCTCTAGGGCGGTAAAGTATGAAAAGCGATTTGCGTCTCATTGACCTGACCCTCGACGAGGAGAGTATTTTTTGGCGGAGTGCCGATGCGGCGCAGGAGCGTCGGGTCGCCGTGTTCGACCTGCTCGAACATAATCATTTTGCGCCGGTGCGGAGTGATGCGGAGGAGCACCACGGGCCGTTCAAATTGGCGCTCGCTGTCAGCGAGGGGCGCTTGGTCATGACGATCAATCGTGTCGATGATACGCTGCTTGCGCGCTATGTGCTCGGGATGGCGCGGTTTCGACGCCCGATTCGGGACTATCAGGCGATCTGCGAAAGCTATTTTCAAGCGGTGCGCCAGTCGACGCCGCAAATGATTGAAACGATCGACATGGCGCGACGCGGCGTTCACAATGACGCGGCGGAGTTGCTCATCGAGAAACTTGCGGGCAAGGTGGACGTTGATTTTGATACAGCGCGGCGGCTGTTTACACTAATTAGTGTTTTGCACATTAAGGGATAATATGTCGGTTCAATCAGATAAGTGGATTCGCACGCAAGCCCAGACGCACGCGATGATCGAGCCCTTTGTGGAAGCGCAGCGGCGCGATGGGTGTATTTCTTATGGTCTTTCTTCGTACGGTTACGATGCGCGCGTCGCCGACGAGTTTAAGATTTTCACGAACGTCAACAGCTCGGTCGTTGATCCAAAAGCATTCGATCCTAATAGTTTTGTAGACCGGAAGACTGATGTCTGCATCATCCCCCCTAACTCCTTTGCTTTAGCACGGACTGTCGAATATTTCCGAGTACCGCGCGATGTGTTAGTGATTTGTCTGGGTAAATCGACATATGCACGCTGCGGCATCATCGTGAATGTCACGCCGCTTGAGCCGGGCTGGGAGGGGCACGTGACACTGGAATTTTCCAACACCACACCACTGCCGGCGAAGATTTACGCGAACGAAGGCGCCTGCCAGTTTCTGTTCCTTCACGGCAACGAGCCGTGCGAAACAAGCTATGCTGATCGTGCCGGAAAATACATGGGCCAACGCGGCGTAACCCTCCCTAAAATCTAGCTGCCGATTGACGACGGGGCGCGGGTCCGATAGGCGAAATACAGTCGCGAAGCGCACAGAATGGGGTGAAGATTGCCGGATATTTTCATTTCATACAGTCATGTTGATAAGGATGTTGCTGAGCGTTTCGCGAGCGGGTTCCAAGCAGCGGGTTTTGATGTCTGGTGGGACATCGCGATTCGGTCGGGTGAGTCATTTGACACGGTGATCGAAGCCGCGATTAAGTCTTCAAAGGCGGTCGTTGTTTTGTGGTCGCCATCATCGGTCGCGTCGCGGTGGGTACGTTCGGAGGCGACACTCGCGGACCGCAACAATTTGTTGCTGCCGGTGATGATCCAGAATTGCGAACGGCCGATCATGTTCGAGCTGACGCAAACATCCGACCTCAGCCAATGGCACGGCGATGTGAATGATAAACTGTGGACAGCGTTTGTTGGTGAGGTGAAGGATTTTATTGCACGTGGCACAAAAGGTGCTGCGCGTGACACCCGCCCTCAAGACGTGCTCATTGCAGTGTCCAACAAAACGCTGGCATTACCTGACAAGCCTTCGATTGCCGTGTTACCCTTCGTCAACATGTCGGGAGACGTCGATCAAGATTATTTTGCGGACGGTATGGTTGATGAGATCACGACAGCGCTGACGCACTTCAATTCGCTATTTGTGATCGGCAATAGCTCGACGTTGGCGTTTCGCGGCGAGGCGCGTAACCATCGCGCGATCGCGCAGGAATTGGGCGTGCGTTATTTGCTTGAGGGCAGTGTTCGGAAATCGGGCAAGCGTGTCCGGATCAGCGTCGAGTTGATGGATGCGGTTGATAATCTGCCCATTTGGAGCAATCGTTTCGACGGGTTGCTTGAAGATGTGTTTGACCTGCAAGACGAGGTTGCAGGGGCAGTCGCGAGCCATATTGAGCCGACGATTGAAGCTGCTGAAGTGCGTCGGACAACGATTCGTCGCACCGAGGACCTTGGCGCTTATGATCTCTTCCTGCGCGCGCTGGTCCATATTCGTTCTTGGGAATTGGTGAAAATTAACGAGGCGATCGATTTTCTGAATGAGGCGATTGCGCGCGACCCGGAATACGCGCTCGCATTGGCGGCTGCGTGCACCTGCCATGCGCAATTATTTCTTGGTGGGTGGAGTGAGAAACCGGTTGAAACGCATCGCGTGGGGCTAGATCTTGGGCAGCGCGCGCTGCGGTACGGGAGTGATAATCCCCAAGTTATTGGCTGGGTCGCTGTCGCGTTGTTGACATTCGGCGACGACGTTGAGGCGATCAACGGCATCGCTGAGCGCTCGATTGCGCGCCATCCGGGAACAGCGTTTCTGTGCGCCACGAGCGGATTTCTCAAGGCGGTTTTGGGTCTGCCCGAACTCGGTCTGAAGCGCTTTGAAACCGCGATGCGACTCGACCCTCGTTCAGCCTATTTGCCCTTTAATTTGCTCGGTACGGGAATCGCACTTTTTGCGTTGCGGCGTTTTGAAGAAGCGATCCCAATGTTTACTGAGACCGCTCATTTGCTGCCCAACCATCCGCTGCCGCATCCCTATTTAGCCGCAAGTTATGCGCACCTTGGCCGGCACGAGGAGGCGCGTGCACATCTCAAAGCGATCGGTCCCGCCTTTTATGCGCGAATTGGCGCGAGCCCGTATGCTCCAGCGCTCGTCACCTTATTGCGCGACGGCGTTGCTCTGGCTGCGGGGCAAGCCTAGGCGCGCAATTGTGTGTTAGCATTGTTACGTTTGCGCTCAGTTATGTATGGCTATTCGTGTTTACGCGCGCTAACCTCTTCAGTGTGACGCTTTGTCCCGATGTTGTTAGACTAAACATGGAGGCCGGAATGAGTGACATTCTTGATGAACTGAATGGCAGACCGACGAATGCAGACGATACCAACTGGGGCGTTATCGCTCATCTTTCAGCAATTGCCGGGTTAATTATCCCGTTTGGTCATGTCATCGGGCCGCTCGTTGTAATGCTAACGAAGGGTAAGGACTCCGATTTTGTGGGTGACCAAGCACGGGAAGCACTCAATTTCCAAATTACGGCGTCGATAGCCTTCGTCGTGAGTATGGCGCTCATGGTGGTGTTGATCGGGTTTGTGCTGATAATGGTCGTTGGGATCGCGGACCTTGTACTTGTGATATTGGCAGCAGTGGCGGCTTCAAAGGGTACCGCATATCGCTACCCATTCACTCTGCGTTTGATCAAGTAACTAGACCCGCTAAGCGGTCGATTGCCCCCTGAAGAATGTAAGCGGCGGCCATCTTGTCGACGAGCAAAGCGCGTCGTGCGCGGCTGGCATCTGCTTCAATAAGTGTGCGCGTCACCGCTTGGGTCGACCAGCGCTCGTCCCAAAGCAGAATCGGGAGCGCTAGAGGCTTGAGATTTACCGCAAATGCGCGCGTTGATTGGGTGCGTGGACTGTCACTGCCATCGAGATTGAGCGGCAAGCCGATGACAATTCCCTCGACCCGTTGCGCGGTCATGAATGCTTCAAGAGCTGCTTTGTCCTTTGAGAACTTGGTGCGGTGGACGAGTTCTGCGGGGCTCGCGATGCTCCAGCCGGCGTCGCACAACGCCGTTCCGATCGTCTTGGTGCCGACATCGAGCCCAATGAGCCGCCCTCCGGTAGGCAGGATAGCCAGAAATGCGCCCGGGTCCGTCGTGATCACCCGATTGTCATCCGCGCGCGTTTCCATCGTCCCGACTGATAATATCCCCATGACAGAAGGAGCGAAACAGCGGAACTGCTCGGGAAGCTCCACCAGATGGCGTCGGCGCCCAACCACCCGTGCAACGCCATTGCCAGCCCGATACGGAAGGGGAAAAGCGACAAGATCAGGATGATGACGGCGGCCCAAACTGCACCGTTGGCGCGCATTGTGCCGAGCAAGACAAAGGTGACTCCGAACATGATGAAACTCCATGTCGCAATCAATTGAATATGACGCGCAATAGGCATCGCAGGCGAATGGAGTGACAGGAAAACGCCGAGTGCCCATTTGTCCACCAATGTGAGCAGCGCCACGATCGTCGTTGTCGTCACCAGACTAATAATGATGCCACTGCGGGTAATGTCGCGTACCCGATCCCATCGGTCGGCACCGATATTCTGTGCCACCATCGTGCTCACTGCGGCGCCAATCGCCATCGCAGGCATCTGGATATAGGTCCAAATCTGTTGCGTGACGCCATAGGCAGCCGTCGTGATCACACCTTCATGATTGATGATGCTAATCATAAAGAGCGCGGATCCCGAAACAATAAACATCTGCACCGACATTGGAATGCCTTTGCCGATCACGGTCGCGATGATGTTGCTATCTGGCCGCAGATACGCCCATTCGGACCCGCGCAGCCGGATGGGCAAATCGCGCGCGTAAATCGATACTAGCAGCCCAGCTAAACTGACATAGTTGGCGATGACCGTAGCAACCGCCGCACCGGCAATCCCAAGCTTAGGGAAAGGGCCGATGCCAGCAATGAACAGCGGATTGAGCCCGCTGTCGAGCACGACACTCGCGAGCATCCACCACAAGGGAGTCACCGAGTCGCCCGTGCCGCGCAAAGACATCATAAGATGCGTCAAGAAAAAAGAGGCGGGCATCGTGAGGAAAATGATTTTGAGATAAGCCTCAGCAAGCGGCAATGCTTCAGGTGGGGTGGCGAGAAGTCGCAACAGTGGTGGGGTTCCAAGCCAACCAAAAACGGCGATTGCCAGCGAGAGTCCAACGAACATCGTCGCGGATGTGCCGACAACACGCCGTACCTGATCGATGTCGCGCCGCCCATAGTTTTGCCCGATCAGAATTGTATTCGCCATTCCGAAGCCGAACAGCAGCGCGAACATAAGAAACATCACCAGGTTCGCGTTTTGGGTTGCTGCCAAAGCGTTTTCACCGAGCAAATGCCCCACCCAGACAGCATTGAGTGATCCGTTGAGCGATTGCAGCACATTCGACCCAAGGGTTGGTAACCCGAAAAGAATCAGACTTCGGGTTATCGGGCCAGTGGTAAGGTCAGGGCGCTGTGCGGTTACATGTGGAGGTGTGGTGCGGGGAGAGAGATCAACGTCGGCCATGGACCGCCTGTATCAGGCGGCGACCGGCGCCGCCAGCTAAACCGTCTTGCGGCGGCGCAGGTCGTCGACGCACCGTTTTGCGGTTTGTCCATCCCAGAATTGCGGGCGCGGGCGCTCGGATTTTGGTGTCGCCAAGGCCGTTGCAACCTCGGTTGCCAGCGTCTCGGTCGTCACGAGTCGATTGGTGCCGTCGGTGATCGTAATCGGGCGTTCGGTGTTCTCACGCAGCGTTAAGCAGGGAATACCAAGATAAGTCGTTTCTTCCTGAATACCGCCCGAATCGGTGATGGCGGCGGCGGCGTTGCTCACCAGCGCCATAAATTGGATATAGGGCAGCGGCGGTGCGAGCTTTACGCCAGCGGCTTCCAGCCTCTGGTGACCTCCCGTTTCAACCAGCCGCTTGGCGGTGCGTGGGTGAACAGGGAACACGAGCTGAAGCCGGCGCTGGGTTGCGACGAGCGCGTCAACGAGTTTTGCAAGTTGTTCATCGCTGTCGACATTCGACGGACGATGGAGTGTTACGACGCCATAGGGCTGCGCGCGATACGGATTGGGAGCAGCCTCAATCGCGACCCTTACAAGTTCATAACTATCGAGCATGATATTACCGACGCGGGTGATACGCGCTGGGTCGCACCCTTCGGCGAGCAAATGCGAATCGGCATCGGGGGAGGGTGTCCAAAGGACATCTGCAATCGCGTCGGTCGCGAGGCGGTTGATCTCCTCGGGCATCAAGCGATCGCCGCTGCGGAGCCCGGCTTCGAGATGAATGACGGGGATGTGCAGCTTGGTTGCGGTGAGTGCGCACGCGAGTGTTGAATTCACATCGCCAACGACAATGAGCCAATCGGGCCGGTTGTTTTGCGCGACCTGTTCATATGCCATCATCACTTTGCCTGTTTGTTCGGCGTGTGATCCCGACCCGACCCCGAGGTGAAAATCGGGCGCACCCAGGCGTAAGTCCGTAAAAATCGCGTCGGACATGTTCGCGTCGTAATGCTGTCCCGTGTGAATCAGAACCGGCTCAAAATCGGGCGCGGCATTGAGTGCGTGCCAGAGCGGGGCCACTTTCATGAAATTGGGACGTGCGGCGGCGATGAGGTGGATGCGAGTGAATGTTGCCATAAGCGCTTAGTCTAGCGAGCAGATGTTAAAATCAAATGATATTCGCGCTCTTGTAACCATCGCTGCGCATGACCAGAATAGCGCTAGGACATGGAGATAAAATTATGGCGCAAGAACAGGCAGTTATCGCAGGCGGATGCTTTTGGTGTGTGGAAGCCATTTTCAAAGATGTTATCGGCGTGACTGCGGTCGAGAGTGGCTATATCGGCGGCGGGGTCGAAAATCCAACTTATAAACAGGTTTGCTCCGGAAATACAGGACATGCCGAGGCGATTCGTTTGACGTTTGATCCCGAACTCGTGCGTTTTGACGATCTTCTCGATATTCATTTTGTCACGCATGATCCTACGCAGCTTAACCGCCAAGGCAACGATGTTGGCACCCAATACCGGTCGGCGATCTTTCCGCTCGACGCGACACAAGAGGCGTCGGCGCGCGCTGCGATCTCACGCGCGCAAGCCGATTGGCCTCGTCCAATCGTGACATCAATCGAACCCCCCGCGAAATGGTATCCGGCGGAAGCGTATCACCAGGACTATTGGACAGGTGAGGGGCAGCGGAACGGCTATTGCCTTGCGGTCATTCCACCGAAATTGATGAAGTTGCGTAAAAGCTTTGCTGCGCGTCTCAAGGCGAATCAGACTTGACGATTGGGCGGTTTCGCTCGTAGGGCGTCACTCCAACCTGTGGCGGTTGTAGCTCAATTGGTTAGAGCGCCGGTTTGTGGTACCGGAGGTTGCGGGTTCAATTCCCGTCATCCGCCCCATTTCTCACGATAACGTTGTTGACCATCAGGTGCGGTGTGCGCCGTGTTTAGATGCCGCCCCCTACTTTGCGTGGTAACTATCGATCGTCTACGCGACAGAGCGAATGCGCAGCACAAGGATAGCCGCTCCTAAGGTGGAGATCGCCGCGAAAATGAAGCACATTTTCCAGGGCATGGTCGTCGAAATCTGAATAGTCGCCAACGTGATGATCGGCACAATAATCATCGGTAACGTGTTTGTGAGATTCATATATCCGAGCAGCTTTCCACGCCTTGGATGCCGTGCGAGCAACTGGGCGACCAATGCCGTGTCGATAGTCAGAAAAGCTGTCAGCCCGGATTGAAATCCGACATAACCGATAACGATCATTATCCATGAATCGCTCAGCCCGATCATCACCAGCGCGCACGCGCCGCAAGTGGCCGCTAATGACATGGGGACTCGGCGTCTGTAGACGTCCGACCAATATCCAGCCAGCAGGGTCGTCAAAATTGCCGCGACGATTGAAACCATTGCGAGTTGGCCAACTTGCTCGGTTGCGTTCGCGATCACGTGAGCGCGGGTATCCGCGAACCGCTGCGCAAGAAAAAGAAAAAAATAGTTCATCATAAATGCCGCCCCGAATTGGACGAGCAGGCGCGCGATCCAGGCGCGAGCAAAATCCCCCCGCTGCACACCATTTGGCGCCGGAGGTTCGCTTGATGTGAGCGATTTTACCTTATGGGTTATATCTGTATCAAAAGGCCAACCAATTAGTAACGGGGCCACACACAGGACGACCAACGCAGCGACGACGCCGAACGCGGCCGGCGCGTCGACCAGAAAGACAGCGGCGACCGTACTGGTAGCCAAATTGGCGAGCGGGAGGGCCGCGTTTACCAGCGATGCCATGCGGCCCTTGGCTGCATTTGGAAAATAGTCGGTAAGCAGAGCGCCGAGGGGCGCGAACATGACGTTAAACGATAGTTGGAATATAACGATACCCGCGATAAGCGTGGTGCGGGTATGGGCCACGCTCAGGAGGCCGTATGAGGCCACCGTCAACACCAGCCCTGCCAGAATGAGCGCCCGCCGACTGCCGCGCGCGCGGAACAACCAATCGCTCAAGCCGCCCGCCCAAATATGCGCGAGACTCGCTGTGATGCCCCCGGCGAGCAACACCCACGAGAGCAACACGCCCGGCGCGAGTGGTGATATCATTTCTATCCGGCGTGGGAGGAGCAACGCAAACAGCGGCACGAACCCGATGTGCCCGCCTAATTGGGAGAGCGCGTAACTCGCGGCAGTTTGCGGGCGGATGCCCGATAACGTGTCACGCACTCACCAATGGCCCTGTACTTGAACGTAACACAAGTTCGTATGGCACCTTATAATGTCCACACTTCGGGGCGCCACCAGCGATTTCGATCAGGCATTCGCATGCTTTCGCGATCATGGCCGCCGTGGGTTGCCGAATCGCTGTGAGTGGGGGCACCGAAAATCGCACACCAGGGGTGTCTTCAAAGCTGATCACCGACAATTCATCAGGCACTTGCAAGCCATGGCTATTGGCGCAGTGAAGCGTCGCGAACGCCATTTCGTCACTGTCGGCAATGACGGCGGTGGGGCGCTGACGGGAGCGCAGCATTTCATCCATAACGTTTACGGTCGTGTCGAAATGAAAATCCCCAGCGCCGACCAGGCCTGCCGACTCTGGCAGGCCAGCGGCACGCAAGGCTCGTTTGAAACCGTTGACGCGGAGCGCGGAGCTGCCATAATTTGGAGCACCCGCAATGAACGCAATTTTGGAGTGTCCGTGAGCCACTAAATGAACGGTGGCATCAAAGGCAGCACTCTCTTCATCCATATAGACATCGACGATATCGCCCCCTTCGCTATGGCCAACGCGTGCACACGGAATGCGCTGCTCCTTCAACAGTGCCACTAGCGACGGATTATCGCAATGCGGGGGCGTGAGGATGACGCCATCGGGACGCAACGACGTGATCGCCGTCAATAACTGCCGCGACGCTTCCAAGGTTTCGGTTTCCACCAATTCGAAGACGAGATGATAACCGAGGCGTTCGCATTCGGTCATCCCGCCGTAAAGCATCTGATCGACCCAGTCATTCCCGCGCCCCGCTTGCCAGTTTTCGATCGTTCGGGCGCGATCATTTACGGCCATGATCAGGAAGGAGCGTCCTCCGCCCATGCGTCTCGCGCTGAGGTCGGGCACATAGCCCAGTGTCGCAATCACGTGCCTAACACGCTCGCGCACCTCAGCTTTGACATTGGGGTGACGATTGATAACGCGCGACACCGTTTGATGTGAAACACCTGCCGCCGCCGCAACATCTTTGATTCTTACCTTTGGCGGCATTTGCTCTCCTCAATCTAGTGTCCTCTATCAGCGATAACAGGTTTACGAAGCAACTATATTGTGATCGATCACAAAAAAGGATTGTGATCGATCACAATATCAATTATGCATCTGACAACGAGCTCGAATCGAGCCGTTGAGGGGAGTGTCGATGGTCATGAAGGCGTTAACGTCGGGATGTTACTCTGCACTCAGTGCTGCGGTACTGATGACGGTGTCACCTGCTTTGCGCGCCCAAACGGCGCTCCCGGTCACAAAGACCGTATCGCCAGAAAAATCGATCGATGCGCGTGTTGAAGCCGTCCTCTCAAAAATGAGTCTTGAGCGCAAAGTCGCGCAGCTTATTCAGCCCGACATTTCAGCCATTACAGCGGATGACGTGCGTAAATACCGCTTCGGTTCTGTCCTCAACGGCGGCAACAGTGGGCCCGGCGGCAACGATAAAGCGCCGGCCAGCGCTTATCTTGCGCTTGCAGACGCATTTTGGTTGGCATCGAGCGCACCGCAAGACAACGGCGAGCCCGCAGTCCCTGTGTTGTGGGCCACAGATGCTGTGCATGGGCACAATAACATTATTGGCGCGACGTTATTTCCTCACAATATAGGTTTGGGGGCCGCGAATGCGCCGGACCTTATGCGGCGGATTGGTGCGGTGACCGCCCGGGAGATGGCCGCAACGGGCTTGGACTGGGCCTTTGCACCGACGGTCGCGGTTGCGACCGACACACGCTGGGGGCGGAGCTATGAGAGCTTTTCAGAGGACCCTGCGCGTGTCGCCCGATTGGTAGTGCCTTATGTGGAGGGATTACAGGGTAAGGCTGGGACGCCCGAATTTCTCGATCAGCGCCATGTCATTGCGACTGTGAAGCATTTCTTTGGCGATGGCGGCACGGGCGGGATTGATCGCGGCGATACACGTGGGGAGATGCCAGCGCTCCTCAACCTTCATGCGGTACCGTATAAGCCCGCAATTGCTGCTGGCGCGCAAGCCGTGATGGCCTCGTATTCAAGCATCAACGGTGAGAAGATGCATGGCAATCATGCATTGCTGACCGATTATCTTCGGGGAAACCTCTCCTTTGACGGGCTGGTGGTTGGTGATTGGAACGGTCACGGGCTTGTTCCCGGATGCACCAATACCGACTGTCCACGTGTTTTAATGGCGGGGCTCGACGTGTTCATGGTGCCCGAAGATTGGCGGGGATTGTATGAAACGACGTTACGCGAAACGCGTGAGGGCATTATTCCGGTATCGCGAGTAGACGAGGCGGTGCGCAGGATTTTGCGGGTAAAGATGCGTTACGGGTTATTCACCAAGCCCCGTCCATCGCAGCGTGAATTGGCGGCACATTGGTCGCTCATAGGTTCGTCTGACAATCGCGATGTTGCGCGCGAAGCCGTGCGTCGGTCGCTCGTTCTCCTCAAAAATGACGGCGTTCTACCGATCCGTGCAAACGCTAACATCCTTGTGGCGGGTCAGGCTGCGGACTCAGTCGCGCGTCAATCGGGCGGGTGGTCAGTGTCATGGCAGGGTGGTGGTGATCTCACGAATGCCGATTTTCCCGGAGCGACTTCAATTTTCGCAGGAATTTCTGGCGCGTCGCGACGTGCTGGCGGCAAAGCCATATTGTCGGTGGACGGTCGATATGAGCATAAACCCGATGTCGCAATCGTGGTGTTCGGTGAGCTTCCGTATGCAGAATTCTCTGGCGATCGGCCCGATCATGCCCTGCACGATGACGAAGGGCTCACCCTCTTACGGAAGTTCAAGGCAGCGAACATAAAAACGGTAGCGGTCCTGTTGTCCGGCCGGCCCTTGTGGATGAACAGGGAGTTGAATGCTGCAGATGCGTTTGTCGCGGCATGGTTACCCGGAACCGAAGGAGAGGGGGTCGCTGACCTGCTCATCGGGGATACGCATCGGCGCGCACGCAATGATTTTACCGGGCAGTTGCCGTTTCATTGGCCGATGCAGTGTCAAGATAACGGGGGTGCACTGATAAACGTTGGTGGCGGTGGGTCCTACGCGCACCCGCCTTATCTCCCGACACTCACGCAAGAATGCGACAGAGGACATCCGTTGAAATAAAATCCCGATTAAATTTTGAATGCAAATAGTCTAAAATGTAAAACACTTGGAGGAAAAATGATGAAGTACATGAATTTATATTGCGTAGCCTCAACTATTGGCCTGTCGGTCGGCATGTTTGCGGCTCCGGCTGCAAGTTTTGCGCAAACAGCCACCAGCGAACCTGCCCCAGCCGCCCAAGCTACGCCGTCACCCGCGCAGGCGAAGGCCGCTGCCGCACCGCGCGCTAAGGCAGACGCTCCGGCGTCAGATACAATCATTGTGACGGCTGAACGGAAAACTCAAAACCTTCAGAAATACGCCGGTACCGCAGTCGTTATCACCGGGAAGGCGTTGAAGGATGTTGGCGTTCAAAATATCACCGATCTTGAAGGCCGTATTCCCGGCCTCCAAATTCTGCCCAACAATAACAATATCGAAGTGTATATCCGAGGCGTCGGGTCAAGCAATAATACCGAGTTAGGTGACCCTGCTGCCGGGACGCATTATGACGGCATTTATATTCCGCGTCCCTCGGGCTTTGGTTCGATTTTTTATGACATTGATCGGGTAGAGGTCAATATTGGTCCGCAGGGTACCTTGCGTGGCCGCAACGCTACCGCGGGCACGGTCAACATCATACCTTGGCACCCCGGGATTGGCGTTTATGATGCGTATGTCGAGGCTGGGGTTGGTAATTATGGCCAATATTCTGTCGAGGGGATGGTCAACATTCCCGTCACCAGCAATATTGCGCTTCGCGTGTCTGGCGAGCATCTGTATCATAACAGTTATACGCACAATGTGGGCCCCGTGGCCGGTCTGCGTGGCCCCGAATGGGAGAATAACTGGTCAGGGCGCGCGCAGCTTTTGTACAAGCCGAGCAGCAAGTTTGATATTTTGCTCGCCTATGATGATACCAAGGAAATCGGCGGGGGTACGATTGGTACCAATTTGGCTGGAGCAGAGGGTGCTGGCGTCGACGTGAACAACGTTTCCAATCCTCGCAATGTCTATCTCTATCCGACCGATCCACATCTTTCCACGCGCCATAACGGCGAAAAGGCTGAGGTAAACTATCACGGCTCCGATTTTGAGTTGCAATTCACGGCCAGTCATCGCCACCTATTTTCCGATTGGTTGGGTGCGCCTCCAGGGTTGCTCTCTTATCCTAATGGGTTAGCGGATGCGAATGCGAAAAACTCGACAGGGGCGATCGCGACTGATTACAGCCATTATGAAACGCAAGGCCTTTCCAATTCCGATACTCAGGAATTGCGCTTGACGGCACCGAAAAACTCCCGATTTGAATGGTCGCTTGGCGCATTTCATTTTACCGAAGGTCAAGCATCATTCCTCGGCAATGTCGCCGATCAGAACGCGTATTTCCAAGGCATTGAGTTCAATACACGGACCAAGAGCGATTCACTTGCTGGTTACACCGACGAAACGTTTCATGTGAACGATAAGTTCCGGGTGAGTGGCGGAATTCGGGTGACCAGCGACCGGAAAGAGCGCACCGGGATCACCGCGCGCTATTTGCTGGCGCTTGGTGCCGCAGACTATAACTGCTGCTTCGGCCCTATCGTCGGCACCCCTGGGTTCCAATTCCAAGGGCTCAATCGTAGCAACTTTACGTTGCCGACCGCCGGCAGTCCTAATGCCGCGCAGCAGGCGCTGAACTTTTATTTCGGCGGGATCAAGTCATTTGGTGTCAACGACACTGTGCCGAGCATTTTCCCCGGCGGCGTCCTGCCAACAGTGCCGACGGGCCCCTGCGTGCCAAACCCACAGACCGCGTATTTGCAGTGCGCAGCGAATGGCAAATACACTTATGCGACCATCGATGCGACCGAGTTCTTCTCGCAAAACGCTAGCGATCGCTATAATTTTATCGATTGGCGGGTGCGGGCCGACTACGACATTTCGGCAGATAATTTAGTTTATGGGTTGATCGCTACCGGAAACAAAGCGGGTGGTTTCAACGATAACTTTGGAACAGGCGGTATCGCACCAACGTATGCGCCGGAGCGAGTTACCAATTTTGAGATCGGCTCGAAGAATCGCTTCAATGTCGGCGGTCTTCCGGTCAAACTTAACGTTTCGGCATTCTACGAGGCGTATCAAAATCAGGTGCTGAGTTCACTGCTGAGTATTCAGTCCGCTGCAAATTTTGTGAATCAGCAAACAGGACAGACGATAACCTTGCCCGCAAATTTTGCTGCGGGTGCCATCATTGTCAACTACAACTACAATGCGGCGAATTCAGCGATTGCGGGAGCACAGGTTGATGGAAGCGTTACAATACCGCCCGCACGACTGAACATCGCATTTGATGGGTTATGGCTTCCCGTCGCTAAGGTAACGAGTTCGCAGACAATCGAAGATTTCCGGTTCCAGAGCGATATTGATGGCGCTGATGCTGGCTTCCGTTCGATTCAAGATAAGCGCCTCCCGAGAACGCCGCGAATTCAGCTTAACGCGCGCATTTCGCAAAAATTTGAAACGGGAGTGGGTTCGTTCGATTATGTGATCGGTGGTGGTTACCGGTCAGCGTCTTTTGCGACAATCTTCAACGGGCAGGATTACGCTTACTCGGCCTGCCAAGCGAGTGCTACCGCGACAGTGAACGATCTCAATGGCAAGCCGGTGAGCGCGTGCGGCATCACGACGACTTATCGTCAGCGTTTGAGCGACACCGTCAAAGGGTATTTCACGCTTGATCTGGGTGCCGGCTTCACGAGCCACAACGGCAAGTTGCGGATTGAAGCTTATGCCAATAACCTGCTCTACAAGAACAACATTACTGGAATTCTTGTGAGCCAAACGGCAGGCACGGTTGCGTTCTTGCCGCGTCCGACCACGTTCGGTGGGCGTGTGCGTTTTCGGTTTTAGGTCCTTATTGCGGAGCGGATATGCGAAATCTGAGGTTTATATCGTGTTTGGGGTTCATGATTTGCGGCGGCTTTCTCCCAGCCGCTGTAAATGCCCAGTCGCCGGCTGTGACCCAGCCGGCGGCTCCTTCGGCGGCTGATGGATGGAAACTGGTCTTTTCCGACGAATTTGATGGCGCCGTGCTCGATAAAGGCAAATGGACGGCCTATGAGGATTGCTGGGGAGGCGGCAACAAAGAGCGACAGTGCTATACTGCGACGCCCGAAAATGTCTCGGTACACGATGGCAGTCTCAACCTAACGGCGCGTTTTGAACAAGCGTCGGGCCCGTCACTTGCGCTCGACATGCGCAAGCCCGGCGTCGAGACACCGATCGCAACAAAGCCGTTTACATCCGGTAAAGTCTCCACGCTTGGCAACTTTTCGCTGACCTACGGCCGTATCGAGGTCCGTGCAAAATCGCCCGTAGGTCAGGGGGTGTGGCCCGCTATTTGGTTGTTGCCCGAGAAGTTCGTTTACGGAGAATGGCCCGGCTCAGGCGAGATCGATGTGATGGAAGCGGTCAATCTTGGCGTGCGCTGCGGAAGCTGCGTTGGCGGCGTTGAGAACAACGTGTACGGTACGTTGCACTACGGAAGTGTGATGCATCATCAGAGCCAGCAAAAGGCTATGCAACTCCCTAAGGGCTCCGAAGGAGATTGGCACGTTTACAGGGTCGAATGGTCCCCCGATGACGTGACATGGTATCTTGATGGTAAAAAATACAACCGTGTGAAGCTCTCAAACTGGCGCGATACTTTGCAAAAGGGTGACCCGATTGCGGCTGCGATCAAAAATGCGCCATTCGATCGGCCATTTTATATCATCCTAAATCTCGCGATTGGCGGCGAATGGCCCGAAAGCCATGATCAAGGGGGAGTCGTGCTCAAAGACTATCCCAAGTCATTCGCGGTCGATTGGGTGCATGTATATAAATATGACGGCGTTCCCCATTGATCTTGCCGCGAGCGTGTGGAGTGTTACTTCAAGGTCAACACCGTCATACTCCACGCCGGTAGCGTGACGCTTGGCGAGGTGGTCGTTGTCCCGAGCGCTGTCGTCACTGGTCCTGTCCAGACATTGGTCTGTGACGTGTCGTATTGCGCCTTGCCATAGGTCAATGACGTCGCCGAAAATTGTGCAGCGGTCGTGTTTGCCATTTGCAGGTTGAACGTCACGGGGGTGTTCTGATCGAGGTTGAACAGCATCACAGCATAGCCTTTGCCCTGAGTTGCCGCGTAAGCGCGCACATTGGGGAGTGTCGCGGGGATCGTAACGGGCAGCATCTGGTTGCCTGCAACCGCAAATTGCGATGCGAGCGCCATTGCCTGCCCGCTTGGCATCAACGTGCCGTACGTGATCAACGGGGCGCCGACGCAGCCATATGGATTCGGCCAATTGTCCGCCATCTGCCCATAAGAGCCAAATGACTGCCAGCCATAGAGGCTCGCGCTATTGTTCCCACCGGCCGAGCAGCCCGCACCAATCCCCTGCCACCACGTTGCCATCGGGACGCCATCATTCAAAAGCTCGCCGATTGCCATGCCCGCATACAGCCCGTTGACGATCGAGACTGATTGCTTCCCGGGGTTAGAGGACACTGAATTAAATTCGCCGAGATAGATTGGGGTGTTGGGTTTGCCAGCTGCATTCAGCTCGGACTGGACAGTCTTGATCAGCGTGGTGAGATTGGCCGGGCCTTGTGTCAGCAGCTTAGTATCGTCTTCGTTGCCCGGATTTTGGGCGTAATAATGGACTTCGACAAAATCATAAGGCGCGTTGGCAAGCACCTTTGTGTCCCATGCCGCGATACCCTCGACGACCACGCCAACTTGTGCGGTTTGATCTTGCGCTTTGGCGAGTGCGTAATAGCCACTCGTCCCGTTTACCGCATTGGCATAGGTTGTGGGGTCATGAGGCGCGGTGTGGAGATCATATTCCCAATTGCCATATTCCTCATTGCCTACAGTCCAGTGCAGTCCGGTCAGGCCTAGCGATTTCGCATGCGCGACCCATGCCGCCGCTTCGCTCGGATCGCCGCCGCCAGTACATGCCGAATTGGAGCCGTAATTTAACGTGATAGCGAGATCGTAAGACCCAGGTTTCACGACACCAGCAATGAAATTGTCGAACGTCGCTTTGGGATCAACGTACTGGCCATTGCACCCGCTATGGCTTTGCCAGTGGTATTGATCAGAAGCCGAGCCGCCGGGCCAGCGCAAGAGCTTGGCACCGAGCTGCTTCATTGACGTGGTCGCGCTCAGCGGCGTCACATCGAACCAAATTGCCAGATTGCTGCCGATCGCATCGGCCCCTATCTTTGGTCCAGCACCCCCAGTATCGACACTCATCAGAGGTACTGTCGGCGATGGAGCGGGAACAGGCGTTACGGTGCTCATCGCGCTGGGCGCCACACCGGCGGACGGTGAACCGTCCCCGCAGGCTGACAATCCGCAACCCACTGCCGCAACAATCGCAAAAGCGCTCACCCGTGTTACCAACCCCTGTCGCATATCTACTCTCTCCTACCCTTATTGTTATTTGATAGCGCTAACATAAAGGAAGGGTGGCGATCAAGATGGTCCGAGTCAAATTGCTCGCGCAATCTGCAAAAGACCTTACTTCCCATGTCAGCTTGCTTCGAGTAGAGAAGCACGATGCACGCCTTGGCGAATCCCGCTCGTTTTTTGCGCATCGCCCGCCCGCTCACCGGCGTGACGTTGTTGCTGGGAGTCGTGCTTGTCGCGATCGGCGTGTTTGGCGGACTCCTCCTGACACCAGCTGAACGGTTTCAGGGCGAGAGTGTCCGGATTTTGTATATTCACGTGCCTACCGCGTGGTTGGGGATGGCGGGTTGGTCCGGGATCGCCATCGCGAGTCTCGCGCAGCTTGTGTGGCGGCATCCGCTGGCAGGGATCGCCGCGCGCGCGATTGCCGTACCAGGCGCACTGTTTACCGGCCTCTGTCTGATCACTGGCTCGATTTGGGGGCGACCGACATGGGGCACATGGTGGGAGTGGGATGGCCGTATGACGTCGATGCTGGTGATGCTTTTTCTTTATTGTGGCTATATCGCACTTTCTAATGCGCGCAATGAACGCGGATCGGTCGACCGGATTGCGGCGATCTATGGTATTTTCGGCGCCATAAATCTGCCGATCATCCATTTTTCGGTGACATGGTGGAACACGCTGCATCAGGGGCAATCGATCGGATTCAATGGCTCGAAAATCGCGCCAGAATTACTCTGGCCGCTGCCCTTCACGATGCTGGGGTTTAGTATGATTTTTGTCGGGGTCGTGCTCATGCGGATGCGGGCGCTAATCGCGCTCAATAAGCGAGAGGCACGTCTGCGCCGTTTGGTGCAGGCGTAATCCGATGAACCACTGGCCTTTTGTTATCGCTGCTTATTTGGTCGTCGCGGCCGGGACCGTCGGCATCATTGGTTGGAGTTGGCGCGCAATGCGTAACGCTGAACGCGCCGTTGATCGCCTCACTCAAGCGAGCGCTGCTGATCAATGAAACCGAAGCACCAACGCCTTGTCTTGAGCCTGCTTGCCGTTTCGGCGGTACTGGGTTCAGGGGTGCTTGCGCTCTCGGCGTTGCGCGATCAAGCTGCGTATTTTTACGCTCCCGCTGATGTTAAACGCCTGGGTGTCACGCTTGGGAGACAGATTCGGCTCGGTGGAATGGTTGCCGATCATTCGATTGTTAGGGCTGCGGACGGCGTGACGATTAGCTTTGTTGTCGAAGACGGGATCGACAAAGTGGCGGTGCGATATAAGGGCATCACTCCCGATTTGTTTAAGGAAAAGTCCGGGGTTATCGCGGAAGGGAGTTTTGTGGCGTCAGGGCAATTTGTCGCGACTAACATTCTGGCCAAGCATGATGAAAAATACGTGCCTCCCGTGATGAAGGGGCAAAAGCCCAATATGGGTAAAGTCTCATGACTGCTGAGGCCGGCCTCGCGGCGCTTTGGCTGGCGGCGGGATTCGCGCTCCTTCAGTTTGCACTCTCGGTCATCGGCGTGATTGGCGCGCGCGATGCCGTACTGCGCGGCGTGCGGCCAGCAGCAATTCTGCAAGCCGTATTCGTGGCGATCGCGTTTGTTTGCTTGATCATGTGTTTTCTTAATTCGGATATGTCGGTGCGCCTCGTGGCTGCGGAGAGTCATTCGGCCAAGCCCTGGCTTTATAAATTTGCGGGCACATGGGGCAATCATGAGGGGTCAATGTTGCTGTGGGTGGCTATCCTCGGGGTCGCGGGCGCTGCGGTTGCGCTGTTTGAGCGCACACTCGAACCGCGCACGCATGCCGCAACATTGGCGTCGCAGGCGGCCATTGCATTTGGATTTTACGCTTTTTTGCTGTTTTCCTCAAATCCGTTTGCGCGTCTCGATCCGGCACCAGCGGACGGGCAGGGGCTCAACCCATTGCTCCAAGATCCCGGCTTAGCGTTCCATCCGCCGACGCTCTATATCGGTTATGTTGGGTTATCGGTGGCGTTTTCATTTGCGGTCGGCGCGCTGTTGACCAAACGCGTCGATGCTCAGTTTGCGCGCGCGATGCGCCCGTGGGTGCTAGGGGCGTGGATATTTCTGACGCTGGGTATCACGGCAGGCAGTTACTGGGCTTATTATGTGCTCGGATGGGGCGGCTGGTGGTTTTGGGATCCGGTTGAAAACGCGTCGTTGATGCCTTGGCTAGCCGCAACAGCGCTGCTTCACTCGCTCAACGTGCTCGCCACGCGCGACGGCCTGCGGGCGTGGACTGTGATGCTGGCAGTGTTGGCGTTCTCAATGTCGATGGTCGGGACGTTTTTGGTGCGGTCAGGCATTCTCACGAGTGTTCACGCCTTCGCGGTTGATCCCCAGCGCGGCACGTTCATTCTGACGTTGTTGGCCATTTATATCGGCGGTGCCCTAACGTTGTTTGCGCTGCGCGCGGGCAGTATCAGTGAGGGCGCACGGTTTGATCTCGTGAGTAGGGAGGGGGCGCTCGTGTTCAACAATCTGTTGCTGACAAGCATCCTGGCTACGGTCTTGGTTGGTACACTTTACCCGCTAATAACGGAGGCTTACGGTGTTAAGACTTCGATTGGGGCGCCGTTTTTCAATGCGACAGCGGGCCCGCTTGCGCTCGTGCTGCTCGTTATTATGCCACTAGGGCCGGTGATGCGTTGGCGCAGGGATGACGCGAAGCAGGCGCTACGCCGTGTCGCGCTCCCGGCACTCGTCGGCATCGTCGCTCTGATCACTATTTTTGTCCTGGCGCCGGGTATCCATCTGCTGCCGTGGTTCGGTTTGACGGTCGCGTTCGCCGTGGGTGCGGCGAGTGTCGCGCCGTTGTGGGGACGCAATTTGCGGCGCACGCCACTTTTTACCTATGGGATGGTGCTCGCCCATTTGGGTTGTGCCGTCAGCGTGGCGGGGATGGCGGCGGACTCTGCGTTTCTGAAGGAGGTCTTGGTGGCGGCGCGCGTCGGAGAGACCAATACGGTTGGCCCCTATACCGTGACCTTCGCCGACGTTCGTCCCGCTATTGGCGCTAATTGGACAGCGCTTGAGGCCGAACTTACCGCAAAACGCATGGATGGATGGGGTCGTTTTTGGAACAGCGCGCCGCTCAAGCTTCACCCGCAAGCGCGGATGTACCCTGTGCCGGTCACCGAGACGAGTGAAACGGCGATAGCGACGCCGATTGACGGGCAACTCTACCTCGTTCTGGGCAAGCAGCAGGACGACGGGCGCTGGCAATTGAGGATGTGGTGGAAGCCCTTTGTCACGCTCATTTGGGCCGGAGGAGCAATGATTGCGCTTGGTGGAGCGCTCGCGTTGCTCGGACGCCTATGGCGCGCGCGGCGTCAGGCGACGCGCCAAATGGAGGGCGGTGTATGACCTGGCGCTGGCGTTTGCTGCCACTTGCCGTGTTCGGCTTGTTCGGGGGGGTGTTCGTGCGCGGT
>Ga0075023_100000081_pt1 | contig 20934 bp, 19 predicted proteins | sample Str014_FD_71388 | JGI IMG/M metagenome (GOLD analysis project Ga0075023, IMG submission 71388) | Freshwater sediment microbial communities in response to fracking from Pennsylvania, USA - Straight Creek_MetaG_SC_2014 | ecosystem: Environmental > Aquatic > Freshwater > Creek > Sediment | place... | reverse complement strand
GGCTCGCGCAGCGCCGCGAGGCGTGGCGCGTGTTCGCCGAAGGGCTCGGCACGCTGGCCGTGTGCGTCGACCTCGAAGTTCCCGATCTCACCGGCGCCGCGCGAGCGTTGCAATCGGCACTGCGCAGCCCGGTCGCGAGGGCCGCATCCTGAACGCCTCCGACAGCATCTCGCTGAGCCTGGTTTCGCACACCAACGCCGGCAAGACCACGCTCGCCCGCACCCTGCTCGGCCGCGACGTGGGCACGGTGCGCGATGCGCCGCATGTCACCGAGTTCGCCGACGTGTTCACGATGGTCGAAACAAGGGAGCGCGAGCAACTGCTGCTCTGGGACACGCCCGGCTTCGGCGACAGCCTGCGGCTCGTGAAGCGCTTGCGCGCCACGAGCAACCCGATCGGCTGGCTCGTCGCCGAGGTCTGGGACCGCTGGCGCGACCGGCCGTTCTGGGCCAGCCAGCAGGCGATGAAGAACGTGCGTGACGAGGCCGACGTGATGCTCTACCTCGTCAACGCATCGGAGGCGCCCGACGCGGCCGGCTACGTGGCGCCCGAGATGGAGCTGCTCGGCTGGATTGCCAAGCCGGTGATCGTGTTGCTGAACCAGCTCGGCCCGCCGTGCGAAGGTGCGCAGGAGGGCGCCGACCTGCTGCGCTGGCGCGAGCACCTCGCGCGCTACCCGCATGTGCGCGCGGTGCTGCCGCTCGACGCGTTCGCGCGCTGCTGGGTGCAGGAGGGCACGCTGCTGCAGGCGATCGAGGCGGTGCTGCCGCCCGAGCGCCGCGCGCTGATGGGCCGGCTGCGCGCCGCCTGGTCGGCGCAGCGGCTGCAGGTGTTCGACGCATCCATGGCATCGCTCGCGGCGAGCCTGGCCCGTCTCGCCGGCGCGTACGAGGAAGTGCCCGATCAGGCGACGTTGAGCGCGCGCTTGCGGCGCATCGGCAGCGCCATCGGTGGCGTGGTCGGTGGTGTAGTCGGTGGCGTGGTCGGTTCCGGCAACGCCGACCGGACGCCGATCGCGATGGCGCAGAAAGCGCTCGCCGAACGCCTCGACGCGGAGGTGCGTGCGAACACCGCGGAGCTGATCGCCCTGCACGGCCTGGAAGGGCGCGCGCAGAGCGAGATCCTGAACCGGCTCGCGACCCACTTCGAGACCCGGTTGCGCATGGACGAAGGCAAGGCCGCGCTGTGGGGCGGCATGGTCAGCGGCGCGCTGGTCGGGCTCAAGGCCGACATCCTCAGCGGCGGGCTGACGCTCGGCGGTGGCCTGCTCGCAGGTGGCCTGATCGGCGCGCTCGGCGCGGCGGGCCTCGCGCGCTGCGTGAACCTGGTGCGCGGCACGGATCGGTCGTTCGTCGCGTGGAATGCCGGGTCGCTCGATCAGTTGCTCGAAGCCGCGCTGCTGCGCTACCTCGCCGTCGCGCACTTCGGCCGCGGGCGCGGCGAGTGGGCCCAGGGCGAATCGCCGCCGCACTGGCGCGAGCTGATCCAGCAGGCGCTGGCGCCGCACCGCGACGCGCTGGCGATCGTCTGGCAGGAACGCGACGCGCGCGGTGAGGGCGGCCCGGAAAGCGGCACCCTGATCGCCGCAGCGCTGGCGCCGATCGTTCGCGCGGCGGCCGTCGACGGGCTGCACGCGCTGTACCCCGAGGCGCCGCCGCTTGGGGAAAGTGCGCAGACCATCGCGCTGCCGTCGCAGTAGCCTAGGGCAGATGAACGCCCCGCACCGCCCGATCGATTTCTACTTCGACTTCTCGTCGCCGTACTCGTACATCGCCTCCGAATGGATCGAGGCGCTGGCCGCGCGCCACGGCCGCACGGTGGCCTGGCACGCGATCCTGCTCGGCGCGACCTTCCAGGTCACCGAGATCCGAAGCCCGGTGTCGTATCCGCTGAAGCGCGAGTACTCGATGCTCGACTTCGAACGCTCGGCGCGCTTCGCCGGCGTGCCGCTGAAGATGCCTTCGACGTTTCCGATCGCCACGCAGAACGCCGCGCGCCTGTTCTGGTGGCTGAACGCCGAAGACCCGAACCGCGCACGCGAGTGGGCGCGCCACGGGCTGCGCGCGCTGTTCGCGCGGGGTGTCGACCTGAGCGAGCCGCCCGCGCTGCGCGCGCTCGCGGTCGAATTCGGCATCGACGGATCGCAGGCGCAGGACGTGTGGAACGACCCGCACTGGAAAGCGGCGCTGAAAGCCGCGAACGACGCCGCGATCGCGCTCGGCGTCTTCGGCGCGCCGTTCTTCGTCATCGACGGCGAGCCGTTCTGGGGCAACGACCGGCGCCCGATGATCGAGCGCTGGCTGGAGAAGGGTCCGTTCTGAGCGCCCCCCGGCCCGCGACTCACCGCGGGCAGAATGTTGCGGCAACCTCGAGGCCAGCCGTGAACGACGACGACCACAGCAATGATTCCGACCGCAACGAGGGCGACGTCGACGACGACGTGATGCTCGAGCTGCTGGCGTGGTGCGCCCGCCAATTCGTGCGCGACCCCGCGCCGCAACCCTTCATCGAACGCCTCGCGCTTCACGGGCCGGCGATCTTCCCCGAGTTTTTCGGCAACGCAGGCGCGGATCGCGCCGATGCGAGCCGCTTCTTCCGCTCGTTCGGCTGGAGCATCGCGTCCCGCATGCCCATACCGTCGTTGGGTTTTCGCCCGAACAAGCTGACGCTGCCCGGCCGCAACGACCCGTGCCTGTGCGGCTCTTTGCGCAAATACAAGCACTGCTGCGCCGCGATCGTGCCGACCTTCCCCGCGCTCGACGACGCCTTGCTCGGCGGCCTCGTCATCGAGGCCTTGCCGCGCCGCGAGTGGGCGGCGCTGCCGGCCTCGCGCGTGCCGCTGCGCATGGTCGCGGCTGCGGCCGAGTTGCTGTGCGATGCCGATCGGGATGCCGATGCCGCCCGCCTGCTGGAAGGGTGGTCGAAACTGCCGCCGCCCTGGCCCGATGCGCGCGCCGATCTGCTCGATCTGCTGGGCGACATCTACCTCGATCTGGAAAAGCCACGCAAGCGCAAGCAACTGGCGCAGGCGATGGTCGCGAACGGCGGGCCGGCGGTGCAGTCCAAGGGCTGGCAGCGCCTGTGCCTGCTCGCGACCGACGCCGGTGACGAAGCCGGCGCGCGCCGCGCGTTCGAAGCCGCACAGCGACTCGCACCGAACGACCCGTCGGTGGCGCTGCTCGAAGTCACCACGCTGGCCGGCCAGGGTGAGCTCGCGCGCGCCCGCGAGCGCGCCGATTTCCATGCGCGCCGCCTGTCGCGCCTGCCCCATGCGTCGGAACTCGCCGATGCGATCGCCGCCTTGACCGAACTGTCGAAGGAGGGCTCGCGCCTCGAACGCGAACTGAAGGAATTCGGCGGCCAGGAAGGTGATCCGGTCGCCTCCTTCGCGTCGCTCCAGACCTGGCTCGCCGACTTGCCCGAGCCGAGGCTGCAGCTCAGCCTGCCCAAACAACCCGCGGTCGATCTCGGCCCGCTGCAGCCCACGCCCGCGGCCCGCAAGGCGCTCGCGCGCTGGCACGATGCGTTCGAGTTCAGACCGCCGACGATGACCTGGGAGGTGCCCGGTGACGACGCCGCAGCGATCCTCGAGGTCGACAAGTGGCTGCCCGTGCTGCGCGCGCACCCGCTGCTGGCCGATTGCTTCGAGGTGCTCGACGGCCTGCTGCTGGCGCTGCAGATCCTGCCCGTGCATATGACGGTCGAATTGCAGCTGCGCCTGATGGACCGAGCGCTCGCGCTGTGGGCGGCGCTGCGCGAGCGCCAACCCGGGGCACGATGCGAGTGGGGCCACCTCGCGAATCGCCCGGCGCTGCGCCTGCTGGCGCATCGCATCGAGCTCGAACGCGCGCCGTTGGCGACCGAGAGCTTCGTCTGGCTGCAGCACATCGTCGAGGTGCTGAACCCGCACGACAACCACGGCTTTCGCGATCGGCTCGCTGCCGTCTACCTGCGTCGCGGCGAAACCGATCGCGCGCTGGCGCTGTGCGAGCGCTACCCCGACGACCGCGTCGGCATGCGCCTGCTGCATGCGCGCGCGCTGCTGGCCCGCCGCGAGACGCAGGCCGCGGCGGCGCTCGTCGACGCGGCTGTGGCCGAGAACCCGCACCTGCGCAAATTGCTGCTGGCATCGCGCGCGCCGCGCCAGCCGAACGTGCCGAGCTATGCGCTCGGTTCGCTCGACGAAGCGAAGATCGTGGTGGCCGAGCAGTTCGACCTCTGGCGCGACGACCCGGTGATCCGCCAATGGATCAGGCAGCGGCTCGATCCCGCGCAGGCCGCCACGGCCGATCTGTTCGCGGCGCCCGACGGGAACACTCCTCCCGGGCCGTAGAATTGACGTATACGTCAACTGCGGCTCGCAGGTCATGGCGTCACGACACGAAAGCCCGCATGCCTGCACTCGCCTCGAAACTCAGCCCGCGTTCCGAAGACTTCAAGGCCAACGCGGCGGCGATGCGCGCGCTCGTCGACGACCTGAACGCCAAGCTCGCGACGATCGGCCAGGGCGGCGGCGAGGCGCCGCGCGCCAAGCACCTGGCGCGCGGCAAGCTGCTGCCGCGCGACCGCGTCGAAATGCTGCTCGACCCCGACACGCCGTTCCTCGAACTCGCGCCGCTGGCCGCGCTCGACATGTACAGAGGTGACGCGCCCGGCGCGAGCCTGATCGCCGGCATCGGCCGCGTCTCGGGCGTCGACTGCATGATCGTGTGCAACGACGCCACCGTGAAGGGCGGCACCTACTTTCCCGTGACGGTCAAGAAGCACCTGCGCGCGCAGGAGATCGCGATGCAGAACCGCCTGCCGTGCATCTACCTCGTCGACAGCGGCGGCGCGAACCTGCCGAACCAGGACGACGTGTTCCCCGACCGCGAGCACTTCGGCCGCATCTTCTTCAACCAGGCCAACATGAGCGCGCAGGGCATCCCGCAGATCGCGGTCGTGATGGGCTCGTGCACGGCCGGTGGCGCCTACATGCCGGCGATGAGCGACGAGTCGATCATCGTCAAGGAGCAGGGCACGATCTTTCTCGCCGGGCCGCCGCTGGTGAAGGCGGCGATCGGCGAGATCGTGTCGGCCGAAGAACTCGGCGGCGGCGACGTGCACACGCGCCTGTCGGGCGTGGCCGATCACCTGGCACAGAACGACACGCATGCGCTCGCGATCGCGCGTGCCTCGGTCGCGAACCTGAACTGGTCGAAATCGCATGGCCAGCGGCTCGTGCCGCCACGCCCGCCGCTGTTCGCAGCGGACGAACTGCACGGCGTGATCCCGGTCGACACCAAGAAGCCTTACGACGTGCACGAGATCATCGCGCGGCTGGTCGACGGCAGCGAGTTCGACGAGTTCAAGGCCCGCTACGGCACGACCCTGGTCACCGGCTTCGCGCACATCGAGGGCATGCCGGTGGGCATCGTCGCCAACAACGGCGTGCTGTTCAGCGAATCGGCGTTGAAGTGCGCGCACTTCATCGAGCTGTGCTGCCAGCGCAAGATCCCGCTGGTGTTCCTGCAGAACATCACCGGCTACATGGTCGGCAAGAAGTACGAGGCCGAAGGCATCGCGAAGCACGGCGCGAAGATGGTCACTGCGGTCGCCACGGCCACCGTGCCGAAGTTCACCGTGATCATCGGTGGCAGCTTCGGCGCCGGCAACTACGGCATGTGCGGGCGCGCGTATTCGCCGCGTTTTCTCTGGATGTGGCCGAACGCGCGCATCAGCGTGATGGGCGGCGAGCAGGCCGCGGCCGTGCTCGCGACCGTCAAGCGCGACGGTATCGAGGCCAAGGGCGGTGCCTGGTCGAAAGACGAAGAGGCGGCGTTCAAGCAGCCGATCCTCGATCAGTTCGAGCACCAGGCGCATCCGTACTACGCCAGTGCCCGGCTCTGGGACGACGGCGTGATCGACCCCGCGCAAACGCGCAATGTGCTCGCGCTGGCCATCTCGGCGAGCCTGAACGCGCCGATACCCGATGCGAAGTTCGGGGTGTTTCGGATGTAGTTGGGTACACTGTGTGTGCTGAAGGAGTTTTCTACACATTATGCGCACGAACATCGACATCGACGACACCTTGATGAGCCAGGCCATGAAGGCCGGGCCGTATCGAACCAAGAAAGAGGCGGTCGAGGCGGGCTTGAAGTTGCTCGCGCGGCAGGTCGCCTACCGGGAAATCTTGAAGTGGGAAGGCAAGCTGAAGTGGGAAGGCTACGAGTCGATCGACTGGACCCAACCCGAACAGCCCGCGCCCGCGCCCGTTGTTTCCGAAGCGCTGCCCGCCGATTGGCCCAAGGCGAAGCGGGCCAGTCGCGAGCCTGCGGCGGCCGTGAAGTCGGCGCCACCGGGCAAGCGCCGTGCTGGTCGTTGATTCGTCGGTCTGGATCGACTTCTTCAACAAGACCGGTGCGCCCGCCGCCGAACTGCTCAAGCACATGTTGCGCAATGGTGAAGTCCGCATCGTCGTGCCGGACCTTGTGCTCTTCGAGGTTCTTCGAGGCTTTCGCTCCGAGCGCTCCCACCGCGAGGCCAAGCAGTTGATGGAGTCGCTCGACATCGAAGCCACCGCCGGCCACGACCTGGCCCTCGCCGCCTCCGCCCACTACCGCAGCCTGCGCGCCCAAGGCGTCACCGTGCGCAGCCCGATCGACGTGCTGGTCGCCTCCTTTTGCATCGAGCGCGACTACGCCCTGCTGCACCGCGACAAGGATTTCGAGGCGTTCGAGTCGCTGCGCGGTCTGCGCGGCTGGCAACACTGACACCGCAACGAGGCCGACGATGGACAACATCTACATCACCCCCGATCACGAACTGTTGCGCGAGCAGATCGCCCGCTTCATCGCGCGCGAGGTCGAGCCGCACGCGCTGGCCTGGGAGGAGGCCGGCTACACGCCACGCGAAGTGCTGCGCAAGATGGGCGACGCCGGCCTGTTCGGGTTGATGTACGGCAGCGCCTACGGCGGCGCCGAAGCCGATGCGTTGACCAACGTGGTGTTCGCCGAGGCGCTGTCGCAGTCCACCTTCGGCGGCTTCATCATCACGGTGCTCGTGCACACCGACATGGCGAGCCCGCACCTGCACCACGCCGGCACGCCCGCGCAGCTCGACAAGTACATGCCGGACGTGATCACCGGTCGCAAGATCACCGCCGTCGGCATCACCGAGCCGGGCGCGGGTTCCGACGTGGCGGGCATCAAGACCACGGCCAAACGCGATGGCGATTCGTGGGTGCTCAATGGCACCAAACTGTTCATCACCAACGGTGTGCATGCCGACCTGTACTTCATCGCCGCGAAGACCACCGATGCGCGCCACGGCATGTCGATGTTCATCGTCGAGAAGGGCACGCCCGGGTTCACGGTCGGCCGCGCATTGAAGAAGTCGGGCTGGCTCTCGTCCGACACCGCCGAGCTGGTGTTCGACAACGTGCGCATCCCGGCTGCCAACCTGCTCGGCGAGGAGAACAAGGGCTTCTACTCGGTGATGAAGAACTTCCAGACCGAGCGCATCGCCCTCGGCGCGATGGCGATCGGCCACTGCACGCAGGCGCTGAAGATGACGCTCGAGTTCGTGCGCCAGCGCCAGGCCTTCGGCGCGCCGCTGTTCGAGAAGCAGACGATCCGCCAGCGCCTGGCGATGCTCGACGCCAAGGTGCATGCCGCGCGCGCCTTCATGTACGACTGCGCCTGGCGCGTCACGCAGAAGCAGGACGTCGTGCAGCAGGTCTCGATGCTGAAGGCCCTCACCGGCGAGCTCGTCAACGAGGTCGTGCAGACCTGCCAGCAGTTTCACGGCGGCATGGGCTACATGCGCGAGACGGGGATCGAACGGTTGTGGCGCGACGCCCGCATCCTCGCGATCGGCGGCGGCGCGACCGAAGTGATGCTCGACGAGGTCGCGAAGCGGTATTGAGGCGATGGATCCGCAGGCCTACTTCACGACCATCGCACGCTACAACGCGTGGGCGACGAGCCGATTGTTCGAGCAGGTCGACGCGTTGCCCGAGTCCGACTACCGGCGCGAGTGCGGCCTGTTCTTCAAGAGCGTGCACGGCACGCTGAACCACCTGCTGGTTGCCGAGCATCGCGTCTGGTTTCCGCGGTTCGCCGAGGGCATCTCGAACCAGGTCGCGCTGAATGAGGAGCTCGAAACCGATCGAGCCCGCTTGCGCGAACGCCTGCTCGACACGGTGCCTCGATGGCTGCCGCTGATCGCGTCGTTCGATACCGCGCGCTTCGACGGCACGCTCGACTACACCACCACCCGCGGCATCGCGCAGTCGCTGCCGTTCGCGGCCACGCTCGGCCACGTCTTCAACCATGGCACGCACCACCGCGGGCAGATCAGCGCCGCCATCACCGCGATGGGCCACGCGTGCCCCGAACTCGATCTGGTCGCGATGCTGCAGGCCGAAAGCGCGGCGCGATGAGGACCGCGTGGCTCGTTGCGCTCGCTCGCAGCCCACGCAGCGGTGCGACCTATTGCACGCCGCCGCGTCGCGCAGCGCCGACGTTCGCGCGCGTGGCGCGATGCACTCTCTACGATCGCCCGTCCGACCACTCACCAGCAGACCACGATGCGATCGTCGATCCTCAACAACAAGAATCCGATCAGGCACTTCGCCTGTCTGCTGGCGCTGGCAGCGCTGGCGACGCTGGCCGGCTGCAGCGGCACGATCAAGCAGGACGCCCGCGTGACGGGCGACATCTCTCGGCTCGAGGGCATCGCCCAGGTGAGCGCGCTGATGTCGCCGGACGCGGCGAAGCAGCAGGTCGACAACCCGCAGTTCAACCGCGAGGAACTCGCCACGCGCGTGCGCCTGCGGCTCGAGGCGAACGGTCTGACCGCACCGAGCGCCTCGCATCGCGTCGAGATCGTCGTGACCGATGTGCGGGTGCGCGGCGCGTTCGCGGCGATCATGTTCGGCTTCATGGCGGGCGACGACCATGTGAGCGGGCGCGTGCGCGTGCTCGACCCTTCGGGCCGCGCGCTGCGCAGCTTCGAGGTCCAGGCGAGCTACGCGCTCGGCGGTCTGGCCGGCGGGCAGGACGGCATGCGCATGAACTGGCTCTACGACAAGTTCGCCGACATGGCGATGGTCGAGCTGGCGAAAGTTGTGTTGCCGCCGCGTGCCGATGCCGGTTCGATCGGGCCGGCGGCGATGGTCACGCTTTCGCCTGCTGCCGCGGCGCCGGCGCCCGTCCAAGTGGGCACGCCGGTTCCGATGGTCGTCAGCAGTGCCGCGCTCGACAACGTCGATGCCGTGCCGCTCAGCGAGCGTGGCCGCGCCGCCTACCGCGAGTGGCTCACCTACAAGAAGCCGCGGGCGTTCGTGATTTCCGAGAACGGCTGGTTCTACAGCACCTGGAGCACCAAGCCGCTCGACCCGATGGAGCCCGCCGACCCGACCGAACGCGCGATGAAGCGTTGCCAGAACGCAGCGCGCCCGAACTGCACGATCTACGCGGTGGACGACCGCGTCGTCTACACCCGACCAGCCCCGACCGCCGCGCGCTGAGCTCAACGCACGTCGCGCAAGGCTCCGGAATCAAGGAGACCTTGCGATGACAAGCACCACCACGCTGGCGATCGTTCGCCGCTCGGCCCACGTCGCCGAGGTCTGGCTCAACCGCCCCGACGTTCGCAATGCCTTCAACGAAGGCGTGATCGCCGAACTGCACGCCGCGTTCACCGCGTTCGCGGCCGATGGTGAACTGCGCGCGATCGTGCTCGGCGGCCACGGCAAGGCTTTCTGCGCCGGCGCCGATCTGTCGTGGATGCGGACGATGGCCGGCTACGACTGGGAGCAGAACCGCGCCGACGCACAGGCGCTGGCCGACATGCTCTTCGCGGTGTGGCGCTGCCCGGTGCCGGTGGTCGGCCGCGTGCAGGGTGACTGCTACGCAGGCGGCGTCGGCCTCGCGGCGGTGTGCGATGTGCTGGTCGCGGCCGAGGGTGTCAATTTCTGCCTGAGCGAGGCGAAACTCGGCCTGCTGCCCGGCACGATCAGCCCGTACGTGGTCCGCGCGATGGGCGAGCAGGCGGCGCGCCGCTACTTCGTCACCGCCGAGCGGTTCAGCGCGGCACAGGCGCATGCGATGGGCTTCGTGCATGAGCTGGTAGCGCCCGAGGCGCTCGATGCGAAGGTCGCCGAGATCGTTGCCACGCTGGTTGCGAACGGCCCGATGGCCACGCGCGCCTGCAAGCTGCTCGTGCAGGACGTGGCCGGCCTGCCGCTCGACGCCACGCTGCGCGCCGAGACCGCTCGCCGCATCGCCGACATCCGTGCCAGCGCCGAAGGCCGCGAAGGCATCCAGAGCTTCCTGAACAAGCGCAAGCCGGGCTGGCTCGAAAGCTGAGCGATGACCAGCCTGCCGATCGACTCCACCGGCCTGCTCGCGATCGCGGCGGCGCTCGGCTGGGCGAGCGGGTTGCGGCTGTATGCGGTGGTGTTCCTGACCGGCCTGGCCGGCCGCCTCGGCTGGGTCGAGTTGCCCACCAGCCTGCACCTGCTGCAGTCCACCGCGATGCTGGGCGCGAGCGGGTTCATGCTGTTCGTAGAGTTCTTCGCCGACAAGATCCCCGGGCTCGATTCGTTGTGGGACGCGGTCCACACGGTCGTGCGCATCCCTGCCGGTGCCGCGCTCGCGGCGGCGGTGTTCGGTGCCGATCAATCGAGCTGGGCGATGGCGGCGGCGCTGATGGGCGGCACGCTCGCGGCCACGAGTCACGTCGCGAAGACCACCACGCGCGCCGCGCTCAACGCCTCGCCCGAGCCGTTCTCGAACATCGCGATGTCGTTGGCCGGCGACAGCGTCGTGCCGGTGAGCCTGTGGTTGTCGTGGGAGCACCCTTACGTGTTCTTCATCACGCTCGCGGTGGCGCTGGTCGTGATGGTGGCGCTCACCTGGGTGTTCGCGAAATTTCTGCGTCGCCTCGCGCGGCGCGTGTCGGGCTGGTTCGGGGCGGGTCAACCGTCGACCTGAGGATCAAAAAGTGTTCACGAAAATTCTGATTGCGAACCGGGGCGAGATCGCCTGCAGGGTGGCCGCCACGGCGCGAAAGATGGGCGTGCGTACCGTCGCCGTCTATTCCGATGCCGACGCGAACGCGAAGCACGTGCTGGCCTGCGACGAGGCGGTGCACATCGGCGGCGCGTCGCCACGCGAAAGCTACCTGCTCGGCGAGCGCGTGATCGCGGCCGCGAAGGCCACCGGCGCGCAGGCGGTGCACCCCGGCTACGGTTTCCTGAGCGAGAACGAAGGCTTCGCGCAGGCCTGCACCGATGCCGGGCTCGTGTTCATCGGGCCGCCGCCGTCGGCGATCAAGGCGATGGGGCTGAAAGCCGAGTCGAAGCAGCTGATGGAGAAGGCCGGCGTCCCGTTGGTGCCCGGCTATCACGGAGCGGGCCAAGACCCGGCGATGCTGAAACGCGAGGCCGACCGCATCGGCTATCCGGTGTTGATCAAGGCCAGCGCCGGCGGCGGCGGCAAGGGCATGCGCATCGTGACGAAGGCCGACGAGTTCGATGCGTCGCTCGCTTCGTGCAAGCGCGAGGCGATCAACAGCTTCGGCGATGACGCGGTGCTGATCGAGCGCTATGTGACCCGGCCGCGCCACATCGAGATCCAGGTGTTCGGCGACGCGCACGGCAACTGCGTCTACCTGTTCGAGCGCGATTGCTCGGTGCAGCGGCGCCACCAGAAGGTGCTCGAGGAAGCGCCCGCGCCGGGCATGAGCGAGGCACGCCGCGCCGAGATGGGCGCCGCGGCGGTCGCGGCCGCGAAGGCGGTCGGCTATGTCGGCGCAGGCACTGTCGAGTTCATCGCCGAGCCGACGGCCGATGGCGACCTGAAGTTCTTCTTCATGGAGATGAACACGCGGCTGCAGGTCGAGCACCCGGTGACCGAGGCGATCACCGGGCTCGACCTGGTCGAGTGGCAACTGCGCGTGGCCTCTGGCGAGCCGTTGCCGCTGCAGCAGCACGAGTTGCGCATCCACGGCCACGCGATCGAGGCGCGCATCTGCGCCGAGAACCCAGATGCCAACTTCCTGCCCGCGACCGGCCGGCTCGACGTGTACCGGACGCCGACCGACGCGGTCAGCTTCGCGCTCGGCAATACCCGCGTGGATGCCGGCGTCCGCGAGGGCGACGCGATCTCGCCGTTCTACGACTCGATGATCGCCAAGCTGATCGTCTGGGGCGCCGACCGCGCGCAGGCGCTGGCCCGGCTCGACGCGGCGCTGGCGGGCACGCACATCGTCGGCCTGCAGACCAACGTGGCGTTCCTGCGCCGCGTCGTGAAAAGCGATTCGTTCGCGCACGCCGACCTCGACACCGCATTGATCGAACGCGAACGCGCCGTGTTGTTCGATGCGCCGCCGCTGCCGATCGAGCTGGCAGCGGCCGGCGTCGTCGCCCATGCGCTCGCGGCCGAGCAGGCGCTGCAGACCGCCGACCCGTGGTCGCGCCGCGACGGCTGGCGCCTGCACGGCAGCGCCACGCGCCGCTTCGACATCGAGTCGGTTGGCACGCACCACGCGTTCTTGCTCGAACGCAGCGCGGGCGCGCAGACGCTCGTCAACGCATCGCAACGCTGGCCGCTCGCGATCGCCCCGCGCGCCGCCAACACCTACGACGTGACCCTCGGCGAGCAGCGCACCACGCTGACCGTCTACGCCACCGGCGAGCGCTTCAGCGTGTTCGCGCCAGATGGCTCGGCGGTGGTCGACGAGTTCGACCCGATCGCGCACTCGGCCGACGGCGCACACGGAACCGGTGGCCTGACCGCACCGATGCCCGGCAAGGTGATCGCGTTCTTCGCGAAGGCCGGCGATGTCGTCACGCAAGGCCAGCCGCTCGCCGTGATGGAGGCGATGAAGATGGAGCACACGATCGCCGCGCCGCGCGACGGCACCATTGCCGAGCTGCTGTACGCGGTGGGCGACCAGGTCAACGAAGGTGGCGAATTGCTGCGCATGGCGCCGGCGGCCTGAGCGGCGCAGAATCGTCCTGCACCTGATCCAACTCCGAGAGTTTCGCGATGCTCCCAACCCATGTGACCCTGGTCGAAGTCGGCGCGCGCGACGGTCTGCAGAACGAGCAGCAGCCGGTCGACGCGGCCACCAAGATCGAACTCGTCCACCTGCTGCAGGCGGCCGGCCTGCGCGAACTCGAGGTCACCAGCTACGTCAGCCCGAAATGGGTGCCGCAGATGGCCGATGCGGCGCAGGTGATGCGCGGCTTGAAGCGCAAGCCCGCGGTGCGCTACTCGGTGCTGACGCCGAACCTGAAGGGATTCGAGGCCGCGATCGCCGACCCATCGATTCGCCCCGACGAGATCGTCGTGTTCGGCGCCGCCAGCGAGGCCTTCAGCCAGCGCAACATCAACTGCGGCATCGAGGAGAGCATCGAGCGCTTTCGACCTGTCGTAGCGGCGGCGCATGCCAATGCGATCAAGGTGCGGTGTGCGGTCTCGGTGGCGCTCGGTTGCCCGTACCAGGGCGAGGTCACGCCGGACGAAGTGGAGCGCGTGGTGCTGCTGATGAAGGGCATCGGTGTCGACCACTGCGGCATCGCCGACACGATCGGCGTGGGTACGCCCAAGCGCGCGCAGGCGGCGCTGGAGCGGGCGCTGAAGCACTTTCCTATCGCAGAAGTCAGCGGGCATTTCCACGACACCTACGGCCAGGCGCTCGCCAACATCTATGCCTGCCTCGAGATGGGCATCCACACCTTCGACGCGAGCGTGGCGGGCCTGGGCGGTTGCCCGTACGCGAAGGGCGCGACCGGCAACGTCGGCACCGAAGACGTGTTGTTCATGCTCGACGGCCTGGGCATCGAGACCGGCGTCGACATCGACAAGCTGATCGACGCCGCCGCCTTCATCTCGAACGTGCTCGGCCGCAAGCCGGTCTCGCGCTCGGGCAACGCGCTGATCGCCAAGCGCGCCGCGAAGCTGGAGGCGGCCGCGGCATGAGCGCAGACGATCTGCAGGACCGGCCCGAGGGCTTTCGGCGCGTCACCGCGCTGCTCGCCGAGCGCGGCCACACGCACGCGCCGGTCTTCCTGGAGGTGGCCGCGCGCACGGCGCAGGAAGCCGCCGACGCGCTCGGCATCGGCGTCGGCCAGATCGCGAAGAGCGTGGTGTTCCGGCGCAAGCTGGACGAAGCCGCGGTGCTGGTCGTGACTTCGGGCGACAAGCGTGTCGACGAGAAGAAGGTCGCCGCGCTGGTCGGCGCGGTCGGTCGTGCCGATGCCGATTTCGTCAAGGCGAGCACCGGCTTCACGATCGGCGGTGTCTCGCCCGTGGGCCATGCGACCGACCCGGTGTTGCTGATCGATCGCGAACTCTTTCGCTTCGACGAGATCTGGGCTGCCGCCGGCCACCCGAACGGCGTGTTCCGGCTCACGCCCGAAGCCCTGGTCGAACTGACCGGCGCGCCGGTCGAGGACGTGGTGCGGGCGTGAGCGCGCGCGTGTCGCCGGTCGGCGTGGTCGCGTCGCCTTGCACCGACGTGTGCCGCATGGATGCGCGCACCGGCTGGTGCGAAGGCTGCCACCGCACCATCGACGAGATCGCGGGCTGGTCGACGATGAGCGACGACGAGAAGCGCGCGGTCTGGGATGCGCTGGCGGTGCGCCAGTTCGACCCCGACGTGCCGAACAAGTCATGAAGCAACTCGCATGAAGCACATCGACTTCTGGTTCGACCCGGTTTCGCCGTTCGCCTACCTTGCCTTCGAGCGTTTGCCGCAGGTTCTGGAAGGCTTGTCTTACGAAGTCAGCTACCGACCGATCCTGTTCGCCGGCCTGTTGAAGCACTGGGGCCAGAAGGGCCCCGCCGAAATCGAGCCGAAACGCGCGTGGACCTTCCGCCACGTGCACTGGCTCGCGCAGCAGCACGGCATCGCGATGCGCACGCCCGCGCAGCACCCGTTCAACCCGCTCGCGCTGCTGCGCCTGCTGCTCGCTTGCGCGCCCGCAGGCGGCACGCCGAACCGGCGGGCGTGCGAGGCGGTGCTGCGCCACATCTGGATCGATGGCGCCGACGCGAACGATGCGCATCGCCTGGCCGAGTTGACACGGGAACTCGCGCCGCGCATCGCGCCCGACGACACCTCCATCAAGCAGGCGCTGAAAGACTCGACCGCCACGGCGATCGAGCGCGGCCTGTTCGGCGTGCCGACGATCGAGTTCGACGGCCACCTGTTCTGGGGCCTGGACGCACTGCCGATGCTCGCGGCCTGCCTGCACGGCGAGCCCTGGTTCGACGGCCCGGCCTGGGCCGAAGAAGGCGCGCCGCGCCCCGGTGTGCAGCGCTGACCGGTGCGCCGTAGCGCTCTCGGTGTTTTCCCGAGACGTGTCGTTCGGCACGTGATTTGCCGCATTGAGAAATGCGGCATCAGGGTTGCCACCGAGTTTGTCAGCCCCGGTTCAGCAAAGCGTAAGCAAACGGTCAGAGCGCACGTCGAACATCCGGCCACGCATCGCCAGGGGGCGCTGCCAACCAGTTCAAATCAGGAGACGTGAATATGGCAACCACAGTGGCAGCCGCCTCGAAAGTCGGCCAGCCCATGACGGCGGCGGAGAAGAAGGTCATCTTCGCCTCCAGCCTGGGCACGGTGTTCGAGTGGTACGACTTCTACCTCTACGGCACGCTCGCGGCCATCATCGGCAAGCAGTTCTTCTCGAACCTCGACCCGGCCTCGCAGACCATCTTCGCGCTGCTCGCGTTCGCGGCCGGCTTCATCGTGCGGCCGTTCGGCGCGATCTTCTTCGGGCGGCTGGGCGACATGATCGGGCGCAAGTACACCTTCCTGGTGACGATCCTGATCATGGGCCTGTCGACCTTCATCGTCGGTGTCCTGCCCAACTTCGCGGCGATCGGCGTCGCGGCGCCGGTGATCCTGATCGGCCTGCGCCTGCTGCAGGGCCTAGCCCTCGGTGGTGAGTACGGCGGTGCCGCCACCTACGTGGCCGAGCACGCGCCGCACGGCAAGCGCGGTGCGTTCACCGCGTGGATCCAGACCACGGCGACGATGGGCCTCGCGCTCTCGCTGATCGTGATCCTGGGCACACGCACCACGCTCGGCGAAGAAGCCTTCGCCGACTGGGGCTGGCGCATTCCGTTCCTGGTGTCGATCGTGCTGCTGGGCATCAGCGTGTGGATTCGCCTGAGCATGAACGAATCGCCGGCCTTCAAGAAGATGAAGGAAGAGGGCAAGACCTCGAAGGCGCCGCTGGCCGAGTCGTTCGGTCAATGGAAGAACCTGAAGATCGTGATCCTCGCGCTGGTCGGCCTGACGATGGGCCAGGCGGTCGTCTGGTACACGGGCCAGTTCTACACGCAGTTCTTCCTGACGGGTTCGCTGAAGGTCGATCCGGCCACCGCCAACATCCTGGTGTTCGCCTCGCTGATCATCGGCACGCCGTTCTTCCTGATCTTCGGCTCGCTGTCGGACAAGATCGGCCGCAAGCCGATCATCATGGCCGGCTGCCTGATCGCCGCACTCACCTACTTCCCGCTGTTCAAGGCGCTGACCCAGGCCGCGAACCCGGAGCTGGCCACCGCGCAGGCGAACTCGAAGGTCACGCTCACCGCCAACCCGAAGGAGTGCTCGTTCCAGTTCAACCCGACCGGCACCGCGAAGTTCACGAGCTCGTGCGACATCGCCAAGCAGGTGCTCACCGCCAACTCGGTGAGCTATGAAGACATCTCGGGCACCGGCCCGGCGCAGATCAAGATCGGCGACAAGGTCATCGACGGCTACACCTCGGCCGGCCTGCCCGCCGACGAAGCGAAGAAGAAGGACGGCGACTTCAAGAAGGCCGTCACCGGCGCGCTCAAGGAACACGGCTACCCGGCCAAGGCCAAGCCGATCAGCTTCATGAGCGGCCAGTGGTGGACGATCGTCGGCCTGCTGTCGATCATGGTGATCTACGTGACCATGGTCTACGGCCCGATCGCGGCGATGCTGGTCGAGCTGTTCCCGACCCGCATCCGCTACACCTCGATGAGCCTGCCGTACCACATCGGCAACGGCTGGTTCGGCGGCCTCTTGCCCGCCACCGCGATCGCGATCGTGGCGCAGACCGGCAACATGTTCAACGGCCTGTGGTATCCGATCGTGTTCGCATCGATCACCTTCGTGGTCGGCATGCTGTTCATCAAGGAAACCAAGGACGTGGACATCTACAAGAACGATTGACGTTCTCGTCCTCTCGTCCAAGCCGGCCGGTCGCGAGACCGGGCCGGCTTTTTCACGTCATGCGAACAACGCCTTGTGCGCGTCACGCAGCAAATTCTTCTGCACCTTGCCCATCGCGTTGCGCGGCAACTCGGCCACGACGAACACCCGCTTGGGCACCTTGAAGTTGGCGATCTTGGCCTTGAGCGCGAGGATCAACGCCTCGGCATCGGGCGCGCCGCCGGCCTTTGCCACGACGACCGCGACCACCGCCTCGCCGAAGTCGGGGTGCGGCACGCCGATCACCGCGCTCTCGGCCACTCCGGCCATGTCGTTGAGCGTGCCCTCCACCTCGGCCGGGTAGACGTTGAAGCCGCCGCTGATGATCAGATCCTTGCTGCGGCCGACGATCGTGACGTAACCCTGCGCGTCGACGCGGCCGACATCGCCGGTCTTGAACCAGCCGTCGGCCGTGAACTCTTCGGCGGTCTTCTCGGGCATGCGCCAGTAGCCCTTGAATACGTTCGGGCCGCTGACCTGGATGTTGCCGATCTCGCCGATTCCGCAGGCCGCGCTGGCGTCGTCCATCACCCGCAGCCCGACGCCCGGCAGCGGGAAACCGACCGTGCCGCCGCGGCGTTCACCGTCTTCGGGCCGGCAGGGGTTCGAGGCCAGCATCGTGGTCTCGCTCATGCCGTAGCGCTCGAGAATCGTGTGGCCGCTGCGCTCACGGAACAGTTCGAAGGTCTCGAGCAACAAGGGCGCCGAACCGCTGATGAACAGGCGCATGTTGCTGCAGGCGTCGCGCGTCAGCGCGGGCTCGCCGAGCAGCCGCACGTAGAGCGTCGGCACGCCCATGAACACGGTCGCTTCGGGCAGCTTCGCGATCACCGCCTTCGGATCGAACTTGTTCAGCCAGATCATCTTGCTGCCATTCAGCAGCGCGCCGTGCGAGGCCACGAACAGGCCGTGCACGTGGAAGATCGGCAGCGCGTGGATCAGCACGTCTCCACCTTCTTCGAGCGAGCGCCAACCCCAGTACTTCTTCAGCACCTTTGCGTTGCTGAGCAGGTTGCCGTGGCTCAGCATCGCGCCCTTGCTGCGGCCGGTGGTGCCGCTGGTGTAGAGGATCGCGCAGAGGTCGTCGGCGCCGCGCACGGCCGGTGTGTGCCGGTCGCCGTGCACTGCGGCGCGTTGCAGCAGGCTGCCGCTGCGGTCGTCGCCGAGCGTGAACACGTGCGCGGTGCCGGCGGCGAACGCGATCCGGCTGACCCAGCCGAAGTTTTTCGGTGCGCAGACCATGACCGCGGGTTCGGCGTTGCCGATGAAGTACGCGATCTCGTCGCGTTGATAGGCGGTGTTCAACGGCAGGTAGACGAGGCCGGCGCGTAGCACCGCGAGGTAGAGCATCAGCGCCTCGACCGATTTCTCGGTCTGCACCGCGATGCGGCTGCCGGCAGGCAGTTCGAGCGAGTCGAGCAGGTTGGCGAGCATCGCCGTGCCGCGTTCGAGGTCGCGCCAGGTGTAGTGTTGCGGCACGCTGTCGGCGCTCGCATCGGCGGTCTCGATCGCGACCGTGTCGAGGTCGGCAGGGAAGCCGGCGCGCAGCGCGGCGAAGAGGTTGTGGTTGTGGGTCGTCATGGGGCGATGTCTCCGTGGCTCAGCCGCGTGCGAAGTGCGGCGGCCTCTTGTCGATGAAGGCGGTGACGCCTTCGCGGTGCTCGGCGCTGTCGGCGTAGTCGAAATGCGCGCGGCGCTCTTCGGCGCTCGGGCCGCCGCGCGCGAGTTGGCGCAGCGTGCGCTTGTTGATGCGCGCTGCGGCGCCCGAGAGCGCGGCGATCTGCTCGGCGCGCGCCTGCGTGGTGGTGGCGACCTGCGCATCGGCGACCACCGCGTGCACCAGCCCGATCCGCAGCGCGTCGGCCGCGTCCAGCAGCCGTGCTTCGAGCAGCATCTCTCGCAGCACCGCCGACGGCAACACGCGCGCGACGATTTCCAACTCGCCAGGCGCCATCGGAAAGCCCAGCTTCGCGATCGGCGCGCCGAAGCGGCTCGCCTCGCCGCTGACGCGGATGTCGCAGCAGGCCGCGATCTCGAGGCCACCGCCGATGCACGAACCGTCGATCTGCGCGAGCAGCGGGATGTCGCAGTCGAGCATCGCCTGCAACGCGGGTGCGACGATGCCTTCGTGGAAATCGTGCAGGCGTTGCTCGTCGAAGCGAAAGCCCGCGAACTCGACGATGTCGCCGCCGGAGGCGAAGTGGCTGCCTTCGCCGCGCACGACGATCGCAAGCGGTGCGGAGTCGGGTGACGAAGCCTGCAGTTGCTCGAAGATCGTTCGCAGTTCGCGCCACATCGCGATGTCGATCGCATTGCGCTTGCCCTCGTTCGCGAGCGTCACGACCGCCACCGCACCGCTGTGCGCCAGCGAGATCGAACCAGCCATCGGTGCCCTCCTTGTTTTGTGAACACAGCATAACTACGAATTCACATTCCACGAGAGACGGGCAACATCCGCGATCCACACAAGGATCAACTGAAGGAGAAGACCGATGACCCTGGACCGCAGAAGCTTCGTCGCCGGATCGCTGGCGCTGGGCGCGGGCACGTTGCTGACGCGTCCGGCGCATGCCGCGACCACGCTGAAGATCTCGCACCAGTTCCCGAGTGGCACGCTGACCGAAGGCGATTTTCGCGATCGCCTTTGCCGCAAGTTCGCGGCCGAGGTCGAGCGCAAGACGAGCGGCGCGCTGAAGGCGCAGGTCTACCCGGGCTCTTCGTTGATGAAGACGAACGCGCAGTTCAGCGCGCTGCGCAAGGGCGCGCTCGACATGTCGCTGATCCCGCTGTCATACGGCGGCGGCGAGGTGCCCGAGGTCAACATCGGCCTGATGCCGGGCCTGGTCACGTCGTACGAACAAGGCCTTGGCTGGAAGACCAAGGAGATCGGCAAGGAGCTGACCAACATCTGCGCCGACAAGGGCCTGGTGCTCGTCAGCTGGGTCTGGCAGGCGGGCGGCGTGGCCTCGAAGGGCAAGGCCGTGGTCGAGCCCGAAGACGCGAAGGGCCTGAAGATCCGCGGCGGCAGCCGCGAGGTCGACATGATGCTGAAGGCGGCCGGCGCGGCCGTCGTCTCGCTGCCGTCGAACGAGATCTACGCGGCGATGCAGACCGGCGCGGTCGACGCTGCGATGACCTCGTCGACCAGCCTGATCTCGTTCCGGCTCGAAGAGGTCTCGAAGTACCTGACGACCGGCCGTGGCAAGGCCTACTGGTACATGTTCGAGCCGCTCGTGATCTCCAAGGCCGTGTTCGATGCGCTGCCGAAAGACCAGCAGGCGGTCGTGATGCAGACCGGCGCCGAGCTCGAAGCCTTCGCGCTCGAAGGCGCGCGTGCCGACGACCTGCTGCTCGCTTCCGTCTACCAAAAGGCCGGTGCGAAGGTCTACGACATGAACGACGCGACCGTGAAGCGCTGGCAGGCCATCGCTCGCGACACGGCATGGAAAGACTTCGCCGCGCACGACGAGCGCTCGGCCCGCTTGATGAAGCTCGCGGAACAGACCTTGTGAGTGCGCCGCATGGCGCTGCCGATGCGATCGATGCGAACGACGCCGCCAACCCCCGCTGGCTCGCAGCGCTCGCGCGCGCGATCGGCGCGCTGAACACGCTGATCGTGCGCATCGGCATGCTGGCGCTGCTCGCCGCGGCGCTGGTGCTGACGGCGAGCGTGTTCCTGCGCTATTTCCT
>Ga0075023_100000080_pt1 | contig 21206 bp, 27 predicted proteins | sample Str014_FD_71388 | JGI IMG/M metagenome (GOLD analysis project Ga0075023, IMG submission 71388) | Freshwater sediment microbial communities in response to fracking from Pennsylvania, USA - Straight Creek_MetaG_SC_2014 | ecosystem: Environmental > Aquatic > Freshwater > Creek > Sediment | place... | reverse complement strand
CGGCGTCCGCGATCAGACTGAAACGCCGTCCGCGATCACGCTGAAATGCCGTCCGCGTTCAGCCTGAAACAGCGTCCGCGATCAGCCTGAATTGCCGTCCGCGATGGGCTGAAATACGCAATCGCGGGCTCTGGCCTGTCGTTCACGTCGGCAAGCGCGTTCTGATCAACGTCGAGGCGGTTCGCGCAGCTGCCGCTCTCGCGCCATCGTACTTCACGCTGGGGCAGCAATGACCCAGCACTACGGACAACGACAGCTATTCGGTGGTCACAAGCCATCGGGCACGGGGGAGGCTGTCGTTGAGCCCCGCTCCGCCGTGCCACCTTCATTCTTCGTCGAGGTGTTGCTTCGCTTTTACAGCAGCTGGGTTCGCCTCGGCGTTCCGTTTGACGGCTACGGCGAGTGGGTCGAGCGTTCTCGAGCTGACGGGCACGCGTTTCGTCGTGTCGGCCTGTGGCGGGGTGGGCCTGGTGGCGTGTTGATGCGGGTAGGTGCGTGATGGGCATCTACTTGTATGACGGTTTGCTGGGCGACGGGATGACCCTCGAGGCGGTCCGGCCTGACTTCCCTTCTTCCTTGCCCAACAGGCGTTGGCCTCTCTCGGTGTTCGTTCCGTGCGACGACTCGCCGCCTGCTCGTGTCCTTGCGCTTTTGAAGCTTTGGCAAGCGTCGGCCGACCTTCCTTGCCTGCCTCCTGCGCATGTCGTGGGCTTTCTGCCGCATTGGGTGCGCGCCGCTGGGCTGCTCGGCGCCACGGCGCCCGCCCGCAGCGGAGCGAGGACGGACGCCGGAGGCGCCGAGCGCCTATCTGATGAGCGCCTTGGTAATCCTGCGCTAAATCCGGACAGTTTGCCAAAAGCGTCAGGGTTTTCCCTTGGTTTGGGGGTCAACCATGGTTGAGTTCGGTTGGTCTGACGTTGCCTGGCGTGATGGACAGCAAGTCGTGACCGATGCTGGTCAGCTGCAGGTGCTCCGCATCAACGATGCAGGTCCGATGCTCTCGGACCTCGACATAGGCGATTCGCGCTGCAGTCTGCGCTGGATGCTCTTCCACCACGCTCGGGAAGTGCTTCGCGGTTACTCGGAGATGCGCCCGGAGTTCTTCGATTGGCTCAAGCCATACGCGGCACCTAACGTTGCCTTGCTGGCTGATGAAGTTCCCGAGACGATCAGCTTTCCTCGTGGTCCCGTGTCGTTCACGAGCAAGGCTCGTCGTGGTGCCGCTGTTCAAGGCAAGGATTTCCATCCACTAGGCCTTGAGGATCGTGAGCCAATTTTTCGGGTCATGGGTTGTCATCAGAGCTTGGGCTGTGACGTCGAAGTGTGGCGCGATGCAGGCAAGAAGGGTCGTGCGTTGTTCCACCAGGTTGTGAAGTGCGGCGATTTCTGGCGGTGCCCGATCTGCAGCCACCGCATCACGATGGGTCGTCGCAGGGAAATCTCCGACATCTACAACCAGGTTGCTGGTCGTGGTCAGGGTGTCGCCTATCTGGTCACGTTCACAGTGCCTCATCAGCGCGAAGACCTGCTTGAGGACCTTTTGCGGCAAATGCTCTATGCCCGCGATCGGCTTGCGGACGGTGCCTGGGGCAAGTCGCTGACTCGGCCGGCGGGCAAGACGGCGAAGACCGCGTATCGGCTCGGTGATCTGTTCGTCGGTCGCATGCGCACTTTGGAAATCACCTGGTCGTCGGCGAACGGCTCGCATCCGCACTTGCACGAGATGTGGGTCTTTCAAGAAGAGGTACCCGCAGCTCGAAAGTCCCTTTTCGATCGCTTGCCTGATGCCTGGGGCGATGCCTGTGAAGACTGGTGGTTGCGTCGGCCTGGTGTTCAGGGTGTTGATATGCGCCGCATGTACAGCAATGCCGAATACCTTTCGAAGTTCGGTGGCGAGAAGCGCAATTGGGGTGCGGAGTACGAGCTTGCCGCCGGTCATGGCAAGACCAAGACTGTCGGTCCGTGGACGCTGCTCGAGAACAGCATGTATGGCGATGAAGTGTCGCGACAGGCTTTCATTGAATACGCGTTCGCACTGAAGGCTGTTTCGCCTTCGTCTATTCACATCGGCGGCCGTCTTGCATACGCGATCAAGCAACTCGGGCTGACCGCCTCCGATGACGCTCAACTCGCAGCTCAGCTTGGCACCGATGCCGAACTGTTGGCCACGTTGACCAAGAAGGAGTTCAAGTTGATTGCCTCAAATCGGGCATTCGACGCGTTCCTCCGCCTCGTTGAATCAGCCGGTAACGAGGTGGCTTTGAAGTGGGTTACGGATCTTGAAAACCGTGACTCGAATCACCGGCTTTTTGCCTAACCAACAAAAGGGGCATTTCTCATGAGCAGTTTCTTTGGCTTTGACGACAGCTACACCAAAACCGCGCTGGTTCTCGGCGTCGACGTTTTGTCCTTCACGCCGGACAAGGGCGATCCGGTGGACCGGTCGCGCGTATCGATCTTCGCAGAGTTGTCGGGTGAGTTCGCCGTCGGTGGCACCGGTACGCAGATGGTCTGGGGTCCCAGCGCCAATTGCAAGGCTCTGTGCGCGGCTGGCAGGGTGTTTCCGGCCAAGGTGGAGCTGAAGATCAAGAAGGGCGCCCGCGGCCTGGGCAAGGAGCTCGAGGAAATTCTCGACTTCAAGTACATCGAGCCGATGAAGCTCGTTCCCGCCGGCGACACGATGAAGAAGGCGGCCTGAGATGTTCGCTCGCAGGTGGTTGGTACAGGACGCGCAGACATGTCGCTTCCTTGCCGACACCTGCGGCGATTCAGTCTTCGTCGAAATGATCCGCCGCGCCTATCCGTTCGAGTCGCGTGACACGGCAGTTATCACTGCCATCGAGCACTGTCGGGATGGCTTCCAGCTGTTCGATTTCTTCCAGCCATGCCCGTTCGAGTGTGAACAGGCTGTCAACTGAAAAGGGGTTCGTGATGCTCTTCGTGTTTCTTATCCTTGCCAGCGGTGCCTTGTGGAACGGCTGGTGTTCCCTCAAAGCTCGGCTCTCTCATCGCAATCGGAGGTGATCAATGGTCCCGAGTGTCTATCAAGTTTCCGGCGCTGACCTGCATCAATTCATTGCCGATGTCGCGCTCGCTGAGTTCGTCGGTCTGCTTGCCGCCGTTCTTCTCGGTCTCTTTCTGTACGAATTGGCCTGGTCGGCGTGGCGTCGCAGTTTTCCGGCCAAGTGCGTTTGCTGTGGCGTTGAGGTGAAGAACCATGATTGATCCCGAGCTCGATACGCCGGACTTTGACCCGGACGATCAAGATGTGTTGCCCCTTGGTCGACCGCCGCTTTGCGTGGACGACGATTTGTTCGATTCGTCCGACCCCGAAACTGATACGCCGGATTTCGACCCGGATGAAGGGTTGTACTAGCCATGTCTTCAACTGCTCGACGCTTTCTCATCGCGGTCGTGCTCTGCGTCGGTTTCGGCGTTTGGCGCTGGCTGACGATGTAGTCATTCTCCGAAGGGGCTTTCATGAACTGGTGGAACTTGGTTTGGTCCGTCATTGCGATTGCAGGCGCTGTCGGCCTGCACTTGCTCGCAGCTGAGGTCGGTCGCTTGTCCGGCGCTGTCGCGTCGTATCGCACTCTGTTGGACTCGCATCCCTTCTGGGACCGCGTCCATGACAGGCCGAAGTCCAGACGCGGCTACTACTACAAGGAATACAAGGGATCTGAGGACCCGATTTTCTCGCCAGAGGATCTGGACCGCAGGAAGGCCGAAGAGGCTTCGAAGCATCCTGAAGAGGATTGAAGAGTGGGCCTCTGTGTCGTTCAGGACGTGTCAGGTGTTTTCGTCCCAGTCTCCCCTCAGCCAGCGTCTGCGTCAGGGTGCACGGGTTGGATGATGTTGACGCCGGCGGAGTTTGGTTGGACAAATCAGACGCCCGACCCGGTTCAGTTCGGCGAATTCTTTAGTTATGGGTTGGCTGCGGTGTTGGCCAGCTACTGGTTTGGTGTTGCTGTTGGGCGGGTGCTGTTCGTCATCCGCGGTGCTCGACACTGAAAGGTTGTGCGTCGTTATGGCGCCATCTGTGGCCGGCAGTTTCCGGCATTGTTAGGAGAGTTGAAATGAAGTTCGTCCCCTCGAAGGTTGCCGGCCGTGCGCTGGTGTTGTCGGCAATCACCGCGCCGCTGTTTGCCCGTGCCTCCACGGTCAGCGACATGGTCGCCACGATCAGTTTCGCTGATGTGCTGACCGCGGTGGTCACCATCGGCCTTCTGGTGATCGCGGTCGACATGGCGCTCATCGGCTATCTGAAGGTTCGCCACCTGGTGAAGGGCGCTCGCTAAACACGGGCGTCGGGTTGTGGCGGGGTGCCCCTCCTGGTCTTCTAGCAAAGGAACTATCGTGGACGTGAACTGGTGGTATTTGGCGGCCTTCGTGCTTGGCCTGACCTGTGCCCGTGCCGTGCTCGAGGGTTTGCGCTCGTGAAGCGCCTCACCGTTCTTGCGGCGTTGATGCTGCCGCTGCTTTCTCACGCAATCAACCCTGTGCCGTACACAGGCGCGTTGAACAATGCCGAGGCTTCGATCCTGTACCGCACGCTGATGGCGCGTGTCGGCGCTTCAGTTGCATCGGTTACCGCCACCATTGACGGTATTGCCGCAGGCGCTACATCTTTCGCCGAGGCCGCGGCGGTGGCTGAGGGCGTTGGTATTGGCGCGATCTTGTGGCCGATTGCCGTTGCCGGTGCGGGCTACTACGCGTACGACCGATATCACAGCAATTCGCAGCTGCCGATGGATGTCGCCGGTACTGGCACCTGGCAGTGGAACGATCACTCTTCCGGCTTTGAGTCGGTTCAGCTTGGCGGCTCGGTGATGTCTGGCTCCACGTACACGGCGTTTCCGCCTATGCCTGCTGATTGGGCGTCGATGCTTGTTGCGTACCCCAACGCCGATGTGTATTTTCGTTCGACGCCGTCGTCAACAACGCTTCGTCATTTCAAGACGTTTTCGGCTTTGGTTTGTAGTCCTGGCGTGGCCTCGGTTCCGTGTCAGGGTGACGCCGCTGCTTCGCTGGTTGCTTCGGCGAATGCGGACTTTTCATTGCCCTACAGCGGACCCTATACGGTTCCGTACTGGGCCAAAGTGGCGACGGTAGCTCAAAGTGGCGTTGCCACCCCTCCGGGATCCAAGAGCTACTCCGGCGTTTACGAGTTGCAGGCCCCGAGCGGCTATCCGATCGCTCTGCCTCCCTATCAAGGTGTCGACGAGTCTGTTTCCTTGGCGCCGGTTCACATCCCCGGCTCGTTGGCTACGGCCTATCTGAGTGATCAGTTTCTGGCAGACGAGATCAATCGCTTGTGGGCAGCTGCTACTGCGCTTGCGGATCCTGCTGTTCAGCTCAAGCCCGCTCCGGCTGGCACTCCTCAGCCGCTGCGCATCGTCCCCGCGTCGGGCTTCATTCCCTACTCGCCGACGATCGGCATCAAGCCTTCCGACGTCGCGGACTGGCGTGTAGCTACCCCTGTGGCACAGGACCCCACCGTGCAGGATCTGGTGTCGCCTGTGGCGCCGCCTGGTGCCCAGGCAGTGCCTATGCCCGTGCCTGCTCCCGGTACGGTGACGCCGCCGACGACAACGCCAGGTACGACAACGATCGATTGGGGGACATTCAGCCTTCCTGATCCAGTCTCGCCGACTATTGAGTCCATTCTCGATCCGATTTTCAACCTCTTCCCTGGTTGGAAGACTTTCGCTTTTCCGTCCCACTCTTCAACTTGTCCGGAGCCAGATCTTGAGTTGGTGATTGCGGGTACTCCTCACACATTCCACTTCGATCAGCTCTGCTTCTGGACGGAGCGCATCAGGCCGCAACTGCAGGCAGCCTTTGCAGTCATGTGGGCCATTGCCATTGTCTTTGTCGTCATGGGGGCGTGATGGGTGCACTACTCGGTCTTCTGTTTACCTGGCTACTGCGATCAGTAGTCATCAAGTTCGCGCTGTTCACGGCAATGTATGTGCTCGTGACAGCAGTTATTGGGTACATCAGCGCCAAGCTTCCGACGACAGCTGACTTGAATTCGGCTCTCGGTGGTTGGACTTCGGGTATGTGGTACTTCGCGGATCTGACCATGTGGACACAATTTTTCCCGGGACTTATCAGCGCGATGATCTTGCGCTTCGCCATTCGCCGCATTCCTGGCCTGGGTTGATCTCGCGTGAGCATCAACGCGTATTGCGGCCTTCAGGGCAGCGGGAAGAGCTTTGAGGTCGTCGCCTATGTGATCGTTCCTGCGATCGCAAAGGGGCGTCGGGTCGTCACCAACATTGACGGCATCAATCCGGAGAAGATCCGCGAGTTTGCCTCGAAGAAGCACAAAGTTCCTTTGGAAGCATGCGGCGAAGTGGTCTTCGTGTCGTCTGAACGTATGCAGGCTGCAGGCTTCTTCCCGGTAGACGTGCCTGACAACGTCATGGCGTTCGAGGTTCCCGATTGGGTCCCGCATCGCGAGTTCGTCTTCTACGCGCAGATGTTCCAGATTGCCCAGGGTCGTGAGTTGAACGCAGCCCGGTTCAGCATGATGCTGGTCGAGCTCACGACCTTGAAGAAGCGAGGCATTGACCTCGCGTCGGCGCTCGTGGTCGCTGCCGAAAGCGAGTGGAAGAGCTTCAAGGCCAGTTACTTCGTCGACTACTCGGCTGGTGACGTTTTCGCGAAGTTGCCTCTAGTCACTGATCCCATCGTCAAGGGTGGCGATCTGGTCTGCATCGATGAGGCTTGGAAGCTCTGGGGAGATAACTGCAAGCTGTCGGCCGAGCATCGGTCGTTCATCCGCATGCATCGGCACTACCTTTCGGAGGACATGGTGTCCTGTGACGTGGCGCTCATGACCCAAGATATCCAGGGTTTGAACCGATTCGTCAAAGGCGTGATTCAGAACAGTTTTCGGATGCACAAGGCTCGCGGTCTTGGCTTCAAGAAGCTCTATTCGGTGTCCATGTGGGAAGGCATTCGGCAGACTGAAAAACTGAAGGTCAAGGACTGGGTCAAGGTCTATGACGCCGAGGTGTTTCCGCTGTATCAGAGCTACGCCGGCGGTCAGGGCAAGGAGCTTGCTGCTGACGATCGCCAGAGCATCCTGACTCGTGGTCTGGCAATCAAGCTGACATTGTTTGTTCTGGGCATCTGCTGGTGCATCTACTGGCTTTTTGGCTATGTTGAGCGAACGAAGAATGGTGGTAAGGCCGGCCAGGTGCAGTCTGCGAGTTCTGTTTCGGGTGCTGGTGGTGCCGCCCCTCTCCAGGCCCGTGCAGCTTCTGCACCGGAGCCGCTGATTCGTATCGTAGGGACAATGGTCGTCGGTCCTTTTCGTAGCGTGATCTTGGAGTCGACCGATGGTGTGCACCTAGCTGACGCGACGATGTTTAAGGGTATGGGTCTTCGGATGACAGGTGTTTATGACGGTAAGGCGGTGTCGGCAATGTTGCCGCCCATCGTGCCGGTGGGTCAGGCGGTAAAAAGGGGGCTGAAGTGATTCGTACCGCTGCGGGGCTGGTGGTTGGTTTTGTGTTGTTCGCTGGGTCTGCTTGTGCCGTCCAGGAGCGCATTCCGGCGGCGGTGCAGGCATCTCGGGATTCCGACGCGGTTCGGATCATTGCCCATGAGTTGGAGGTCGAGAAGGATCCTGCCAATCGAGCCGCGCTGTCTCGTGAGCTGGTCAGAGTCCGCGAAAGCTCAGTCGTGGCTCAGGCGTCGCCGGCCGCTTCTGCGGTCGCATCTCGCTCGCCAACCGTTCTCAAGAAGTCTGCGGCGCCAAAGCGGGTGGAACCGTCGCCAGGTGCTGCTGAGTTCAGCATGGAGTACCAAGCCATACATGCTTCGCACCTGGTGCAACTTGTGTATGCCGAGTACTGGCCTGATCGAGCGGTGGTGCTTGATCCTTCGGTTCTGCAAGACGATCGCGTGCTTACGCTTCGATACGCTGCGAAGGACGGGCCCTTCCGTCCATTCTTTGTGTCATTCCTGGCTGCCTTCGGCTACGTCATCGAGGTGCGCAACAGTGCTGACTTCATCAAGCCGACGCCCCCAGCTGCGGAGACAGCTCAGGCCACGGATCCGGATCTCGAGGTGTTCTTGTACAGGCCGTTGTATCGTGAGCCGTCCTATTTGATTGAGGCTATCTCGCCTCTCTTCAAGGGAAAGTTCACTACTCAGCGTTCTGTGAAGGCGGCGCCGAACTCCGGCTTTGCTGTTCCGACGGTGGGTGGTGACCAGGGTGCGACTGCAGTGGTTCAGAAGAATCTGGACTACATGATCTTTGCTGGTTCAAAGCAAGAGGTCGTTGTCATGAAACGCCTACTGGCCCAGCTCGACACCGAAGTGATTCGCTTGTATGTGAAGGCCGTCGTCTACGAGGTTCAGACTTCATCCAGTGATGCTTCGGCCGTGTCTATCGTTGGTTCGCTGCTGGGCTCGAAGCTGCAGTTGTCCCTGGGGACAGGCCAGCTTGCAGACAATTTCCTCTCGCTTAAGGTTGGCGACCTTTCTGCGATCGTCTCGATACTCGACTCAGATAGTCGCTTCAAGATCATGAGTGCGCCCGAGGTCTTGGTGAACAGTGGCTTTGTGTCTCATCTCGGGTCTGTCGACAAAGTTCCTACTCTGTCGACGGTGAGTTACCCCGGAGGGACTTCCGCGCCTGTGCAGTCTGTGACCTACCAGTCGACAGGGGTTGTGCTTGATGTTCGGCCTACCGCTCACCAGAATTCGATCGATCTTCACATCGAACAACAGGTGAGCTCGTTTGCCAACACGACCAGCGGCGTCAACAACTCCCCCACTATTCCGAGTCGGGAGGTCACTACCGACGTAACGACCAGGGATGGCGAAGTGATCATGCTGGGAGGCATGCGCCAGGAGAGAAAGTCCAATGCGGGCTACCACCTGCCCTGGTTCTCTCGCATCCATTCGGATGGTTCTTCCACCAGTACGACTGACCTGGTCATGTTCTTGCAGGTGAAGAAGCTCTGAAGGCCTGAGTGCATGTTTTTGCTGGGATTCGCTTGGGCCCTGCTTTGGCTTCTCAAATAGTCCCTTTATTCGATTTAATACCCCTTAGATTTACTCAACATTAGGCATTTCTGCACTAGTGTGATATTATCTAGGCATTGGATCAAACGGTCCATGTCGCTTCAAGGAGCGGGGGTCTATCCCCATTAAGCCAACAAAGGGGCTTTTTGTGGATAAGAACTCAACGAAGCGTGTTGCTCTCGATGCCAATGGCGTCGATAAGCTAGCCCAAATCGCGGCCGAGCATGGCGTCAGTCTCCGGGTGTACCTTGAGGCTCTGATGCACTTCGCAATCTCACAGAGCGAAAGGCCTGGGTCTTGGGAGGCGCAAGGCTTCAACTTCTCGAACTACGATACGCGCGGCGATAGTGCCTTTGCGGATCGTTGGTTTTGATGAGGTTCAGCATGAACCGCACTTCATATAGTACTCAAGTCACAGCGGCGCACTTGCTGGCTCGCACAGTGGTCCCCGCTTCCGTCTTCGACCTCGCACGCGCCGCGCAGGTTGAGTTGGCTAAGGCCAAGGTCTACGCTGTCGTCCGCCCGAAGTTCAGCAAGCGTGCCGGCTGTTTGTTCCGCGAAAAGGCCCTTTCTTCCTTGCCGCGTTGCCAGCGTCGGGCAGCTGCAAAGCTCAATCGTCTCCTCGCCGCTGGCTGGTGGACAGAAACCTAATTCCTTCAATGCCGTATTCAGCTTTCGGGCTGGGGGTCTATCCCCATTCTTCAACAAATGGGGTATCTCATGAACTTTCAAAAATCTTCCATCGATCCTCAGCCAGGTGACGTTTTGATCTGTGGTCGCGTTGCTACTGGAAAGACCTACACGGCAATTCAATTGGCTGCGCACTTTGGCTGCCACAGCGTCGTTGACGAGTGGTACCCGCAAGCGAAGGAACCGGAATCTTCATCGCAATTTGGTCCCAAGCGCTTCGGTGAGTACGGTCCTACTCTGTTTCTCACGCAGGAAGAGCCATTGAACATGGGCGCCTATCCGGGAGTCCGTGTCTATCGCTTTCGCTTCAATACCGCATATCGCGTTCGTCGCTCGTGGATCGCACGTTTGGCCGTTTCTTTGTTGTTGAACGCAAAGCCGATGTTTCACTTGTACTGGGCTGGGAGCGAGCAATGAAATCCTCTTCTTCATTGCCCTCTCTTGGTGAGCAGTTTGACGGCATCGCATACGACGTCGAAACCGACGCCTTGCGCTCTGGCAAAGCCTTCCTGTGCTCAGATCCCTACCGCGCACAGGTCAAGGCCCATGCTCGCCAGATCGCAGCCAGGCGCATGGGCTTTCATAGCCTTCTGGCTGCGCTCGCCGGCGGTTGCGGTCGTTGGCAAGTCCTAGGAGATCAACCATGAATCCCGCTGAACGAGCCTTCTGGCTTCGCCATCCTGAAGCGTTCTTCCTTCGATCCGTTCGTTCTGAGGTGTCTTACGTTCGCGCTTGTCTTCAAGACTCGGTGGACACTCATGGAACGCACGGCGGTTGGTTGGACGAATTGGCTGGTCGTCTGTCCCGCCTGCAGGACGACATCGATTGCCAGCTGCCAATTTTTGACCCGCGGGTAGCTTTCGAGGCTCGGGTCAATGCTCTTGTTGACGGCTGTCAGATGCCTCGTGAACAGGCCGAAGAGCTCGCGCGATCGGAAGGCTACGAGGACTGACCATGGACATCATCGAAAGCGTCATCTTCCTTGCCTGTATTTGGGCGACCTTGTACTTGGCAGTTGATTGACGATGGCCGCTCGAGGTCGTCCCCCGTCTCCTGCCCTCCTTGACGCACTCAAGCTCGTCAAGGAGGGCTTCCCCGTCTTCGCCGCCGCTCGAGCCAGCAGCATCCAACCATCGTCGGTCTTTCGCGTGCTTGCCAGGTACAAGCAGACCTTCCCGGATCCGCCGGCTTGTGCTGATGCTGCGCTCAGCCACTACGCTGCCGTCACAATTCTCCTGTGATGGACTACACCTCGGACAGAGATCGCGCGATTGCTTGCTTGGTGAGCCGCGTTCAGCTCATGGTGCAGGAGTCCGGCAACCCGGAAGGCTTCGACGCTGCTGCGTGGGTCGCGCGTTGGATTGGCAGGCCGGTTCCCGCGCTTGGTGGCAAGACGCCGAACGAGCTTCTGGGAACTGCAGACGGCCTGGCTACAGTTGAGCATCTGTTGTCGACGATGCAGTCCGGTGCCTATCTGTAGGGCCTGCTTCTGCAGTGGCCGTTTCGCTAAGCCGTTGATTTTGGCCACGGATATTCAATATCCTTGCCGTCTTTGGCAGTGGTCATCATCCCTAGATGCCGATGGATGTCTTTGCTCGAACCATAGACCCGGAGGAACTGCCTGTGTGGCTCGGATCGAGGCTGTACGCCGATCTAGTTCGGCCTGCCGTTTGGGATCTCGACGTGCCTGCTCGGCAGCACCGTCTGTGCCTGGTGATCTGGTGCCTTATGGGCACTTATGACAAGTCCGCCGTTCGACGCTGGTTTCGAAGGCCTCGTTCCCAACTCGCCGGGCTCTCGCCGTGTCAACATCTTGGCTCCGACTGGCGATCCGAGAGCGCGTCAATCGCTCTGGTCCTTCGGCTTGCCCATAGCCTCGCGCAGTGATGTTCGCTGTCAACCAAGTGTCAACAGCGTTGCGGATGCAGTGCTTATCCATTGCTGTGCAGTGCTGCGTAAGTCGTTGATTGCAAAGGCGTTGCACACCCAATGCAGGCCCTTTACACGGACTGTTAATCCGTAGGTCCCTGGTTCGAGCCCAGGTCGGGGAGCCATAAAAATCAAGGGGTTAGCGATACAAGTCGCTAACCCCTTTGACCTTCCAGACCCTCCGTGTCCGACTCGTGTCCGAAATTTCGGCAGGTCGCAGTATGTGTCCTGAGAGCAACGCGGTTCGGTTCCCAAGATGTCTCGCGACGTGTCGCTGCGAGCGTGGACCGCGGTGCGCAACCTGAGCGACCGGCCAAAACTGATTTTGGACATTCAAAAGGAGCTTGTGTCGAGTGCCGAGTTCCCCCACCGGACCCCGAACGCGAACTACGCTACTGCTTCGGACCGAGAGCACGACGGATTACGTCGCTCGCGCAGAAGAGAGTTGACGCAGCGAAGGCCCACGTTTTTCATGCATTAGACTGGGCCGCACATTACTTGGAGTGGCATGCTGCGGACGATCAAAGATTAGGCCCGCGTGCGAATCGATGAGACCACCGCCCGATGAGCAGCCGGCAGACCCCCACCTCCCTTCGAGCCCGCGCGCGCCGATACCGACCGCCGCAGACCCACCCGACGAACTCTTAGGCGCACTGCGCACGGCATGGGGGGTCGCACCCGGCGCGCCGTTGTTGGTGATCGGGCAGCTGCGCGAGGTTCGCACGGCCGAGGATGCCTCGCTCTTCTTCCTCGAGCTGCTGGAGCATCCCGAGTCCGGCGTGGGTCTGTTGTACCCGGGACAGTCCGACCGCGATACGGCGAAGGCCTTCGTGGGGCCGATCGACGCCCGGCCGTTCAAGGGATTGCCCTCGCCGTGGGCCATCGCCGAACTCGAACTGTCGCCGGCTGCGCACCGTGCCCGGCAGCATCACAACCCCTACGAGTGCACGGTGCGGCGCGGCAGCCTGCGGGCGCTGCACGACCTGCCCGAGGCATGGACGGTCCGGCTCACCGGCGCCGGCTCGGTGCGCCGGATGTCCCAGACCGCCTTCGCGAGCATCCAGGCCGAGCACGACCGGCTGCGGGAAGGGTTGGAGGGCGCGCACCGCCAGGCGCTCGCCGATAACGCGCTGGCCGCAACCCGCGCCGAACGACTTTCACGACAGATCAACGACATGAACCAGCGACTGCTGCGCCTTTCCGACCTCATGACCGAACGCAGCGCCCGGCTGCTGGCGCTGGGCCTGATTGACGAATCCGACCTGCTGGCGTTTCAGCCTGGCGGCATGACGCCGGCGCCGCAGCCGGGACACGATTTCGAGCAGTTGCTCGGCGCCGACTTCGCGCGGCTGGCGCCCTTCGTGCAGGCACGACTGTGGCAGGCTGGCATGCTGTTCACGCAGGCGCAGCTCCGGGACTTCCTGGCGCTCCTGCGCACTCACGACATGATCGTGCTGGCTGGCGATTCAGGTTCCGGCAAGACCAGCCTGGTGCGCTACGTGGCCGAGTCGATCGGCGGGCGCTACACCGTGATCCCGGTCAAGCCCAACTGGACCGGCCCCGAGGACCTGCTGGGCTACTACAACCCGATCGAGCGCCGCTACCAGCCGACGGCTTTTTTGCAGGCGCTGCAGGCCGCGCATGCCGAACCCGAGCTGCTGCATTTCATCTGCCTCGACGAAATGAACCTAGCGCGGGTCGAACACTATTTCTCGGACTTCCTGAGCCTGCTCGAGAAGCGCGGCGGCAGCCCGCAGATCCCGCTGTACGCCTCGGACGAGGAACGCCATGTGCTCATGGAGAGCGGGCTCTTTCTGTCGATCGAGGCCGAGGTGCGCTCGCGGCTCGGCCTGCCCGCCGACACGACCTTCGAGGACCTGCTGCGCAATGAGGAAGCCAACGCGATGCTGCATCGCCTGGGCGGCTTCAAGGATGCCGAGTCGGTGTTGCTGCATCATGCACGCTTGCGCCGCTCGCTGGCCGCGGTCACGCGAACGCCCACCTCGCTGAGCTTTCCGCCCAACGTGCGCATCATCGGCGCGGTGAATGTCGACGAGACCACGCACTACCTGTCGCCGAAGGTGCTGGACCGGGTGCATGTACTGCGCTTTCGCAACCCGGTGCTGGTCGACTGGGATGCGGTGGCGACGGAGGTCGAGAGCTTCGATGCCGACCTGGCGCTGCCTGTGCAGATGAGCGCCGCGCAGTTCGGCGCACGCGAGGAATATCCGCCCTTCGACCGCAGCGATGCGGACGCGGCCTTCCTGGCGGGGCTCGCGCGCCGCCAGCTCGACCCGCTAGGCATCGAGTTCGGGCTGCGGGCCATCCGCCAGTCACTCCACTACCTGCGCCAAGCCCGCATCGCCGGCATCGCTCACCCTGCCGCGCTCAACAACGTGATGCTGCATAAGGTGTTGCCCAAGCTGATCCTGGATGCGAGCCGCACGGCCGCCGATGGCCGGCCGCGCCGCGAGATCCTTCTGGCCCTGCGCGCCGACGTGGCCGCCGCGCTGCCGGACCCGGCCGGCGCCGAGGTGGTCGAATCCTGCGTCGCCGCGCTCGACCAACTCATCGCCGCGGCCGACGGCAACAGCGGGATCGCCAACTTCTGGCTGCGCTGATGCCGCCGGACATCGAGGCGCGCTATCTCGGCGTGGAATGGCTCCAGCGCGGGCGCGCTCGGCATGTGGAGGTGTCGCCCGATCTGATCGACATCGAGCGCGGCGTCGACGGCGTGCTGCGCATCGAAGCCCTGATCTTCCAGGGGCTGCATCCCTGGCTCGGCCTGCGGCTCGGTGGTCGCCTGGCCGGCAGCACGCCGGCCTTCGTCGATGCTACGGGCGCATCGCATCCGATGCTCGCGATCGACGCGGGCGCCGATGGCATGTGGTGGGTGCAGGACGACGGCTGGGACGAGACCCGACAGCGGCACCAGAGCGAGTTGCACCGTAGCCTGGGCCGCTTCGAGATCCGCATCGACGACCAACGCCTGCTGATCGAGAACGTCGAGGCGGGCATCGGCAAGGCCCTCGTAGACGAGTACCTCAAGGACTTCCGCAACGAACTGCTCTGGCTGGTGCTGGGCACCGGTAGCGCCACGGCCGCCGGGCGCGGCTCGCCGTTGAAGGAACTGGCCGGCGCTCTGGCCAACTTCGCGGCGGCCGCGGGACGGGTCGGCGCCAAGCCGGCACGGGTGCTGCACGAGGTCGAGGCAGAAACGGTCCGCTCGCGCCTGCGACCAAGTGCGACCACCTTCCGCCAGCATGCCCGGCTGCCGTCCCGGAGACGACTGGTGGGCCGTGCCAGCGAGGAAAGCGCTGACAGTCCGGACAACCGCTACCTCCGGCACATGATCCAGGTGTGCGGCCGGCTGGCTGACGCCGCGGGACCCGCGTACCGGCAGCAGTCGGAGCGTTCGGCAGAGCTTTCCCGCCACGAAGAAGAACGCGCCGCGGCGTACCGATCGAGCACGGTGCTCGACATCGATCCCGAGGTGTACGAGCGCCAGCTCGAGGAGCTGAGGGACAAGCTCGACCGGCTGGAGGCTTGGTCCGCGCATTCGTCCAGCGGCATGCCCGCGGACGCCCGCAGCCATCGGCTGCAGATCTCCAAACGCTACGGGTCGAAGGACGGCAGCTTCTTCTTCAGGAAGCCTGAGGGGCCCAGCGACTACGACCGGCGTGAGCAGATCGGGTACAACGTCGTCGAGGTGCCGCCGGCGCTCGGCCTGCTCGTCGCATCGGTCCTGGGCTTTTGCAAGGAGTTCACGCTGACCGGCCGACCCGAGATTGGGCTGCAGGACAACCAGCGCGGCAATCGCTTTCGGGTCGTGCGATTCCCAGATGCCGTTACGGCGAGCCCCAGTCGCGGTGCCATCGAAGCCAAGCTCCGCCGCAAGAAGAGCCTCGAAAGCAGTGGCTGGCAGCGCCCGTTGTCCCGCCCGGAGTACGACGAGCAGCAGCGCGAAGCCCGCACGGCGACGCTGCGCGCAGACACCCATCGGCAGCGAGCCGCCGACGCCGAGGCCGCCGGCTCGCAGATCGCCGATTGCCGCGCGCTGCTGCGCCGCCAGGACGCCCACTGGCAAGCGCTCGGCGTCACGACGCAGCCGGGCTTTCCGACCGGCATGCGCTACGTGCTGAGCCCCGACTACTCCGCGGCCCACCAGGCCTTCGTGCGGGTGCGGCAGCTGGCCGACGGCGCCAGCATCGGCGACGGTGCGCTCGACGCCCTGAACCGCATCGGCGTGCTGCATGCAAGCGCGATCTACGAGCGCTGGTGTTTGGTGAGAATAGTCGACACGCTCATGCAGGACTTCCGCTTCGAGGCCGACGCGGGCTGGCAGGACACGCTGATCCGGGCCGCGACCGGACGCCCTGATTCGGCGAGCCTGAACTTTCGCAGGAGCGACATCGCCATCACGGCCACGCTCGAGATCCAGCCGGTGCTGCCCAACGGCCGTCGGCCGGACTTCCGATTGCGTATCTGGGCACCGAAGGCACCCGTCGTCGGCCTGGTCCTGGATGCGAAGTTCCGCGGTCGGTGGCATCGCGGAGAGCTCGTTGCTGTGTTGACCGACCTGATCGAAACCAAGGGCTACGGGCAGCAAAGCGACCGCGTCTTCATCCTGCAGCCTCAGGCGCAGGCGGTCGCCGAGCCGACCTCGCCGTTGGCCTGGGGCCGCCACTGCGACTACGGGCAGGACGACGGCCAGGACCATGGTGCCGGCACCATCCGGCTGTCAGCCGGACCCGCGGGGAGTGGCACGCAGCAGAACTTGCGGCGGCTGATCGCGCTGGGCTTGCAGGCTGCGTTTCCCGCGCCCGAGCAGGTCAAGGACGACGGATGGCCGGACCCTCAGGCCCCCTGGGAAAGCTGCAGCTTCTGCGTGCGCTGCGGCGCCCGGCATGCCTCGGCGGACGTCACGCACAAGACCACGAAGAAGGGCAACAGCTACTGGATCCTGGCCTGCGGCAGTTGCCGAATGAACACCGTACGCACGCACTGCTTCGGCAACGACTGCAGCACCACGCTGTTCAAGAACGGCTATGACCTGACCTACCACCGCACGCTCGCAGACCAGGTCACGAACGTGGCCTGCCCGACCTGCGGCACCTTCTTCGACCAGGATTTCCTTGACACCTGATCGGCTGCGGCCGGCGGCCGGCATCGCTTGCGGGACCTGACGCGCGCGGAAACAAGCCGCCGCGCGACACTGTGCGACGATCGACGCTGCGCTACAGACGCACGCTGGCGCTGCGAGCAGGTGCAGGCCGCTGGCCTCGGCTCTCGCAAGTCCCGCTGCCGTATCGAGACGCTCTGTCCGCGCAAAAAAGGCGCTCTAGAAGCGTGGGATCGAGACGATTTGGTCTGTAGCGGGGTACCGCTCACCAACCGCAGGGAGGCCGATTTGCGGTCATCCACGTCCGCCGAGTTCAAGGACCGCTTTTGCTGCCCAGGAGCCGCTCAGCAGAGGTTTACGACACGGTGTTGAGGGTGGTGAAGTGCAGCGCGAACTCGGGAAAGCAAAGCACGGTGAAGGCCGTAGAGCGGCACTTCAATTGGCCGACACTTTTTGGGCAAAAGTCATCGCCCGTGAGCGCACCTGCAGCGCCTAGAGTTCTTCTCAGACGCAGCCCAGGAGCCGCCTGATGTCCCAGATGCAGACCGAGTCGAAGCCGCCCGCGGCGGAACCCCAGCCCCCGGTGTTCGTCCGCATGGCCGCCGTCGTGCGCATGACCGGACTCGGCCGGTCGACGATCTATCGCCTGATGGCAGAAGACAAGTTCCCGTCGCCTGTGCGCCTCGCGAAGCGTGCTGTCGCTTGGCGTCGAATCGACCTCGACCGATGGAGCGCCGGCCGCCCTACGGTATCGCACTGACGCCGTAGCTGCGTGCAGCGCGCTGACGTACGTGCCGGGCTACGCCGGCATCGTTACCTTCAACACCGCGCCGATCAGCAGCATCGCAGCCGCCACCTTCCCCCACCTCCAGGTTGTAAACCAGTAGCGATGGTTCACCCATAGCGCGCGATGCAGTCGCCCCAAGCCCAAGAGCAGTGCGAGCGCCGTGACGAACGGGCCGATCAAACCCACCGGCTGCGGCGCATGCCGCATCAGCAGCACCCACATCAGCGGCCACGCGATGGCATCGACGGCCGCGAGCAAGCGCCGGCCAGGCCACTCGGGCGCGTCCGGTCGGGGTTCGCGAGCAACTAGCAGCCACATGACTCCTCCGACCCGGAACGCGCGGGCGGGTTCACTCCGCCCGCGCGATCCGGTCAGCTTGGCGTTCGGCGCAGCGGCTCGGGCAGCCAGCGCGTCCCGGCCAGCCGCGATGCCGCTGCGGTCACCAGCGCATCCTTCTTCATCGCCTCGACACCACCACCGGCCACCTCGGGCCCGGCCTCCTTCAGCGCCGAGATGATCTGCGCCTTCGGCACGTGGTTCAGGTACGCCTCGGCGGTCGGCTCCCACCAATCGGCCATGTCCAGGCCGAGCGCCATAGCGATGGCGCTGGCGCTGCCTGCCGCCCCCGCACCCGGCAGCGCATTCATCGTCAGCGCGCTGCACAGCGAGAGCAGATCGATCAGATTGGCCGGCGACAGGCCGATCAACCACCCGAGCCATTCGCCCTGGTGCTCGGGCAGGCGGGCACGCCAAGCTTCCTTCGCCTGCTGCACCGCCTGCCATGCCCGGCTGGTCTTGAGATCGTCGGCCGCAGCTTCCAGGGCGAACGCCGACAACTGTGGCGACACCTGCAACGCCGACGCTTCACGCGGATAGTCGGCGCCGAATGTGCGCAGCACGAAGACATGCACCACGGCAGCCAGGGCCACCGTAGTGTTCTGCGCCAGCATCGCCTGCAGCGCCATCGTCCGATGCGCCGCGAGCCGCTTGGTCAGCGCCTCGCTGTAACCCGGTGCCCGGCGTTCCGGCGCCGCCGACAGCGACGGCGCGCCCTCGTCATCGTCTCCCGCGTCATCGGAGCCGAGATGCCCCGTCGCGCCGTTCTGGCGAAGGGTGGTGGCGACGGCCTTGCGATCCTCGTCGCGCACCAGCCCGCGCAACACCTCGACATCGCCGTCGCGGCCGATGGTGACGATGACCCCGGCGTGGACCTTCTGCTCCGGCGTCCATGTCTTGAGCGCCTCGTGAATGGCCTTGCGACGCGCCGCGATGTCCTGCTCCTCCAGGTCGATCATCTCGGCCTCGTCGGGCGACCACTCGGGCGCATCGTCGAGCGCCTGGGCCTGCTGCTCCAGTTCGGCACCGCGCCGCTCCAGGGCACCGAGTTCCTCGTGCTCAGCGGCTGTGGGTTTGCGATTGACGTACGCACAGGGCGCGAACTGCCGAAGGGCCTGCGAGTCCACGCTGAGCCGCGCCTCGACCCACTTCCAACCGTCGCGTACGATGCCGGCCAGCGCTTCCAGCTTCTCGATCGCCAGCCGCTCCAACAGCGCCGGGTCCGACAGGAAGCGGCTCTGCTCGTCGTCGAACAGGTCACGCCGCACGACACCACCCGCCGCCTCGTAGGCCTCGATGCCGACGAAGCGCACCAGCGCGCTGCCGGCGGCCTCGACCTCGCCGACCGTCAGCCGGCGCCGCAGCGCGGCCGGCGTCTTGTCCCAGGGCTGCGCGTCGAACCAGATGCGTTCTTGCACCGTGTGGTCGTCGCTCAGCGTGAGGGTCATCAACTGGTCCAGGTTGATGCCGTCCTCGCGGTACAGCGCCAGCAGCTTCGGCGACAGCGCCGACAGCTTCAAACGGCGCTGCACCGTCAGCGCCGACACGCCGAAGCGCGCTGCCACGTCCTCGACGCCCTTGCCTTCGTCGATCAGCGTCTTGAAGGCCTCGAACTCGTCGGCCGGGTGCATGGCCTCGCGCCCGCTGTTCTCGGCGAGGCTGACCTCCAGCGCCCGCTCGGGCGGCACCAGTTCGCACAGCACCTCGTGCTCCTTCGGCAAGCGCCCGCGCTGCTGCAACAGCAGCATCGCGCGCCGCCGCCGCTCACCCGCCGCGACTGCGAACTTCATCTTGCGCGACTTGCCCCGGCCGACCTCCTGCTCGGTGACCACCAGGTGGTGCAGCAGGCCCTGCGCCTCGATCAGCGCCGCCAGTTCCTCGACCTGACCTACCGAGTGACGCCGGACATTGAACCGCGACGGCACCAGGCTCGCCAGCGGCACCGAAAGTAGCTCCTTCGTGTGTTCCATGATGATGAACTCCATTGATTGATGACACTTCGCGACCGTCCTTCGACAACGATTTACGGCGGCACGCCGGGCCAGGGAGAAGCCCAGGTTTTGAACAGCACGGCAACTTTTCGTAAACGGCGCCGTGCCCACTCGCTAACTCGAATCTCGACTCGCATGAAGACCTCGTCTGCCTTTCTTGCCTGAAAACCGCCTGCCCTAATTTCCGAGGGAGCCGGATTGGCTGTTGATCCCTCGGCGTTGGGTTGAGCGGACTGCTGCCCCGCATTCGTCGGTCGCCGTGCGATACCGACAGCGCCGCGAGCAAGCGCAGGCGCAAGGGCACCGTGGAATAGCTGGGAGGGGCCCGCCGCAGGCGGGAGGGCACCGGCCTATGCCGCGAAAGGCCCTTGCGACGGCGCGCGCGGCGCTACAGTTCGCACATGAGGCGACCGATGAACGCGGGACCCATCGACACCACCGCCGAAGGCTCGCCATCCACTCGCGATGTGGCGTGCTCTTCGATGGTTAGCGCGCGAGATCCCGCGTACGAACGCTTACCAAAAACTGCAGCGTCGTGGTGGACAGTTCGACATCACTTGGGGTCTTCTACAACCTGTGTAGAAGCCCGTTCACTGCGGGCCACCACAAGCCGCCTGTCCGAGCGGATCGAGCAGTCCCGTACATCGCTTGGAGCAGGTATGCGCCGTGTCCACGAGGCGCCAGCCGCAGCCATTGCGGCGTTGAAGGCGTCAGAGTTGTTCGATGACCGTCGCATCGCGACGACGGGTGAGCGCGTGCCTGAGCCCAACCCAGCGAGGGCCATCCGGTGAACCGCGTGACACGCCCTGGTCGTCCTCGGCGTGTCTCGCAGAGAGAAGCCATGGGGACGGCGGCAGACAGCGGAGCGCCGATCGGCAGTCGAACGCTGAGCGCCGAAGGTCGGAGGGGGGAAGTCCGGTTCTTCCTACAACGCGTCGCAGGAGGTCTTTATGTCGAACGCGAAGAAATCCCCCGGCGCGGGCTGCGAACCCAGCAGTCCGTCCAGTTCACGGACGCCGAGCACTTCAGGCGATGGTGTGACAACGACCCCATCCGCTTCGAGCACCCTCTGCTCCACGTCAGTCTCAAGCGCGATGCCGACGCCCTCTGGGGAGACCTCGAAGCCGCCGACGGCAGCAGCGGCGCCTGAGCGCCCAGCCCTGTCGGACATCGTCGCCGCGTGCGACGTAAGCGCGGCCTCAAGGCCCTATTGCCTGGGGCAGTCCAGATGAGCAGCATCGGGTGATCAAGCGCACCTGCGATGGTGTGCATCAAGCCCTTAATGCACATCATGGACAAGCGAGTC
>Ga0075023_100000079_pt1 | contig 21256 bp, 19 predicted proteins | sample Str014_FD_71388 | JGI IMG/M metagenome (GOLD analysis project Ga0075023, IMG submission 71388) | Freshwater sediment microbial communities in response to fracking from Pennsylvania, USA - Straight Creek_MetaG_SC_2014 | ecosystem: Environmental > Aquatic > Freshwater > Creek > Sediment | place... | reverse complement strand
GATGCTCGCGGGTGACAATGTTGTTATCATCGGCTCATTGGCGGCTGGTCTTCCCGTGGGGCAGCGCCAGCGTGTCATTCAGATTGGCGTTGGCATCTCGTTGATTTTTTTAATCGGGTTTGCGCTGCTGGCGACGACATTGCTCAAGATAACTGGCGTCTTATTTGCAGGCGGCGTGCTGCTGGTCTGGGTCGCATGGAAATTCTATCGGGAATTGATACAGAACGGCGAAGGGACAGCGATTAATTCAGAAGCAGGTGGTGCCCGGCCAAAATCATTTGGGCAAACCATCCTGAGTGTGGTGATTGCCGACCTGTCGATGAGTCTTGACAATGTACTTGCCGTCGCTGGCGCCGCGCGGGATCATCCCGCTATTTTATTCATTGGCTTGGCGCTTTCCGTGACATTCATGGGGTTAGCTGCGAATCTCATTGCCAAAGTCATCGAGAGACACCGTTGGCTGGCGTTTTTGGGGCTCGGAATGGTGCTATGGGTCGCTTTTGGAATGATCACGCAAGGATGGGCTGATCTTCATCGTGCGGTTCATCCGTTCACGGAACACAATATCATGTCAGAGTTGCGGGTATTTGTGAGCCTCACCTAAAGGCACACATAAGTTGCGGTGGCAATCCAGCGGAAATAGGGTGTATCAAATGCTGATCGGTAAACCGATTTCAGCAAGGTAGTCGAGGAGCTCAGGCATGAATGTTAAAATTGATATCGAGTGCACGCCCGAAGAAGCGCGGCGTTTTATGGGACTTCCCGATCTTACAGCGGTGCATGAGGCTTATATAGGTCAAATGACTGACGCGATGAAAAACGGCGTCACGCCTGACATGTTGGATTCAATGATGAAAAGCTGGGGCCCGATGACTGAGTTGAGCACAAAATTTTTCCACAATATGATGGGGCAAATCGGTAACGGATCAAAGGGTTAATATGACCCAGCCAACGCTTTTCGGGTTGTCGAGCGGCGCGCCTCCAGCGGCGATCGGGGTTATTCGCGTGAGCGGTTCTATGGCGGGTGACGTTTTGCGCGCGCTCACAGCTCGCGCGTTGCCACCTGCGCGACATACCGTTGTGAGGCGGTTGCTTGACCCCGTTTCACGTGAAACTCTTGATGACGCATTAGTCATTTGGCTACCCGGTCCCGAGACCGTCACGGGCGATGATTTAGTTGAGTTGCATGTCCATGGTGGTCGTGCGGTCGTGCGTGCCACGCTCGAGCGACTCGCAGCGTTCGAGGGGTTGGTTGCGGCTCCTCCCGGCGGGTTTACCCGCCGCGCGTTTGAAAATGGAAAAATCGATCTTTCACAAGTAGAGGGACTGGGTGACCTCTTAGCCGCCGAAACTGAAGGTCAACGTCGTAGCGCACTCGCGATGGCTGAAGGCCGCCTAGGCGAGCGCGCGCGGAATTGGCGCCGGGCGATACTATCTGCAGCTGCCGCAGTTGAAGCGCAGTTAGATTTTTCAGATGAAGATGATGTCGGAAAGAGTTTAGATAAAGCTCTTTTGGTGGAATTGTCGGCTGACTTAACCAGTTGGTGCGAGGCCCCGACGGCGGAACGTCTGCGTGACGGCGTGCGTGTCGTCCTTGCCGGGCCTCCAAATGCGGGCAAGTCGAGCTTACTTAATGCGTTGGTCGGACGCGATGCCGCCATCACGTCTCCGATCGCGGGCACAACGCGGGATATTGTTGAAGTCCCGACAACGATCGAAGGCATACCATTCGTGTTTATTGATACGGCTGGACTGCATGACGCAACTGACGATGAGATTGAACAAGAGGGGATTCGTCGCGCACACAACGCACTAGAGGTGGCGGATATTGTCCTGTGGTTAGATGACGTGCGTGACACTCACAACGATTCACGCGCATTACAGGTGGTGGCACGATGCGACGTACGTGATAAAGACGCCTACCCGCTCAGCGATACGCACTATTATGTTTCTGCGCGAACAAGCGAAGGACTCGCTAACTTGCGCAAGGCGATTCTCGAGCGTGCGAGGCTGTTAATCCCCTCACCAGGCGATATGGCGCTTAACCTGCGGCAAAGAAAATTGATCGCTTTGCTCGCGTCGGATGTATCGGATGCGCTAATGACCGATGATCTGTTGTTGGCTGCCGAGCATCTTCGCTTGGCTCGGACGCGGCTCGATCAATTGATCGGTCAAAGTGGCGTGGAGGATATGCTGGACGCCTTGTTCGGCGGATTTTGCATCGGAAAATAGCTGTTCCACGTGGAACACTTTGACTTGAGGCGATGTGAGGACTAGCAGCCCCGCATGGACCGTTATGATGTCATTGTTGTGGGCGGGGGGCATGCCGGGTGTGAGGCCGCAAGTGCAGCCGCACGAATGGGTGCTCGGACGGCTTTGGTGAGTTTCTCCAAAGCGACGATTGGCGCCATGTCGTGCAATCCGGCGATTGGAGGGTTAGGGAAGGGGCACTTGGTTCGCGAAGTTGACGCCCTCGACGGAATAATAGCCCGCGCAGCCGATGCTGCGGCCGTCCATTACCGTATGCTCAACGCATCGAAGGGCGCCGCTGTTCGTGGCCCGCGAATTCAGGCTGATCGCGCGCGGTTTAAGTCGGCCATTGACGCGCTTTTGGAAGCGCAAGAGGCGTTGGATATTGTCGAAGGGGTGGCGCAAACACTTGTGTTCGACAACGGCCGTGCCGCCGGCCTTCTGCTCGCGGACGGACGTAAACTGCTCAGCAACGCAGTGATTCTGGCCACAGGGACATTCCTGAATGGCCAAATGTTTTGTGGGCCAGAGCGAAGCGTTGGTGGCCGCGTTAATGAGCCTGCTGCACGAGGCTTGGGCGATCAGCTCCGAGCCCTTTCGCTCCCAATTGGGCGATTGAAGACAGGCACCCCACCGCGCCTCGATGGACGGACAATAAACTGGGGCGTGCTTGAGTCGCAACCGTCAGACGATGATGACTGGACCTTCTCGTCGCTTAGTGGGCGCCGTACGGCACCGCAGCTTTTTTGTGCTATTACGCGGACCAACGAGCGGACGCATGAGGTAATTCGTGCAGGATTAGACGACTCTCCACTGTTTAGCGGCGACATTGTGGGCCGTGGACCGCGCTACTGCCCGTCGATCGAAGACAAAGTTTATCGGTTTAGCGATCGCACCAGCCACCAAATCTTCTTGGAGCCCGAAGGATTAACAAGCAGTTGGGTGTACCCCAACGGCATTTCAACCTCGCTCGCCACCGATGTCCAGGCCGCCATGCTCAAGACGATAGTCGGTCTTGAGACGGTTGAAGTCGTCCAGCCTGGATACGCTGTTGAGTATGATCATATCGACCCGCGCGCCCTCTCTGCAACATTAGAGTTGAACACGGTTCCGGGACTGTATTGCGCCGGACAGATAAACGGTACGACCGGATACGAAGAGGCGGCAGCGCAGGGGCTGGTTGCGGGGCTTAATGCCGCCGCCGCCGTGCTCGAAAGACCGCCTTTTGTCTTGGATCGGGCGTCGTCCTATATTGGTGTCATGATCGATGACCTTGTATTGCAAGGCATTACCGAGCCCTATCGCATGCTGACAGCGCGGGCGGAATATCGCCTGCGGTTGCGTTCGGATAATGCCGATGCGCGCCTCACGCCGATTGGAATAGCAATGGGGTGTGTTGGTCCTGAACGTGCCGCCGCGTTTGAAAAGCGCACCGATGCCTTCGGGGCCGCCAATGCGCTGTGCGCGCAGGTCCTTCCGGCCGTGAGGTTGGGGCAGCAGGGTACCGCGCAGATGCTCACCGATTGGATCCGCATTGCGAATTTGGATTATCGGCAGCTGGTGGCAATTGAGCCAGCACTATCGGCATTTCCAAAACCGGTAATAGACGGTGTGATTGAGGACGCGCGGTACGCCCCCTATCTTGTGCGACAGGAGGCGGAGATCCGAGATATGCGCGCGAATAATCGCGTTGGCTTGCCACTAGCGCTTGATTATCGCCAAATTGCTGGCTTGTCGCATGAGATGCGTGAGCGATTGGAGGCGGCGCGACCAACAACATTGGGCGATGCCGAGCGTGTTGCGGGCGTAACTCCAGCGGCTGTTGCGGCGATTCTCGGATATGTGCGGCGGCGCGCGGCATGACCGAAGCCGAGGCGAAGGCCCTGCTAAGTAACCGATTTAACGTGTCACGTGAAATATACGCCGCGCTAGAGCGTTTTGTTGAGCTTGTCATACAAGAGGCGCCCAACCAGAACCTCATCAGCGCAGCAAGCATCCCTCAGATATGGACGCGCCATATTCTCGATTCAGCCCAACTCGTGCCCCTGGCGCCCGCCGAGGGCATGTGGATCGATTTAGGTACTGGCGCAGGGTTTCCCGGAATTGTTGTGGCACTTTTGCGTCCTCAACCGACGATTCTGGTCGAGTCGCGACGGAAGCGAGTTGATTTTCTTCAGCATGTCATCGCAACGTTAGGCCTTCGCCATGCGAGTGTATTTGGGGGGCGCGTTGAGACGATGCCGACCGAACGTGCCGCTGTTATCAGCGCGCGCGCATTCGCGCCGCTTGCCAAGACGCTTGCTGTCGCGAAGCGCTTTGCGGCTGACGATACCGTTTTGATTCTCCCAAAAGGTCAAAGCGCGCACGAAGAACTAGAAGCGATTTACGATTTGTGGCACGGTGCGTTTCACGTGGAACAATCGATCAGCGAGTCACAAGCAGCAATCATTGTGGCGCGCAATGTTCGACCAAGGGGAACGATATGATTCGGATCGCGGTCGCCAATCAAAAAGGCGGAGTAGGGAAAACAACCACGGCCATCAATCTGGCCACGGCACTTGCGGCAACTGGCTGGCGTGTGCTCCTTGTCGATCTTGATCCGCAAGGAAACGCCTCTACCGGCCTTGGCGTGAGTCAGTCAGCACGTGTTTATTCGAGTTATCATTTGTTAATGGGCGACTGTACACTCGATGAGGCCGTCATCGCGACGAAAGTCCCGAGACTGGACATTGTGGCAGCAACCGCAGATTTGTCAGGTGCCGAGCTTGAGTTGGTGACGATTGAACAGCGGACGCACCGCCTATCTAATGCACTTGATAGCGCCCCAGGGCGTTGGGACATCATGCTCATTGATTGCCCGCCCTCGCTCGGATTGTTAACGATGAATGCTATGGTCGCCGCGAAATCGCTGGTTGTGCCGCTGCAATGTGAATTTTTTGCGCTCGAAGGGTTGAGTCAATTGCTGCAAACCGTGGAGCGTATCCGTGCGCGTTTTAACCCTTCGCTTGCAATAATGGGGGTTGTGCTCACGATGTATGACAAGCGCAATCGCTTGACCGAGCAGGTGGCTGAGGACGCGCGCGCGTGTTTAGGTTCGGTGGTGTTCAACACCGTAATCCCTCGCAACGTGCGCCTATCTGAGGCCCCTAGTCACGGTGTGCCGGCCTTGATCTACGACTATAAGTGCGCAGGCTCTGAGGCCTATATCAATCTGGCGCGTGAGTTGATTGCGCGTCTTCCACAAAAGGCTGAAGCGGCATGACTGAAGATCCGACCGTCGTTCCGATACGCAAGCGCCCAATGGGGCTGGGGCGCGGGCTCTCGGCGCTGCTTGGCGAGATCGAGGTCGAGGCGCCACTTATGCCCGGCGCGGCGCAGCCAACCAGCAATAGCGTAAGAATGGTGGACGTCGCCGCACTCAGGCCACACCCAAGCCAACCGCGCCGACATTTTGATGAGGCCGCGCTGGAAGAACTGGCACAGTCGATTCGTGCGCGTGGTGTTTTACAACCGATCATCGTGCGGATCGCCGGCGGTGGGTACCAAATTGTAGCTGGAGAGCGACGTTGGCGCGCTGCGCAGCGTGCCAATATTCATCAAGTGCCTGTGATCGTGAAGGAACTCGATGAGGCCGCGACGTTGGAAATCGCACTCGTTGAGAATATTCAGCGCCAAGATTTGAATGCGATTGAAGAGGCTGACTCATACCGACGGTTGATCGCGGAATTTGGGCATAGCCAAGAGGCGCTTGGCAAGCTCGTGCACAAGTCTCGTAGTCATATCGCGAACCTGATGCGATTGCTCGATTTGCCCGTCAACGTGCGCCATAGTCTCGCAGAGGGGCAGCTCTCAATGGGGCACGCGCGTGCGTTGCTAGGAAGTGCCGACCCCGAGACACTGATGGCGGATGTTATCGCGCGCGGACTCTCGGTTCGTGAGACCGAAGCACTCGTGCGGAGCAAGCGCGCTGTGCAGCGCCCACTGCTGAGTCGCTCCACTCACCGCGCCAACCCCGACTTAGAGGCGCTTGAGCGGCACTTGGGCGACCTCCTTGGGTTGAAGGTTAAAATCGCGCACGGCCCGAAGGGCGGGAGTGTGACGTTAAATTATTCGTCGCTCGATCAGCTCGATCTTATTTGTCAGCGCTTGAGTGGGGACGTGATATAATACTCGGTTGTTAGTGCGCGCGCCCAAAATCAGCGCGTCCATCATCCTGCCCCTCTTCAATAATACTACGACGCACCGCGCGCGTGCGCGTGAAATGGTCAAATAAAGCGTCACCATCACCAATACGGATCGCGCGCTGGAGCGCGGTGAGATCTTCGTTGAATCGCTGTAACATTGCGAGCACTGCTTCTTTGTTATTCAAAAAAACGTCGCGCCACATTGTCGGATCGGATGATGCGATTCGCGTAAAGTCTCTGAACCCTCCTGCAGAATATTTAATCACTTCAGACGCTGTGACTGATTCGAGCTCAGATGCTGTGCCAGTAATGGTATACGCGATGAGATGCGGAAGATGGCTGGTGATGGCAAGAACCAGATCGTGATGCTCAGGGGTCATCAGCTCAACATTTGCACCGAGCTTTTCCCAAAAAATGCGTACCAGCGCGATCGATGTCGCGTCCGCCCAATCAGGCGGGGTCAAGATACACCAACGATTTTGAAACAAGGTCGCAAAGCCAGCGTCTGGCCCACTGAATTCGGTTCCTGCAACAGGATGGGCGGGAATGACGATATGATGAGGTAAGGCTGCGCGCATCGCGGCCAAGGGACTAGCTTTTGAGGAGCCAACATCTGAAATGATCGCTTCTGGCGGTAGGTCTTGCGCGATACTTGTGGCGACGTTGCCAATCGCGCCCACGGGAACGGCGAGAATGACCAATTCCGCATCAATCACCGATGCACCTGCGGTGTCGGTAACATCGTCACAGAATCCCAGCGCACGGGCGGCGTCGCGAACCTGATCGTCACCGTCATGGCCGGTAACCCGAGCAGTGGGCATTTGGGCTTTTACAGCCCGCGCAATCGAGGAGCCAATCAGCCCCAGACCGATGATGCTAATTCGGGCGAAGGGCAGCATCAGGCGCTTTCTGACACGATTTGCCGCAGTGCGGCCGCAAGCCCGCGCGTTTCGGCCTCACTACCAATCGTGATTCGGAGCCCATGGGGAAGCCCCTGACCCGGAAGCCAGCGGGTGATGTAGCCAAGCGCCAACAGACGGGTATAGGCAATTTCAGCGCTCAGCGCGCCTTCAAACAACACAAGCACAAAGTTAGCCTTGGACGGAATTGATCGCAGGCCGATGTTGCCAAAACTGGCAATTTCTCTCTCTAACCAAGCGCGCCATTGCGCGTTATGTGCACGTGAGTGTTCAACAAAGGCTTGATCATTTACCGCCGCGATTGCGGCCAGTTGTCCGGCGGCGGTCACGTTAAACGGGGCGCGAATGCGGTGCAGCGCTTCAATGATGTCAGCATGGCCATATCCCCAGCCAATCCGTTCAGCTGCAAGCCCATAAATTTTTGAAAACGTGCGGGTAATCAGGACGTTTTTGGCGGTACGCGCAAGCTCGAGCGCGCCATCATCCTCATCAGCAGTCAGATACTCTGCATAGGCTTGATCGATGACGAGCAAAATATCGGGCCGCAATCCTTCGTGCAGTCGTGCCATTTCTAAGCGTCCGCTATAGGTGCCCGTAGGATTGTTTGGATTTGCAACAAAAACGACCCGCGTGTGTTGTGTAACAGCGGCAAGTAGTGCGTCAACGTCGGTTCCATAGCTTACATCTGAGGCAATAACTGGCGTTGCGCCAACGCGACGGGTGGCAATATCATATACGGCAAAGCCGTACTTCACGTATAACACTTCATCGCCAACACCAGCATAAGCGCCAACCGCAATGTGCAGGATTTCATCTGATCCGGTGCCATAGATAATCCGGGCGGGGTCCAAATTATTCCGTGCCCCAATGGCTTCGCGCAGCGCCGCCGCCGACGGGTCGGGATATCGCGCCAGCTCCGTGCGTGCGGCTTCAAACGCGCTCATCGCTGCCGGACTGCACCCGAGCGGGTTCTCGTTGGAGGAGAGTTTCGCATGTACCTTGCCGCCAGTGCTCGATTTTCCGGGAACATAGGGAGCAATCGCCATGATATATTTTTTAGGCGTGGGCGCCATCGGAGGAGGTGTTTTGATCATTCCTTGGCATTAAGCAGCGACACGCGCATTGACAAGGCGCGGGTGCGTCCATAGCGCGTCGGCATGACAGAAGATGAGCGTTTTGGCCACGACCGTCACGTAACGCTACTTGGGCCACTCATGCTCGATTGTGGCCGCTCAATCGCGCCTATTGATTTCGCATATGAAACCTATGGTGAGTTGAACGTCCAGAAGAGCAACGCAATTCTAATTTGTCACGCAACGACGGGCGATCAATTCGTGGCGTCAACTCATCCCGTAACGGGCAAGCCTGGTTGGTGGAGTCGCTTAGTTGGCGCGGGTTTGCCGGTTGATCCAGTGCGCCATTTCGTTATTTGTATCAATGTGTTGGGTAGTTGCATGGGCTCTTCCGGCCCGGCGAGCATTGATCCGGCCACCAATCAGCCTTTTGCGCTTAGTTTTCCTGTCGTGACCATCCGCGACATGGTCCGTGCCCAAGCGCTCTTGCTCGACTATCTCGGGGTGAGCACGTTATCTGCCGTTATCGGCGGATCTATGGGTGGGATGCAGGCATTGAGCTGGGCGGCGACCTATCCCGACCGCGTGCGGGCTGTGGTGGCGATTGCGGCGACCGCGCGCCACACACCCCAGAATTTGGCGTTCCACGAAGTTGGCCGCCAAGCGATTATGGCAGACCCTAATTGGCGTGGGGGTAACTATTACGCCGACGGCAACGCGCCGAGCGCGGGCCTTGCTGTAGCACGCATGGTCGGACACATTACATATCTGTCAGCCGAAGGCATGGAAGCAAAATTTGGCCGACGATTACAAAACCGGGCTGTTGAGAGTTTTAGTTTCGATGCGGATTTTGCTGTTGAAAGTTATTTGCGTCATCAAGGCCTGATTTTCACCGATCGATTTGATTCCAATAGCTATCTGTATATGACACGCGCGATGAATTATTTCGATTTGGCGGCTGAGCATCGTGGCGCGCTGGCAAATGCCTTTCGCGAGACTGTTGCGCGGTTCTGCGTTATTAGCTTTAATACCGATTGGTTGTGCCCGACGTCGGAGTCCAAGAAAATTGTTCATGCTTTGAATGCGGCGGGCAAGCCGGTGAGTTTTGTCGAGCTCGACACCCCGCACGGTCATGATGCCTTTCTGCTTGATATGCCCGAACAAAACCGAGTGATTGATGGATTTCTGAGAGCGGAGACGTGATAATGCAGAAACTTCGTCCCGATCTCGCGATTATTGCCGCAAACGTTATCGCTGAAAGCCGAATTCTTGATGTTGGGTGCGGTGATGGAGCGTTGATGGCGAATTTGCGCGATCACCATGCTGTCGATGCGCGCGGCATCGAATTGAACGGCGCGAATGTTACCGCCGCAGTTGCACGTGGGCTGGCGGTGATTCAAGGAGATGCCGAGCGAGACCTCGCTGACTATCCCGACGCGAGTTTTGATTACGCTATTTTAAGCCAAACGCTTCAGACAACGATGCGGCCGGATGCGGTAATCACGCAATTGCTGCGGATCGGGAAACGGGCGTTCGTGAGTTTTCCAAACTTTGCGCATTGGCGCGTGCGGACGAGCCTTTTATGGAATGGTCGGATGCCGGTCACGCGACTCCTCCCGGTGGCCTGGTACGAGACACCAAATATCCACCATTTGAGTATCAACGACTTTCGGGAGCTGGTCCGCGAACGACGGATTACAGTGGAACAAGCATGGTTCCTTAACGGTGACAAGCTGATTGGCGACGCGCTGGCGAATGTTCGGGCCGAGCATGCCGTCTTCCTCCTGCGCCGTTAGGCCCGAAGTATCGCACCCGCTTTGATCGCCGCCGCGATGATCTTATCCGAAACTGCCTTTAGTTCTGTCTCAGTAAAGCTCTTATCGTTGGGCTGAAGAGAGACTTCAATCGCCAGCGATATGTGACCTTCGGGAATCCCTGCGCCTCCAAAGCTGTCAAACAACCGAACCGAAGTGATACAGGATTTATCAGCGCCTTTGACAGCGCGCACGAGAGAGTCCGCCGAAAATTTATCCGATACAAGAAAGGCATAATCGCGCGTGACCGATTGCAACACCGGTGGTGAGAACGCCGGGCGCATAAAGCCCGTCGCGTTACGTCTGGTCGGTAGGGCACTGAGATAGATTTCACACGCCACCACCGCGCTATGCAGGCCAAAGACGTTGGCGGTGTTCGGATGCAGGGCTCCAAAACTCGCGAGAATCGTCTTGGGCCCGAGACGCAACGTGCCCGATTGGCCGGGATGATAATGACCGCCTGCCTCGCCAAAGACTTGCAGATTCTCGACGGCCGCACCGGCCGCTGTGAGCAACGCGAGCGCCTCAGATTTGCCATCGAAGGCGTCGAACGTCTGCGCTTTGCCCGATTGCCAATTTCGCGTCGTGCGCTCGCCGCACAACACAACTCCTGCCGTGAGATATTCGCCGTCGTTCATATAACGACGGCCGATCTCGAACAGTCGCGATGTGGAAATGCCACGATCCTGATTGCGCTGGGCCGCGGCAAGTAAGCCTGCGAGCAATGTCGGACGCATGACTTTAAGCTCCTCGCTAATCGGGTTAGCGAGTGTCCAAGCACCGCCGCCGAACGCTGCGGCTTGCGAGTCGGAAAGGAAGCTCCAGGTGATCGACTCATTCAAACCGCGCGCCGCAGCCGCACGTCGAACTTTGCGCTCGACCAATTGCGCTGGTGTCGCCGTTGGCTTGGCGACGCCCTCATCACGCGGCAACGCGACCGACTGCACCGAGTCCAACCCCACGATCCGTACGATCTCTTCGACGATATCGGCCACGGCATCGATATCACGTCGCCAGCTCGGCGACGTTACCTTCCAATCCGCGGAAACTGTAAATCCAAGCGACGTCAATATTTGTCTTTGTTCCGCGTCAGAGACGACAATTCCGCCGAGTTGCGCGGCGCGACTGGGCGAATAGCTGATTTCGCGTTTCAAGAGCGGTGGACGGCCAGCGCGTACTACCTCTGACGCCAGACCGCCACAAATCTCAACAATTAGCGCGGTGAGAATGTTTAAGCCGTCCTCCAAAAATGCGGGGTCCACACCGCGTTCGAAGCGCTGGCGCGCGTCAGACGTTAAATAAAGCGCTTGCCCGGTCCGTGCGATGCGCTCGGGGTCAAAATAGGCCACTTCCAGCAGAATGTCCGTCGTCGCATCGGTACACCCGCTATGTTCACCGCCCTTAATTCCCGCGATATCATGCGCACCATTGTCGTCCGCAATCACCGTCATTTCGCTGTTGAGCGTGTATTCAACATTTTTTAGCGCCACGATCCGCTCGCCTTCAATCGCTCGCCGTGCCACAACAGCACCTTTAAGCTTTGAGAGATCGTAGGCGTGACTGGGGCGGCCATAGTCGAGCATCACGTAATTGGTAATGTCGACGAGCGCAGAAATGCTGCGCTGACCGACGGCATTAAGCCGCCGAATCATCCACTCGGGGGCGGCGCCGTTGGTCACCCCTTTAATCACCCGACCGTAAAAGGCTGGACAGCCCTCTGGGTCATCAGTGCGAATGGGTATTGGGCAAGCGAACGCGCTCGGTGTCATTGGAATGGGCAGCGGTTTAAGTGTGCCTAAGCCCGCAGCGGCAAGATCACGGGCAATGCCACGGACACCCATACAATCCTGCCGATTGGGAAGCACAGCAATATCGATTACCGGATCATCGAGCCCTGCATAACGCGCAAAAGCCTGTCCAATGGGCGCATCGGCAGCGAGCTCGATAATGCCATCATGGTCATCGCCTTGTTCCAGCTCGCGCGTTGAACACATCATGCCGTTTGATTCGACACCGCGAATGGCGGCCACGCGCAACACCATGCCATTGGCGGGCACAACCGCACCCGCACTGCCGAACACTCCAACAAGCCCGGCGCGCGCATTGGGGGCACCACACACGACTTGGAGCGGAACGCCGTCACCTTGATCTACAGTCAACACTTGTAGCTTATCCGCCTGCGGGTGTGGTTCGCTGGTGAGCACGCGCGCGATTTTGAAACCTTCGAGTTTTGCTGCACGGTCTTCCACGCCTTCGACTTCCAGTCCGATGCGGGTGAGCGTTTCAACAATGGTGGTGAGGCTTGCATCCGTGTCGAGATGCGTCTTGAGCCAGCTTACGGTAAGCTTCATACGCCAACTCCACCGCTGAGCGTGGGGACATCAAGCGCGCCAAAACCATAATGGCGCAACCAACGGATGTCTCCATCAAAGAAGGCACGCAAATCATCCATGCCATATTTGAGCATTGCCAAACGGTCCACGCCCGTTCCGAACGCAAAGCCTTGCCATTCCTCGGGATTAAGCCCGCAATTGGCGATGACGCGCGCATGCACCATGCCGCTGCCGAGCACTTCCATCCATCCGAACCCTGTATCGCCTTCCTTGCCGCCGATCACGCGCTTGCCGCTGACGAGCGTATATCCGATGTCGATTTCGGCACTTGGCTCGGTGAATGGGAAATAGCTTGGCCGCATCCGGATCGTGATGTCATCGCGTTCGAAAAAGGCCTTGAGAAAGGTTTCCAGCGTCCATTTCAAATGCCCCAAATGAATGCCTTTATCGATCACGAGCCCCTCAATTTGATGAAACATTGGCGTGTGGGTCGCATCCGAGTCCGAGCGATACACCCGACCCGGCGCGATGATGCGGATCGGCGGCTTTTGTGAAGTCATGGTGCGAATTTGTACGGGCGAGGTGTGTGTCCGCAGCATCATTTTATGACCATTGGCATCCACGCGGTCGAAATAAAACGTGTCATGCATCGCACGGCTGGGGTGCGCGGGAGGAATGTTAAGCGCGGTAAAATTGTGCCAATCATCCTCAATCTCAGGCCCTTCGGCAACGGCGAAACCCATGTCAGAAAAAATCTCGGCAAGCTCGTCCATGACTTGACTGACCGGGTGAATCGAGCCGCGCGGCACTTCTGAGACGGGTAGCGTCATATCAAGCCGTTCTGATGAGAGCCGAGCGTTAAGCGTGTTGGCGTCAAGCTCAGCTTTTTTTGTGGCGAGCGCGGTGGCGATCTCTGCGCGTAACGCATTGATAATCGGCCCGCGCGTCAGGCGGTCATCCGGTGTCATGCCACCGAGCGATTTTAGCAACGCCGAGACTGAGCCTTGCTTTCCTAGCGCTGAAATGCGCACGGCCTCCAGCTCATCAAGATCCGATGCGGCATTTATTTGGGAGATCAAATTTGATGATAGCTTAGCAATTTCGGTCATTCACTCCCCGTAGCGTGTCGGGGCGCGGCGAATCAAGCTTTAGACGTCGCGGACCAAAATCTTCGTGTAACGCGCGAGGAGAAAAAATGTGGTGGGGACGACGATCGAATGAATCCAGTCGCCCACAAACCCCATTGCATAGGCCTTATCAATATCGTGCGCCCCATAGAGGGCATCATGAATTTCGTTGATCAATTCGCCAACATAAACAAAATAAAGGGGTACCGGGTGGGAGATGCGCTTGCCGAGCAACACGCAGAACGTCAGCTGAATGAGCAGTCCAAGGTAGATGTGCAACGTTGAATGCGCAAATCCACTGGCGTCAAGAATCCAGTGCTTGAAGCCATAATAGTCAAAATAGCCGTCGTGAAACATCCGATGAAGGGCGGCAAAAATCATTTTAGCAAGGTCTCACTTACGTTTGTGTGGCCAGCAGCGACGACAGCGTAGCGCGATGAATCAAAACGCACCGCAACGCAAGTAAAAGGGCCGGAGCTCTCGCCCCGACCCTGATGTGGTTTGCAATAAATACGTTGAACGGAAGTAGCCGGATTAGAAATCCATACCGCCCATGCCGCCCATTCCACCCATGCCGCCGCCGGGCATTCCGCCCATGCCGCCAGCGGCTTTGTCCTCGGGTGCATCCGAGATCGCAGCTTCGGTGGTGATGAGCAAGCCAGCGACCGATGCTGCGTCTTGTAGCGCGGTACGGACAACCTTGGTCGGGTCAATCACGCCGGCCTTGACGAGGTTCTCATACACATCCGTCGACGCGTTGAAGCCCATCGTTTCGTCATTTTCCCGCAGGAGATTGCCCGAGACCACAGCCCCATCGAAGCCCGCATTGGCGGCGATTTGACGCAGCGGCGTAATGATCGCTTTGCGAACAATGTCGATGCCGCGAGTCTGGTCGTCGTTGACGCCCTTCATGCCTTCAAGCGCCTTGGTTGCATAAAGCAGCGCGGTGCCGCCACCGGGGACGATGCCTTCTTCTACCGCCGCGCGGGTGGCGTGCAGCGCATCGTCAACGCGATCCTTGCGCTCTTTCACCTCAACTTCAGTGTTGCCACCAACCTTGATGACCGCAACGCCGCCCGCGAGCTTCGCGAGACGCTCTTGCAACTTTTCCTTGTCATAGTCTGAAGACGTGTTTTCAATCTGCGCCTTGATCGCTTCAACGCGACCCGTAATGGCGGCGTGGTCACCCGCACCGTCGACGATCGTGGTGTTGTCCTTATCAATCGACACGCGCTTGGCTTGGCCGAGCATGTCGAGCGTGACTGATTCAAGCTTGATGCCGAGGTCTTCCGAAATCATCTCGCCCTTCGTCAGGATCGCGATGTCTTCGAGCATCGCCTTACGACGATCACCAAAGCCAGGCGCCTTAACCGCCGCAATCTTCAAGCCGCCACGCAGCTTGTTGACGACGAGCGTGGCGAGTGCCTCACCCTCAATGTCTTCAGCGATGATGAGCAAGGGACGACCCGATTGCACAACAGCTTCGAGGATTGGGAGCATTGCTTGCAGATTGCTGAGCTTCTTCTCGTGGATGAGAACATAAGGATCGTTGAGCTCAACGAGCATCTTCTCGGCGTTCGTGATGAAATATGGCGACAGATAACCGCGATCAAACTGCATACCTTCAACGACATCAAGCTCGAAATCCAAGCCTTTTGCTTCTTCAACCGTGATGACGCCTTCTTTGCCGACTTTTTCCATCGCTTCGGCAATCTTTTCACCAACGACAGTGTCGCCGTTTGCCGAAATGATACCGACTTGCGCGATTTCGGCGGTGCCCGCCACAGGCTTCGAACGCTTCTTGAGGTCAGCAACGACGGCAACGACCGCTTGGTCGATACCGCGCTTGAGGTCCATTGGGTTCATACCTGCAGCAACCGACTTCATGCCTTCGCGGATGATTGCTTGAGCCAGAACAGTTGCCGTTGTGGTGCCATCGCCAGCCACATCGTTGGTTTTCGAGGCCACTTCGCGCACCATCTGCGCGCCCATGTTCTCGAACTTGTCCTTGAGTTCGATTTCCTTCGCAACGGTCACACCGTCTTTCGTGATCCTGGGTGCGCCGTACGACTTGTCGAGCACAACATTGCGACCCTTTGGCCCCAACGTTACTTTCACCGCATCGGCGAGAATATCAACACCGCGCAGGATGCGCTCGCGGGCGTCGCGCCCAAATTTTACGTCTTTAGCAGCCATGTGCATAATCCTTTATACTGAAATAGAGAAAAATTAGCCAACGATCCCAAGGATGTCGGATTCTTTCATGATGAGCAGGTCTTTACCGTCAATCTTGACTTCGGTGCCTGACCATTTGCCGAACAAAATTTTATCGCCGGCCTTAACGTCCAAAGGCGTAACCTTGCCATCTTCATTCTTGGCGCCGGAACCAGCTGCGACAACCTTACCTTCTTGTGGTTTTTCCTTGGCAGTATCTGGAATAATGATGCCGCCAGCGGTTTTTTCTTCCGCTTCAATGCGCTCAACAAGCACACGATCGTGTAGGGGTGTGAACTTCATTTGGTGTCCCTCTTCTAACAGCATCCCCCGCAGGGGATTGGTGAATATGGTATTAGCACTCGTTTACATAGAGTGCCAACAGCGCCCATGTGGGTGTCGGACCGGTGAGAGTCAAGGGCATCACCGCAAACACGCCGTTTACATGCGGTCAACATGCGGTTAGCGCAGGGCAAGAGAATGTGAGGCAACAGATGGGTTTGGCTTTAGGCGCGTGGCGAGTGTTGATGGCAGTGAAGGATGGGCTTGTCTTGCTTTTTCTTCTGCTGTTTTTCGCGGTAATTTATGTCATCCTCTCGGCGGCTCCCAATGCCGGCGCGGTGCGTGAGGGTGCGCTCATGCTCAATCTCAAGGGCCACATCGTCGAAACGGCGCGCGTTACTTCGGCGCAGGATGCGTTTTCGGGCAATACGGGGCCGCATGAATTTTTGGTGCGCGACTTGGTGCGTGCGCTTGATGCCGCAGCAACCGACGACCGCGTCAAAGCGGTCGTGCTTGATTTGTCAGGCTTCAGCGGGGGTGGTCAGGTTGCGCTTGAGCGCGTCGGACAAGCGCTTGACCTGGTTCGGGAGGCTAAAAAGCCTGTGCTCGCTTATTCTGGGGGTTATGATGACGCCAGCTATCTGCTCGCGAGCCACGCCAGCGAAATCTGGCTTGAACCGATGGGTTTGGTCGCGCTCCCCGGGCCTGGAGGATCGCACCTCTATTATAAGGGACTGATTGATAAGCTCGGCGCAAACGTTCATGTGTATCGCGTTGGTAAGTATAAATCGTTTGTCGAGCCGTATACGCGCGCCGACCAATCGCCCGACGCGAAAATGGCCAACAAAGAGCTGCTTAAAGCGATTTGGGGTGACTGGCAAGCGAACGTCGCGAGAGCGCGGCCGAAAGCAAAACTCAGCGATTATATTAACCACCCCGAGGCTGCGTTGGCAACCGCTCAGGGCAATTTGGCGCAAGCGGCGATCAACGCCAAGATTGTTGACCAATTGGCGACGCCTTACGACTTTGGCGACCATGTTGCCAAGATCGTGGGAAGCGATGATGATCGGACACCAGGAGGGTTTCGTGCCATCCGTTTGACCGATTGGTTAGCCGCGAATCCGGCATCGACATCGGGCACGCCGATTGGCGTTGTGACCGTGGCGGGAGAGATCGTCGACGGTAAATCGACCGGCGAACAAGCGGGCGGCGATACGATTGCGCGGCAAATAGAGAAGGCCATGGCAAATTCGCGTATCAAAGCATTGGTGCTGCGAATTGATTCGCCCGGAGGCTCGGTTGCTGCTTCCGAAAAAATACGTTTGGCGCTCGATCAGGCAAAAAAAGCCGGGCTTCCAGTCGTTGCATCAATGGGTTCGGTTGCGGCATCGGGCGGCTATTGGGTGTCGACTCCGGCCGCGAAGGTGTTAGCTGAACCCGGAACGATCACCGGGTCGATCGGCGTTTTCGGAATCATCCCCACTTTTGAGCACAGTCTGGCGAAGCTTGGTGTGACGCACGACGGGGTTGCGACCACGCCCCTTTCGGGGCAGCCCGATGTTTTCGGTGGGACGACTCCAGAGCTCGATCGTTTGATCCAATCGAGCATTGACGCGACATATCAGCGCTTCATTGGACTGGTCGGCGCGGCACGCGGAATGCCAACAACACACGTTGACGACATTGCACAAGGTCGTGTGTGGGGTGGAGAAAAGGCTAAGGAGCTTAAACTGATTGATGGCTATGGCACGCTCGATGACGCGCTGGCCGAAGCGGCACGCGCAGCAAAACTGACGCCAAGCGACACGCATCCGATTTATCTCGAAGAGCAGCCCTCGTGGTTTGCTTCACTGCTGGCAGGGCTGAACGCACCGGACGAGGACGCAAATATCGATCCGGTAACCCGCATGGCACGGCGACAAACGGGGGCGCTGAGTGGTTCGCTGATCGATGCGCAGCGCGTTCTAAACGGTCCTGTGATGCAAATCCGCTGCATAGAGTGCCCCACACCCACGCCCATCATCGCCAAAACTGGTGTGTTTGAAACCTTTATCTGGAGACTATTTGGTTCATGATGTCACTTCGCCCCGCAACTGTTGCCGATGCCGCGGCGATTGCTTCGATTTATGCGCCATATGTGGTGTCGAGTTCAGCGACATTTGAGACTGAGCCGCCGTCGGCGAAGGAAATGCGCGCCCGGATTGCTGCCGCCGCTGACATTTACCCGTGGATCGTCTGCGTCGATACCGAGAGTGGCGTGATCTTAGGTTATGCCTATGCGTCGGCATTTCATAAACGCACCGCTTATCGTTGGGCTGCGGAGACCTCAGTCTATGTCGCTGGCAATTTCCAGGGACAGGGAGTCGGTCGGATGTTGTACCCAGCGCTGCTCGCGACATTGCGCGAGCAGGATTTTGCCCAGGCACTCGCGCTCATTTCGCTCCCAAATGACAGCTCGATCAAGCTCCATGAGTCCTTCGGATTCCGCCGATCGGGTGTGTTCCGTGAGGTTGGCTTCAAGAACAATCGTTGGATCGATGTTGGGATTTGGCAGCGCGAACTTGCCGAACCGACGACCCCTCCGACCGAGACCAAATCGTTCAGCGCCATCGGGATCATCCCGCGCTAGGAGAGACCGTGACCGGCACCGAGGCGCCATCTGGACTACGGCAGGCTTTTCTCACTGTGCGGCCATTGCTGCTACGCTTAGTGCGCGCACGTGGCGTCGCTTTGGACGAAGCTGAGGATATTTTGCAGGAGCTTTATCTCAAGCTCGATCACATTAACGCTCAGCCCATTGCCGACCCAACCGCATATTTGTGCCGCATGGCGAGCAACTTGGTCCTTGACTATCGCCGCAGTGCCGAGCGCCGCGCTCAACGCCAGGACGATTGGTCGGAGGCGCACAGCGGTACAGAACGCGATATGGATGATAGCCCCTCAGTGGAGCAGCAAATGTCAGCGCGCGAACGCTTGCAACGCGTCGAGGCCGCGCTCGCCGCCCTTCCGCCGCGCACCGTAAATATTTTCCTGCAGTTTCGGCTTGAGGGACTGGGGCAGCGTACGATTGCTGAAGCGGAGGGGATAAGCCTCTCGGCGGTCGAAAAACATTTGCAGCGCGCCTATCGCGCCATCGTCGACGTGCGCGTGCAGCTAGATGCGGATTCAGATGCAGGGCGGCGTCTCCCAGATGAAAGGGACAAGAATGTCGATGAAGATCGCTGACTCTATGTGTGATGCTGCCATCAGCTGGTACACGCGGCTCAGCGGGGCGACGTCTGCGTCCGATTGGGAGGCGTTTATTGTTTGGCTCGAAGCTGACGTTGCGAATGCGCGTGCATACGAGTTGGTCGAGCACGTTGACGAAAATTTGGCGGGGCTTAAGCGCGACTGTGCGGCAAATGATAATTCTGCTTATTTTAGCCGCCGGTGGCCGGCAATGCTGGGTGGCGGTATCGTAGCCGGGCTCGTGGCAATGCTGGCGATCCCTCATTTGAGCCCCTATATGTCCTCCGCCGTCACTCAAGATATTGTGACACGCGCTGGCGAACACAGGCTCGTTCATATCGGCCCCAATACCGTGACGCTCAATGGTGATACGCACATCGTGATGACGCCGGGCAATACCCAACGGCTTAAGTTGATACACGGCGAGGCGCGCTTTCGTGTGCAACATGATCCCGCACATCCCTTCGTGCTTGTTTTAGGGCGCGGCAGCGTTCAAGATATTGGAACTGTTTTCAATGTGGTGCGCGATGACTCGGGTGTTCAAGTCGATATTGCAGAAGGGTCGGCAGCCTACACCACGCCGCGTGGGCGCTTGGTGGCCAGTGCAGGTCAATCGCTGCGAGCCACTGCCGACGATAGCGCCGTGCAGATGTCGCATAAAGACGTTGCATTGATTGGCCAATGGGGTGGCAAACAGCTCAGCTTCCGTGCGGAACGGCTTGATAGTGTGGCGCGCGAAATCGCTCGCACGACCGGAATTGTTCTCGTTGTGGCGCCAGCGTTGGCGGACCAGCGCTTCACCGGTACCGTTCAATTGGCGGGAGCCTCAGATGCGATCGCCCCCCGATTGGCCTCGATTTTGGGGATTACCGCGGAACATTCTGCCGAAGGCTGGCAGCTTAAACCTTAGTTTTGCGTGTGCAGCTGTTTTGGTCGCCACTCCGGTGACGGCACGACCGAAGTACAATCTGCATATTCCGTCAGGGCCGTTAGGCAACGCCGTCATCGCATTGGCTGAGCAGGCTGGACTGTCGGTTGGGATCGTGGATCCGCAACTCGCAAGACGGCGTTGCACCGGGTTCAATGGCCGTGCGAGCGCAAAAACGGCGTTGCGCGCTATCCTCGTTGGGACCGAGGCCGAAGCTAAATTTATTGACAATGCGTCGGTGCAGATTATTCCGCTGCGTCGCCACCACTCGGCACCCCGCACTTTGCCGGAGCGTTTACCCGCAGCTTTCACGCCGGTGCCTCCCGATCCTCCGATGCCTGAGATTGTTGTCACGGCCAGCAAGCTCGGGACAGCGCTTGATCATTACCCCGCCTCGGTTGAAATCTTCCGGATGAGTCAGGCGGATCAACAGCGGTTTGGTGGGCGCGCAAGTCTGGCACTGGTGGAGCGGATGCCGTTGTTGGCCGCGACCGACCTAGGCCCGGGACGCAACAAGATTTTCATCCGTGGTATTTCGGATAGCAGTTTCACAGGCCCAACGCAGACGACGGCAACCCAATATCTGGGCGATGCGCGGCTAACCTACAACGCCCCTGACCCCAACCTGCCATTATTCGACCTTGAGCGTGTCGAGATTCTTGAAGGGCCACAGGGCACGCTATATGGCACCGGCGCACTCGGCGGAATCATTCGCCTTGTTCCGCGGGTGCCTAACCTAACGGCATTGGGTGCCTCCTTTGATGCTGGGCTTACGATGACGCAGTCGGGGGCGCTTGGAAATGAGCAAGCGGCGGTGGTCAACCTTCCGCTTGTCGAGTCGCGGCTTGCGGTCCGAGCGCTCGGCTATCGAACTATTTCGGGGGGATATATCGATGATACTCG
>Ga0075023_100000078_pt1 | contig 21691 bp, 12 predicted proteins | sample Str014_FD_71388 | JGI IMG/M metagenome (GOLD analysis project Ga0075023, IMG submission 71388) | Freshwater sediment microbial communities in response to fracking from Pennsylvania, USA - Straight Creek_MetaG_SC_2014 | ecosystem: Environmental > Aquatic > Freshwater > Creek > Sediment | place... | reverse complement strand
CGCTCGCGGGCGCGGCCGACCAGGCCGCGCATCTGCTCGATCACGCGGTCGCCTTCGGTCCACGCCGCAATCGACTTCGACATGATCGGCGCGTGCTGAAACCAGCGGAACATCAGGATCAGGCCGTCGATGTCGTCCGGGTGGTTGCCGCCGTCGAGAAAGCCGCGCCGCGCCCGATCGAGATCCGGCGGCTGCTGCTGCAGCGATTCGCGCGCAACGCGGTCGCCCAGTGGCACGGCCAGGGCGGCGATGAATCGCGCGTAATCTTCTTCGCGTTGCTTCTCGGCGTAGTCGAGCAGGTAGATTTGCGCGTCTTTCTGCCCTTTGGAATACAGGCTCTCGCCGGTCACGTAGGCACGCACCGAAGAAAGCAGCTGGATGCTGACGCCTGCCACGATCGCCTGCAGCAAGGTCATCGCCATCAGAACGATGACGATCGGGCCATAGCGCGAACGAAGGGACCGGCGTGTGCTTTTCACGGTCTGCCGATCTCTTGGTGCGCGCCCTTCAACATGTTCGCAAGGTTACCCCGTGCGCAAGTCCGGCGGCTGCGGCCGAATCGCAATTTCGACTGCGCCGCTCACGGGCGGCGAGCCGGCTTCACTCGAGCGAGATCGACCGATCGCCCTCAGCGGGATGGCAGCCATCGGCGATCGGCCTCCAGCCCCGGTGAACGACGATCTGCGGCCCGCGATGGCAGATCTCGACCCGTTCGCTTTGCGAGAACCGCTGGCGCACGAAAGCCTCGAGGGTCGACGGCAGGCTGACTTTCAGGCGCAACGCGAAGCGATCGTCCTGCGGGTGATCGTCCAGATGCAGGAACGGCACGAAGCTCGAAGCGAACATCAGCGCGTGCGAGCCGATGGCCACCGGCTCGGGGTCGTAGTGCGCCTGCTGAAGCCATTGCTGCGCGCTTCGGCGCAGATCGGTCGCGTCGTCGGGCAGGTCGCCCCAGGCCACCGCCATCATCTCCAGCACCCACTGATTGCAGTTCTGGTAACGCAGGCTGAACGGATACGCGTTTGCGCTGTAGGCCTGCCCCAGCAGGCGCAGCGCGCGCGGCGTGTCGAGCGCGACGCGTAGCAGCGACTGCGCGGCGGCCGGCGGGAGCCGCACGATCGAGACGTGCCCGAGCGTCGGGTCGTCGATGCCCATCGCGAAGCCGGCCAGGCCCTGGTCGTAGAGGCGTGGCCTGCGCTCGTCGCATGCGTAGTAGAGCTGTCGGGCCGACCATGCGCCGCTTGCTTGGCGCCACGCGATCGCCATGTGCGAGAAGCGAATGTTGAATCGCGCCAGATCGAGACCGGAGCGGCTGATCAGCACGGCGCCGTCGCCGCTCGCGTCGAGTTCGTCGCGCACGATCGCGGCGAAGCGCAACGACGTGTCTTGCTCGCTGGCGCTCAGTGCCGTTCCACGGTCGCAGAACGCGAGCGAATCGGACGCGCCGGCGTGTGCGGCTGCCGCGACCGCCAGGGCCGCGGGCAGGGCAAGCGCCCGCCGAAACTTCAAAGGCCGAGCGGGCGCGCGGCCAGTTCGCCGTACCAGTCGTCGGTGAGAACGAGGTAGAAGGCCGCCTGCGTGTCGCCGCGCGCGAACTCGAATCCGTAGACGCGCTTGCGCGCCTGCACGGGGTCGCCGCGACCGAGCTTCTGCTGGTCGGCGATCGACTGCGGCACGTCGAGCACGAGTTGCTGCTCCGGGTTTTCGGCCCGCAACGTGAGGCGCACGAGACCCGGGCGATCCTGCGCTTCGGCGAGCTCGACGATCCGGTAGTCGACAGCCGCGGACTTGTCGTCTCCACCGGTCGAGCTGCGGCTCGAACCGCGCAGCGATCCGGAGACGCTTCCGCTCGACGCCGAGCCCGCGCTCGACGCCGAAGACGTGAAGCTGTCAGCCTGCGCGCGCGGCGCCGCGACGAAAAGCGCTCCGACCGTGAAAAGCGCGAGCGCGCCGGGAAATCTGGCGGCGGAATTCATCTGATCGCCCTCTGGGTATTCGGACCCGCACCGGCGGCCCTTCGACCTCGAATCTAACCGCTGCGGCAGCGCGGAATGTGTCCGGTTCAGCTGGCTGATCCGATCGCGGACCGCAAGACGGCTCGGCGTCGACTGTCCTGGCGTGCGCGGCTTCGCGAAAGACCCGGCTCAGGGTGGCCGAGAACTCGTCGTAGGAGACGCCGCTGCGAACGAGCCATTCCACGATCGGCTTCATCAAGGCGCACCCGGCCGCGGCCGCCGAGCCGACTCGTTGCCGGCTGGGCCGCTTGCCCGACGACGAATCCGTTCCAGGATGCCTGCCGGCCATGCGCAAGTGGCGTGCGACCTGCTGGCCGTGACGATGCAAGGGCCATCCCTGAGAAGCGGCTCCCGCACGTGCGCACTTTCGTGCGGTCTCGGGTCTGACTTTGAAACAACGCATGGCGCCTCCACAGGGACGCGATGTTGGCCCGCGATTCTTACGAAAATTTAATCACTGGATGTGTGCAACATCGCGCGACGTTTCGCGTTGAATTTGTTACGAGTTCAATCGCACTTTACTTGACCTTAAGGCTTCCGACGGCTCGCGTTGCCCAGACACGCGGCGCCACGCGAGAGCCTTGTCAATAGGCATCGCCCGTGAAAAAGGCACGCTTTTGTATATCTGCGACTTCATTTATGGGGCTATCTCTTAAGAAAACTTATCGTCACACTTGCAACACGCGTTTCTGGAGGTTCGGATGCGAGTCCTGATGATCGAAGACGATGATTTGGTCGGATCGGCCACCCAAAAGTCACTTTCGCGCTTTGGCTACGCGGTCGACTGGGTCGTGACGGGTGCCGATGCGGCGCCCGCGTTGAAGCTGCATTCCTACGACTGCGTGCTGCTCGACCTGGGCCTTCCGGATCTTCCCGGCGAAACGGTGATGCGAGAGATCCGCGATCACCAACCCGAGATGCCGGTGGTGGTGACCACCGCGAGAGGCAGCGTCGAAGATCGCGTCCGACTGCTCGACATCGGTGCCGACGACTACATGATCAAACCGGTCGACACCGTCGAGGTGGCGGCGCGGCTTCGAGCGCTGCTGCGCCGCGTGCGAAGCGATGCCGCGGTCCAGAACGAGCTCGAACACGGTCAGTTGAAGCTCTACCCCTCGCGACGCATCGCGACCTGGGCCGGCGAGCCGGTCGCATTGACCAGCAAGGAGTATTGGTTGCTCGAGACGCTGCTGCGCAAGAAGAACCAGGTCATGACCCGCTCGCAGCTAGAGGACGCCCTCTACGGCTGGGGAGAAGAGATCGGCAGCAATGCGATCGAGGTCTACATCCACTACCTGCGCCGCAAATTCGGCGCCGCGTTGATCCGCACCGTGCGCGGAATAGGGTACCAACTCGGCGCGGCATGACGCGCTTCGAGCGCAAACCGCCGGTCGACTCGGCCGTGCGCCGCGAGCCTGATGTTTTAAATTCGCCGTCTATCGACGACCGGAGCTTCGATCTCGGTTCGTGGTGGCGCCGATCGGGCAAGTCAGGGCAATGGTCGCTGCAACGCCGCGTGTTGCAGATCTGCGCCAGCGCCTTGCTGGTCTCGCTGATGGTCGGCGCATGCGGCATGTACTGGGCCTCAATCGTCGAAGACGATCGCCAGCTCGACACCCGCCTCGAACAACTCGGGACGATGGTGGCCGAACTGGCCGAGGAGGAGACGAACGAACACCTGCTCGACCCGTCGGACGCCGTGACGGTAGCCGAGGTTCTCGTCTCGAAGCTTTCCAACTATCGATACCAGGTGTGGTCGAGCCGTGGCGCGCTGTTGATGCGCAGCAGCGAAGCACCGAGCGACAGGCCGATGGGTGCCTTGGGTCGGCAAGGCTTCACGGAGTTCGTCGACCAAGGTATGACGTTCAGGGTCTATTCGACCAAGACGAAGGACGAAAGCGGAACGATTCAGGTCGCCGAAACAAGCGGTTCAGAATGGGCACACCCCTCTATCGCCGCTCAGTATTTCGTCATCTCGATGCTGCTCCCGTTCGCCTTCGTGGCGATGGTGACCCTGCACCTGCTCAGGCTCGCGTTCAGGCCCATCAACGCGATCGCCGATCAGCTCGCGAGCCGCGGGCCTTCCGACCTGGGGCCGCTCGTTGTCGAGCACCCTCCGCAAGAGCTCCAACCCATCCTGACAGCGGTCGATGCGCTGTTCTCTCGCATCGGCCACGCGCTTTCCGTCGAACGAAGCTTCACGTCGATGGCGGCGCACGAGATGCGAACGCCGTTGGCCGGGATCCGCTCGCAATCTGAGGCAGCGCTTTCGGCCACCACCAGCGACGAGCGTCGCACCGCGCTCGACGCGCTGGTGACCGGGGTCGACCGTTCCGCCCACATGCTCGACCAGCTGCTCGACATGGCCCGTGTCGAGGCAATGCCCCGTGGCGCCCGGGTGCCGCGCGAACGTCTGTCGTTCGCGTCTGTCTACCTCGATGTGCTGACAGACTTCGGCCCGCGTGCGGCAGAGAAGCAGATCGCTACCCGCAGCCGCTTCGACGCCGAGTTCGTCTCGGCACACCCCTTCGCGCTGTACCTCATCATGCGCAACCTCGTTGCCAACGCGATCCTGTACACCCCGCCTGGTGGAACGCTCGAGATCTGGTCTGCGCAGCGGGGCCAAACCGTGGTGTTCACCGTCGACGACTCGGGCCCCGGCATCGCGCAGGCCGACCACGCTCGCGCGTTCGAGCGCTTCGATCGCCTCGGCCGATCGCACGATTCGGGAGTGGGTCTCGGGCTCTCGATCGTCAAGGCAGCCGCCCAGGTTCACGATTGTCGAATCCACTTGCTGCGCTCGCCGCTCGGCGGCTTGCGCGTCGAGGTCGTTTTCGACCCGGCCTGAGGCTGCCGCACCCCGCACGCGAAGCTGGATCAGACGCGTTTGCAGCCAGGATCCGAGCCGCACCGCAGGTAGGCCAGCACGCGCGGCACATAGGCCTGCGTCTCCGCATACGGCGGGATGCGCCTGCCGGCCTTGACCACTGCCTGTTCGCCCGCGTTGTAGGCCGCGAGCACCAGTTCGAGATCGCCGTCGAACATCTGCATCAGCCACTTGATGTACTGCGCACCGGCGCGCAGGTTCTGCTGCGGCACATAGGGGTCGAGCGCGCCGAACCGCTTCGCGGTTGCAGGCAGCAACTGCATCAGGCCGATCGCGCCTCGGTGCGACAAGGCCGCCGGGTGGTAGTGCGATTCCGTCGCGATCACTGCATGCAACAGGTCGGCGGAAACACCAACTTCGACGCTGATCCGGTCGATCAGTTGCCGCATCTCGGGCGACGACCTCGGCAGCCTGGCCGCAGGCAACGCGCCTTGCGCAACGATGCGGCGCGAGGCCCGCGCTTCGGCCGTGGAAAGCGGCGCGGCCACCAACAAGGTCGACGCCTCGGGCGACTTGAAATTCGACATCACGATGCTCTCGCTGCCGTGCGAATCGCTGACGTAAATCTGCGCCATGCAAAGCGAGTGCAAGAGGCTCGCACAGGCGACGACGCCGCATCGCTGCAGACATTGCGCCACCTTTCCTGAAGTGCGTGCGGTCGTGCGGTTCATGCGCGCAGTGGAAAGCATCCACGATCGCCGAGTCAACCCCCGAATGCAGAGATTTCGACGGTGCAGCAGGCGTTCAGGTTTGCTCGATGCCTCAGACAACCCCTAAACAGGGGGTGAGGAAAACGCGACAAGGCAATGCTTCTTAACGTGGCTTTAAGGTCGGAGAACAACTCTCCACTCCGTAGGAAATGACGCCGTGGTGCGTGGGGCAGCTCAAGTCGGTTGCCCCTGCCCACGAGCAGTCTAAGGCGGACGACTGGACTCACGGGGGAGCTTGAAATGCACGACAAGAAACCGCTCGGCGTACTTCTGACGCAAGCGCTGATCCTGGGCCTCGGGTTTTTCGCCTCGATGGGCGCGATGGCGCAGTCGTTCCGGGTTCAGTGCCCGGACAAGACCGTATTGCACCCGACGCCTGGCGACACCTCGAATGGCCAGATCAAGTGCCAGCACATCGCCGGCGGCGATGGCTTCGCCACGATGGGCGACGGTCACCAGATCTACCTGTTCGGTTTCGCGCCCTTGTCGGGCCTGGGCGATCCAGCTGCAGCAGTTCCAGTCGACGGCATCCTGACCGGCAAGCCCGGCACGCAGATCGCTTCGGTGTTCAAGGACCCGGCCGATGCGCGCAGCGCCCGCATCGAGCCCGCGGCCATCATGAACAACGGCGTGCTCTACAGCAACTCGCCGGCGCCGCTGATGGCGATCGACGAAGACGACGAGTTGTTCCTCACGCTCAGCAACGTCGGCCAGATCATGCGGCCCGATCTGTTCGAGCAGCACACGGTGCACTTCCACGGCTACCCGAACGCCTCGTCGTTCTTCGACGGCGTGCCCGATGCCTCGGTCGCGATCAACGTCGCCGGCAGCTTCACGTACTACTACACGGCACCCGACGCCGGCACCTACTTCTGGCACTGCCACATCGCACCCCCCGAGCATCTGCAGATGGGCATGGTGGGACAACTGTTCGTGCGGCCGCGGCAAAACCGCGTGCCCGGCGGGTCGAGCCTCTACACGGCGCTGCAAACGGCAAACGCGGCAAATCGTTCGAAGACCGCTTCGACCAGTACGGCGTCGTGCTCGGACCTTCTCTGCACCGGTGAGACACCGCTGCCCGCGCTCGTGACGACCGCGACTCAACCGATGGGCGGCGCCACCTACGCCTACAACGACGGCGACGGCTCGACGCGTTACGACTACGACGTGCCGCTACAGATGATGGGCTTCGACCCCAACTTCCACTTCGTCGGGATGACCTTCAACCCCGAAGCGTTCGCCGACATGAAGGACAAATACTTCATGTTGAACGGCCGCAGCTACCCCGACACCACCAACACCACTGTCGACAACCGCGGGGCCCCGGGAATCGGCGGAACGGTACCCAACGGACCGATGGCGACGATGGGCTCGGACGGCAAGTCACGGCCTTCGCAGCCGCTGCACAGCCTGATCACGCTCAAGAGCTGCAACAGCACCGCGGCTGGCGACTGCATCGGCAAGAAGACCCGGGCCCTGCTGCGCATCTCGGACCTGAGCGTCACGGAGCACACCACACTGGCCACGCTCGGCATCCCGATGCTGGTGATCGCGCAGAACGCGCGTTTGTTGCGTGACCTGGCCGGCAACAACCTCTACTACCAGACCAACTCGGTCACGCTCGGCGGCGGTGAATCGATGGACGTGATCCTCGATGCGACCGACGTGCCGGCCGGCCGCTACTTCCTCTACAGCACGAACCTCGACCACCTGTCGAACGACGCCGAGAACTTCGGCGGAATGATGACCGAGATCGTCGTCAACTAAGGGAGCACGACATGACGACATCGACAAAAAGCTTCAGCACACGCGTCCACGCGGCTGTGCGGTTCGCGGGCTGGCTCGCCTTTGCGGCACTTGTCTCCGCAACGTGTGCCGGCACGGCTTCGGCCGCCGTCCACGGCATCAAGGCGACGACCTTCGCGCTCGTTGCCAAAGAGGGCTACAGCAGCCAGCCCGATGGCACGCAGATCTACAGTTGGGGCTACGGCTGCGACCAAACCAAGTTGCCCGCCAACACCGCGTTCGTACCGGCGCAGGCCCAGGGCATCGCCAGTTGCCGCGAGATGCAACTGCCCGGCCCGACCATGATCGTCACCGAAGGCGACGCCGTCACGGTGACTCTGACGAACAACCTGCCTGCCGCTGCCGGCGCCACCTCGATCGTGTTCCCGGGCATGTTGGCCGTCGCGGCCACGGGTGGCACGAGCGGCGTGCTCGTCTCGGAGGCCACGAAGGGCGCGACGGTGACCTACAAGTTCACAGCTGGCAGCCCCGGCACCTATGCGTACTACAGCGGCACGCAGCCCGATCTTCAGATCGAGATGGGCCTGTCCGGCGCGATCGTGGTCGTTCCGAAGGCCAGCACCGCGACCACGGCCTGCAAGGTCGGCCCCTACTCGCTGGCTGTGGCTGCCTACGCTCAAAAAGACACCTGCTACGACCGCGAGTACCTGTTCCAGTTCACCGAACTCAGCTCCAACATCCATGACGAAGTGCAGGCGCAGGTCGCGGCGTGCCCTGTCGGCCCTTGCCCGCAGATCGCCGCGAAGATGGAGCCGTACCGCCCGAACTACTTCATGGTGAACGGCCGCTCGATGCCCGACAACATGGACGCTGCGTACGCGTCGGCCTATCCGAACCAGCCCTACAACGGCAACCCGCACATGCACCCCGGCGAGAACGTCCTGATGCGCGTGGTGGGGCAGGGCCGCTGGCAGCACCCGTTCCACTTTCACGGCAACCATGCGCGGGTGCTGGCGCGTGATGCGAACCTGCTGGTTAGCCAGACGGACACGACCAAACTCGCCGGCCCGTTGCTGTTCACGATCCCGACGGTGCCGGGCCAGACGGTCGACGCGATCTTCACGTGGACGGGGCAGGGCCTGAACTGGGACGTGTACGGCGCGAGCCCGCACACCTGCAATGGCAAGGCCCTGCCAGCCGTGCCGGGTGCCACGACCGCGCAGTCGACCGGGTTCGACCCCAACACCCACGAATACTGCGGCGACCACGGCAAGCCGTTCCCGGTGACGCCGCCCGACCCGACCATCGTCGTCAACGGCCAGTGGTACGCCGGCACGCCCTACCTCGGCATGCAGACGGTAGGCACACCGACGCCGGAGGCGCCCGGCACGCTGAACCAGAACCCGCAGGGCGGCTACGCCTACATGTGGCACTCGCATAACGAACGCGAGATCACGACGAACGACGTGTTTCCGGGCGGAATGATGATGATGTTGCTGATCGATCCGTTCGACGCCGACATCAACGAAACCTTCTGAGCGGCCGCCGAAAAAGAATCGGGAGTGGAGTCATGAATACCAAGATCGCAAATTCGCTGGCGCGTGCCATGCTGGCAGCGTCGATGGTGGCTGCCTCGGGGCTCGCCTCGGCCGCGGCCGTGACCGTCAACCTGACGGCGCAGCAGATGAGCACGACGATGCCCGACGGCGCATCGGTGAAGATGTGGGGCTACTGCACCACGCCGACCACGGGCGGCACCACGCCGACCACGGGCGCTTGCTCCGGCCCCTGGGCGCCAGGGCCGACGATCGTCGTGGCGAAGGGTGATTCGCTGACGATCAATCTGACCAACAGCCTGCCGGTGCCGACCTCGATCGTCATCCTCGGGCAACTCGGTGGCGTGCTCGGCACGCCGGCGATGATGAGCAGCATCGCCCACGCACCGCAGACCGACACGACATGGCCGGGACCCGGCAGTGCTGATCGCGCTTTCACGCCGCCGGCCCAGAATCAACGGGTGTCGTCGTTCGGGGTCGAGGTCGCCGCCAAGGGCACGTCGGCGGTCGCGCTGAATTGGACCAACCTCAAGCCCGGCACCTATCTCTACGAAACCGGCACGATGCCCTCGTTGCAGGCGCCGATGGGCCTGTACGGCGTCTTGATCGTGACGCAGGCACCAACGACCAGCGCCGCGGGTCTGGCCTACCCGAGTACCGTGGCGAACGCGAACCAGGTCGCCTACGATTCCGACGCGAGCCTGCTGTTCAGCGAGGTCGACCCGGTGCAGAACGCGGCAGTCGACGCGGCGGCGACAGCGGGCGCGGATGTGCAGCTCCGATTCGACGATGCAGCGTGCAAGACCTCGGCCTGCTACCCGGCCGCCGTCAACTACACCCCGACCTACTTCCTGATCAACGGCCAGGCTTTCGACAAGACGGCACCGAGCAAGTCGGCGATCGCGATCGCCGGCACCAGCGCGGCGCCGGGCAAACCGTTGACCGGCGGCGGCAAACTGCTGGTGCGCCTGCTCAACGCCGGCTCGCGCACGCACATTCCGTCGATCGTCGGCTTGCCGATGGCCATCGTCGCCGAAGACGGCAACGTTGCGCCGGGCCTGCCGAAGCTGCAGAACGAAGTGCTGCTCACGGCCGGCAAGACGCACGATGTTCTCGTGTCGCCAGCGTCGACCGCTGCGGCTTACGGCGCCGCCACGTTCCCGCTGTTCGACCGACAGTTGAGCCTAACGTCTGGCAATACGCCCAATGGCGGGATGCAGGGCTTCCTGCAGGTCGCGAGCGCAGGAGCCACGGGCGCCCTGCCGGCGGCGGTCACGCCGACGGCGGTGAACGATTCGTTCCAGGTGCCCCTGAACACGACGATCAACGGCAACGTGAAGCTCAACGACATCGCGGTGGGAGCGGTCCAGGTCGTGACCCCGCCGGCGAAAGGTACGTTGAACTTGAACAGCGACGGCAGCTTCACCTACATCCCGAACGCAGGCGCGACCGGATCAGACAGCTTCACCTACATCGGCAACCCCGGCCTCACGCCGACCAATACCGCCACCGTGGCGCTGAACCTCGCCTCCGCCGGCGTGGGTCTTAAGCCCGTCGCGGTCGCAGACTCCTACAACAGCACCGTGTCGACGACGTTCTCGGTGTCGCGCCCTGGCGTGCTCGCGAACGACAGCGACCCCAACGCCTATCCGCTGACTGCGGTGCTGGCGTCGAAGGGCGATTGCTCGTCGGTAACGATGAATACCGACGGCTCGTTCAGCGCGTCGCCAACCGCTGGGGCAGCGTCCTGCGTATTCACCTATTCGGCAAAGAACTCGCAGGGCACCCTCAGCACGCCCGCCAACGTGAACGTGGCGTTCCTGCCCGCCGGCATGGCGCGCGGCCTCAACGTGACGGTGATCGACCCGGCGACCAACGCCGCCGTCACCGACTACCGCTGGATCATCCAGGAAGACCTGACCTTCAAGGTCGACCCGACCGCGACGCCGTTGGTCAGCCAGCGCACGCTCGGCACGAGCTTCCACAGAAGCCACATGCCGGTCGTCGCGACCGGTTGCGTCGGCCCGGTCAGTTGCGGCGACGGCCAGTACATCCGCGGCGCGGCGGTCACGACCGATCCGCTGACGCGGCAATCGTTTCCGAGCGATGCGGCACTCGACCCCAACAAGCACTACTACATCTCGGTGCTGCCTGGTGACGCTGCCGGTGCACCGAACGGTGACCCCGGCCACGGCATGGGCGGCGCCCTGATCAACCCGGTGAAGACACCGGCGACGACGTGGGCCCCGATCACCATCGCGACCAACGCGTACGACTGGGTGCCCGCTCAGCTGAGCATCTACATCTACGAAGACAACGCGCCGGTCAATGGCCAGAACGACCTCAACGAAGGCGGCCTCGGCGGGTTCAACATCATCCTGGTCGATGCGGCCGGTCGCTCCGGCGACACGGCAGGCCAGCAAACCTACGATTCCTTCGGCATGCCGCTCAGCAATGCGCTGCTCGGCCGCCCGGGCTGCCCCGACACGCAGAACACCCTGACCAACCGCACCGCCACCACCGCGGCCGGCAATCTGGTCGGCGTGATCTACACGTGCCCGAACGCACCGGCGGGCTACACCGGTGACGCCGCCGACTACGCCCTCGCAGGCCACGCGTTGATCCTCAACGTCACACCGGCCCGCTACGACGTGATCGCCCACCCGGCGGCCGCGCGCCAGGGCGCCGGTGAAGTCTGGTGGCAGACGCAAACCCTCGAAGGCACGGCCGCGCAAGACGCGTTCGCCGGCGTCAAGGAGCCGGTCTACTTCCAGGAATTCGGGCCGCCCGGGTTCCACACCGTGATCGGCTTCGTGAACCCGGATCGGGTCACGCAATTCGCGAAAGACAACAAGCTGACCGGCACCGCGACCATCACCGGCTCGATCACCAACCAGCGCATGTCGCGGCCTTCCGATGTCACGCTGTACGACTCGGGCTCCTACGACCTGCTCTCGTCGACGACCTGCCAGGTCGCGCTGAACTCGCAGGGCGGCACCGGCGCGGCGATCGCGATCGCGCCGTGCGACAAGGACGGCAACTTCAAGCTGACCAACATCCCGGCCGGCAGCTACGAGCTGATGATCTGGGACCAATGGCTCGACCAGATCATCCAGGCCAAGGCGCTGACCGTGCCCGCCACGGCGAATGCGACGGTCGCGCTCGGAACCATCCCGGTGCTGAGCTGGTTTACCCAATTCGACCAGAACATTTTCATGGAGTCCCCGAACAAACCGGCGTCACAGCGTGGCGTCTACCGGCAAGATCTGGGCGACAAGGGCATCTCCAACGTCACGATGACCACGCGTTACCGCGACGGTGGCATCTCGAACCAGACCGCTACCGACAGCAGCGGCAACGGCCTGCTGGCCGAGTTGTTCCCGCTGTTCAACTGGTACGTGACCGAGGCCGACACCACGCGCTTCAAGCAGACCGGTGTGAGCATCACGGTCGACGGCGGTGGCCAGGTCGACAACCCGACGGGTTCGCCGACCGGCGGCAGCACGATCTTCAGCTCGAAGTACGCCACCGGTGAAACGAGCTCGCGCATCGAGCTGCCCGGCGCGTATTCGTACGGCCTGCAGGGCTTCATCAGCCAGCGCAGCACGATCAACTGGGGCCGCACGCCGTACGCTACGAACGAGAACGGTGGCATCCAGGGCATCGTCGTCTACTCGTCGACGCGGCCCTTCGACGACCAGCGCTACAACGTGCAGACGCTGTGGGAACCGCTGGTTCCGCGGGTCAGGGTCAACCTGTACCAGAAGACGACGCTGCCCGACGGCACCGAGGCGCTGAAGCTGGTCGACACGACGCTCACCTCGAGCTTCGACGACTGGGTCAACACCGTGAAGGGCTCGGATGGCAAGAACTACCTCCTCGGCCAGGACGGCGTGCTGCGCGATCCGGCGACGGGTGCGAATGCACCAATTACGGTGACGGCCGGCGCGCAGGCCAACCTGCAATGCCCGGGGCAGAGGAGCGGCGACCCGTTCTACACCTACACCCTCGGCGGCGGCGACATCGGCCGCTGCTACGACGGCTGGCACAACTGGAACCAGGTGCAGGCGGCACCGTACGACGGCCGCTACAGCTTCCCGAGCGCTGCCTACATTGCCGCGCATCCGCTTTCGGCCTCTGACACGAGTGCAGGCAAGACGCTCGTCAGCCTGCCGCCCGGCAACTATGTCGTCGAGTCGGTCACGCCGCCCGGCTACGAGGTCGTGAAGGAAGAAGACAAGAACATCCTGAACGGCGACAGCTTCGTGCAATCGACGCCGCTGCAATTCGCAGGCATCGGCAACGTGTTCATCCTGCCCGACCAGGCGACACTGAACAACGCCAACCCGTACTCGCCGGTCAACGCAGACGGCACGCCGTACAACGCCACCAGCAACCTCGGCGCGACCGCTTCGCAAGCGCAGTTCCCCGAATGCGTCGGTGACCTGCACCGCGTGCCCGACTTCCTGAGCCTGTACCCGCAAGGCGGCCTCATCGCGCCGTTCGCCGGCATGGACCGGCCGCTGTGCGACCGCAAGCTCGTCAAGCTCGGCGACCAGATGCAAGCTTCGGCGAACTTCTTCGTCTTCACCGCGGTGCCGCTGGCAGCCAATGGCTCGGGCATCATCCTCGACGACGCGAGCAGCGAGTTCAACGCCGCCGCGCCGGACTTCGGCGAAAAGGCCTCGGTTCCCTTCGTGCCGGTCTCGATCAAGGACTTCAACGGCCGCGAGATCAGCCGCCAGTATTCAGACCAGTGGGGTGCCTACAACTTGATGGCCCCGTCGAGCTGGCTCGTGAACCCGCCGACCCCATCGGGCTACGGTCCGAACATGCTCGTGACCTGCATCAACGATCCGGGCCCGATCGCCGATGCCTCGGGCAAGCTGATCGTCGACCCGCAGTACACCCCGGCCTACAGCAACTTCTGCTACACGCTGCCGTTCATGCCGGGGCGCACGACATATCTCGACACCCCGGTGCTGCCGATCGCCTCGCATGCGAGCGGCTACAACCCGGCCGATTGCTCCTACCCGGAGAAGACGCCGGCAATCGCCCGTGTCGACAGCAGCGCCGGCTTCGGCCCGTACGTGGCGGCCACTGGCACCGGCAACACCCTCACGATCACCGCACTGGGTGACCAGCAGGTGTTGAATCCGTCGTACGGCGGTCCGTTCGCGCTGATCGGCCCGTCGGCTCAGCGCCTCGTCACCCGCCACTACGGCTTCGGCCCGCAAGGGCCGGGCAGCAAGGTCACGATCAACGGCACTTCGCAGACCGTGACCAGCTGGAGCGACACCTCGATCACCGTCACCGTGGCGGCCAACACGACCACCGGCCAGCTCGTCGTGACCGCGGCCGACGGTGGCACCAGCATCGATACCGTCACGGTCACTGTCGGCGGCACGGCGCCGACGCGTGTCGACGCCGCAACCGGCGGCACGATCCAGGCCGCCCTCGACGCGGCAACCCCGGGCGACCTGATCCTGGTCAACGGCGGCGTCTACAACGAACTCGTCGTGATGTGGAAGCCGGTGCGCCTGCAAGGCGTCGGTGCGGCCTCGGTCATCATCAACGCAGCCAAGTACCCGACCTCGAAACTCGAGACATGGCGGCCGATGATCAACAGCCTGTTCTCGATCGACATCACGACCGGCAACCAGACCGGTACCGCGCAGGTCGACCCGCTGCCGGCACAGGAGATCACCGGCGGCATCGTGCTGCTCGAACCCTCGGTACTCGGCACCGAGGAGGGCCCCGGCATCGCCGTACTGGCAAAGAATCTGCCGAAAGAGCAGTGCAGCAACGGAGCAATCAGCACCTATGGCAAGCCCGTGACGGACAGCAACTTCCTGTGCGCAGCGTCGCGCATCGACGGCCTGAGCGTCACCGGCGGTGACGCCGGCGGCGGCATCTACGTGAACGGCTGGGCCCACAACCTCGAGATCGCCAACAACCGCGTCTACGGTAACGCCGGCGCATTGAACGGCGGCGTGCGCATCGGCGTGCCCTACCTCGAACTGGAGGCGCTGCCGACCACGGGTGCCAACAACAACAACATCGTGGGCCTGGGCTACGACACTGGCGTGAAGATCCATCACAACGCGATCACCAAGAACGGCACGGTCGAGGCGACCACCGGTGCCGGCGGCGCCGGTGGTGGCATCTCGATCTGCAGCGGCACCGACGGCTACATGGTCGACCACAACTGGGTCTGCGGCAACTACAGCGCCTCCGACGGTGGCGGCATCGGCCACATCGGCTACAGCCAGGGCGGCACGATCGCGAACAACCAGATCCTGTTCAACCAGAGCTTCCAGCAGACCGGCTCCACGCACGGCGGCGGCATCGTCGTCACGGGCGAACCGCCGGTGGCAGGCACTGTCACGCTCGGCACCGGCAGCGTGACGATCGACAGCAACGTGCTGCGCGGCAATTCGGCCGACGGCGGCCATGGCGGCGGCATCCGGATGCAGCAGGTCAACGGCGCCGACGTGGCACTGAACCCAGGCAACACCGCCAAGTGGTTCAAGGCGACGGTCATCAACAACATGATCGAGAACAACGTGGCCGGCTATTCGGGCGGCGGCATGTCGCTTGCCGACACGCTGGTCAGCGTGATCGACAACAACACGATCGCCTCGAACGACGCCGTGAACATCGCAGGCACGGCACTCACGACCGGTACCCCCGTGCCTGCCGGCCCGGCGGTCAGCGGTGTGGGGCGGCCTAGCCCGGCCGGCATCAGCGTCGAGCAGACGAGTCCGCAGCTCGCTGCGTTGCTCGGCAGTTCGGGCCTGAGCACCACGCAGAAAGCGATCTCGTCGCCGGAACTGGTCAACAACATCGTCTGGAAGAACCGCTCGCTGTTCTACAAGGTGGTGGGCGGCAAGGCGACGCTGTGCTCGTCGAACAACGTGGCCGATGCAACTGGCACTACCTGCAACCAGTTGGCGGACCAGCCGACCACGGGCTTCTGCCCGAACACCGGTGCAGGCGCGCCCGCCTACTGGGATCTCGGCGTGCTCGGCGATACGACGGCCACTCCGGGAACCACGCACCTGAGCCCGATCTACAACGTGCTCACGTCGACCACGGGCTACAACACCGGCACGGTCACGGTCATCGTGCCGACGCCGGCTACCGTCAACATGGTCGGCGCAGGGCACAACGCGAACAGCACGACGGTCACTGTGGTTACCGCGGCCCCGCACGGGTTCAATCCTGGCAATAGCGTGGTCATCGCCAGTGCGGCCAGCTTTCCAGGAGGTGGCTACAACGGTACTTTCACGATCGTCGCGACACCGAACGCGAACACCTTCACGGTTGTCAACACCGCGGCCAACCTGCCGCTGGCGGCCATTGGCGGCAATGCCACCAGTACGCAGCTGAAGTCGACCCAGACGACGCCGCACAACATCGCCACCGATCCGCTGCTTGCAGACATGTATTGCAACGGTGCCCGCACGACGCCCGAATTCCCGAGCGTGATCAACCCGCCTGCGCCGAAGAACCTGATGGTCGCGGCCACATTGGACGAGGGCAACAACTACGTGAACCTGCGCTTCGGGCCGCTCTACCTGGCCAAGCCGACGGATGCGACGGGAACCAACCGCGTGTCGTTCGGCGACTACCACATCGCGTTCGCCTCACCTGCGAAGGATGCCGGCGTCACGGTGCCGGGCATCACGCGGGACATCGACGGCGACGCGCGCCCACAAGGCACGGCATTCGACATCGGTGCCGACGAGGTGACGGCACCGAAGGCCGACCTGTCGATCACGAAGACCGACGGTGTGACATCGGTGAAGCCGGGTGACGCAATCACCTACACGATCGTCGTCTCGAACGCTGGTCCGAACGGGGTGACCGGTGCGACCGTGAGCGACACGATGCCGACGAAACTCACCGGCGTGACTTGGACCTGCGCGCCGGTGCTCGGCTCGACCTGCGGCGCAGCTTCGGGCACCGGCGACATCGCAACGACCGTCGACTTGATCAGTGGTGGCAGCGCGACCTTCACGGTCAAGGCGACAGTGAGCCCGACAGCTGCGGCGCTGGGTGGGCTGGTCAACACGGCGACCATCGCAGCGCCTGCCTCGATCACGGACCCGAACCTTGCGAACAACTCGGCGACGGACACCGATACGATCGTGGTGCCGCAGCCGACATTCCCGACACTCGCTGTGCTCGACAACTTCAATCGCGTCAATGCGAATGTTCTCGGGACTAACTGGAACCAGCTGACGGTCAATCTTGGAATCTTCGGCGGCGTGCAAGCATCGATCCGGGTCAATGGAAATCAGGCATTCGATTCGACGACTCAAGGTGCCGCCAACTGGACAGCCGCGTTCGGCGCCAAGCAGGCTGCTGCGTTCACCTTCGCCAGCGCACCGGCGACCGGAGAGGCGCTGTTGCTGAAGGCGAGCGGCGGAAGCGCGGCCGTTCCGGCCAATTTCATCAGGGTTTCGCTCAACGGGGGGGCAGTCGCGATCGATACCACGACGAACAGTGGTCTGTCGTTCACACCGGCTGGTGCGGCATTGCCTGGCAACTTCGCCGCCGGCGACACCCTGACGGCGCTCGCCGATGCAAGCGGCGTGGTCAGCGTCTGGAAGACGACTGCGTTGAACGTGACGACCTACCTCGGCAGCCTTACCCCGGGCGTCACATGGACCGGCCCGGGTCGCATCGGCATGCTGTTGCCTGTCAATGCCCGCGTCGACAACTTCGCAGGAGGCACCGTGCCATGAAGAAGCCTGGGCCGGGTCGTGACGATGCACGGTCGACATGCATGCAACTGGCGGTTGCCGTCATGCTGATCGCATGTGCCGATGTCGCCTCGGCCCAGTCGACCGACGTGGCGGTTGCGCCGGCGGTCGCGATGCTCGCGCCAGCCGCTTCGGTCAAGGCCGTAGCGGCGGAGCGGGCCACCACCCCGCTCGAGTGGCGCGCCCGACAGGGCCTCTACTACAAGCGCAACTGGGGCGTCGAGGTCATCGGCGTCAAGACCGTGTCGTCGGGCTACATGCTCGCGTTCAAGTACCTGATCGTCGATGCCGAGAAGGCCAAGCTGCTGAACGACCGCAAGACCCGCGCGTTCCTGCGCGACGAGGCGAGCGGCGCGGTGCTCTCGGTGCCGGCGATGGAGAAGGTCGGTGAACTGCGGCCGGGCGCCACACCCGAAGTGGGCCGCACGTACTTCATGGTGTTCGGCAACCCCGGCCGGTTCGTCAAACCCGGCAACCGGGTCAGCGTCGTCGCCGGTGCGCTGAGCATCGACGGGTTGATCGTCGAGTAGGCGCCGCACACGCCGACCGTTCAAGCACGAGAGGATCATCGAGATGAAGCAATCCTTCCCAACCCCTACCCCGGCCCGCCTGTGTGCCGCTGCCGTGCTGCTGGCACTGGCCGCGCAGGGCCACGCCGCGGTCGACCCGAAGGCGGGCGCCAAGGCCCGGCTCACGCCGATCGTGAAGCCGACCCCGGCGAGTGTCGCGGCCATGCGCGCGGCCGCGGAGGCGCGAGCCACGCCGGTGCCGGTGAAGGCCGACCTGCCGGCGCTCGGCGCGGAGCAGATCGCCGAGCGCAACGCGAGCGCACGCGGCGGCCTCGCCGCGTGGCAGGGCATCGATTCGATGACGCTGGCGGGCAAGCTCGATGCCGGCAAGACGCGCCGCGACGGCGGGCAGGTGGCGGTGGTCGGCCAGCAGGCGCGCTCGAAGGCGAAGGCCGACTTGCGCAAGGCGATCCAGACCGGCCAGGTGAAGCCGGCGGACGAGCAGCAGGTGATCCAGCTCCCGTTTCAGATGGACCTGAAGCGGCCGCTGCTCACGCGCCTGGAGATCCCGTTCCAGGGCGACACCGCCGTGCAGGTCTACGACGGTGCGAACGGTTGGAAGCTGCGGCCGTTTCTCGGCCGGCACGAGGTCGAATCGTTCTCGGCCGACGAGATGAAGCAGGCGGCCAGCCAGCAGCAGCTCGACGGGGCACTGATCAATCACAAGGCCAAGGGCACGCAGGTCGAGGTGGAAGGCGCGGAGATGATCGAAGGCCGTGGCGCCTATCGCCTGAAGCTCACGCTCAAGAACGGTGAGGTGCGCCATCTCTGGGTCGATGGTCAGACCTTCCTCGACACCAAGATCGACTCGGCACCGAAGCGCTGGGACGGCCGCATGCGCACGGTCGTGACCTACTTCCGCGATTACCGCAAGGTCTCGGGCGTGACGATCGCGCATCGCCTGGAAACGCGCATCGAGGGCGTACCCGGCGCCGAGAACATCTACATCGAGAAAGTTGCGCTGAACCCTGCGCTCGGGCCCTCGCGTTTCGCGAAACCCGAGTAGCGGCGGCGCGCCGGTCAGGCCCGAGGTGCACATGACGAACACGATGACGACACACGATGCGCAACGCCGGCTGTTCGCCGCGGCGCTTGCCATCGGGGGCCTGGCGTTCGCCACGAAGGCGCCGGCCGCAGCGCTGGCCGCATCGGAGCACAAGCACGACGCCGCGCCGGGCCTGAAGATCTCGATGGAGGAGTACACCACCCCGGCGATCACCGTGGTGCGCGACGACGGCCGCCGGGTCTCGCTGGCGAGCGAGATCGACGACGGTCGGCCGGTGCTGCTGAACTTCATTTTCACGACCTGCCCGGGCATCTGCCCGGTGATGAGCCAGGTGTTCTCGCAGTTCCAGGAGCGCGTCGGCGACGAGCGCGAGAAGCTGCACATGGTCTCGATCTCGATCGACCCCGAGCAAGATACGCCGCAGCGGCTGCGGGCCTATGCGAAGAAGTTCTCGGCCGGTAGGCAGTGGCAGCACTACACCGGCACGGTCGAGGCCAGCGTGCAGGCACAAAGAGCGTTCAACGCCTACCGTGGCGACAAGATGAACCACGACCCGCTCACGCTGATGCGATCGGCGCCGGGCAAGCCGTGGTTGCGGATCGAGGGTTTCGCGTCACCGCTCGTCCTGGTCGAACAGTACGTCGGTCTGGCCGCGCTTTGCGAAAGCAAGACGGCGCAGAAGTGACGCCGTGACACCGCAGCGAATGCCGGGCAACATGCGGGCATGAGGCATCGCAGCGCGTTTCGCATCGCCGCCGTGGCGGCATGGCTGGTCGGTCAACTGCTCACCTGCGGCGCGCAACAGAGCGGCGTCGGCGAGGCGATCTACCGGCGCGGCGAAGTCGCCCAGGGCGCCTTGCTGCGCGGCGAACGCGAGGGCGGCGTGAGTGTCGAGGGCATGGCGGCGGCGTGCACCACCTGCCATCGGCAGAGCGGGCTGGGCAGCAGCGAGGGCCGCATCGTCGTGCCGCCGATCATCGGCAAGTACCTGTTCCGCCCGCACGCGACCAACGTTCAGGACATGAGCCTGCCGCATGTCGCCGGCTACCGCTCCACGCGCGAGCCTTACACGGTCGAGACGCTGGCACGCGTGATCCGAGATGGCATCGGCCCCAACGGGCGGCGGCTCAATTACCTGATGCCACGCTACGCGCTCGACGACGCGTCGATGGCGTCGTTGACAAGCTACCTCCAGGAACTGAGCAGCGCGGCCGTGCCGGGCGTGACCGACGACGTGCTGCACTTCGCGACCATCGTCACCCCCGACGCCGACCCGATCCAGCGCCGCGGCATGCTCGACGTTCTCGAGCGCTTCTTCGACGACAAGAATGCGTTCATCCGCGGCGGCCAGAAACCGATGCGGGCCTCTCGCGAGATCGAGTACCGCGTCTCGCGGCGCTGGCAATTGCATGTCTGGCAGCTCACCGGCCCACCCGAGGACTGGGAGCGGCAGTTGCAGGCGCTGCTCGCTCGCGAGCCGGTGTTCGCCGTCGTTTCGGGTCTGGGCGGCCGCACCTGGGCACCGGTTCACCGCTTCTGCCAGGCAGCGAAACTGCCTTGCCTGTTGCCGAACGTGCTGCTGCCCGTGGCCGCCGAAGGCGACTTCTACCCTGTCTATTTCTCGCGCGGCGTCTTGCTGGAAGCCGATCTGGCAAGGCAGCACGTCGACGCGATGCGCGAGCCCGGCGGGAAGGCTGCGCCGATCGCCCGCGTGGTGCAGGTCTTTCGCGCAGGCGATGTCGGCGAAGAGGCCGCGAAGGCCTTCGCGGCGCGGGCGGTGGGCTCGAACCTGGCGGTCGAATCGCGCCGTCTTGCGGCGGCCGATCAAGGTGGCGCCGAGCTCGCCGGGGCGATCAGAGGTGTGTCGCGCAACGATGTCTTGCTGATGTGGTTGCGGCCGGCCGATCTGGCCCGCCTGCCACCGGCACCTGCGCCCTCGGCGGCGACGATCGTATCGGGCCTCGTCGGCGGCATGGAGCATGCACCGCTGCCGGCCGCCTGGCGCGAAGCGGCGCTGATCACCTACCCGGCCGACTTGCCCGCGGCTCGCGGCGTGCGCATGAACTTCCCGTTGTCGTGGTTCAAGATTCGTCAGATCGACGTTGTGGCCGAACGCGTGCAGACCGACACCTACGTGGCCTGCGGCATCCTCGCCGAGACGCTCACCGACATGCTCGACAGCTTCGTGCGCGACTACCTCGTCGAGCGCGTCGAGGGCATGGTGAGCCACCGGCTCGTGAACGGCTACTACCCGCGCCTGAGCCTCGCGCCGGGGCAGCGCTTCGCATCGAAGGGCGGTTACCTGGTCAGGTTTGCCGGGCAGGGCGCCGATGCGGTGGTGGCCGACGGGCCCTGGATGACGCCCTGACGCCGAGCCGCGCCGGGGTGGCCCGCTGCAGGCTCAGCTGAAACTGGTCACCGGGTCGAACGC